>Ga0302241_1001076_pt1 | contig 21368 bp, 15 predicted proteins | sample AAG_UR_Arg_MG_FD_193532 | JGI IMG/M metagenome (GOLD analysis project Ga0302241, IMG submission 193532) | Enriched activated sludge microbial communities from anaerobic digester in WTTP, New Holstein, Wisconsin, United States - AAG_UR_Arg | ecosystem: Engineered > Bioreactor > Anaerobic >... | reverse complement strand
ATCTATGATCCTGTTACAATGAAATCTGTTATTACAGAATATACAGTTTTGTATTTATTTAAGTTATAACTTTCTCCTTTGACGGCATATCTTTTGCTCCAGAGCCCGGACAGGGACAGGTGTATATATTTTTGGAATACTTTTTTACCTGTTGCGGTCCTTAGAATAGTGAGATGTGAGATGTGAGAGAATAAGATAATATACATGTAAACCTCTTTTCACTTTTCACTCTTTAACCATTCCTGGCAAAAGCCATACCAATAACTTCTTCAAGTCCACTTTTTATTTCATAGTTCTCCAGTGGTATTAATTCATTTTCACAAATAAATACTTCTTTATTTTTCTTTTTCATTTCTTCTATAACCATAATCGCAGCAGCTTTAAATTCTGTAAGTACTATATCAAAATCAGTGGAAGAAAAATTTTTTAGATCCTTTGACAGCATTTCTCTGTTGGCCAGGTTATTGCTGTAGTTGACTATATTACATTCATAGGTTTTTTCCAGATAATCTTTCTGTCCTTCTATTGCTGATAGAGGGGATGTAGTAAAAAATAGTATATTTTTTCCTTTAAGGCTCTTTTGATTATTCAGTATTGGACATGGCTTAAAAACTGTTTCTATGACGAGATGAGTAGAGACAAGGGAATTTAGAAATTCTCTGAGTTTTTCTCTATTATTCTCCGGTGTATCACATTTAGTTATAATTATCATATCTGCTTTAATTATACTATATCTTTCTATTTTCCCGAATTTGTCAGGATTCTGGTCTGCTCCTATAATAACTATCTCACCGTTTATCTTTACCGGTGGTCTGGATATGCCACTTCCCTGATATATAATTAACTCCGGGTCAAGGGTTTCTGCTATTTCAGTTCCTGCCCATACATTAGAAAATGCTGCCACACCTGTTCTATAAGCCTCTCCGACTCTAAAACATTCTATGACAGGAAAACCGGTACTCAAGGCTGTCTGCCAGTTATCTGAAGATATAGGTCCTTCTTTTTTACTGAGTTCCAGTATGTCTTCTGTGTTAAGGCTGAAACCGTTCGGAGAAATCAAACCTGGTTCTACAGGACCACTTCTGCCCATAGTTATAAATACAGGTCTGTATTTTTCAAGATATTTTCCAAGACTATTTATGACAGAAGTTTTTCCCACCCTTTGTCCGGTTCCAAGAAAACATAAGGTTGTAATATTTGTACGATGAAGAATAAAATCTCTTAAGAGTGGTAATTCAGGGCGATCTATGGTAAAGGTAAAATCTATACCTTCATAGACAGCTCCACTGGATGTTATAATAGAAGCAAATTCATGTCGATTTTCTGTTGAAACTGTAGGCGCGCCTGCAAAATCATAAACTTTTTGTGGATGGAATGTTTCAAGTCCTTTTTTTATTCTATCTACAGAATTTAAATTTTTGTCATATATAATCGGTATTTCTAATTTTTCTAAATCTTGTGGTGAACCTGTCTTTTCTATACTTCCCAGTATTACTGCCCCTCTTATATCTCCTATTTCTTCTTGAGCATATGTTAGGGCCATTTTATTTGTATGTATATATGTAGAACCTTCCAGAAGGAGTAGTGTTTTTCCCTTATTCATATTTATCTTCTCCTTTTGTGCAATGTGTAAAATTGAATGCCTAATGCTTTGAATAACTTATCTCTGATTACTCATAACATATTACGCTCTATTTTACCTCATTTATTATTTTTTTCCAATAATATTCTTTAAAAAATTCACATTCTTGACAAGATGGAGTATTAATGTTATATTAAAATTTAACCTTTTTCTCCATAGATGTATTTTCTTTGAAGGAGGGTAATTGTATAGTGATCAGTAATTTAGATTCTATGGGTATTGTAAAAGTTGTTAATGATCCCAGATATGGTAAATTTTATTTTCAACCAATTGAGGAGCGTGTTGCAAGAATAATTGGTAATTCTATGAGAAGAGTCCTCTTATCCTCACTTCCCGGTGCATCTGTTTATTATGTTAAAATAGATGGTGTTCTTCATGAATTTTCTACTATACCGGGAGTAGAGGAAGATGTTACTCAGATTGTTCTTAACCTTAAGAAATTGCGTTTCAGAGTTTTTTCAGATAGAAATAAAACACTTCATCTTTGTGTTAAAGGTATAGGCCAGGTTACATGTGCTGATATTCAGGCAGATAGTGAGATTGAGGTACTTAACCCTTCTTTACATATAGCTACATTAACAGAAAAAGATGCAACACTATCTATGGAGATTGGTGTTACTACAGGCACCAGATATATATGTGCTGACAAGTATACTGAGCTGGAAGGACAGGTAAATATTATTCCTATAGATTCTTATTTTTCTCCTGTAGAGAAAGTCTGTTATGAGGTTAAGAAACTTGATTCCATTGCTATAGCTAATACCAGTCTTATTATAGAGATCTGGACTGATGGAAGTCTTATGCCGAATGAGGCTTTAAGTAGAGGAGCTAAAATATTGAGTGATTATCTTAATCATTTTACAGGCTTGAAATCAGGACTGCAGAAAGTGCAAAAAGCTGATAGTATTCAGTCTCAGGGATCAATGCCTTCTTTAGATATAAAAATAGAAGATTTAAATCTTTCTGTGAGAGCCTTGAATTGTCTTAAGCGCGCCAGTATAGAGACCCTTGCAGAATTAATCCATGAAAAAGAATCAGAGCTTATGAGTATTAGAAATTTTGGAAGAAAATCTATGACTGAGGTAATAGAAAAGCTAAGAGAATTTGGTTTATCTCTTAAGCCTGAAGATGATTAACTTTTAAACCTTATCAGAATATTTTTGTTTGTCATTAATGTACGGAATTTTTGATTTATTTTTAGATATATGGTATAACTTTATAGGTTATTCAGCCTGCCATCAAATAGCAGATAGAACTATAGCATTTGATGGCAGATTGCTTTTTGTCTGCTGTAGATGCAGTGGAATATATACAGGCTATTTTATTTCTTATTTATTTATATGTTTTACCAGTAAGAAAGATGCCAGTTATTTTCCTTCTAAAAGTGTAATAGTTACAGGCAGTATCCTGGCTTCTTTTATATTTTTTGATGTGGCAAGTGTTATTCTTGGTTTCAGGCATGGTGCAAATGATATAAGAGTAATAACAGGTCTTTTTGCAGGTATGGCTTTACCTTTTTTAGTTGTTCCATGGATTAACCGTTTACTACTTGCTTCTTCAGGGAAGAAAGAAAGATCTATAGATGGTATATTAGCTTACTTTATGGTTGTTATTTTGAATCTACTGGCTTTTCTTATGTTTACATCAGGCCAGTCTTTTTTATTCTGGCCTTTTTTTATTATAATTGCATCAGGTCTTATACTTTTGTATGTAAATCTGAATACAATTTTTTTGTTATTTTTTTTTAGATTAGTAGGATGTAATAAACCAGTTCTTGCTAAAATTATATCTTTATCTTGTATTCTTTTTCTTTTAGAAATGATTCCTGTATATGTTTTCTATAAGATTTCAGGTATAAAATAATAGGGATTTTAGTGTATTAGATAGAGAAGGAATTCTCTTTTAGAAGAAGAATATTTCTAAAGTAAGTTTTTAAAAAGAGGAGAGGATATTTAAGTAATATGGCTAAAAGAAGGAAAATAAAAATAAATTCAGATAATGAAGAAATTAAAGATAGTTCTTCTGTGACACAGAGTGAACCACAGGATAATCCTGCAGAAGAAACTCTTGTTTCAGAGGTGGAAGAACCTTTTTCTGAGGAAGAGAGTATTCCTTCCTCACAATCAGAAGAATATGAGGAAATTCAGGAAAAATCTCTTACGAAAGAAGAACTTTTGAGAAAAGAACTTGAAGAAGTGAAAGCTCTTGCTGCAGAAAATCGAGAGAGTTTTTTGAGAGCCAGGGCAGATTATGAGAATTTGAAGAAGAGAACAGAACAACAACTCAGTAATAGTATCAGTATTGGAAAAAGAGTAGTAATAGAAAAATTACTGGATGTTCTTGATAATTTTGAAAGGGCTTTGAATGTTGATGAAAGCAAAGCTGATGTAAAGAATATTCTTATAGGTGTACGTATGATATATAAACAGTTAAAGGGTGTACTTGAAGAGGAAGGGGTAAAGGTTGTTCCTACTGTAGGGAATATATTTGATCCTCGATTCCATGAGGCTATTGAGAGTGTGGTTTCAGATAAATATAAAGATGAAGAGATAATAGAAGAAAGTTTGAAAGGATATATTTATAAAGATACAGTTATTCGTCCTGCCAAGGTTAAAGTTTCCAGGGTTCCCATGTAGTCGTGATTGTATGTAAAACGTGAGACTTAGTCTCACGTTTTACATTTATCCGATTATTTACTGAATTTTTCGGATTTCTCCTTTTCTTTCATTTCCTTTGCATATTGTTGAATTCTTTTTGCTAACATCTGTACCTGATATAATTTTTCTCCCCCTCTTATTGCCTGAAGTATACCATTCTGTAAGTAAGAGGGATTTTCGTCTTTTAAATATAATCTCATTTCCTGTAAGCCTTCTTTTGATTCTTTTATGCCCATTTCAAAGAGTTGTTTTGTCTGTTCCATTATCTGTTTTTCCCGTTCATCCGTTAATTCAGGCAGTTTTTCTTTTCTTAATGTTTCTTCACTCTGCTTTAGAATACCATCGAGCCAGTCCAGTCTTGCTGTAAATTCTTCAGAAGAGATTTTTTTCTGCATAAATTCTACTGCTGTATCATAGATTTTTTTAACATTTGGTGTCATCATAGGTGTTACTAGATCTCTTGTTTCACCTACGTCTATTCTTACAGTTGGTCTTTCATCTACTTTTTCTTTATCTATTGGCCTCATATCCGGTATTGGTATATGACACTTAGGACATATCTTGATCTCTGGTTGTAATTTTATTCCACATTTAAAACAGATTTTTTCTTTAGGCACAGTCTCTTCTTCTGCTTCTTTTTCTGCATCCTCTACTGCTTTTGCCAGTATACTGTAAGAATTACTCAGTTCCTCTGCTGCCTGTCTTACTAATTCTACTCCTTCCAGTATATGTTCCGGATCATTATTCTGGAAATATAATTCTATTTCTTCAAAACCTTCTTCCATAAGATCCAGAGCTTCCATAATAAGAGGTGCTTCCCTTTCTGCTTCTTTAGTATCATAAGATTCATTCATAAGTTCTTTCATATGCTCAAGAACAGTTTCATGAAAAGCTTTACAGAATTCCAGCCTTCTTTTAAGAGATTCTTCTTCATATATTCCTTCTGCCACTCCTTTACCGATTCTTATGAGTTCGCTCAGCATAGGAGAATCACAGAAAGTCTTTATTTTTTCTTCATCTTTTTTCAATATATCTGCTGATTCAAAAAGTGAATCAGTATGGTATATCAATTTTTCTATACCTTTTTTTATATGATCTAAATTATTGTCTTTCAGATATAATTTAAGTTCTTCCAGAGCCTCTTCGAAACCATTCAGATCTTCATAAACAAGAGGAATTTTCTCATGGGCAACCTCTGTTTTAGGCTGAGTTTTTGATAGAAATTCAACAGCAGTTAACATATTTTTATGAAGGTAGTATAAATTATCAAGCTGTTCCTGAAACATTTCAGGTCTGGCCTGCCCTTTCATTAGAACCTGAGCTACCTGAATAAGGTTATTAACTTCAGGAGATTTAGTTAAATTTTCTCTGCCCTGGGCTTCTTTTAATTTTTCAGCCATATCTTTAGGAAGTTTTTTATATTCCATAAATTCTATTCCTTCTTTCAATTTTTCATAATAAAATACTAAAATATTTCGTAAAAGTTATAAAAAATCCTTCTTTAAATAAATGGTGCTTAAAAATTTGCTTCTTCCTCTTTACAGTAGGTTTCAAAAATTTTTTTTGCTTCTTCTCTTATTTCTCTTTTTATTTCTGAGGAAGATATACATATATTTTCAGGTCTTCCCAGTATGTATATACTATTTGCCTGAGGTACAGGAAAAGTTCCAACAGCTTTCTGGTATATTTCAAGAAGTTTCCATCCTTTTTCAAGAAACCTGTTAACTTCTGTTTGATCTGAAGATTCATATATTTCTTTTATATTTTTGAAATTTCTCTGAGTCATAGTTTAATCTCCTTTTTAGCTTTCAGCTATCAGCAGGATAATTATATTTAGAAAGCTTATAGTTCATAGCTAATAGTTGATTGGTTAAATTTATAATTTCCGGATATTTATCAGCATGTTTTGTTGCATCAAGTAAAAGCTTCAGAGCAGGTTCTATATATTTCAGAAAATCCTTTTTTCCTTTTACCAGTCCCAGAAACCCATAGGCACCAAGAGCCTGCATAAGACGTTGCATTGAAGTTTTATAGAATATATCAGTGAAATGATGCCGATTTTTTATATGTTTTTTCGTAATATAATATTCAAGTAAATCTTTACGTAAGTCACCGGGAAGACAAACATAGGGATCATAACTAAGAGATGCCATATCATACTGACATACACCGAGGCGGGCTGATTGAAAATCTAGGAAATATAATCTATCCTCTCCTATATAGATATTCTGTGACTGAAAGTCTCTATGGACTATAACCGTTTCTTCTCTGGAGAGAGTTTCTGCAAGGTAATCAAATTCTTTTATTAAGCTGTCTTTTTGTTGTATCTCCAAATTAAAGACTTTTCCTGCACAGCTTTCAAGAAAATAACTGGTCTCCCACCGGTAATAACTATGATCAAAGATTCTATTTTTTATTGAAGGACAGTTTTGTGGATTTAATTCCTGTAATTTTATCAACCAGTCAATTACCTCTTTATAAATTTTTAATAATTCTTCTTCTTTTCCTTTTAAATTATTTATCTTATTCTGTAAAGATAAAGTTCCTCCATCTTCAAACAGTATAAGTCCATCTTTTTTGTTATAATCATATATGTTGGGGACAGGTATGTTGTTTTTCCCCAAAAACAGACCAATTTCAATCTGTTCCTCCACTTCTTTTTCCGAGGAGCATAGAATAAATTTTTTTCCTTCCCCCTGAATTCTAAAATACTGCCTCTGGGAACCACCGCCGTGGAGTTCCAGGATATTAAGATTTTCTGTTGAATTATAATGATTTTTAAGTAACTTTATCCAGCCTTCTGGAAGTTTTTTCATAGTTTTATTTTGCTTTCTCCTGTTAAAATACTATTTGTAATTTCCTCATCTCCATGAAGGATAACATTATCCCATATAAGAGAGTTTTTAATTTTCAGATTTCCTGTGAGTATTACATTTTTTCCTGTAACAGCAAAGCCTTCAAATCTTACACTTCTACCAATCTGTGCCGAAGGATGGCATACTATCTTTTGCTTTATACCATTTACTCTGTAAGTATTATGTATAAGTATATCTCTGTGAGCTTCCCAGTAAGATTGAACTGTACCTATATCCCGCCAGTAATAAGGTTTTTCCGGTATATATCCTTTAACTCTTTTCGGCTTTTTTTTTATTATTTCCAGTATTACAGGATTGATTTCAAAATAGCCCTTTTTATTGGGAAGCCACTCTAAGAATTCATTATTATATATGCTTATGGCAGATCCTGCCAGATTTTTTACATGAGGATCTTCTTTTCTACCCAGAATATTTGCTATATCCACTATAGTTCCATCAGAAAGTATACTTACGTGATTTATAGGTTTATAATCAACCATTATGAGTGTGATAATATTATTATGATCTTTATGAAATTCTATGGCATCATGGAGATTTATAGTGCTGAGTATGTCAGATGTATGGACTATGAATATTTTTTCATTCTTTAGAAAATCCTTAAATTGTAATGTGCCGCCACCTGTACCTAAAATTTCTTCTTCTTCTGTAATAAAGATATTTATATGCTGAATTTTTTTTAGATATGGTATAAGTAATTCTCTTAAATAATGAGTATTTATTCCCACATCTGAAATTCCCCATGTTTTCAGATATTGAAGTATTAAATCAATCATAGGAATATTTACAACAGGGAAGAGGGGTTTTGGTAATATATTAGTCAATGGTTTTAGTCTTGTGCCAAATCCTGCTGCCCAGATAAGTGCTTTCATAATTGTATAGGAAATAATATTTTTAATTGTCTATTCCCTGAAGCCTTATTCATAAAATAAGTATTTCTCCCGTCTTTCTTTAAATTTTTCTTCGTCTTTTTCCCATAAAGCAATAATATTTTCCAGACTTTCTCCTCTATCAATCATTTCTCTTAATTTCTGACTTCCGGAAAGTATATCAAAAGGTAATTTTTTATATTCATATTCATAGGGTGGATGTCTCCAGAGAGTTTCTTTTTCATATCTTTTATGCACAGCCATAAGTATTGCCACAAATGTTTTTACTGGTTCAAAGAGATTTCTTTCTGTTACATGAATCTGTATTCCTCCGCAGATTTTTCCGGCATACTTTTGAAAGGTGGGCTGAAAATAAAGAGGCCGAAAATATACTCCTTTAATCTAAATTCTTTTAAATCTTTTTCTATGATGTATGGATCAATATAAGGTGCTCCTATAATTTCAAAGGGTTTTGTAGATCCTCTTCCTTCTGATAGAGAAGTTCCCTCTATAAGACATCCTCCAGGATAAACAATTGCAGTATCCAGAGTGGGCATATTGGGAGAAGGCATTACCCAGGACAGGCCTGTTTCGTCATACCACATATCTCTTTCCCAGTTTTTCACAGGTATTACTTCCAGATCAGTAGCTAAATTTAATTCACCCTGAATCATTTTTAAAGCTTCTCCTGTAGTAAGGCCATGTCTTATAATTAAAGGATGAAGTCCTACAAAGGACAGAAAATCTCTATTTACAGAGGGGCCTTCTATTTTATTTCCTGTAATTGGATTTGGCCTGTCCGGTACAAGAACTTTGATTTTTTTATTCCCACAGGCTTTTACCATAAGAAGAGCTGTCCATAAGAAGGTATAATATCTTGAACCTACATCAAAGAGGTCAATAACCATTATATCTATATTATGGAGCATAAATTCTTTCGGTTCACGAACCTCTCCATAGAGACTGTAAACAGGACATTTAAAATGAGGATGGATAAAATCTTCCCATTCAATCATATTATCCTGTGTATGACCGTAAAGGCCATGCTGGGGGCCAAAAATAGCTGAGATCTGGATATGCTCATAAATTAAATCCGTTATATGATTTAACTTTCTATCTACAGAAGCAGGATTAGCCAGAAGAGCAACCCTGTATCCTTTTAATACTGAAAACTCCTTTTTTACCAGACAATCCAGTCCTGTCAGCGTTTTATACTTCTCACCTCTCACCTCTCACCTCTCACTTTCATATATCAAATGCGTAAAGTCCATTTTCTTCAGATGCAATGAAAAGCATATTATCTGCTATGGCAGGTGAGGAGATTAATCTTCCTCCAATGTCCTGTTTTTTGTCACTCTGATTGTATACGTCAATGGCATATAGTATTCCATTATTATTGCCTGCATATAGTATTCCATTTGCTATTGCAGGAGAGGAAAGGATTTCTCCATTTGTTTTGTATTCCCATATCTTGTTCCCCGTAGTGGCATCAAGGGCATATATATTTTTGTCTTCTGAACCTATGAAAATTTTATTATAGGCTATAGCAGGAGAAGATGTCATTTTCCCACCTGACTCAAATTCCCATACAATATCTCCTGTTTTTGCCAGCAGTGCAAGGACTTTATTTTCAAGTGTTCCGAAGAAAAGTATATCTTCAAAAAGTGCAGGTGATGATTGGACTCCTCCGGTATTTTTTACCCATAACTCTTTACCTTCCAGGGTGAGAGCATAAAAAGTTCCGTTTGTAGTTCCGAAATATATACCTTTACTGTCTATTACAGGGGATGATACGATATTCTGGGTTGTTTCAAAAATCCATTTAAGTTCACCTGTTTCAATGGAGAGAGCATATATAATTCCATTTTCAGAACCGATATAGAAAATATCTCCGGATATTAATGGAGAAGAACTCAGCTTACTTTTTGTTTCATAAAGCCACTTTACATATAAACTGGCTTTATCCAGTGCATAGATAAAACCACCATTAGATGCAAGATAGACAGTTTTTAATTCAATTACCGGCGTAGATTTTATTTCTCCATTGGTATTAAAATTCCACTTCTCTTTTCCATCTTCTTTATTCAGACAATAAAGCCTTGTGTCTTCAGAACCTATGTATACTATTTCATCAGATATTACAGGTGAGGAACTTATCTTTCCGTGGGGTTTGAAAATCCATTTTTGTTTTAATATATTCTGGGGTTGATTTTCTGTAAGTTCTACAGGATTATAGCTGCATCGGACAATATCCTTCTTAAACATTGTCCAGATTTTAGCTTCTGCTGTATATTTCATTTTTTCTAATTTTGTTTTTACAGTAGAATCTATACCTGGAACAGATAAAGCTTTTGTAGTAATTTTATATACCTGATGATATTCTTTAAAACTTAATCTTAATTCTGCCAGTCTATCATAATAAGGAATATTAGTTTCATCCAGGGCTAATCCATCACTGTATGCATCAGCAGCTTCTCTGTAATTTTCCATATTTTCGAGAACTTTTCCATATTTAAAAAATATAGTTGCATTTTTGGGATTAATTTCAAGAGCTTTGAAGTAGATATCAATAGCCTCTGTATATTTACCGCTTCCAACATAAATATCTCCCAGTAGTATATGATATTCTTCTCTGAGCACAACATAATAGCCATGGCTACGAATCAATTCAAGTTCCTTTGCGTTAAAGGTTATCATTTCTTTTCTACAAAAATCTGTTTTTGTTAATTTATCATATAGGGTTTCTTTTGTGAAATTAGTGTTTATTATTAATTCTATAGCTTTTAATTTTCTGGAGGTAAATTTATTTTTTAATTTTTTTATAGTTTCTTCATCAATTTTAAAGATCTGATTATATTTTATAGCCTTTTTTATATGGTCAATAGCTGTGGCCCAGTCTTTATGTTCAAAAGCATTTTTCGCCATATTAAAATGGGCTTCAGCAAGCTCCAGATTTACATTTATATTATCATCTGTAATAAAATTAGTGAGTAAATTTATAGCTTCTTCATTTCTTCCTGATTTTCTATAAATTCTGCCAAGTTTCACTCTATAAAAAACATTATCTGGCTGGAGATTTATCATTTTACTGTATATAACTTCTACCTGCTCTGGTTCTCCCTGTTTATCAAAAGCATCACTTAAAATTTCAAATAATGTATAATCATTTACTTCTACGGCAAGAGCGATAATTTGATTTATAATCTTACTGCTGGTGACTCCCATAGTTACAGCTTTTGCTATGGATTTTATAGCATTATTAATATCTTTTCCTTCAAGATAAATCTCAGCTTTGTCTATATAATAATTAGGATTACTTACACCATATTTATCAGCTTTCTGTATATAAGATTCAGCTTCCCATATTTTATCTTCTTTCAGGAAGATTTTACCTAAAAGATGATTGGGTTCATAATAAAATGGATTAATAGAAATAGCTTTCTTTAAAAGGTCTTTTGCCAGGGATAATTCATTTTTTTGTATAAGAAGTCGTCCGAGAGCAGTTAGTCCTTTGTAATGCTCAGGTTCTAATTTGAGGACATTATTTAACAGTGGTTCTGCTTCTTCAAATAACTCATTTTGTAATAATAAAGTACCAAGTTTATAATAAGCCTCGGCAAATTTCGGTTCTTTTTCTATGGCAGTTTTATAAAATTTGGCTGCTTCTTCCCAGTTTTTTGTCTCCAGGAGGATTCCTATAAAGAATTGAATTCTTGGAGACTCTCTGGATAATCCTGTTACTTCAAGGATTGATACAAGAGACTCATCGATTTTTTCATTAAGCTGGGTATGGAGTTCCACCAGGGACTGAATATCTTTTTCATTACTGTTATCCATTGCCAGTAAATTGTTTAAAGTTTCTATGGCTTTGTGAATATCACCCTTTAGATTGTAAGCAATACTCAATCCTCTGCAAACTCTTATTGTTTTTTCTATTTCCAGGGATTTTTTGAACGCTTCGAGTGAGTCCTGATACATGCCTTGATAAAGGTAGAATTCTCCCAGACGACAGAGGTTAAGCTGTTCTTCTTCTTTATTTTCTATACTGCTTTTTAAGAGATATATCATCTGTTTTGTATTCTTCTCATCCATGTTTGCCAGAAGAGGCCCTTCTATATCAACCTTTAACAGATGATATTTCTTTTGATAAATTAAATTTGCAGGAGACATATCTACAGATTGTTTATAATATTCGTAAGCAGATTTTTTATCATTAATCCTTTCATATATCTCTCCTATTGCAAAATATAAAGAGGCATCTCTACTCGATAGTTTTATAGCTTCTTTATATAAATTAATTGCTTCTTCAAAGAGGTGCATTTCTATATTTTTTTGAGCCTGAAATAAATAATATTTTAGAGTATTGTATTTATTTCTTATTTCTGTAATTTTATTTTCCAGATCGGTAGCTTCAGGATTAATTCCCAGGGATTTTTCATACATACTTGCAGCTTTTTCTTCCAGTCCCTGAGCATAGTAAAGGTCTCCTAAAAGTCTGTAAGCACTTTCAGAAGTATCCCTTTTACTTATATAGTCCATTAAATATTTTTCTGAATTTTTGTAATCTTTTTTTTCCAGTAGAAGTTTGCCCAGTGTTAACTTTAGATCAAGGCGGGAGGGATCTTTTTCAACTGTTTTCTGATAAAGAAGAATTTCATCGTCAATACCGTGTTTTTTCTTCTTTTTTAATTTTGATTTTAAAGCATCAGGTCTGAGTTTCTTTTTTTTCTTTTTAAGCCTTAATGCTCTTTCATCTGTTTCAAGAAGAAGCTTTTTCTTCTTTTTAAGTCTCATTAGATCTTCATCTGATTTAGGAAGTTTCTTTTTCTTCTTTTTGAATTTTGATATATCTTCCTCAGATTCAAGAAGTTTTACAAGAAGTTTCTTTTTCATCTTTTTGAGTCTTAGTAATTTTTCATCAGGATCAAGAAATTTCTTTTTTTTCTTTTTAAATTTTGGTACATCTTCTCCACCTTCCATGAGGAGTTTTTTCTTCTTTTTAAGCCTTGAAGTTTCTTCCTCAGATTCCTGTGGTTCCTTTTTCTTCTTTTTAGGTTTTATTAAATCTTCTTCAGAATCATGTGGTTTCTTTTTTCTTAATAATGTTTCATTATCCTGTGTTTGTATTTTTTTCTTCTTTATTTTCTTCATTTTTCTTTCACTCTTATCTAAATAAATTTTTAAATGATATCATTATAATTAAACTGAAGTTAAAAATCAATCTTTTCTGTAATATATCTTATTGCTATATATGCCATACACATTCCAAATACTGCCGGCACAAAACATATACTTCCCTGTTTTCCTCTTATTCGTCCTCTTTGAAATTCTCCTTCCTCCCATGTTTGCCTGGCTACAGGTTTTTTCGCTTTTTCAGTAGAATATACCACTTTTATTTCTTCTATGTTGATATGTTCTTTTTTTAATTTCTTTTTAAGTCTTTTTGCGAGATCACAGGTTTTGACTTCATTTAAAGTACCTTCTTTTACCATAAAGGGGGAAATCCTTCCTCCTGCTCCCATACTGGATATGAAAGGAATATTATATTTAAGAAGAGATTTAATTACTTTTGTTTTAGGATTGAGACTGTCTATAGCTTCAATACAAAAATCTATTTTTTGTGTTTCTTTCAGTATATTTTCTATTGTCTCTATATTGAGAAATTCAGATAGACTTAATACCTCTGCCCGGGAGTTAATTGAATTTATTCTTTCCTTCATAATATCTACTTTGTTTATACCAATTGCTTTTTCTGTTGCCATAATCTGTCTGTTGAAATTTGAATAACATATTTTATCAAAATCTATGAGGAGAAATTTATTTATACCACTTCTTACAAGTCCTTCTATGGCAAAAGAACCTACTCCACCGAGGCCAAAGATAGCTATTCTACTTTCTGCAAGTAATTTTAATTTTTTTTCCCCTATTAATATCTCAGTTCTTTCAAACTGTCTTCCAGTAATTTGATCCATTTTTCTCTATTCCTATCAATCCTTTTAAAATCAAATAATGAAGAAACATTATTCATAAGAGCTTCTTTTATTTCTTCTTCCTCTTCTTCTCGTGCTTCAACGAGAGACTGAAAAACCAGGTCTAAATGTTCCGGTTTGCTTTGAAGACTTACAGGTTCGGTCTCAGGTGGTATAAAAGGTGTATCAGTTTCACATAATATTCTGTTTAATGGAATCAGAGATGCTATTTTTTTTAGCCTCCTTGAACGCTTAAATGTAAGAGTTCCGCTGAAAGATATATAAAAATCTTTTTTTATAGCTATATCAAGATATTTAAAGCCTCCGGAATAAGAATGTAATATAACTTTTTCGGATTTTTGCATGTCCTGGAAAAGTTCATCAAAAGCTTTCCTGCAATGTATTATTAAGGGTAGATCTTTTTGTTTTACCATTTCTATCTGTTTTATAAAAGCTTTTTTCTGACTCTCCAATGGAGGATTTCCCGGATAGTTATCATATCCTATTTCTCCAACTGCCACTGCAGCGTCAATGGTTTTTTCCATTATTAATATAAATTCCCCATATTCTTTAGTCTCCACAAAGGCTACCTGAGGATGTACACCTATTGAAATATATACATTTTTATATTCTTTAAGAATAGGAATTGTTTTTATAAGGGTATTTCTATTATGCACACAGGTTATAATTCTTTGAATTCCTCTGGCAAGAGATTTATCTATTATGTTTTTGATCTCAGTATTTGTAAAATGATATAGATGAGTGTGTATATCTGTTAACATTTTTATTAAGTGAAGAATGAGTATTAAATTACTGCAGTAATACCTCACTTCTCACTTCCTGCAATCACCTCAATAACAAATTCTCTTTAATAATAAAGACTTCCTTTTTAAGAAATAATAAAATTTTAAAAATTCTTATAAAAAGCAGGGGTTTATTTTAATTTGGCAAATTAAATTTATTAGAATAATTTTTAAGGAGATGTAATGGTTAAAAATTGTGATAAATGTGCTCAATTAAATAGGACTGATGATCAGTTTTGTATTAGATGTGGAAATCTTCTTACATCTGAATCTTCTCTAATAGAGAGTTTTTCTTCAGGAGTTCTGGAACTTGGAAGACTCAGTGATAGATATAGTATTCTCAAAACAATTAAAAGTGGCGGTATGGGTAAAGTATTTATGGGGATAGATAAAAATCTGAGCAAAATCTGTGCAATTAAAGAACTTCTGGAAAGGTTTACAATAGATCAGAAAGAACAGGAAAATCCTGTAGAGATGTTTGAAAGAGAAGCAAAACTTCTTGCAAGCCTTAATCATCCAAATCTACCCAGGGTTTATGATTATTTTATAGTAAAAGACAAATATTATCTGGTTATGGATTATATTGTGGGAGAAGATCTTTTAACTATTATGGATGAAAATAATAAAGATGGTTTCCCAGAGGAAGAGGTGGTAGAATGGGCTCTTCAGTTATGTGATGTCTTAAGTCATCTCCATAACAGACAACCTCCTATAATTTATAGAGATCTTAAACCCGGTAATATAATGTTAAAGAAAGTTGATAATACACTGATTCTTATAGATTTTGGTATAGCAAAACCAACGCTTGATAAGAAGAGCTCATCATTAGTTGATTATATAACTCCAGGTTATTCTTCTCCTGAACAGTGTGCCGGTAAGGAATGTGATGCCAGAAGCGATATTTATTCCCTCGGAGCTACTATATATCATTTACTTACAGGGTTACGTCCTGATGATTTTTCCAGTAATTCTCTAAAAAAACTTAAGCCCCATGTTTCATTTTATATGGATGAAGTAGTTTCAAAAGCTATGGCGCTCAAGCTTAAAGCCAGATTTCAGACATCAGAGGAGTTTAAATATGCTCTTTCTCTGTGGAAAGATCCTTTTTCTATTCTACAGGGTGATAGTGATAAAGGACTCTCTGAAAAAGATCTTTTAATTCTTCAATTGAAAGCAAAAGATAAAAAAGTCAGGTTAAATGCCATCAAATCTCTGAGTAAAGCAAGAGAAAGAAAAGTAACAGTATCTCTGATCAAGCTGTTACAGGATAATGATATGTTGATTCAGAAAACAGCCGCCGGTGCCCTGGGTGATAGTGGAGATATTATAGCTCTTGATGGTTTACTCCTTTTACTCAGACATGATGACCTTTCAATCCGAATGGCTGCAGTGGAAAGCCTGAATAAAATTAGATTTCCTGAAGACCCTGAGATTGTTTTTATCTGTCTTAAGAATTTCTTTAACCATAAAGATAAACATGTCCGTTTTTATGCTTTTTCTCAACTGAGTAAATTTAAATATGAAGCATTTTATACTTATCTTATAGATGGTATTCAGGATGAGGATTCCAATATCAGGAGGCTTTCTGCCATAGCCCTTGGAGAGTTGGGTAATCCTGATGCTCTGGATTATTTGAGAAAAGCTATCAAAAAAGAGAGTATATTTTCTATAGCTACAAAGAGAGCTATTCAGGCTTCTATTCGGAAACTTAAAGATATAGCTAATAGAATGTTACAGGAGGAAATTGTTGCAGAAAAGCCTGATTATGAGGATGATCCGGTAGATGACAGTTCTTTTGAACAGTCTGAAGTAAGTATATCTCAAGATTTAAATGATACAGATGAATATGAAGCGGAAATCTCATCAGATATCCTGAAGGATGCAAAAGAAATGGGCAATGAAGTTAGTTCTCTTTTAGAAACATCATCAAAAGAGGCTTTGCTTGAGCGGTACAGAGCTAAAACTATTCCTGAAATGACAGAAACTAAAAAACCGTCAGAAAAACTCTCTTATTTTACCAGAGAAATGGAAATTCCTTCTGAAGAGGTTAAAAGTGTTCCATTACCCGGGACACCTGTAATTATGTCTTCTAAAAAACCTTGTATCAAGAAAGCCAGACCCGGCGAAGTCAAATTGACAAAAAGCGATATTCTTATACCCGATAGAGGTATGGCAAAGACTCAGGAAGTACCTAAATCTACGGCAGGTAAGTCTCTTTTGAAAAAGAAACTCGGTGTTTCTAAACATGTTGAACTTCCTTCAGATGATGAAATTGCAAGAACTCAGACTGAAGTAATAGATACTTCAGCAGTAACCATGGCCGGGAATGTTATGGAAACTTCTTTAGAACCCTCAGGGGGTATCCAGGAGATTATTAATCCTTTAGAAGAATATGTTCATGAGGAAGATATTCGGGAAATACCGGTGAAAGAGAAAAAAACTTTTGAAGATGTAAAAAAGAAAACTCCTCCCAGACCTGTTTTAAACCAGGAAGAACTGGAAAAGAAAAAAGAAAAATACAGAGCTTTAATAGGAGATGATAAAAAGAGTTCTAAAAAGAAGAAACAGGAAGATGAAAAAGCCAGATTGAAACGTGAGTTGGAAGAAGAGAAAAGATATCTTAAAGAAAAGAAGAGAAAAGAAGAAGAGGAAAGAAAAAGGAAATTTGATGAACTGGAACAGGAGAAAAAACTGAAGAAAGCTTATCACAGTCTTGAAAATATAGAATATGCTCCTACTATAAAGGATGAAGCCCTTGCAAGGGAAAGAGAAAAAATTAAAGAAGAACTTGAAAGAGACAGAAAGAAATTAAAAGAAAAGAAAGAGAAACAGGAGGAAGAAAGGATACTCAAACTGGAACAGGGCCTTAATTGCTGGGAATTTATGCTATGTGGCAAACAATCTATGTGTTCTGCTTATCCTAAAAAAGGAAGAATATGTGCTCATACAGTTGGTAATTTAGATGGCAAGAAACCACGGGGTCCTCTTGCTTTAACTAAAAATTGTGCAGAATGTGAATTTTATAAAAGTGAGTATTATCAGTCTGAGGAGGAGAAGTGAAAAGTAAAAAGTAGAGTACATTTACTTTACTACTATTACAGTATCCTCTCCTGTCTCCCGTCTAATAAACCCTCCATGCCTCGCTATCTGCCACTCTATTAGAATAAATAGGAAATCTTCTACACATATCTTTTATTTCAGCTTTTATTTCAGTTTTTAGTTTTTCTGATTTTATATTATAAAGAACCCTGCTTATCATTTCTGCAATCTTTTTCATTTCTTCTGTTCCCATACCACGACTTGTGAGAGCAGGAGTTCCAAATCTTACACCGCTGGTCACCATAAGCCCTTTTGTATCATAAGGAATAGAATTTTTATTTGCTATAATTCCTGCCTCTTCCAGAGCTAGTTCTGCTTCATTACCTGTAATATTCTGTAAGGATAAATCAATCAGTATAAGGTGATTATCAGTTCCACCTGTAACCAGTCGAAAACCGCGATTTTTAAGCTCTTCCCCCAGAATTTTTGCATTTTCAACTATCTTTTTTGTATATTCTTTGAAGGATGGTTGCATAGCTTCAAGAAAACAGACAGCTTTTGCTGCTATTATATGCATGAGCGGCCCTCCCTGAATTCCTGGCATAACTGTTTTATCCAGTTTTTTACCAAAGGTTTTTTTGCAGAGTATCAGTCCACCTCTTGGCCCACGAAGGGTTTTGTGGGTTGTGGAAGTTATGAAATCGGCATAAGGAACAGGACTGGGATGGACTCCTCCTGCAATCAGTCCTCCAATATGTGCCATATCTACCATAAGATATGATCCAACCTCCTGTGCTATCTGGTGAAATTTTTCGAAGTCAATTATCCGGGGATAAGCACTTGCACCGGCTATAATCAATTTCGGTTTATGTTCTCTTGCAAGAGAGAGAACCTGTTCATAATCTATCAATTCTGTTTCTTTCTGAACTCCATAAAAGCATGTTTTAAATAATTTTCCAGAATAATTTACTCTGCTGCCATGGGTAAGATGTCCTCCATGAGTAAGATCCATTCCAAGTATAGTATCACCCGGTTCCATTATTGTAAAATAAACTGCAATATTGGCCTGAGAACCTGAATGAGTCTGAACATTTGCATATTCTGCATTAAATAACTTTTTAGCTCTTTCGCAGGCTTCATACTCGACTATATCTATAAATTTGCATCCTCCATAATATCTTTTCCCTGGATAACCTTCAGCATATTTATTTGTAAGAACAGATGCCTGGGCTTCAAGAACTCCCTCACTTACAAAATTTTCTGAAGCTATCATCTCCAGATTAAAAGCCTGACGTTCAACTTCTTTATATATTGCATCTGCTATTACTGGATCAACCTTCCATAAGACCCCCATAATTTACCTCCTTTTAGAGTGGTGAGAAGTGAAAACGTTCACGTTTCACGTTTCACTTCTCAAGATTTTATTTAATTCTTTCTCAACAGACTCCTTTGAACCTTCGCCATTTATTTCTTTATAGAGATTTTTTCTTGTTTTAAAATGTTCTCTTACCTCATAAGACTGGGACAGATAAATGTCATAACGTTTATTTATAACATCCATTTTGTCATCATATCTTCCACGATCCTTAAGTCTTCTTATACATTCTTCTCTTGATATTTTGATTTCTATTACGTTGCCGAGCTTTCTTTTCTGTGTTGCAAGTATTTCTTCCAGGGCTATAGCTTCTATTCTGGCTCTCGGAAAACCATCTATGATAAAACCTTTTTTACAGTCAGGTCTATTTAATCTCTCTGTCATAATATCTATTATTACATCATTCGGCGCCAGTTCACCTTTCTCCATATATTCTTTTAATCTTCTTCCTACAGGTGTATTCTGTCTGGCTGTTTCTCTTAAGAGTTCTCCTGAAGATATATGAGGTATAGCATATTGTTTTCCTAATTTTTCAGCCTGAGTTCCCTTTCCTGCTCCCGGAGAACCCATTATGACAATAAAAAGAGGAGAAGACTGGTATTCTGTATTATTTTTGGATTTATCTTTAATCATTACAATAATATAACAAATTTTTTTTTTGTTGGCAATAGGTAGTGTGAATGGTGATCGGTAATCGGTGAAATATGGAATAAAAATTAATTAACTATCTCACTTAAATCTCGTAAAGCGTAATGCGTAAAGCGTGATGAGTAGAAATAAGACGCATTACATATCACGCATCACGCATCACGAAAGTTGCGACAGTTATTTTGCTATATGTAAGTACTTAATAATATAGTAGTCACTTTTCACTGCTTAAGCTGTTCAATCATTTTCTTTACAGTATCTGCATTTTTACCATGTGGTTCTAACTCTAAATATTTATTCAGTGCCGGAAGAGCCTCTCCATTTTTATTTCCTGTATAGAAGTGAGATACACCAAGTAGCAAATAGAGTTTTGCAGTTTCAGGAGAAAGTTCCAGACCTTTTTTGCAGGCATCTATAGTTCCATTATAATCTTCCATACTATAACATACCTCGGCCAGACTTATATATGCTTTAATATACTTTGGGTCATACTCTACAGCTTTTTTTATATATTCTTTAGATTTTTTTTTATCAGTAGCATAATATGATAGCCCGATTCCATAATAGGCGTGAGCATTAGAAGCATTTATGCTTATTAATTTTTGGAAACATCTTATAGCTTCATCGTAGTTTCCCTGCTGATAATATTTATAACCTTCCAGTAGAATTTCTTCTTCCTTAGGATTTTGTGGGTTAGATGAATTTTGAGTCATTATTGCCATCCATCTTCTTGCTGTATTTGTATTTTCTCCTTCGGGAAATTTTCCCAGATATTCCTCAAATACTTTTTTTGCCTTCTGGGTCTGTCCGGAAGCATAATATACTTCACCCAGGTATATATAAATATCCTGATTATCAGGTAGGAGTGTTCTGGATTTTTCAAGATAACTAATAGCTTTTTCATAGTTATTTTCCATAGCATATATATTGCCTGAATATACATAATTCCATGGGAAATGAGGATCATATTTAATAGCTTTTTCAAAGTTATCCATAGCATTTCTATTATTTTCTTCCATGTAGGTCAGACCTGTTCCATAATAAGCCATAGCAGTTTTTGAAGATAAAGAGATTGTTTTTGTAAATTCATTTCTGGCTTCCTTCTTTTTGTCTGCCTTCAGATAGACAAAGCCTTTTTTTAAATGATCTTTTATCTGCTGTTCTTTATAAGCTTTATTTATTATGTTAAAAAGAAAAATACCTGCTACCAGTAATATTCCTATAGTTACTATACTGGTTATGGTTTTTTTCTGTTGCGCTCTGGTTTGAATTTCCAGTTCTTTTGTACGCCATTCTGCAAGATACGCAGGGGATATGAGTTCTATAGCCATAAGAGCCTCTTCTTTTACTGTGCCTTCTTTTTCCTGTTGAATAATTTTATTTAGTGGTTCAAGAGCTCTTTCATCCTTTAATTTTCCCAGGGCTATTATTGCTCTCATACGAACTTCATCTGACATATCATTCAGGGCAAGAATAAGAGGACCTGAAAAAGT
>Ga0302241_1001054_pt1 | contig 21660 bp, 20 predicted proteins | sample AAG_UR_Arg_MG_FD_193532 | JGI IMG/M metagenome (GOLD analysis project Ga0302241, IMG submission 193532) | Enriched activated sludge microbial communities from anaerobic digester in WTTP, New Holstein, Wisconsin, United States - AAG_UR_Arg | ecosystem: Engineered > Bioreactor > Anaerobic >... | reverse complement strand
CTCTGGCCGTCTTAATATCTCCGTTTAGAAAAGTTTTCACCATGAGATGTGTTTCCCGGGGCAAAATGTTGGCTAAAACAGATATCACTCCGGCTCCGCCCAAAGACATAATGGGTATGATCATATCATCATTACCTGAGTAGATGACAAAGCTTTCACTGATATACTGTGAAATCTTAGATACATAAGAAATATCGCCGCTTGCTTCCTTTATCCCTGCGATGTTTTCGTGGCGCGACAGCTCTCTGACCGCATCGCAGCTTATGGCACAGCCCGTTCGTCCGGGCACATTGTAAAGGATGACGGGAATTGAAACAGCATCGGCTATCTCATAGAAATGCTTCAGCATGCCTGATTTGTTTGTCTTGTTGTAGTAAGGTGTAATGACTAAAAGGCCGTCGGCCCCGATTTCCTGATATCTTAAGCTTTGCTCTTTTGCCTCCAGCGTGTTGTTTGAACCGCTGCCTGCTATGACGGGTATCCTTCCGTCTGAAGCTCGCACAGCCGTTGTTACTATCTTGTCCTTCTCCGTCTCAGTCAATGCGGGAGCTTCGCCGGTGGTGCCAAGAACCACAAGGGCATCGCTTTCCTGTTCTATATGCCATTCTACCAGCTCTTCCATTTTGCTATAGTTTACACTTCCATCTTCATAAAAAGGCGTGATCAACGCAACTAAAGAACCTGTTATCATTTTTCTTCCTCCATTGATTCGTTTGTCTAAGCAATAAAATACCTCTGCCCCTCTCGGGGCTCCGTTTATCCTTGCGGAAGTGTAATTTTCCATTATTTATAGTTCTATATTCTTTTTTTAATTGCCTGATTATCATATCCATTCTTGACACCTCCGGAAAAGATATATTTATACAATCGCTGAAAATAAAAAACGCCTGCCTTATAATATACAAGGACAAGCGTCAGCCTGCGGTACCACCTTGATTGATGCAAAATGCATCCCCTCTGTAAGAGTGCCATCACACTCCTGCCCGATAACGCCGGCATTGCGTCGGTAGCTACTGGGATACTATTGTATCTTTTCACCCCGCCCTCCGAGGCCTTTATGTCTGTGCTGCATCCGCCGGGCTTACACCATCCCCGGTTCGCTGGGGGACCATTTCACAGTTTTTCTCCCTCTTCAACGGTTTTTATTAAAATATCACCTTAACATTGTCTTGTCAAGAGGTTTTTAGATCATAAGGCTTAGCCTGACTTCACAGATTATGTTATAATCCTTTTAAAACAACCGCTTTTTTCGTCTGACGAAAAAAGAGCGCAAAAGGAGACGTCATAATGATCGAACTGCTGAAAAAATACAGGCGGGATCTCCATCAGATCCCGGAGCTGGGTTACAAGGAATTCAAAACTCAAAAATATCTTCTTGACACACTCGGAAAATATCCTTGTGAGATCACCGAATTTTCCCCTACCGGGATATGCGCCTTTTTCCCTGCGAAAAGCCCTAAATACTCCGGCACTGTGGCTTTTCGCAGCGATATTGACGGGATTTCCGTCGAAGAGTCTAATCCTTTCTCACATCGCTCGAAGCACGAAGGCTTGATGCATGCCTGCGGGCATGATGGTCACATGGCAATGCTTCTGGGTCTCGCAAAAAAAATAAGTGAAATGCGGCAGGAGCTTACTGCCAACGTTCTCCTTATATTTCAACCGGCGGAAGAAAGTCCTGGCGGCGCTGAGGCTATAGCCGAGTCGGGTGTTTTCAAAAAATATGATGTGCGGCGCATTTTTGCCTTCCACATGGGTCCTTCCGATTTACCCGGCGTTATAATGGCCCGACCCCTGGAAATGATGGCCAGATCTGCCGAACTTACCGTTGCCGTTCTTGGCAGGTCCGCTCATATTGCTTATCCTCACAGAGGCATCGATGCGCTGCGCATCGCCTGCCTCTACCTTGATTCTCTTTATAAAGCGGAGGCTGACCTTTTTCCTCCTGAGGAGTATCGCCTTCTTAAGTTCGGACAGATGACAGCAGGCACCGCCAGAAACGTTATAGCCGATAAGGCTTTGCTCTTTGGCACCTTGCGATCTTTTCGGGACGAAACCTTCGATCTGCTCCTTGAAACGATCCACAGCATTGCGGACCATTTTGAAAAGGATTACGGCTGTACTATCGAGATCAGTAACGGCAGGAGCTACCCGGCGATCTTTAACGATCCGGAGCTTTTTGGGCTGGCGAAAGAAGCTCTCTCTCCAAATGTGTTTCCATCGATCCCCGAGTTTATCACTCTGAGGAAGCCGCTCATGACTTCCGATGATTTTTCTTATTATCTGCGGAAGGTCCCCGGTCTCTACATGTTCCTTGGCACGGGAAACAGGAAGCCCCTCCACAGCGGCGATTTTGATTTTGACGAGGAGGTGCTGGAAGTCGGGGTCGAAGCCTACCTTCGCCTTTTACGGCTTCCTCTTTGATATCAGGATCACCGCCCGTTATCCTCATCTTCCTTCAGATGGAATTTATGTTCAACGACCATCTGTATCTTTTCGCCATAGCAGGAGAATATGCTGTCAACAAAAGCCGGATCCTGCCTCGGAGAAACAAGGCTGACTGCAGGCACAATCAATAGGGACAAGAGGATCGCTACTGCCCCGGCTATGGGTGCTGCAGTGATGCCCATAATAAGGTTAGCCACATTGACTGTCAGCGACATTATTATTGATGCCCACAAAGCGGTCTTGTTTGCCCTTTTCCAGAAGAGCCCGTATAAAAATGGACCTAAGAAAGAGCCTGCCAGCGTCCCCCAGGAAAGCCCCATCAATGTGGTGATCAGATTATTGGGGTTTACTGCGATTATCACCGAGAGCATGACAAACAGCACGCAAAGACCTTTAATAATCCCTACCTGCATCCGGTTGCTCATGTCTTTCATGAAGGTTCCTTTCAAAAAATCCAGTGTAAAGGTAGAGCTGCTTGCTATGACAAGCGACGACAGGGTGGACATGGAGGCGGAAAGCACCATGATTATAACCAGACCTATAAGAATATCCGGAAGCACACCTCCCAGCATTTCCGGCACGATGCTGTCGTAAGCCACTGTACCGTCAGCCCCCGGAGTGTAAAAAAGCCGGCCGAAGGAGCCGAGGAAGTAGGAGCCTCCCGCAATGATCAGTGCAAATATTGTGGAGATGATGGTCCCCGTCTGAATAGCTTTTTCGTTTTTGATTGTATAGAACTTATGGATCATCTGTGGCAGCCCCCAGGTGCCTAAGCTGGTCAGTATTAAGATAGCCAGCATGGAAATCGGCGCCGGTCCCAGAAAAGAAGTATAAACCCCTTTGAACTCCGGCATGGCCTGTGAAGATATTTGAGAAAGCTGTGTCATAGCTGCCATAAGTCCTCCACGGGAATTAAGCACTACGGTTATTATCGAAATTATGCTAATGACCATGACGATCCCTTGGAACAGATCATTCAATGCTACTGCCATATACCCCCCTATAACCACATAAAGACCCGTCAGGAAGGCCATCCCTATGACGCAGTAAATAAAATCCAATCCGAAGGCCATGGCAAAAAGCTGAGACAGCCCTTTATACACCGAAGCTGAATAAGGGACCAGGAAAACGAAAATGATGACAGATACGATTACCTTGGCCGTGCTGCTTCCGTAGCGCTTTCCGAAGAAATCCGGCATGGTGGCAGAGTCCAGATGCTTAGTCATCACCCGTGTGCGTCTGCCGAGGACAGCCCAAGCTAAAAGGCTTCCTATTAAAGCATTCCCAATACCGACCCATACCACGGACATACCAAAATTCCATCCGAATTGGCCGGCATATCCTACAAAAACCACAGCCGAGAAATATGTAGTCCCGTAGGCGAAGGCACTTACCCAGGGCCCCATATTCCGGCCTCCCAAAACAAAATCGTTAACGTTAGTCGCATGCTTCCTGCAGTAAATGCCGATCCCTGCCGTGACTGCAAAAAAGATCACCATCATCAGAACTTTCTCGAACATTTCTCTACCTCCTGCTATTCTTGATTCCGGCTCCGGCGGCGGGCATACCGGGCCGTTAGCTTTACTGCAACAAAAAACCCGCCTTCTGATTCTCAGAGGACGGGATATTCCGTGGTACCACCTCAGTTTACGATGCTCTTGCAAGCCTTCGCCTCAGCGAGTACGGCGCAGCATTCTGCGATTATACTCCGGCACTGTAACGGGTGCGCCCGTACCGGCCTACTCGGGATCTTCCCTTTCGGCGGTCAGCTCTCGGAATGTATTCGGGATCCGTTATCACTTGCGCCTCTCACCACCCGGCAACTCTCTTTAGCTTCCTGGATCTTTACTTCTTTCCGGTCTTCGCTTTTTTATATTGGCCTTAATTTACCACTCCTGTACACCTTTGTCAATTATTTTTTTCATAAATGATATGGGGGCCGCAGAACTGTTCCGCAGCCCATATCAAATCATCTAGAACTCCATATCTTTAAGCCCCGGGCTTATGATCAGCTTGCACTGAGTAGCCTCCCGGACCTGTTCAACGGTGTATTCCGGATTTATCTCCGTAAGCATTATACCCTCCGGTGTGATTTCCATTACACCCATTTCTGTGACTATCATATCCACCACTTTGATGGCAGTATAAGGCAAAGTGCATGTGTCAAGAATCTTATGCCTGCCCTTTTGAGTGTGCTGCATTGCGATTATGACCTTCTTTGCTCCAACCACCAGATCCATGGCTCCCCCCATGCCCGGGACCATTTTGCCCGGGACGATCCAGTTGGCCAGGTTGCCCATCTGATCGACTTCCAAGGCTCCTAATATGGTTGCATCCACATGGCCTCCCCTTATGATCCCGAAAGAGATTGAGCTGTCAAAGTACATGGATCCGGGGTTAATTGTTACATACTGAGCTCCCGCATTGATTATATCCACATCTTCTTTCCCCGGTTCTGCCGCGGGACCCATGCCCATTATCCCGTTCTCCGACTGAAGCACAATGTGCACCCCTTCGGGAAGGTAATTGGCGACCATGGTGGGAAGTCCGATACCCAGGTTTACAACGTCCCCGTCTTTCAATTCTTTCGCAACTCTTTTTGCGATTATTTCTTTTATATCTGCCATTGCTTCTCACCTCCTACGATGGAATCCACATATATACCCGACGTCACAACATTGTTGGGATCGATTTCGCCTGTCTCAACGATATTGCAGGTCCCGACAATCACATGATCCGCCGCAGCCGCCATCATTGGGTTGAAGTTCCTTGTTGTTGCATTGTAGGTGGTGTTCCCGAATTTGTCCGTCACGCTCCCCCGGATAAAGGCAAAGTCGGCTCTCAGAGGAAGCTCAAGAAGGTAATCCCTCCCCCCCACATTCAGTACTTGCTTGCCCTCTGCAACGATCGTGCCGACGCCGGTGGGTGTGAGAAATCCTCCCAGACCTGTCCCGCCTGCTCGGATTCGCTCGGCAAGAGTCCCCTGAGGAACCAGAATACACTCCAGCTTATCTTCTTCGACATCAGTATTCATCCTCTGTGCTACCTCAGGATTCAAGCCCACATGAGATGCGATCAGGATCTTGATCTGGCCGTTGGTCAGCAGTTTGCCTACGCCCCTTCCAGGCACACCCGCATCATTGCAGATGATGGTAAGGTTTTTTACGTTCTTTCTGACCAGAGCATCAATCAGGATCTCCGGTGTTCCACAGGCCATAAATCCACCTACCATGATGCTTGCGCCATCCTGGATGACGGCCACGGCCTCATCCGCAGTCTTGATTTTGTCAATCATCTTTTCATTTTCCTTTCTTTAAAGAAATGTAATGTCTTCTAAATTAATTTACACTTTTTTGGAAAAGATCCTTATTATTTTTGTCTCTTGACGATCTCGGTCAGTATGAAAGATGCTACATGCTCTGCGTAGGTATGGGGCCCAAAACCCGCATCATAACCCAACTCCTGTGCCAGTTCATGAGAGATCCTGGGTCCGCCGCAGCAAAGGATGATCTTCTTTCTTACTCCCTCCGCCTCCATCAGTTCCACCAGTTCGGTGAGGTTTTTGATGTGGACATCCTTTTGCGTGACGATTTGGGACACTAAAATCGCATCTGCATTGAGTTCTATAGCCTTCGCAACAAGCTCTTCATTGGGGACCTGGCTTCCAAGGTTGTGAGCTTCGATGCCTTTATAGCGCTCCAACCCGAAATGACCGTGAAAGCCTTTCATGTTGATGATCGCATCGATGCCTACAGTGTGAGCATCTGTGCCTGTGCATGCCCCCACGATAATGACGTTACGCTTGATGTTTTCTTCAATGTATTTTTCGCATTCCAGCCGGTCCATCACATCCCCTTCTACTTTGGGGACTTTGATCGCCGTATAGTCTACCGTATGCTGACACTTGCCGTATACCACAAAATATGTGTAGCCAATTCCTAGGTCTTTGGAATACACCACTCCCGGTTCATCAAGCCCCATTTTTTTTGCCAGTACCTTGGCTGCCTCATTTGCCTCTTCGCCCGCAGGGACCGGAAGGGTGAATGACATCTGGATCATACCGTCGTTCATAGTGTCGCCGTAGGGTTTCACCTTGGTCATATCTACTGTGGTCTTCGCAGTCGTATTCACATTAACCATTATTTTTCACCTCCCAGCATAAGCGGAATGAAGGGATTGAAATATTGTTCATCTTTGGCACAAACACCTGCCAACCCTTTTCCTCCGTCCCTTGCTCGCTTTACACCGCCGAATTTGCCATGCTCGATAGTGGAGAAGAGCCCTTCTTTTTTGATATTATGCAATAGTTTATCGGCTTCATAAAGAACGCTTTGCGCTCTCTTCTGAATAATACCGTTTTCCTTGAACTCCACCTCGTCCCCCAGTGCTCTCGCATTATTAAAAATGTAAGATGCGTTTTCGATAGAAAGCATCCTGTCATGGAGGTGAGGTGTATGGATGGCTTCCGTCAGCATGCCTAAAAGCTGCAGCGATTGACCGGACCATACAGCTATCAGGTTGAAAAGCGCATCCTGTATATGACCCTTGAAGATATTGCCTGTCATGAACTTAGTAGGCGGCATATACTTTAAAGGAGCCTTGGGGAAGATCTCCCTTGCCATTATGGCCTGTGCCAATTCATATAGAAATCCGTTTTCCATATCAGGATCCATCTCGAAAGCATGACCGAGCCCCATCTGTTCTTCCGGTATCTTTGCCAGTACCGCAAACTGCTCGTTTATCAACTGCGAGGCCAACACCGTATGAGCTTCTTCATATGCGTCTGCCGTGGTAAGGTAATTGTCCTCGCCGGAGTTGAAAATAATGCCGCAGTATCCGATGATCACCCTTGAGAAAAATTGATCCACCAGAGTACGCTGCATATTGATATCCCGGAAAAGTATGCCGTAAAGAGCATCGTTCAGCATGACATCAAGCCGCTCCATGGCTCCCATAGCGGCGATTTCGGGCATGCACATGCCGGAGCTGTAATTGCAAAGCCTTATATACCTGCCAACTTCTTCTCCTACCTCGTCAAGGGCTTTTCTCATGAGGCGGAAGTTCTCCTGAGTGGCATAGGTGCCGCCGAATCCTTCCGTAGTCGCCCCGTAAGGCACATAGTCGAGCAGGCTCTGGGCTGTAGTTCTAATAACGGCTATGATGTCGGCGCCTTGCCTTGCGGCCGCTTTTGCCTGAACTATATCTTCATAGATATTTCCCGTCGCCACTATAACATAAAGATAAGGCTGCTTTCCTTCGCCTATAGTGGCAAGATATTCCTCTCTTTTCTTCCTCTGAACCCTTATCTTTTCAAGGACATCCTTTACCACGGGTAAAAGTCTCTCTTCAGCCTGTTTCGCAGAGGCCGCCGGCAGCTTCATGAGGTCAAGCTCCCCGGCCGACACTTTCTCAGCGATCTCCTGAGGGGTCGATCCCGTCTGGACCATTGCATTGCCGATCCAATAGGCAGCGCCTCTCGACAAGCCGCCTCCGTCTTTGATGGCATCCACCACAACGTTAGGGAGAGGTGTTTCCACATCGTCCACCCCGTCAATGCCAAGCAGGCGGACTATGGTCCTTTCCGTGCTGACCGTGGTGTGCCTGTCAATGAACTTCTGCATGTCCGCTGCGATGGCCGCCGCTGCGGACCTGGCACTGTCGATGACTTTGGGATCTAAATTTAGCTTACTTTTCATCTTTTCGATCCTCCATTATTTTTTTGGCTTGCTTGATGATGTCCGGGCTTAAGCCGAGCATCTGTGCGATGTTTAGCGCATCCTTAGGTATTTCTTCGTTACCGGATACTTCATAAAGACGGTAATCCATATATTTGCCTATTATTTCGATCCTCTCCCGCCGGTTGGCATAGCGGATCTCCCTTTCCAGGTTGATAAAATTCACATCTTTAAGTCCTCTGACCTGCATGTTTCTTGTTCTACCGTCGGAAGACACATTATCATAATGTGTAGTGACCAAGCTTATATAAGCTTTCTCGCTCAGGTAGCCTATTATGCTTTTTGTAAGAGCATATCCTTCCACCGGATTGGTCCCGCTGGCGATTTCATCGATCAAAAGCAGGGAGCGTTCCTTGCTGTGATCTAGAATATCCTTCAGCTCTTCCATCTCGCTGCCGAAGCTTGACAGTCCCCTCTTCAGGTTCTGGCTGTCGCCTATAAGGATATGGATATAGCCGGAAAGCCCGATCCTGGCCTCGGAACAGGGCACAAAAAAACCGTGCTGAGCCAGCAGGGCGCATTGACCTATCATTTTCAGGGTAATGGTCTTCCCCCCCATATTTGCTCCGGTAATGCAGGTCACTCCTTCTTTCAGCCCGATGGACACAGGGCAGTAATCCTTATTTTGTTTTCGAAGGATGTCCTCCAGCATTAGCTGGCGGCCTTCTTTGATTTCGAGTATATGCTCCTTAACTATCTCCGGTTTCACGCAATTATGCTGCTTTGAAAACTCTGCCTTTGCTATATTGAGATCCAGCTCTCCGATAATTTCACAGTTTTTAAAAAGCTGTTTTCCATACTCGCCTATTTGTGCGGAAAGCTTCTCCCTGATGGACAATTCCTCATCCTCGATCGCTTCAGCCAGCGCATCCATGTCCCGCATCAACCGATCTATGCTGTCTATAGACCTAAGGCCGAAAACAGCCGTCATATAATCTTCGTCGGTCAAAATTAGCTCCGGTATTAAGGAAACCCTTTCGATCAGTTGTTTGTCTGATTTGGATACAAGGTACTCAAACTTGGGTGTCATGCTTATCCCGTAAACAGACTCCAACTGTCTTTTTTGTTCTTTTTTGATCCTGCGGATATCAAGCTCGACCCGGCGCTTTTGCTCTCTTAAATCGGCCAGTTTCTCGGAGAAGGAATCGTAAAGGTAGAAAGTGTCGATCCTTTCCCGGTTGGGATCAAGCACGTCAAGCAGGGCGCCAAGATCTATAAGCATAAATGCTTCCGGCACATATATACCGGCCGCCTCCGATGACTCCAGCAAGCCTCGGATCCTTTCCATCTGAAGCAGAAGAGACTTTATCTCGTAGAGCTCCACCACGGACAATATACCGCCCTTGCTGCGCTTAATAGTAAAAGAATTGTCCTTCATTATTCTGAGGATTTCTTTCACCGATTCTATGACATCCTGCTGCTCCTTGATTAGAGCCACGGTCTTCTCAAGGCGGTCGAGTTCCTCCCGAAGTTCTTCCTCGTGCCCCGGCTCGAAAGCAGTTACCGCCTTCAGCCTTTTATGCCCGTAGGGAGTGAGGATGAAAAGGCCGCCCGCCACAAAATCGTAGCCTGTCTCGTTTTTAGTTTTTGGATTACAGAGCCGCATTTTGTCTCCTTTCAGGAAGCGGGATCGCCGTACCTCACATCGATGACGGGGATGCTGCCTATCGCATCCCGCATAGCATTCAGCAGTTCCTTATGGTCAAACGAATAGCCCGAAGGCGAGTAGGGGTTTACGGTCAGAGCAGCGATCTCGATGTTCTTCAACACTTCGACCTTTAATCCACGCTTTCGAAGCTGCTGCCATTGGGCAGCGGAAATGAATATCTTGGTAGGGTCTTTTAGGGCAAAGGTTATAGACTTTAATTTCTCGGGATGGATGTCTGCGATTATGCTGTAAGTCAGAGCTCCGGGGATATAAACCCATTCCGTTTCTTCATCGATGGCATCGTCTAAGATCCGTCCTGCCGACAGGCCGGTCAAAACATCCAGCACCTCCGTACCTTCCCTTTTAAATAGCTTGATCTTGTCTTCTTTAGTGCTTGTTTCAATCTTCGTGCGGATTTCTTCATCGGCTATCACAGGCAGCTGATATAAACTTACCACGTGAATGGTCTCTAAAACCGCCTTTTTCAAACTCCTGGAAAGTACAGCACCGGTGGCAAGAATGATAGCATCCGAAGTGGCCGGCGCTGCGATCGATTTCCTGTCCACGGCGCCGTCTATAAGTATCAGTTCCGCTCCCAGACCCACCATATCATCGCACATGCTCTTGTGGTCAACGGTATTGACGGGGCCTGCCACCTGGACATATCCGCTTTCGGCTACCCTGCAGAGCATAAGCTGCCCCAGGGCTGTTTGATAACGGGTCATCCGCAGTATTTCAAGCCCTGCCTCGGCCAGCTCGTAAAGCTGCACCGGCACCGATACTATGGTGCCGGCATATAAATACACTCTGGGTTTATCTGTTCCTGTAACCAGATCCGTGCTCTCGCCGTCTCTTCCGGTGGAAGTGACACCTATCACCATGCCCTCATCCGCCGCCTCTTCGATGAGGTAGTTAAGGGCGGTAGTCTTTCCGGCGTTTTTTGCCATGCCTATGATCGCTATTCTTTTATATTTCTCCGAGAGCCGGCTTAAGATACCCATCTATTTGTTCCGTAAATGCCGCAGCAGATTTTGGGGTTCAAGGGCCATTCTTTCCCCCTGCTGCAAGCCTGCAACTCCCTCGTAGTGATACTCTTTTTTGCCCGTGCAATAATCGCAGGTGCAAGGAAGCTCAGGAAGATCCGAGGGTTCCGTGTAGGTGGTGATGACTCCCTCATAGTTTCTCAGTATAACCTTATCCGGAGACTGTGAAATCATATATTGAGGCATTACCGGGATCTTTCCGCCGCCGCCGGGTGCGTCCACAACGAAAGTAGGCACCGCATATCCGGAAGTGTGACCTCTGAGCCCCTCGACGATTTCGATGCCTTTTGCCACAGGTGTCCTGAAGTGTTCGATTCCGAGAGAAAGGTCGCACTGATAAATGTAGTACGGTCTTACTCTGTTTTTCACCAGATTGTGCACCAGATCCCTCATGATGTGGGGGCAATCGTTTACTCCCCGGAGCAGCACGGACTGATTGCCCAGAGGAATACCGGCATCCGCCAGCTTCCGGCAGGCTTCCATGGCATCGGGCGTCATTTCCTTTGAATGGTTGTAATGAGTGTTCAGCCATATGGGATGATATTTCTTAAGCATGTTGACCAATGCATCGGTTATCCTCATAGGCATTACCACAGGGGTCCTTGTTCCCAGTCTGACGATCTCCACATGGGGTATCTTTCTAAGCTCACTGATAATATATTCAAGCACATCATCATCTACCAGCAGGCAGTCGCCCCCTGACAGCAGAACATCTCTGACTACCGGAGTCCTTCTGATGTAATCGATACATTTGTTGATATCCTCCATGCTTCTTGCCGCATCATGCTCGCCGGCCAGTCTTCTCCTTGTGCAGTGCCTGCAATACATTGAGCACTGATCTGTAATAAGGAAGAGCACTCTGTCCGGATATCTGTGGGTCAGCCCCGGCGCCGGAGAGTCTTCATCCTCATGCAGGGGATCAAGCATATCCGCATCGCTCCTATGGGTTTCTGCCAATACCGGCACCGCCTGCATTCTGACTGGGCATCTGGGATCGTCGGGATCCATGAGAGAGGCATAATAAGGAGTGATTCCCAGACGGAAGTTTTTTACTACCTGATTGATATCATTTTCTTCTTTCGGGGTAAGGTTTATGATTTTCTTCAGCTGTTCGACGGTAGTTATTCTGTTCTCTACCTGCCATTTCCAGTCATACCATTGGTCTTCAGATACATTCTTATAGACCTCAATGTCCTTCCAATTCCTAACCATAATATTTTCCTCCTATCTATTGAAACAACAACACGAAGATATTATGTCCCTATACTAAGCATACATCTCCGTAAACAGCTCTCTTAAAGGTGCACATTCTCTAAGCACCTGCAGGGCTATTGCGGCATGCCCCTTTGTGTAGCCGTTTCCAACGATCATATTGATATCCTTCCCGACGCCTTCCGCTCCTAAAGCTGCCTTTGTAAAGCTGGTCGCCATGCTGAAAAAGTATACGACGCCGCCGTCTTTAGTGGCAAGTATGCTGGCCATTTCGGTATTTGGGATATTAACGCAGTTGATGACCAGATCCGCTAATTTGCCGCCGGTAAGCTCCATGATCCTGTTGTATACGAAAATGGCATCCGTAGCATTGGCAGCAAAGTATTCATCGGCAAGACCGAGCTTTTTAGCCCTGTTGGTGCTCTTGTCGCTTCCGCCGATACATATAACCTTTCCGGTAATTCCGGCTCTCTTCTTTGCTTCATAGAGGCACAGAAGCCCTGATTTCCCGCCGCCGCCGATAACCACAACCGTATCTCCGGGCTTGACCAGTTTTGCGGTCTGGGCGGGAGCCCCGGCAACGTCCAGCACAGAGAGCGCCAGATTTTCCGGCATATCTTCAGGGAGAACGGCATAGATACCGCTTTCAAAGAGTATCGCCTGACCTTTTATGTCCACCTGGTCCACATCCGGCCTTACTTCAAGTATCTCGTCTATTACCAGCGGAGTCAGAGAAAGAGAAACCAAGGTAGCTATCTTGTCGCCAACCTTAAGATCGGTCTTTCCTGAAAGCGCCGGCCCGATTTCTTTGACCGTTCCTATAAGCATACCGCCGGAGCCGGTGATGGGGTTCTTGTGTTTTCCCTGCTTTTCCACTAAGCCTTTCATGATCTTTTTGATTTCTTCGACATCACCGCCAGCTTGTTTCTCGATCTGTGTAAAACTGGCAGAGTCGATATTTAGGGTCTGAACATCGATCAGTACTTCATTGTCGTAAATCTCCATGGTATTGTCGATCTTCTCTGCGGGTTGCGGCAGCACACCTTTGGGTTCGACCACTCTGTGTGTTCCGTAAGGGCATCCTTTTTTCATTTTTTTCCTCCTGTGATTCCATTAATTTATTTTGATTTCCTGTTCTTGCCGATTTTGCTTTTACAATTTTACCGGCTGCTCCGGGCAAGATATCATAGTCCCCCTGAATACTTTTTGCTTAAAAGTTCTTTCACATACCTTTAAATAAAGCAATTATTATGCCACCTCTTTTGACGAGTGCATCGTTTGACCAAAATCAATATCAATAAGAAAAAACCTGGGTTTTGGCAGGTTTTTCGACATACGCATGATGCATATCCGGTTCATCCCGGTTAGGGGGGCGAATCAATACGGGTTCATATTTGATACTTGTTCTTTTTTCTGATTAATTGTGTCTGGCTGATGCCTATGGCTTTGGCTGCTTTTCTGGAAGAGCCGTATTTTTCGTATGCGTTTTTGATAATATTTTTCTCAAAGTTCGATACCATGACCTCCAGTGAAAGTCCCTTACCCTCTTCAGCAGACTCTGCCTCGTTCTGTTGGCTCATACTTTCAAAAAAATCAAGGTGCAGTTCTTTCATCACATCGTAAGCCGTGATGCTCTCTCCCTTAACCGAAATGAGCAATCTCTGGACCATGTTTTCAAGTTCTCTTATATTCCCCGGCCAGTCGAAGCCTTTCAGGTATTCGACGGCATCCTCGGTAATGCCCCGGGTGATGCCGAATTTATCCGAGTATTTTTTAATAAAATACAGTACCAAAGCGGGGATCTCCGAACGTCTTTCCGACAGGGGCGGCACCCTTACCGGGAATACGTTGAGCCGGTAATAAAGATCCCTCCGAAACCGTTTGGCATCGATTGCATCTTCCAGGCTCCTGTTCGTAGCGGAAAGGATACGAACATTTGTCTTTACTGCCTTGGTGCCTCCCACTCTGTAAAATTCACCGTCCTGGATGACCCGGAGCAGTTTGGCCTGAACGTCAAGAGGAAGCTCACCCACCTCATCAAGAAAAATGGTCCCGTTGTCCGCCAGCTCGAAGTATCCCTTTTTGCCGGAAGGATTCGCTCCGGTAAAAGAACCCTTTTCATAGCCGAAAAGCTCAGATTCAATTAGATTCTTGGCAATGGAAGCGCAGTTGATTTTTACAAAGGGCTGCATTTTACGGCTGCTGTTTTTATGGATTATAGTTGCGATTTTTTCTTTACCCACGCCTGTATCGCCGGAAATAAGCACATTGCAATCGTATTTAGCTACGCTTAAAGTCTCGTCCAGAACAACGGCCATGGCCCTGCTCTCACAGATAAAGTCCTCTACCAGGCTTTTTCTGTATTGAGGCATTTCAAGGCCTGCGCCGAGACGTCCCAACGGGTAGTCCGCATCATCCTCGACCTTTTGCTGTATCACGGTCACCCCTTGCAGTGAAGCGGAAAGCTCTTTAACAATACCGATATCAAACTCGTCATAAGTCTCCAGGTACCCTTCGGCGCAACGGATATTCAGCTGACGGGATATGGATTCGGTAATATATACGGCAATATTGTAATTGTTGATAAGATTGGCAAAGAACACCGTTCCCCCGTAGCGGGTTGCAAGGATGTTCACCGTTTCCGCTCCCGGGATGTTTGCACAGTTTATGCTCATGTCGTAAAGCCCTTCCGCATTGAGCCTTTGCAGACATTCCATAGGTTTAAGGATGTTCACATAATGAATCTCGGTGAAAGTGGAATTGACCAGTTCATCGATCTGTTTTCCCTTGAACATGATATCGGATTTTTTGTCAAACAGGCAGATTATCTGAGCATCCGGCCCTGTTGCCTTTCTCACAGCAATGCCAAAGAGAAGATTGCTCAGAAGGTTGTTGCCCACCACAAGAAAATGAGTCTTGCCCTTTGCTTCCTGATTCACCGCATATAGAGTTCCTGATTCATCGTAGGCATAAAGCAGAAGATTGACAGGGACGCCCTCGGGTGGTTTGACCACCGGAAATTCGTTAAACAGTATGGCGTAGCCTTCCGCGTCTACCTGGGAATAAGCCATATCTATCTTTGTTATTCTGCTTATGTAAAGAGGTATAGCTGCGGCAGAGGCATTGCAGATGACTTCGTCTCCTACCTGCAGGCCCTTTTTATTCACGTATTCACTTCCGATCTCCTCCACCACGCCATAGACGACCCCTCCGGTATCTGTAACGGGGTTGTGCATTTTGCCCCGCCTTATGACAATGTCCATGATCCTGTCTTTGATTTTTTGGGGGTTGTTGTCGGCTTCAATGCAGATCTGTTTGAAACTGGTGTTTTCTATATGGAGTTTTTTCAGTGAAACACGCAGCTCATTAGGATGTACCTCCCTGTTGTTATCCACTTTCCAGGCCGAGGTGGACAGCACGTGTTTTGGTTCTAAAACTCTGTTGAGACCGAAACGGTTGAACATATTTCACCTCCATGAAAACCATGTGATGCGGAATCGGTTCGATTTTGTGTCAACACAAGCATAACCCATTGGTATGGAAATTGCAAATCTAAATATGATATAATTGACGGAGATAAATTCTTCGATCTTTCGATTAAAAACCGCTGCAATTGATGACCTTTAAGTCGGCAGCATTACAAGGAGGAAATAATATGGAAAAAATCACTTCTGCATTGAGACTGAGAATGTCCTATAAGGATGCGCATTACGGCGGCAATCTGGTGGATGGCGCACACATGGTCCATCTGTTTGGCGACATTGCTACCGAGCTTCTTATAAAGTCAGACGGAGACGAAGGCCTTTTTCTGAAATACAACGAAGTTGAATTTCTTGCTCCCGTCTATGCCGGAGACTACATCGAAGCATATGGCGAGATTTACGAGGTAGGCAACACTTCCAGAAAGATGCGTTTTAACGCATATAAAGTCATAACATCAAGGACTGATGTCAGCCCTTCTGCCGCCGACTTCCTGGACGAACCTGTCTTAGTCTGCAGGGCTGAAGGTATTTGCGTGACGCCTAAAGCATCCAAAAGAAAGTAAAGGATGGCACTTGAATTCGGAGCCGCAGCAATAGCGACTGCGGCTCCGTCATCAACTATGTTTAAGGTATTCGATCTCCTGGTCGGTAAGCTTCCTGTAATGACCCTCTTTCAAATGCCCCAGATGCAGCCGGCCGACAGCTATTCTTTCAAGCTCTATAACCTTGTTGCCTACAGCGGAAAACATCTTCCGGATCTGCCGGTTCTTACCCTCATGTATCTTTATCTCAACAATGGCGGACCGTTCCATCTGTTTTATGACCGTTACCTCGGCAGGAGATGTTACAAATCCTCCGATATCAATGCCTTTACGCAGCCTCGCTATCCTCTGGTCCGACAGCGTTCCCGCAACCTTAGCCCGATAGGTCTTTTCCACCTGATGCTTGGGATGGGTCATATGATAAGCAAACTCGCCGTCGTTTGTTAAAAGCAGCAAGCCGGAAGTGTTGTAATCAAGTCTGCCTACCGGGAACAATCTTGCATCAAAGTCACTCACTAAATCCATTACCGTAGGTCTTTCCCTGTCGTCATCGGCACTGGTGATGTAGCCTTTCGGTTTGTTCAACATTATATAAATCATTTTCTTAACGGGTTCTATAATGCTGCCGTTTACTTCGACTAAATCACCTGCGGCCACATCGTAGCCTGGCTCGGCTAAAACCTGACCATTAATTTTAACTTTACCTGCTTTTATCAGTTCATCCGCCTTTCTGCGTGAAGCTATCCCAGCAGATGCGATGTATTTGTTCAGTCTCATTTTTTCTCCAAAAACCGCTGCTTCAATCCTCTTCATAGCCTATTGATAGACCCTTGATGATTATACACTCGTATTGTCTATTAACAATTAACACTTTGTCCTGCGCTTGGCTTGTATAACATAGGATATCACAGTATTTTTTCTTTGTATATATTCGTCAGACCGTATTTTTTGATCCGGTTTCTTACTGTTTCTTTATCTGTCGTATATAGTCCTTTTTCTTTCATGCGTTCAAAATACACGGATCCTGCAAGAGTATATCTGGTCATCAGCCCGTCCTTTGTCTGCACCATCCGGTTGGCATACGAAATCAAATCTCCGATGGCGATTTGGTTTGGCAGGATCAAAGGCCGCAGCCCTTTTAAATACCTTGCGCAATTATAGCCTGCCAATGTACCGGTGGAAATAGCCTCTGTGTGCCCGATAAATAATCCGGATTTTTCACCGCCGCAAAACAGATTGCTGATCCCTGCAACCTTCATATCATCATCCCGCTCGGCAACCGAAAGATACCGGATCGAGTTTCCCTTACCTCCGGCATAGGGGTCAGCATAGCGGGCATATTCAAAGCCTGGAATTTGTCTGAGTTTATCCAAAGGCACAAAAGGAGTCATGATCTTAGCATATCCTGTGTCGAGCAGTATGATATTTTCTGCGAATTCCTTCAATGCATATTGCTGACATACCTTTAAATCCAGCTTCTCCTTGACAACATCATCTTTCGGAACAGGGATGATTACCACTCCTTTATCATTGAGCTCCTGCTGGATTTCCTCGGAAAGCGAACCTTTTTCCAGCTTGCCGGAGCCGCTGAAAGCACCGAACGCTCCATCCTTTCTCTGTCCCATTATATCAATCCTGCCTGCTTTCTGAGTAATGCTGACTCGAGGGCCGAAAGCGGGACATCTCAATATACACATGCAGCAGCCGTTGCCGTAGGTAAGGCAGTTGCCCATGGGTCCTGTGGATCCTGTGGTTTCAATGAAGGCGTCTCCTTCGATCACTGTATCATCTGCCAGGATAATGCTTTTAATTAATTGCCGATTTTCTGTCTCAACATTTACGGCTCGTGCGACTATTCGTATATCTACACCTTTTTCCTTAAGTAACCGCCGAACTTCCGGTTCTACTTTCATGACATCATAAAGACTGGCATGGCTGTGGCCGGGGAAGTCTATATTCACGTGCCGGGAGCAGCTGTCGGTTATGTTAAAAAGCTCATCGGCTCCTAAGGCAATATTCTCTTCTGCGCCGGTAAATCTTCCGTTGTTGCGCATTATACCGCCTACATTTCCAAGCCCGAGGAGCAAGTCTGTTTTTTCTACCAGGGTCACCTCCGCCCCGGCTTTCCTTGCAGCCAGCGCAGACGCACAGCCGGACCAGCCGCCGCCGATAACAATTACTCTATACAAAAAATATCACCCGCCTCAATTAGTAAACTACAATAGTGTATTCTACTTCTGTAGCAGAGGATACAAATAAGGTTCATTTTAAGATCTGGCGCCAGACTTCAATAAGCTTTTCAAGGCTCCATGCCGCATTGGCGGGGCTTGTGGAGGGAAGCCTGATGATAGGTCTTTCGATTTGCGGAAAAATATATTTCATATAAAGCTGCCATGCTTTTTCTCCGTTTGCATATACTTTTTCAATGGGAGCCTTGTTAAAAATCATGCTCAGATCTGCCGGGACCACATCCCTGATGCTGCTGTCGCTTGCACCTATTATTCGGCAGCTTTCGATAACATCCCAAAGGGCGATGCGATTGTCAAGCATCAGCGTTTTTTTCTGCTCAATGGTTTCGGGGATCGGCGCTTCAGCTAAAGCCGCCATCACCTTCCAGAACCGGTTTTGCGGGTGATGGTAAAAAAACCGTGCCTCCCTGGATTTCGGTGAAGGGAAGGTACCAAGGATCAGCACGCGGGAGTGCTCGTTAAAAATGGGCAATACCGGATGAACGAGTCGGCAGGCACTATAGTTAGGCTCCGGTTTTTTCAATTTCATACCTCCTATACTTTTTTGAATATTTACCGGCTTACAGGGTATAAGAGTATTATCTACCTATATTGTTATTCAACGCAAGAAATATTCCCCGGTTATTGACCGGTGTTGATCGTTAAGGAGGTGAAGGATATTGAAGTTCGAATTGACAAGTAAACTGAAAGAACATATGGCTTCGAAAGGCTTCAAAGGGATCGTGCTGCAGACTAAAATCCGGAGCTGTTGATCGGGCTCCTATGCTGAAGTTTCAGCAAAGTTTGGCAATCTGCCTGCAGGAAACGGTTTTAAAACATATGATGCGGATGGATTCAGCGTTTATGCTCAAAATGATATTGAGACGGAAAAGGAAACCGTTACCCTGGGTCTTGATAAACTGCTTTTCATGGAAAGGATCACCATCGACGGCCTTAAGCGCTATTGACCCATCTATCAATTTTATGCTGATCCCGGAAAAAACCGGCCGAAGGCATCATTATCCGCCCCGGCCGGTTTCCTATTAAATTCATTATTATACAAATCTGCATAGCTTAATTTATCAATAAAGACAATTGTTCCTTTAACAATTTCAGGTCGGTATCAACTATTTCCCATATCAGTTTCAGGTTCACTCCCTCATAGTCATGTATAATGCGGTTCCTCAAACCTCTTATTTTTGCCCATGGGATTTCAGAATGCTTTTTTGTGTATTCATCATCAAGCTTATTCACCAATTCACCCATTTGACTCAGATTAAAAACACATGCCTCAACCATCATGCTGTTACTTTTGAACCCCTCATAATCTACACATTTAACATAATCCAGGATCGTATCTGTATACCTGACGGCTTTATGAATAATCTCCTGATTTTTCATAAATTATTTTGCCCCCTTCTATGATTTCCCGCATTATTGATGAATCCGGTTCTAAATGAGATTTATCAATCAAATCAATATCCGTTCCGAGAGTATCCGTAAGTATTTCTAGCAATTCCACAAAATCAAGACCTTTAAGCTTGCCACCTGTATCGATATACAAATCAATATCACTTTTATCAGTTGATTTGCCCTTTGCATATGATCCGAAAAGAATAGCTATCTGAACCGGATAGTTTCTGAATATCGGTTCTAATTTTTCTCTTATGTGTTTAACTGAAACTTTATCCGAAGACAAGGTTATCCTCCTATAATTCTGTCATTTTGTTGTGTGTCCTGATTATACCATAAATAAATCTTCTTTGCTCCTAACTCACGCAGTACTTTTTCATATATTCCTTCATGCGGGATGTAATATCGGGCATTGTGTCTTCTTCGAATCCAGGTCCGCCATTCAGGAGTGTCTCCAGGGTCTCCCGAATATTTACTATACTGAATGTGGGTATCCCGTAATCTTCTAAAAGCTCCCGCACTGCCGAGCTGTCACCCTGTCCTTTTTCCATTCTGTCGACAGCGATGATTAGACCGCATATTTGCACATCAGCCGCCTTCTTTAACAGAGGTATGCTCTCTCTTACGGCCGTCCCCGCCGTGATTACGTCTTCGATAATAAGCACTTTGTCACCTTCTCGCAGTTTATGTCCGACTATGCTCCCCCCTTCGCCGTGATCCTTTTCCTCTTTGCGGTTGAAGCAGTAACTGATGTCCTTTCCGTAATCCCTTGCCAGAGCAATGGCTGTTGCGACTGACAGGGGGATCCCCTTATAAGCGGGCCCGAAAAGCACATTGAAATCTGAAGGAATGAGTCCTTTAGATATATTTACTGTAATACATTCTCCGTAGAATTCCCCCAGAGCGGAAAGCTGTGCTCCGGTTCTGATATTTCCCATATTAATGAAATACGGTGAGCTTCGTCCGCTTTTTGTTATGAAATCTCCAAAAATTAGCACACCTGAATCCATTAAAAACTTTATAAACTTTCTTTTATTATCCATTTACAAATCTCCCTTGATGCGATGTCTTCTCTTAATAAACAGACAGCCTGGTATCGGCATAATATTATCAGAAATCTCGATAGTATTTAAAGTCTTCAATCGATTTGAAGCCTTGCTCTTTCATATATTTCTCAAACTCTTCAAGGATGCGGACCGGAGCAGCAGGATCCACAAGACCCGCAGTGCCTACCGCAACGGCATCTGCTCCCGCCAGCATCAGTTCCGCAGCATCCTCCCCCGTCATGACTCCTCCCATGCCGATGATCGGAATCCTCACAGCCTTTCGCACCCGATATATCATCTGTACCGCTACGGGCTTTATGGCAGGGCCGGAAAGCCCCCCCATACCCATGGCCAGAACCGGCTTTTTTGTCCGAACATCAATACGCATCCCCAAAAGTGTATTAATCAGTGATATCCCATCGGCCCCTTCTCCTTCCGCCGCCCGGGCTATCTCTGTTATATCCGTCACATTGGGAGATAGTTTTATTATCATCGGTTTATTTGTGATTCTCCGAAGTTCCCTGATAAGCCGGGCCGCCGTCACAGGGTCCGTGCCGAAGCTTAAGCCTCCCTCTTTGATATTTGGGCAGGAAATATTGATTTCAAGCATATCTGCTTCTGTAGTAGACAGCTTCTCAACAGCCCGGCAATACTCATCAATACTTTTTCCCGCAACATTGACGATGACAGGGCAATCAAACTGTTTTAAGTAAGGCAGTTCTTCTTTACAGAACCGATCAGCTCCTAAATTTTGGAGACCGACGGAATTAAGCATCCCGCCGTAGGTTTCGGCGATCCTCGGCGTTGGGTTGCCTTCCCATGGTTCTGCGGAAACACCTTTTGTTACAATGGCTCCAAGCCGG
>Ga0302241_1001049_pt1 | contig 21819 bp, 18 predicted proteins | sample AAG_UR_Arg_MG_FD_193532 | JGI IMG/M metagenome (GOLD analysis project Ga0302241, IMG submission 193532) | Enriched activated sludge microbial communities from anaerobic digester in WTTP, New Holstein, Wisconsin, United States - AAG_UR_Arg | ecosystem: Engineered > Bioreactor > Anaerobic >... | reverse complement strand
GGTAACCACTGGTTCTTTTTGTCATGCCATGAATTCTTAAAATCTAACTTCATAACTATAATACCCTCAAAACAACGAAGGAGCAGGGATTCGAAGAATCCCCACCCCAACTATTGACTTAGAGCCGAAAAAAATGAGAGCCAGACAGGTATCATCTGGCTCTCATTTACGACTTGACTCATTAAAAACCGCTTATAACAAATTGCTACATAGCCGGAATGTGAATGATCTGACCTGGCAGGATCACATTAGGATTGCTGAGTTTATTGTACTCAGCTAATTTTTGCCACGTTGTGTTGTATTTTAGCGCAATACGATACAAAGAATCTCCTGAAACGACAGTATAGTGACCTTCTGTTCCTGGTGTTCCAGGTTCAGGTGTCACAGGTGCGGGCGCAGGTGCTGGTGTCACAATTGCCGGACCGTCATAGACTTTAATTCTGCCGTCAACTGAGGCACTTCCGACGCCGACTTCCTTAATATATTTCACAAGTGCTTCGTCCAGAGCTACAAACAGACCTGCCTCTGGGTAATTTTTAAACATCAGATACGCATCACCGCCGGCTGCCATGAAGTCGTTTGTCGCTGTCATATACATGTGTGCAGGCTCCACCGCTTTGCCGTCCACAGTTGCGGTTACGACTCTCTTGCCCACTTCTTTCGTTGGATCAAACTGTACTCTGATCCCTGCGATGTGCGGGAAAGCACCCATCTGATTAGGATAATCCGTTAATCCATGCTCGATGGCTTTCAGAAGATCTTCCCCGGAAATTGATTTTGTCACAATGTAGTTGCCAAACGGCAAGACTGTAGAAATTTCACCCACGGTAATATCTCCGACATCAATTGACGCCCGAATGCCGCCGCCGTTAGTTATGGCAACCTCTGCGCCCGTGGCGTGAATCATGGCCTGAGTAATCAGATTCCCAAGATTGGTTTCACCCGTTCTGACCAATTCACGAGTACCAACGAGTTCTACAGGGGTGTTCCCGACGACGACCGAAGTCACGACATCCTGCTCACCTTTGAGCGTCGTGATCAGATTTTTTACGGTTTCGTCTTCGCCCAGGTCAGCGACTGACGCCGCAGGAATCAAATATGGCTTAACAGAAGCAATTTCACCGCCGCTCCAGGTAATATCAATTCTTCCCAAACTTTCATTGTACCCGCCGGTTTGAACGATGTTGACGCCATTGTTGATAATGCCGGTTGAAAAGCGCGTGTGGCTGTGTCCGCCAATAATGAGATCCACACCCGGTACCTGATAGGCGATCATACGGTCTGTGAATTCTGATGCAGGCTCTAGTCCAAGGTGTGACAAGACTATAATAATATCAGTTTTGTCCTCGAGTTCTGCGACCATTGCTTTGGCGACTTCAATTGGATTTTCGATCTTCAGTCCCTTGGTATTATCCGGATGGGACTTGTAATAAGTTTCAGGGGTTGCAAGACCGAACACACCTACTTTGACACCTTCCATTTCTTTGATGATATAACGTTCCACAAAAGGCGTACCGTCTTCATTGATCACGTTTGCTGCAAGGAACGGATATTCCGCCATGTCTTCAAGCTCGAGCACCCGTGCTTTACCGTAGTTGAAATCGTGGTTGCCCAGCGTCATGGCATCATAGCCAACAGCATTGTAAATATCTACAATGCTTTTGCCTTTTACAAGGGTAGCAATGGTCTGCCCATGGGTCGCGTCACCCGCATCCAAAAGCATTACATTTGGATTTTCGGCTTTCGCCTTATTTACCAGTGTGGCAATTTTAGCATATCCAACAATAGTTGCGCTGGACTCCACCCTGGCATGGGCGTCATTGGTGTGGAAGATTGTAATTTCGACAGATTCACTCTCCGCTGCAAAATTAAATCCCGTCAGTGATAATACGAGAATCAAGATCAGCAGCATACTCAGATTGCGTTTCATTCAGTTCCCTCCTTTTGATCAGACAGACTAAATTACCGGCATCCTATTCATACCACAATTTGGATAGACAAAACATCACGCCTGTTTTTAATTCCCAAATGGTCGACTTTTGGAGCGAAAAACTGCAAATAAAAAAAGCCCTCCAAAAAGGGCTTATGACTTGAAACGACTTATATTGACGCCGTCAGAGCGACACCCTGTTCTGCGGCAAATTCCAACGGTACAATTTCTATGATGACATCTCTGTTCAATTTATTTTCCAGTCTGTTGATCATATTCTGCTGCTTGGTGGTCTCGAGGGATTCGCCCATCACAATGGTATCCACCTGCTCTTCATAAGCGAACTTAGTAAGAGCGCCTTCTATATCCATTTCTTTGATGACCGACAGGGTCGCATCATACGCCTTTGATATGTCAAAAAGATATTCAAGCGCGTCAGCTTCTTTTAACTTCCCGAAATAGCGCCAGTTTTCTTTAACAACATGAACGACCAGCAATTCATCCTGCGGCTTACAGAGTTCCGCCCCTCGCTTGATGAGACGCTCGCATGATTTCTGCTGGGTGACGCAGACCATGATCTTCCTTCTGTTTACCATGTCTAACCCCTTCCAAATGTCGTCTGGTGCTCTATGTGATCTATTGTTGGTCCATTCCCAATCGACTTTAAAGGCAGTTGTTAAAATAAATATGCCGATGGTCACTGCTTTGTACACATTATCATACTTATTATACCAAACTTTGACCTTGATTCTTACCTTTTAATTATTATTTAATCTGTTTTACTTTTCTGAATTTTTTCCAATCACCTCAGTTTTGTCATATAATAGATTTAAGTACGAAAGTCTACAATTTTCAACTAATCAGGAGGGACTCTATGCAAACCTATACAAAAGTGATCGGGCTCACCGGAAGCCATTTCGTAAAAGAATTCGTCAAGATCAGACACCATGACAACAAGGTCAGAGAAATCAGCGAAGAAACCGTCGCAAAAAAATTTAAAGAAGGCAATACCAAGGTCATTGTCCATTTTGAAGAGGATGGCCGCGAAATTGAACTGGATGATTTCAGCGATCCTGATTTAATCCGCAAATTTCTCGGCAAAGCCTTTATTTAGCGTCTTACAAAAACGGGTGGAAGCAGGTCTCTCAGACACCCGCTTCCATCAGTCACCCGCTTCCACAATCAGAAAAAAACGCCCCTGAAAGACCGCACAAAGCGTCTTCAGGGGCGTTTTAACCGTTTTTGACAGTTCAACTTAATGGTCTGACGTTGAACCAAAGGCGGTAACATTCAATTTAAAATTATTCCTTAATGTACTTCTTAAGTTCTTCAGGAATTTCTTCCATTTCACAGGTCACCGTTGCCACAACTTTAACATTGCTGACCTCTGCATAAGCTTCCACGCGTTTAATGTTCTCTGCGATTTCATCCATGCTGCCCTTCATAGTCTTCTTCAGACCATCAATGTACAGATTCTCCAGATCATAATCACTTGCCATCAAACCACAAATGAATCCGAAAAATTCTTGGGCAGATTGTAAAGGCAAATCCATAGTGCTGATGTACCGGACATTGTGGGGCAGATCATACATGTGGCTCTTGTCGGCATCAATAAATATACTGGTGCCGTTGGAAGTTTTTGCTCTCTCGTTGGCCATATCAATTAACATCTTTGTTTTTCCACTGCCACGGTTCCCTACGATTAATGAAAACATGTCAATCTCCTCCTCTTAATTTGGGTGGATGGTTTAACGATAGTATACCCATAATATTCGATTTCCCTCAGAGTATGTCCTTCATGAACGAAAAAAAATTTTCAGACAATTTCATTCGTTTATTCAGCGATAAAAGTTGAATGGACACTACGCTTCCGGTTCGTCCAGATAAGATTTTCTAAGCTGCCCACAGGCGGCATTAATGTCGCTGCCAAGCTCTCTCCGTACTGTCGTCTCTATGCCCGAGCGCTTAAGCAGCTCTGAGAATCGCTTGACGGATAAGTCGCTTGAGGCTTTATAGCCACGTTCCGCCACCGGATTAACCGGGATCAGATTGACATGACAAAGCTTTCCTTTGAGTGCTTTCGCCAGCTTTAAAGCCTCTTCTTCGCGATCGTTTTCACCCTTGATCAACGCGTATTCATAAGTGACTCTCCGGCCGGTTTCATTGGCATACTCATCACAAGCCTTAAAGACTTCGCTGACCGGATATTTTCTGTTCACCGGCATCAGCTCTGATCTTTTGGCGTCCTCTGCGCTGTGCAGCGACACTGCCAATGTGATTTGATAGCGTTTCTTTGCCAGTGCCCTGATGCCGGGAACAATCCCGCAGGTAGACAGTGTCATGTGACGCTGTCCCAACTTTAATCCCTCTTCTGAACTCGCCAGCTCAATGAACTTGGTCACTTCGTCAAAATTGTCCAGCGGCTCACCGCTTCCCATTAAAACGACGCTGGACACCCTGGCGCCGCCCAGGTTTTGAATTTCAAGCAGTTGGCCCAAAATCTCTCCGGCGGACAAATTTCTAACCATACCGTCAATTGTTGAGGCACAGAAGGTACAGCCCATACGGCAGCCCACCTGCGTGGACAAGCAAGCCGAAACCCCATGTCGATATACCATGCGCACAGACTCTATGACATTGCCATCATTCAGCTTGAAAAGATATTTTGTCGTCTGATCATTGCTTGATGTCAACGCATCCACACATTTCATATTGTCCAGAACAGTGTGCTGAGCGAGCTTTTGTCTGAAGCTCTGGGACAAATCCGTCATTTCGTCGAAGTTTTTTACGCCTCTGTGAACCCAGGCGTATACCTGTCTCCCCCTGAATTTCTTTTCTCCAAGGGCTTCAGTCAATTGAATCGTTTCCTGCAGCGTCATACTGCGAAGTTCAGGCTTAGCCTTGGTCATAATTTCGATGCTTGATTTCACTGTCTCCCCCCCAAATAGGTTGCCAACGTTACACAGACCGCTCTGTCAAATCCTTTACCTTGCCCTTTTCTGACAGGTATCCCAGCCATTTCGAGGCCTCGGTGTTCATGATGAGCGTTTCAGGCACGCCAACCTCTTTAAAGAGCTTGGCCGCATAGTCAAACTTTCCTAAATCAAAAGCAATATGGCAGTCGCTGGAGGCGATCATTCTGACATTGTGGCGACAAGCCAGCTCTGCTATTTGATAGCAATTGTCCTTACTTCCCTTTCTCCCCAGGTTGGTAAAGGAGGAGTTGTTAATTTCAATGATCTTACCGGCTGCTGCAGCCGCTTCAATAACAGCTTGCCGGTCAATGGGCCAGCGTGGATTGCCCGTGTGGGCGAGAATGTCCACATAAGGATTCTGCATGACCTTGATAAGGGTCTCTGTATTCTGGGCCTGATTGCCCGGCTCAAGACAGACGTCGTGAAATCCCGCTATACAATAGTCGAGTCGCTTGAGAATTCTTTCCTCAAGGTCAATCCGGCCTTCAAAATCAATAATATTTAGCTCTGCACCCCTAAGAAGCGTCACCCCTTTATAGTGTCTTGGGATGACTTGTTGGTTCCCATGATGAAAAGGATGCGGTCCACCGGGCATGGCAGGCCCGTGATCTGAAAATCCAATCAGCGCCAGCCCTTTTTCAACAGCCGCATCCATATACTCTTTTACCGTAGAATAAGCATGCCCGCTTGCATAAGTATGGACATGACAATCCAGTACCAGTTTCATTGCGTCCCATCCTCTCTCAATAGCCACGTCTGACGTCCACGATGTTGAGCAACTGCTCGCCATCGGCCAAACGCTTTAGATTTTCCAGGATCAATTCAAAGCGTCTGTTGTTGCGCTGCTCCGAAATCCATGAATTGTGAGGTGTGATGTGCACACGGTCAATTTCCCACAGTGGGTGGTCTTTTGGCAGCGGCTCCTGATCAAATACATCCAGATGAACGCTTCTGAAGCGTTCCTTCCCCAGAGCCATCACAAGAGCGGCCTCATCCAGCACCGCACCTCTGGAAATATTGATGAGAACCGCATCCGGTTTCATGTGGTCCAGAAAAGCCTGATTCACGAAGTGTTCTGTTTGCGCAGTCTGGGGCAGGGCGATCACCACTGCATCACAGCACCCTGCAAACTCAAGTTTGTCGTCAGCACTGTAAACCTGATCAAATGCCTCATGAGGCTTTCCATGTGTGTTCAGGCCAATCCGACGCACCTCAAAGCCACTGAGGCGTTTGGCTGCCTCCTGAGCAATAGTACCGGTACCGAGGAAGCCGATGGTCTTTCCGACCAGCTCCAAGACGTCGGTCGTAATTTTCCACTCTTTCTTTCTCTGTTGATCGTAAAACCAGGCGCTGTTTTTAAAAGCGCTCAGCAGATTCCAGACAATCCATTCACCCATTGGCTTTGAATAGCCGCCGCGATTGTTTGTCACCACCAGATTTCGCGCCATCACGCGCTCAGCCGGAAGCTGATCAATCCCAATAGAGGACAACAAGATGTACCGCAGCGCAGGCATGGCCTCCAGGTCCAAATCTTTAAAAGGGTTATAACATACCAGCACCTCAATGTCGCTAAGATCCTGTTTTGATGTTTCAAGCCCGGACTCCCTGATGTACAAAACCTCATGTCCCAAGGCTCGAATCTCAGCCATAGCCTGCGGACCGTAGTCATAAGTCATTAATAGTTTCATAATCGTCCGCCACCTTTAAGCAGATTTTAGTCTATTATATCACGGGTTCGACCTTTGAATTCACCTGATTTTACGAACCGCCTCAAACCCTGCCGTGCAAACGAAGAAAAGCCTGAATCACTTCAGGATCGTATAAGATACCACTCATTTCAGCGAAGTGGTGAAGGACCTGGTCCAGGGGCCAAGGTTTTTTGTAGACGCGGTCAGAGATCAGCGCGTCGTAGACATCTGCCACTGCGACGATTCGACCGTATAAATGGATTTGGGGCCCTTTCAGACCTTCCGGATAACCTGAGCCATTCCAGCGCTCATGATGCTGTTTGGCAATCTCAGCACCGGCCAGGTAAATTGGAGAAATGGATACCATAAGATAGGACCAGCCTCTTGCCGCATGGGTCTCCATAATTTTTCTCTCATCCGGCGTCAGGGGCCCCGGTTTATTCAGCAGTGCATCCGGCACTTCATGTTTTCCGACATCGTGATAGACGGCGGCTTTTTTTATCAATTGAACTTCTCCGTCCGTAAGTCCCATAGCGCCTGCAATTTCTGCGGAACAAGCTGACACTCGGGCTATATGTTCCTGAGTTTCTTTTGAGTAGAGAACGGCATCCAGCCGCTTGCTGACAACACCTTCCATGAGTTCCGCCTCGCAGCCGCTGACTTGGGCTTCCCGGACCATGGCAGACAAGTCTTTAAAGCAGTATGGGTTGACTTCGTTTACAGACAGAGATACCACTCCATTTCAAAAGATGAGACTTCAATACAGATTAAAGAATGACTACCAGGATTGACTACCAGGATTGACTACTATAAGGGTACTCGAACTTACATATTTTGTCAATATAAGGAATCTCATCCTATGTCAGATCCTTTGACACCTTTGACTTAACCACCCCTCCTTAATTATCCCTTGCAGTTATGATAATGTTGGCCGTCATCGCGACTGGCCTCATTTTCCCTGACCTAACGCCTTCTTGCCAGCCAACCGGAATAGCCGCGCCTGGCCGCATGAAAAAACGGGGAATTGGCTGTCACACCAATTCCCCGCTCTCTAAGTTCTAATGTCCGACAAGCTCAATTAAAAGTTCGCCTGATTTAACGCTTTGCGCCAGACTGACATTGATTTTCGCGACCTTGCCATCTACGGGCGACGTCACCGAAGTCTCCATCTTCATAGCCTCGACGACCGCGACGGTTTGACCAACCTTGACCGTTTCCCCTTCCTTCACTAGAAGCTTGGTGACAGTTCCGGGAATAGAGGACCCTATTTCGAAGGGATTGGAGGGATCCGCCATTGCGGAATATGACTCTGTCACAGTCATTTTACTCGTCTTGTCCTTAATTTCGATCTCTCTTCGATTACCATTGATCTCGAAATCTATTGTTCTATTTCCTTTTTCATCCAGCTTTCCAATTTCAATGAGCTTGATGACCATAGTTTTGCCGACTTCGAGCTCAACCTCACAGGTTTCACCTTCAGCGAGACCGTGGAAGAAGACATCGCTGCCCATCCTGCTGAAATCGCCGTTTTTAGCGACCCAATCGAGATAGTCTTCAAAGACTTTTGGATACAGCGCGTAGCTGATGATTTCCGCCTCGGAGAATTCACGCTTGTACTTAGTCTCAAGCATAGCCTTGATGCCGTCTAGATCTTCCGGCTCAAGCAATTCTCCCGGTCTGCAGGTGATAGGCTCAATGTCTTTTAACACCAGCTTTTGAAGCTTTTCAGGGAACCCGCCCTGTGGCTGTCCCATCATGCCCTGGAAGTACGCGACAACTGAATCCGGGAATGCCATATCTTTAGCTTTGTCGTAGATATTTTCTTCCGTAAGCTCATTCTGAATCATGAAGATCGCCATGTCCCCGACCGCTTTAGAAGAAGGGGTAACCTTGACAATGTCTCCAAACATATCATTGACTGTTCGGAACATTTCCTTGACTTCAGTGAAGCGGTGGCCAAGACCAAAGCTTTCCACCTGAGGCTTCAGGTTGGAATACTGGCCGCCCGGAATTTCATAGCGGTAAATCTCAGTACTGGCCGCTTTGAGATCCGACTCAAACTGTGAATAAACCGGTCTGACGGAAGCCCAATAATCGCTGAGCAGCTGGATGGATTTCAAACTGATGCCTGTGTCCCGCTCAGTGTTTTCCAGTGCCGCGACAATGGAGTTCAGCGCCGGCTGACTGGTGACCCCTGACATGCTGTTAAAGGCGGTATCGACTATATCCGCGCCGGCCTCTGCTGCCATGAGCATGGACGCGACGCCGTTGCCCGTCGTATCATGGGTGTGTACGTGAATTGGGATGGAGATTTCATCCTTGAGAGCTTTGACCAGCTTGAAGGACGCGTACGGCTTGAGAAGCGCCGACATGTCCTTGATGGCAAGAATGTGGGCGCCCATGCGCTCCAGCTCTTTAGCCATATCGACGTAATATTTGAGGGAATACTTGTCTCTGGATGTGTCGAGGATATCTCCGGTGTAGCAGATTGTGGCCTCTGCGATTTTCCCGGTTTTTATGACTTCGTCAATGGCGACTTCCATGCCCTTGATCCAGTTCAGGGAATCAAAGATTCTAAAGACGTCAATGCCTTTGGCTGCCGATACTTGGATCAGCTCACGAATCACGTTGTCCGGATAGTTTTTATAGCCAACGCCGTTAGCGCCTCGCAGAAGCATTTGGAACAGGATGTTCGGGATGCGCTCACGCAGTATCTCAAGGCGCTCCCATGGCGATTCTTTCAGGAACCGGTAGGCGACGTCAAAGGTTGCGCCACCCCACATTTCGAGCGAGAAAAGATCTTCCGCAAGGTGTGAGGTCGCCTTGGCAATACGGGTCATATCGCGAGTCCGGACACGCGTCGCCATAAGTGATTGATGGGCATCCCGCATGGTGGTGTCTGTGAGAAGGAGCTTCTTCTGGTCGTGGATCCAGTTCACAAGACCATCGGCCCCACGCTCGTTGAGAATTTGCTTTGTGCCATAAAGGACTCTCTTTTCGAACTTCGGCACCAACGGAACGTCATACTCTCGCTTGAAGCCCTTGGTCTCATTGACGACTTTCTCGCCAATATAATTGAGGACTCTGAGCTCTATATCCTTCTTAGCGTGAATGTCAAAGAGCTCTTTGTTCTTGAGGATGAAGTTGGTGTCACAAGCACCCCGCTTGAAGGTCTCATGGTTAAGCACGTTGATCAGGAAAGCTGCGTTTGTTTTCACACCGCGGATCGTAATCTCCCGGATCGAACGGATCTGCTTGCGAATCGCGTCATCAAAAGTTCTGCCCCAAGTCGTGGACTTGACGAGGAGACTGTCATAATACGGGCTGATGATTGCGCCGGTGAAGCCGCTGCCGCCGTCAAGGCGGACGCCAAAACCGCCGCCGGTTCTGTAGACGTCCATTTTACCTGTGTCAGGCGCAAAGTTGTGGGCTGGGTCTTCTGTCGTGATCCGGCACTGAATGGAATAGCCGCGAATCTGAACGGCATCCTGATTAGGAAGATTGATTTCAACTGAACCAAGCGGGTATCCTTCCGCAATCATGATCTGTGCCTGGACAATATCGACACCGGTAACCATCTCAGTGACCGTGTGCTCAACCTGAATTCTTGGGTTCATTTCAATGAAGTAATGCTTGCCTTCCTGGTCTACCAGGAACTCACAGGTCCCGGCATTTTTGTAAGCGACAGAAGCGGCGATCTTAATAGCGTCCTGACAGATTTCGAGGCGCTTCTCTTGCGGCAGGGAGAACGCCGGCGTATACTCAATCAGTTTTTGATGCCGACGCTGGATGGAGCAGTCGCGTTCAAAGAGGTGCACGATATTGCCGTAGGCATCTCCTAAAATCTGAACTTCAACGTGTTTTGGATCTTCCAGGTACTTCTCGATGAAGACATCCTCAACGCCAAAAGCCTTTCTGGCTTCATTCCGTGCAGAATGCAGCTCTTCAATAAGCTTGGACTCTTCCCTGACTATCCGCATACCTCTGCCGCCGCCGCCGGCTGCCGCTTTGAGCATAATAGGATAGCCCGCTTCATTTGCGAAATGAATGGCCTCTTCATCCGTGCGGATTGGCTTCTCACTTCCTGGAATGACAGGGACTCCGGCTGCTACCGCAACGTGCTTGGAGTTGATTTTATCGCCGACGCGGTGCATCATCTCCGGCGTTGGTCCAATAAAGGCAATGCCGGCTTCTGCACATTTCAGAGCAAACTCAGGATTTTCGGAGAGGAAACCATAGCCAGGGTGAATGGCGTCGACGCCTTTTTTCACTGCCAGCTTTATAATTTCATCAATGTCGAGGTAGGCTTCAATAGGGCCTTTATTTTTTCCAATCAGATAGGACTCATCTGCCTTGAGTCTGAACAAGGCATTTTTATCCTCGCTCGAGTAAATCGCCACTGTCCGGATGCCGAGTTCATTGCATGCTCTAAAGATCCGGATGGCTATTTCTCCACGGTTTGCAACGAGGACCCGCTTGAATTTCGTTATCATTTTGCTCACCTTTCCTATCATAATATTGTATATTAATTTATAAATATGTATATCGCTTTCAGATGTTCCTATCAATATATCAGCATAAAATAAAGTTTTCAACCCCATTTGCTTATTTTTATAAAATTTTTTTAGTTAATTTTTAAATAAAAAAAGGAGTGCGCGAAATCGCAGCGACAATTGTCCGCTAGGCACGCACACCCCTTGATTCATCTTTATACCCGTCTTGCACAGACCGCTTCGGGCTTAGAATTGAAGTCCATTTTGTTTATGGGCCGCTTTAACCGCGTTGTGCATGAGCATCGCGATTGTGGTTGTGCCTACCCCGCCGGGAACCGGCGTGATCATGGACACTTTATCCTTAACATCCTCAAAGTCAACGTCCCCGACGATCTTGCCATCTTCGCTGTGAATTCCAACGTCAATGACAATAGCGCCTTCGCCCACCATATCGCGCTTCACAAACTTCTTCACACCTATGGCCGCGATCAGCACATCCGCTTTGGACGTCACTTCCGCCAGGTTTTTCGTCTTCGAGTGGCAAATTGTCACCGTTGCATTCTTTCTGAGCATCAGCATGGCTGCCGGCTTGCCGACAATGTTGCTGCGTCCCAGAACAACGACATTCTTGCCGGTAAAGTCGAGTTCTTCAATTTCCGTCATCTTATAGATGCCATAGGGCGTGCACGGCACAAAGCCATCCTCACCAATAGACAAATTGCCGACGTTCATAGGATGAAAGCCGTCGACGTCTTTAAGCGGGTCTATGGTTTCAATGACACGTTTTTCATCAATGCCTTTTGGCAGCGGCATTTGGACTATCAGACCGTGAACAGACTTATCCGCGTTGATCTCCCGAATCTTATCCAAAAGCTCGGACTCGGTAATCGTCGCCGGAAGAGCTACCACTTCGGAAGCGACGCCATATTTTTGAGAAGATCTTGCGATCATGCCCACATAGGCCATTGCTGCGTCGTCTTCACCTATGATGATGACGTCCAATTTGGGTTCAATGGCTTTGCTTTTAAGAAACTCGACTTTTTCGAGGATTTGCTTTTTAACCGCTTCAGCAGTTTTTTTACCTTCCAATAAGCGCATTTCCGAATGACCTCCCGTCGTGTGCGCCCGAAGTCAGCCAATAGAGCGCTGAGCTTTAGCACACCCTGTTCTAACTAAAGATAGAAAGAAAGCAAAACAGAGCAGTCTTACAGCACCGTCTCTGTTTTGCTTATAGGTTGCTTTCCGAAGCGCTTGTTAACCCTTGAGTGAATCCTTGTAAGTGAGGATCAGGTCACGGGCTGCTTTCGCTTCATTGATTCTTCTGACCGGTGTACCATGCGGCGCATCCTTGAGAAGCTCAGGTGACTCAATAGCTTCATGAGCAATCTTGATCATAGCGTCGCAGAACTCGTCGAGAGTTTCCTTGCTCTCTGTCTCTGTTGGCTCGACCATGATCGCTTCGTGAACGATCAATGGGAAGTAGATGGTTGGCGGATGGTAGCCATAGTCAAGCAAACGCTTGGCAACGTCCAGCGTACTGACCACCATACCATTTTCCTTGACGCCCGCAAGGACAAACTCATGCTTGCAAAGTCGGTCCATAGGAAGGTCAAAGTCCTTCTTCAGGCGGTGCATCATATAGTTGGCGTTCAGGACAGCTGTTTCACTGACTTCCTTAATACCTTCACGACCCATAGTCTTGATATAAGTATAGGCGCGAAGGAGGATGCCATAGTTGCCGTAGAAGCCTTTAATTTTGCCGATGGAAAGCGGACGGTCATAGTCCATGAAATACTTGCCGTCTTTTAAGCTGACAACTGGTTTTGGAAGGAATGGCTCGAGGAATTTCTTGACGCCTACAGGACCCGCGCCTGGACCACCGCCGCCATGAGGCGTGGAGAATGTCTTATGCAGGTTGTAGTGCATGACGTCAAAGCCCATGTCGCCAGGTCGTGTCTTACCCATGATGGCATTCATATTGGCGCCGTCATAGTAGAGGAGACCGCCGGCTTCATGAACAAGTTCCGCGATTTCCTTGATGCTCTTTTCAAACAAGCCGAGGGTGCTAGGGTTAGTCAGCATGAAGCCGGCAACCTCGTCACTCAAAGCCGCTTTTAAAGCTTCCACGTTGACAGAACCATCTGCTTCGGACTCGATCTCAACGATATCAAAGCCCGCTACTGCAGCAGTCGCAGGGTTTGTGCCGTGAGCGGAGTCAGGAACAATGATCTTGGTTCTCTTAAAGTCATTGTTGTGCTGATGATAAGCCTTGATCAGGAACAGGCCAAGGAGCTCGCCGTGAGCGCCGGCAGCAGGCTGAAGCGTAACGCTGTCCATGCCTGCAATTTCAGCCAGCATGTCAGAAAGCTCATGCATCATGCGCAGAGTGCCCTGAAGCGTAGAATCCGGCTGATATGGGTGAAGTCTTGACATACCAGGCACAGAAGCTGCATCTTCATTGATCTTAGGATTATATTTCATAGTACAGGAGCCAAGCGGATAGAAACCTGTGTCTACGCCATAGTTCTTGTTGGAAAGACCGGTGTAATGTCTTACGACATCCACTTCGCACAGCTCAGGAAGCTGAGCGTCTTCTTTTCTGAGGAGCTCAGGCGCGATTGCAGATGACAGTTCCACAGATGGAACACCAGTTGCCGGGAGCGAGTATGCCTTACGGCCTTCTTTGGAAATTTCGAAAAGCAGTTTTTCATATACTCTCATCATCTACATCACCTCCAGCATTGAGCAAAGTCGATCGATTTCCGCCTTGCTCCGCTTTTCGGTCACGCAGAAGAGATGGCCGCCCTCAATACCATAGTCCTCAGCTAAAGAGAATCCACCAAGGAAGCCATTATCGATCAGATATTGGTCAATTTTCTCAAAAGGAACATCACTGACTAAGGCAAACTCTTTAAAGAAGCTTCTGCCTTCGAAAGCAGGCTTGAATTTGCCGGTCGCGATCAGCTTGTCATAAGCGTACTGCGCTTTGTCAAAACACTGCTTTGCAACTTCCTTCAAGCCCTCTTTGCCCATAGTTGCCATGTAAATGGAACCCATGAGAACGTTGAGTCCTTGGTTGGAGCAGATGTTGGAAGTCGCTTTGAATCTGCGGATATGCTGTTCGCGGGCTTGAAGCGTCAAAACGAAGGCACGCTTGCCGTCCACGTCTTCAGATTGGCCTACGATTCTGCCCGGAATTTTTCGAACGTGCTCTGAGCGCGTTGCGAGGAAACCGAGGTAAGGACCGCCAAAGTTGATAACGTTGCCGAGACCTTGACCCTCACCAATAACGATATCTGCGCCATAGTTGCCCGGCGTTTCAAGGACTGCAAGTGAAATTGGATCTACATAGGCAATGTAGACTGACTTTGTTTCTTTTGCTACTGCACCAAGGGCGTGCATATCTTCTACCACACCCAGGAAGTTAGGGCTCTGGATGATGACGCCTGCGCAGTTTGGACACATAGCTGCTCTAAGTGTCTCAGGGTTGGTTTTGCCATTCTCAAGCTCAACTTCAACCATTTCGAAGTCTCTGAAGTGGAAGTAGGTCTTCATGACACTTCTCGCTTCCGGATTCAAGCCCTTTGAAACGACGATTTTCTTTTTGCGCTTGATAGTTGCTGCCATAATAGCCGCTTCGACTGCTGCCGTAGGGCCGTCATACATGGAAGCATTTGAAGCGTCCATACCTGTGAGTTCACACAGCATGGACTGGTACTCAAAGATAACCTGAAGTGTGCCTTGGCTGATCTCAGGCTGATATGGCGTGTAAGCTGTAAAAAATTCCGAACGGCCAGCTAAATGCTTGATCGTTGTAGGAATGTAATGATCATATGCGCCCGCGCCACGGAAGCAAACGAGCTGATCAATCGATTTGTTCAGGCAGGATAACTGCTGAAGCTTATCCATCATTTCTATTTCAGAATACCCTGGTTCGAGGTTCAGTTCACCAGTGAAGCGCAGGTTTTCCGGAATATCGAAAAACAGCGATTCAATGGACGGCGCACCGATCACCTTGAGCATGTCCTGGCGATCCTGCTCCGTGTTGGCAATGAATTTATGCATGTCCAACCTCCTATAATTAAGTTCACAATTCTAGTGACAGGCCTGATGCTTCTCTAAGAAGCGTGCGTCTTTGGCGTTAGACAAGCGGACACGAATCCCGAAGAATTCGTGTCGCTTTTTACTCGCTCAAACAACGCGGCTTAATACGTTATCAACGATTATTCAGCGATAAACGCTTCGTAAGCCTCAGCTGTCATCAAGCCTTCAAGCTCAGACGCGTCGCTGAGTTCAAGTTCGAAAATCCAGCTCTCATATGGATCAGAGTTGATGGCTTCCGGTCCGTCAGCGAGCTCTTCGTTGACAGCAGTAACAACGCCGGAAACAGGGGAATAAGAATCAGAAGCCGCTTTAACGGATTCGATGACGCCGAAAACATCACCTGCGCTGAGTTCTGCACCTACTTCTGGCAGTTCGAGGTAAACAATGTCGCCCAATTGGTGTGCCGCATGATCAGAAACGCCAACTTTAGCCTTGCCGCCTTCTACTTTTACCCACTCGTGATCTTCAGAATAGTACAGTCCTTTTACAACATTCATCAAAAATCCCTCCGTCTAATTATGTTTTTTATTTTTTATATTGTTTAGTGTAGAAACGCTTGCTTACAACTTTTGCTTTAGCAGCTTTTCCGCGGATGAGGACATCCACTTCAGTGCCCATCTCTGAGTACTTCGCGTCGATCAAAGCATTTGCTATGGTTCTTCCAAGGGTTGGGGAAGTATAGCCTGTTGCGATATGTCCAATGACTTCGCCATTGACAGCGACTTCATAGCCGTGGCGCGGAACGCCTCTGTCAACCATTTCAAGCCCTACAGTTTTGCGCGCTAATCCTTCAGCCTTCTGCTTGACGAGAACATCACTGCCAATGAAAGGCGAGTCCAGCTTGACAAAGAACCCCAAGCCTGCCTCAAGCGGGCTGATGTTGTCGTCAAATTCATTGCCATAGAGCGGAAGTCCAGCTTCAAAGCGGAGTGTGTCGCGGCAGCCGAGACCAGCTGGCTTAACGCCAAGATCCTGACCTTCTTTGAGAAGCGCTTCCCAGACAACCGGAGCAGCTTCATGGCTCAGATAGACTTCGAAACCATCTTCGCCCGTGTAACCGGTACGAGATACAATAGTGTCAAGACCACAGACTTTAACGCCGTCTTTAAAGTAGAAAAATGCAATTTCGTCGAGATTGGTGTCTGTCAAACGCTGAAGAAGCGCCTGAGCATTTGGACCTTGAACAGCAATTTCACTCATGCCGTCTGACAAGTTGACAAGCTCTACGTCAAAACCCGCAGCCTGCTTCTGCATCCAGGCAAAGTCTTTGTCGACGTTGGAAGCGTTGATGACGAGGAAATAATGGTCTTCTGAATATTTGTAGTTCAGAAGATCATCCACAACACCGCCATTTTCGTTGCACATCATGGCATAAGCGATCTGATTAGGGTTGAGCAGCGAGACATCATTGGTGACCAGGTTGTTGACGAACTTCTCAGCGTCCTTTCCTTTGACGGAAACTTCGCCCATGTGAGATACATCAAAAAGACCGACTTTGTTTCTGACCGCTTCGTGCTCCACTACGAGGCCTTCATACTGTATTGGCATCTCCCAGCCGGCAAATTCGACGATCTTCCCGCCCGCTTTAAGATGTGATTCATACAGCGAGGTTCTCTTGAGCTCTGACATTGTTACATCCCTCCCATTAATCGTGGACTGACTAATTTGTACCCAATTTAAGTAAGACTAACACAATAACCTGCCGCATTTTTTTGTGAAGAAAATGACAATAAAAAAGAACGCAACGACAGGGTTTGCCCGTGTTGCGTTCTCTGTTGATTTGCCTGAGAGCTTTACTCCTTCGGCGCCGCTTTTTGCGGCTTTTCAGAGACCTATCCTGAAGCCTTCCTTTTGCCTGAGAGTTTTTGACATCATCTGGCGGACGATCCCATTTCTCCTTCGGCTACCCCGTCAGCAAAACACTGCGGAATGATCTCAGACTTCAATCATCTAGAAAATATTTAACTAATACTGAATTCATAATCTATAAAGACTATACATCATCCTAAGACTTTGGACAACTGTTATTTTACTTATCATTCAATTCTGTCAATTTTCTACAAATTAATGCGATATTTGCGTGATTTCCGACCGACAGATTCACACCCTCCCAGATTCAAACTCGTCATAATTTGCCAAATTGTCTCGTCTTGACGACATGTCAAATAACGGCTATTATGATCTCATTCACGGAAGTGGAAAGGAGACTCAAAGTATGTTAATCTTTATCAACCCCTTCACCGATCCGCATTTTAATCTAGCAGCTGAAGAATACATTATGAACGGATTCCGAGAGGACTGCTTCATGCTATGGCGCAACGGGCCTTCCATCATAGTTGGCAAGAACCAGAATACTATGGCGGAAATCAATGTAGATTATGTACAGGAAAACCAGATCCCTGTCGTGCGACGACTTTCAGGCGGCGGCGCCGTCTTCCATGACTTTGGCAATCTCAATTTTACTTTTATTAAAACTGATTCCGGAAAAAGTTTCAGTGATTTTAGAGGCTTTACCGAACCTATCCTCGAAGTCCTCCAGTCCCTGGGCGTCAATGCCGAGTTTTCAGGACGCAATGATTTGACTATTGAGGGCAAGAAATTCTCAGGCAACGCTCAGTACAAGTACCATGACCGAACCCTCCACCACGGCACACTCTTATTCACCTCCGAAATAGCTGACCTCTCGAAAGCGCTGAAGCCGCGAGCCAGCAAGTTTGAAGGCAAGAGCATCCAGTCCGTTGTCAGCCGCGTCACCAACATCCAGGAACATCTCAAGCACTTGGATCCGCCTATGGATCTGGACAAATTTCAAGACCTGATTCAGTCCCATGTCATGCAGCGCTTTGGCGCCGAGGCAATCCACCCCTGGAGCGCACAGGATATTTCTGCCATTGAGAAATTAGTGGAAGAAAAGTATGGCACATGGCCATGGAATTTTGGCAAATCACCAAATTACAGCTTTCAAAAAGAGAAAAAGTTTGCCGGCGGCTTGGTGGAACTCCATCTTGATGTCCAGCGCGGCATCATTCAGCACGCCCGAATTTTCGGAGATTTTTTCAGTCGTCTTGATATAGTGGATATCGAGAATGCCCTGACCGGACAGCCTCATGATTTAACCGCCCTTAGAAAAATCTATGAGCAGTTCGCCATTGGAGAAGACTACTTCACCAACATCACGGTGGAGGATCTGCTGGAAATCTCACTTTAGAAAAAAACAAATCCGCTTCGCAAGACCGAAATCAGTCTGTCGCGAGGCGGATTTTTTATCCCCTAACAAAAAATTCGTCATCATCCGGGCTTCGACGAGCCACGCGCTTGATTTGAACCATTTCCACCACCTGAGAATGAAACAGCTTGTCGTGCCATCCAGCGGTTTCGTTGTCAATGATGATCCAAATAAATCCAATCATCAGGATCAGAGCAGAAGCAGCTTTGCCGATGGTTTCCCGAAGCAGCATCCTCACAAAAGTAAGATCCCTTCCAGTCCTGCGATCGATAATCTTCATATCCAGAATATACTTGCCCAGTGTCGTCGCTTTCGTCATTAAGTAGAAATTGAGCCCGGTCATCACCAATATACCGAGCCAAAAGCCCGAGATCCACAACGAACGGTCCATGATGCGGTCAAAGGCGTAGACAACGGAGCCCCAGGTCAATAGTTCCAGCAAAAACGCTTCAATTCGTCTTATTGGTCTTGCTGTTCGCGTTGTCATAAGGCTCCCCCCTTTCACCGGATGATAGCTCCATTATACAATAAATCCATGAAGAGAGTCTTTCAAATTGATTAACATTCAGGGCCGTATGCCGGGTTCGACCTCCACTCAAAGGCTTGAAAACCAGTAAATCTCACCGCCTTAGTCGTACCTTCACGGTCGTCCCTTTGCCAGGCGCGCTTTCCAGCGTCATCTTTCCGCCGTGAAGCTCTACGATTTCATCACAGATCGCAAGTCCCAAACCACTGCCTGATTTTTTACTCGCGCCCTTGTAGAATTTATCCTTGGCATGGCGAAGCTCCTCTTTATTCATCCCAATACCCTGATCAGAGATAGTAATGACGATTTCTTCCGAGAGTTCCTCAAGAGAGACTTCAACCCGCTTATCCGGTGGCGTAAATTTGATGGCATTATCCAGCAGATTGATGACTACTTGTCTCAAACGGTTGCTGTCGCCCTCAAGATAAACCTCATCTGACTTCAGTGAGAAGCTCAATTGAACGCCTTCTTTTTCCGCTCTCGGTTTATACATATCAATTATTTCTACGAGTTCCTGATCCAGTCTAAACACCTCAAGATAAAGTGTAAAGCGCCCGCTTTCGATCCTGGAAAAATCAAGCAGCTCCGTCACCATAGCCGACAGGCGGTCCGTCTCTCTCATGATGACGTTTAAACCACGCTCAACCTGTGACATGTCCTCAAACCCGCCTGTCAGAATCGTTTCTCCCCAACCTGTGATAGCAGTCAAAGGCGTTCGGATTTCATGTGAGATCGACGAGATGAATTCATTTTTCATAGCCTCGGATTTTTGAAGCTGATCAGCCATATAGTTTATAGTCTCGCACAGCTCTCCGATTTCATCTTTATAATGATAAGGGATCCGCTCTGACAAATCCCCTTCTGCCATTCTCTTTGAAACTCTGATAATGTTTCGAATAGGTGTCAGAATAGACCTGCTGAAACTCTCAGACGTAATAAGCATTAGAATCAGTATGACGACCACCGCAAAGAGAGAATAGACGCCAGCTCTGTAGATCATGGCATCCGCGTAAGTCAAAGACGAGACATATCGAATCGCTGCAATCGCGCTTCCTTCCTCTTCGCGAATTGTACCCGTAATCGCCATAAGGCGTTCGCCAGTATCGGGATTCCTACCAATCCACTTTGACGGCTCACCGTTCATGGCTTCCGCATAGTCCTCCGTTGTCACAGGACGATCCGGAATATACCCTGCAGATGAATAATGGATCACACCTTCAAGGTCAAGCACCTGAAGCTCCACAAGCTCACCTGATTCAAAATCTCTGACGATCAGCTGAGCGACTTCATCAAAAGAATATTGGTTTTGCTGCAGGTATTTTTCGTAAAATCCAGTCGTGACCGACAAATAGTTTTCGAGACCTCTATAGACATAATTGTAATAGAAACTGCGCACGGTCAGCAAAAATGCCAACAACACCACCAGTGCAACCCCCATGACAATTAAGAGATAGGTTCTGACCCAGCGCTTTTTGATTCCTTGCATGGATCACTCCGCCTTCTTCCATTTATATCCAAGTCCCCATACAGTCATGATAAATTCAGGATTAGAAGGATCCTCTTCCAGCTTCTGTCGCAGCCTTCTGATGTTGACGTCCACAATTTTGTAACTTCCAAAGAAATTTTCACCCCAGACGTGATCCAGGATGTATTCACGACTTAATGGCTTTCCTTCATTTTTCACCAAAGTGGCTACAATAGCAAATTCAAGCTGCGTTAAATCGATTTCGACATCATTCTTGTAAATCTGACGATTTTCGAAGTCTATGACAAACGGCTTTACGTTATAGCGTTCGCTATTGTCCTCTTTCAGCAATTTTACCCGCCTGAAAAGAGAGTCGACCCTTGCCACCAACTCTTTGGGGCTGAATGGCTTGACCATATAATCATCCGCACCGTTAAGCAGTCCCTGGATCTTGTCTGTCTCCATGGATTTTGCCGTCAGCATAATGATCCCCATATATTTATTGGTTTCCCTGATCCGTTTGCAAACTTCGAAACCATCCATGCCTGGCAGCATAACATCGAGAACGGCAATGTCAATTTTGACTTTCGAGACAATTTCAAGAGCTTCTTCACCTGTTCCCGCCTCAAATACCTGATAGCCGTATCTCTTTATATTTATGACAACAAATTCCCTAATATCCGGTTGATCTTCCAATACCAATATATTGCCCATATTGCGCCTCCTGTCTCCTTGTGATTGCACCTATTGAGGTGAATTATTTAATTCAAAACAGCAAAAGCGTCAGCAAGCTGCTGCTCCGTCATACCAAATTCAGTCATTGTCAAAGTATCGTGCGAGAATGTTTTCCCATAATAAAAGTGATCCATAGTTCTGGATAATTCAAAATACCCGAGTGATTTCATCTGGGCATCCACCTGTTCGGCGTCGGAACGCTTGATCACAATCACTTCGAGAATCTTAACGCGCTCAATGCCATCCTCCTGAACTTCAGCAAACGCAATCCCCTGATCATTGCGCGTCAACGTCACTGTATTGTCCCAGCTTTGAGGCAGCATAATCCTGAACCCCAGACTTTGATCATCATATGTCCTGAAAACGGGGACCATGTTGCCTTCACTGTCCCAGTGATTCCACAGGGTGATCCACGGCACGTCTCTCTTCGCAACGCGGTCGTAGCCCACAGGGCTGATTAGTGTTGGTATTTCAACCCATCCATCTCGGTCAACATCTTCAGTCAGCCTGAAATCAAATCGATAAGTCGGTGATTTATTTGACGCTCCGGAAGTGCCAAAACGGCGAATCAATTTTCCTTCTCTTTCGACAAGAACTTCAGAGAAGGAAGCGCCACCACTAAGGGATGCGTCAAGGACAATCCCATATCGTCCGTCTTCAACCAAACCTGAAATCAT
>Ga0302241_1001045_pt1 | contig 21830 bp, 15 predicted proteins | sample AAG_UR_Arg_MG_FD_193532 | JGI IMG/M metagenome (GOLD analysis project Ga0302241, IMG submission 193532) | Enriched activated sludge microbial communities from anaerobic digester in WTTP, New Holstein, Wisconsin, United States - AAG_UR_Arg | ecosystem: Engineered > Bioreactor > Anaerobic >... | reverse complement strand
AAATTGCGCCAGCGCCGCCCGCGCGTCTTTCTTTTCGCAATCGAGCAACGCCTTTACAAAAGCCGACACGGTTTCCGCCCGGAACGATCGCATGGATACGGCCAGGTGGAGGCTGTCATCGAAATGGCTGTTCTCCCGTCCAGCGATTACTTCCAACGCCTTGCCGGCTGCATATTCGCTATCCGTAAGCCGTGCCGAAAGGTGCAGGTGCCAATGCGGAAACCTGGCATTGACCGCTTTCAACCACGCATCAAGGCCAGCCTCTCCCCGGTGGATTTCCTGGCCGCCGCCGACCAGGCAGATGACCGCGGCCCAATCCGGATGGCGGTCCATGCAGGAAATCAGGAACTCCGGCTCGGATTGTTCGAATCCCGCTTGTTTCTTCTTCTGGCGCATGAAATGGGCCGTCTGCTGCTGGTTCCACGCGCGCTGCGCTTCGTCGAAAATGGCGACATGCTCGCTCGGGGGCCTGGGGTCAAACAACGCGTCGTCACGGAAATGATGAACATTCTGAATGAACGCCTTGACGCTTTCCGCCACCTTTCCCTTCCGAACCCGGGTTCCCTGGAGCCGTTGTCGCGCCACTTCATCTCGGGTAAGCGCCTCCCTCAGCACGGCGACCAAGGCCCGGTTTCCCGAGAGAAAGACCGCGTGGGTGGGTTGATTCGGGTCCCGGCGCTGGGTGGCAAGATTCAGCCCCACCAAGGTCTTGCCGGCGCCCGGAACCCCGGTGACGAAGCAAACCAGTTTTCGGCCCCGGGACTTCGCCTCGTCCACCAACTCCTCCAACCGGGCCGAAGTGACCCGCAGGTTTTGCGCGCCCGCGTCATAACGCGCAATCGCCTCGACCGAATGTTGGGCATAAAGAGCCCGTGCCGCTTCGATGATCGTTGGCGTCGGACGATACGGCGCCTGCAACCAGTCCGCTTCATTGATCTGTTCACCCTCGATTTCTTGCCGGGCCAGGTCCACAACCTCGCGCAGGCGGCCGGCGTCAATTCGAAGCGGGCGATAAACCTTGTCTTCATCCGCCTGGAGTTGTGGTCGTTCCGTTCCCGCGGCTTCGGTCGCCAGAAGAATCGGAACGATGGCCGCCGCATGACTGGCCTCGTGGAAATTTTTCAAATCCAGCGCATAATCCCACACCTGCTCCACCGCGGCCTGCGCGAATGAACGCTCCCCCACTTTGAACTCGATCACAAAGATGATCGGACCCAACAGGAGCACGGCGTCAATCCTCCGGCCCATGCGCGGGATGTTGAACTCCAAAAACAGCCAGCCGTTCAATCCGTCCAGGCAGTTTTTCAGCAAGTCTATCTGGACCCGCCACGCTTCCCTCTGATTGGGGAGCACTGTAAAATCGCTATTGCTCGTCAGTCGCCCAATTATAAGGTCCGGCTCATGGCGTCGAAACTCCGCCACGGGCGCTTCGTACCAGGCCCGCGACAACCCCGCCGCCGGGCAGCCGGGCTGGGACGCGTCTTTCATTGGCTGTGAATAAAAGGTTGCCTGGGGCGCGCCCGCAGCCGCGAAGCGCCGCGCCGGTGAGTCGTTGGCTAGGTGGCCCGCGTTCGTGGAAATTCCACGGAATCTGCGCCGGAGTTAAAGCGGACCAGGTTGTCCCACTGAATGGCTCCTTTCGTATCACAAAACCCGCCCAGAAACTGAGCCGTAAAACAGTTGATGACTTTGGCGTATTCCGCGGCAAATTCGTCGTTGCGCTCCTGGGCTTTGTGCCCGATGGGCTTAACGATGCGCAGGTAAAGATCTTCTATCCCGGTCACATGACTCCAGAAGCGCTGACCGCAGAGTTTTAGATAATCGCCTTTGTCTTCGGCGGACTCCCGCCCATAGCAGCACCCATTGATAGATAATACATTCAGCTTCGAACGGCTGGTGCGCAGGGTTTGTTTCGCTTTGCGGAAATCCTCCCGCATTTTCGCGATGGCACGGCTGTTGCCCCAGTGGGGGCCGGACTTAATCGCCACGATATAGTAGATGTTGTCCCGCTCAAATTCCAGGTCGATGCCCGGCGCGGCCGATTTACGCCCGCCGAAGACATGGCTGCAAATGAAAATCGCCAGGCCCTCCAGAAAGTCACCCAGAATTGTTTCCTCTTGCGACGAGAGGTGGGCGTCCAGAAGGTTCTTAATCAAATCCCCGGCGGTTTGAATATTCTTGGCCTTGAAAAGATAAGGGTTTTTGCGTGTAAGAACCTTCTTCAACTTTAGATTGCCCAGGCTTTCCAACCGGCGCTGATGAAAGTCGGGAATCGTTGACTCAATGTAGTTTTCGATTTTTGCCAGGGTTATGGAAGGCATGGTCCGGGCCTTTCTCCAGCAGTTGGCACTCGACGGGGGAAGTTTCGGCTCGCGCAATTTCACAGTATTCCCTCACCAGTTCGATTCCCACCGAGTTTCGCCGGAGTTTTTGCGCGGCGACGCAGGTAGTGCCGGAGCCGCTGAAAGGATCAAGAACGGTATCTCCTTCGTTGGTGAAAAGTTTGATGAACCACGCTGGCAACTCCTCGGGGAAGGCGGCACTGTGGCTTTTATTGCCGCATTCGGTGGCCAGGTGCAGCACATTCGTGGGGTAAGCCTTATCGCGGCCCAGCCAGTTTGCGATGTTTTTCCCAAAACCGCTGCCGACCTGAGAATTAAAACGAACCACATCGTTTTTGCCGAGGGACTTCAACCGCGCATCCGCCCAGTCTCCCATGGGCACCATCACGGCCTCTTGATTCATCTTAAACCGGCGGGTCTTGTTGAACTGCAGGCACCGCTCCCAGGCATCCCGGAAGCGATTGGGCCACTTGCCGGGGTAACAATTTTTCTTGTGCCAAATGAATTCCTCGGTCCAGAGCCACCCTTGCTTGCGAAGCGCCAGAATCAATTCAATAACGAAGGTGTGCCGCTCACCATTCTCAACCTTTTCTTTGATGTTAAGAATAAACGTGCCGGTCGGGCTGAGAACTCGCAAAAACTGGGCGCTGCGGGGAAGAAACCATTGAGCGTACTCTTCGGGCGGCACACCGCCGTAGGTGTTTTTCCGCCGGTCGGCGTAGGGTGGGGAGGTGACGATCAGATCGAAAGTATTGCTGGGATACTTTGCCAAGACTTCCAGGCAATCCCCTTCAATAATTTCGGTTCGCGTTTCTTTCATCACCAAAGTAAGAGTGCAAGCTGCATAGCGATTCGCCAAGTCCTAATCTTACCGGATTTTTTGCGGACTCCGCCAAATATAAAGGAGCTGGCCCGTTCAGCGGGATAATATGGGAGCTCAACCCGGAGGGTTGGCAGACGATAGCCGGAGGTCGCGGGGGAGAGGGGGGCGGCCTCCGGGAAGCGGCGGCGCGAGGGGGGATGCACCCCAGAGGGGTGCCAGCGTGCCGGGTGCGGATGAACCCGCGGCTGGTAATGACTGAACCTCCAAGGGACCGAGCGATGGTTTTGCTCAATGTGGGTTTGGTCGAAGAGTTCTGGCACACTTTTGGGGTGCGCGGATTGCGTGCGCCCGGGGTCCGGTGGTCGGTTCCTGTTGCCCGAACCGACCCCCGGCTACCGTCTGTCAGCCCTGCGGGCTGAAACCGATTGCCTGGGAACGCGGGGTGAGGAGTGTCCGGATATGGGTTCCACTTACCATAGCCTGCATTATCACTGGGTCTGCTCCACCAAGGAACGCCGGCCGTTCATTCGGCCGGAGTGGCGCCCGCGCCTTCACGAATATCTGGGCGGCACCGTGCGCGGACTGGAGGGCGTGCCGTTGAAGGTCGGCGGCGTCCAGGACCCTGTCCACGCGCTGATCGGGCTGAAGCCCACGCATTGCCTTTCCGACTTCGTGCGCGAACTCAAGAAGGCGACTTCGGTCTGGGCGGCGGCGCAGCACGAGCGCGCATTTGAATGGCAGGAGGGGTATTCGCTTTTCACGGTGAGCGCGAGTTTGCGCGAGACGGTGAGCCGGTACATCGAGCACCAGGAGGAGCATCATCGGAAGCGGAGCTTTAAGGAGGAGTTGAAAGCACTCCTGGCCAGGCACGGTGTGAATTACGATCCCAAATACTTGCTGTGAGAATCCGGGCAAGGGTGACATTGCCCGGGTGCTGGAGGCGGCCTAACGGGACGATCCGCAAACGGCCACGCAACTGCTGCCGCGGGTCTATACGGAGCTGCGCAAGCTCGCGGCAGCGAAGATGGCGCGCGAACTGCCCGGCCAGCCCCTCCAGCCGACCGCACTGGTGCATGAGGCGTGGCTGCGCGGAAGTGGCCCGGGGCATACAAACTATTAGAACCGCGCCCGTTTTTTCGCTGCCGCCGCCGAGGCAATGCGCCGTATCCTGATTGACAACGCCCGCCGGAAGCATGCACTGCAGGGGCAACCCGCCGGCGCGCGGGCCTCTGGCCCGCTTTCAGCGTCCTATCAACAAAGCGGGTTGGATTGGCCCCTCGGCACGAGCAACCCTGACTGTTTTTGCATCTGGGTGGGATTGGGAGGTTGTAGGGAAGGGCAACCCGCCGGCGCGCGGGCCTCTGGCCCGCTTTCAGCGTCCTATCAACAAAGCGGGTTGGATTGGCCCCTCAGCACGAGCAACCCTGACTGTTTTTGCATTCGGGCGGGATTGGGAGGTTGTGGGGAATGGCAATTCGCTGGACTACAGACTGTAGCCCCGCTGCTGTTAGTAGAACATTGAAAGCGGGCCGGAGGCCCGCGCGCCGGGGCGGAAATGACATATTTTGGTTAATTTTTGACTTCCAGCGCACAGTTTGACGGAGCGTTAACGTTAATGGTGCTTTAAGCTTGGGCGATTTAGTTGGAAAATACAACGGCTTGGCGTCATTTCACCGGAATCTGGAGAGGTATGGCCGTCCAGGCCGTAGCCTTCTCAGGCCTTTTGGCTCGCGATTTCCACGATATAACCGTCGAATCCACGTTGCCTTTCGGCTGTAAAATCAGCTATTTACGATTGCGAGGAGGGATGGAATCCGGGTGGAACCCAAATTATTCCGGCCTGGGTGCGCCTTCATCCAGATGCCTTGGTTTTTCCCTGCTTTTACGCCATGTACAAGGGGTGTACAAGGGATGCCCATCAGGTGTACCAGCTAAAATCCTATGTTTTTCCGGTGAGCATCCGTTGTACACCCCTTGTACACGGCGTAGGGGCAGGGTGAATGCGAGGTATGTTCGGGGTATGCGGAAGTTGGCAGGATTCTGACTTTATTCTATCCCTCTCTATACTTAAACCATTGATTTTATTGGTGAAAAAGGCGGGATTCGGCGGCTATGCCGTTGAAATTGCTAAATAAAGGGTCTGTCGGAGCTACGGTTTGGGCAAGCTCGACTGCCCGGGCCGCTGTTTTTTCGAATTTTCTGGGGGATGGAGTCAGCGGCATGGCCATTGAATGCCGGGCGGCTTTCGCCGGTAAAACTCCGGGGGCTACGCGGGCCAGGGGGGAATGGGGGCGGAGCCGGGATTGTTCCGGTTCAGCCGGGCACGATGGCGCCGACTTCGGGCAGGACGTGATGTGGCCGGTAGGCGTATTTGCCCAGGTCTTCCCGGGCGGTGACTCCGCTCAAGACCAGCACGGTCTCGATTTCGGATTCGATGCCGGCGATGATGTCGGTGTCCATGCGGTCGCCGATGATGGCGGTTTCCTCGCGCTGGCAGCCGAGGACTTTCAGGGCGTGGCGCATGATCAGGGGGTTGGGTTTGCCGATGTAATAGGCTTTGGCCCCGGTGCAGAGTTCGATGGGGGAGATGAGCGCGCCGGTGGCGGGGACCAGGCCCTTGTCCGTTGGCCCGGTCAGGTCCGGGTTGGTGCCGATGAGCCGGGCGCCCTTCAAGACCAGCCGGATGGCGTGGGTCAGTTTGTCGTAGTCGTAGCTGCTGCTTTCGCCGACGACGACGTAGTCCGGGTTGACGTCGTTCAGGGTAAAGCCGGCCTGGTATAAGGCGTTGGTCAGGCCGGCGTCGCCGATCACAAAGGCGCTGCCGCCGGGTTGTTGGGTGCGGAGGAAGGCGGCGGTTGCCTGGGCGCTGGTATAGAAATGGTCTTCTTCGAGGCTGACGCCCAGGCGGGACATCTTTTGCTTGAGCTCGCGCGGGGTGCCGCGGCTGCTATTGGTCAGGAACAGGAACTTTTTTCGCTGGACGCGCAGCCATTCCAGGAATTCGCGGGTGCCCGGCAACAGGTGGTTGCCGTGGTAAACCACCCCGTCCATATCAATGATGAAGCCGGTTTTCCGGCGGATTGTATCCAGTTCGCTCATGCCCGGATTTATTATCGCAGAGCCGCGCCCGGATTCGAGCCAAAAAGCAAACCCGCGGCGGACGCCCGTTCCGCTTTCCGGCCGGCGCGCCCAGGCCGCCCGGCGGCGGCGGGCCGGCGGGGGGCGCGGGCCCAAGCGCGCGGGCCGGGCGGGATGGTTTTTCGTGAAAAGCAGCATGGACAGGGGGGCTGGCTTTGGGACATACTGGCGCGGTTGCATGAGTAGTGTCCGAAAGAAACTGAGAATGACCATGAAACGCATTGTCCCCGCAGAGACGCAACATTCGCTCAATCCGCCCCGTGCGCGGCCGGCCGGCCCGGGGTGGGAATTCAACCGCCGCCGATTTCTGAAGGCGGTCTTGCCGGCCGGCGTTTTGCTGGCGGCGCCGCAAGTGGTGCGCGGGGCGGTGCTGGGGCGGGACGGCGGGGTGGCGCCCAGCGAGCGGATCGTGCTGGGCGCCATCGGCATCGGCAGCCGGGGGAATTATGTGCTGGGCTGTTTCATGGAGGAGCCGGACGTGCGGTTTGTGGCGATTTGCGATATCAAGGCCGCGCGGCGCGAGGCCATCAAAAAGCGGGCGGATAACAAATACGGCAACCAGGATTGCGCCATGTATCGCGATCTGCGCGAGTTGCTCGCGCGCGCCGACCTGGACGCCGTGCTGATCGCCACCGGGCCGAACTGGCATGGGACCGCTTCGATCCTGGCCGCCGAGGCCGGCAAGGATGTGTATTGCGAGAAACCCTGCACCCGGAATATCGCCCAGAGCCTGGCGCTGGCGGAGACGTTCCGCCGCACGGGCCGGGTTTTTCAGGCCGGCACCCAGCGGCGCAGCCTGCCGAACTTCATTTTTGCGGTGGACCTGGCCCGGCGGGGCAAGCTTGGCCGGCTCCAGACCCTGCATGCGCATCCGGGGGGGCTGAAGGCCGAGACCAGCGGCTGGCTGGAGCCGGAGCCGGAGCCGGACAAGGAGCAGGTGGATTGGGATTTGTATCTCGGCCCGGCCGCGTGGCGGCCCTACAACAAGAAACTGCTGGATGGCTTCAACTTCGAGAAGGGCGGCGGGCTGACCGGCGGCGGCTGCCTGGAATGGGGTTCCCATTGTGTGGATCTCTGCCAATGGGCCAACGACGCCGACCGCACCGCGCCGGTCGAGTATGAGCCGCAAGGCGACCAGTTGCATGCCCGCTACGCCAACGGCGTGAAGCTGATCATGCGCAACGACGGCTGGCTCAAGCTGGGAACCTGCCCGGTCCGCTTCGAGGGCGACACGGGCTGGGTCGAGACGGGCGACGACGGGGAAATGGTTGCCAGCACCGAAGCGCTGCTCACGGGCAAGGGAGCCAAAATCTCCGGCTACCCCGCCAACCTGCACGTCCGCGATTTTCTGGACGCCGTCCGGTCGCGCGGGCAGACCCGCGCCAACGCCGACGCGGCCTGCCAGTCGCACATCGCGTGTCACGCGGCCAACATCGCCCTGTTCCTGGGCCGCCGGGTCAAATACGACCCCGTCAAAAACGAGTTCATCGGCGACGAAGCGGCCAACCGGCTCCGCTCGGAAGCCCTGCGCGAGCCGTGGCCGGCGTAAGCAACCTTAACCCGGAAAGACCATTCGCCCAGTTCAGACCTATGACCTGTTCAAGCCTGTTTTCTTCGTTCCGAACGGCGCGGCTCGCCCCGCTGTTTGCCGTGGGGTGTCTCGTCCTGGCCGCCGGCCGGGCGCCGGCCGCCCCGCTGCCGCCGGAGGCCGCCGCCCAGGAGCGCGCGTTGATCCGCCAGCTTCAATCCGACGCCCCCCCCGCCGAGAAGGCGCGGGCGTGCAAGCAATTAGTCCTCTGCGGCACCGCGGCCGCCGTGCCGGCCCTGGCGCCGCTGCTGGCGGACGCGCACCTGGCCTCGTGGGCGCGCATCCCCCTGGAGGTCATCCCCGGCCCGGAGGCCGAGGCCGCCCTGCGGCGCGGCCTGGACACGCTGCAAGGCCAGTTGCTCATCGGCGTGATTAATTCCATCGCCGTGCGCCGCGACGCCCGGGCGGTCGGCGGCCTGGTGAAGAAGCTCAAGGATGCGGATCCGGCCGTGGCGGCGGCGGCGGCGGAGGCGCTGGGCCGCATCGGGAACGGGAAAGCCACGCGGGCGCTGCGGTCGTTTCTGGCGGTCGCGCCGGACGCGGTTCGCCCGGCGGTGGCCCAGGGGTGCATCCTCGGGGCGGAGCGGCGGCTGGCCGGGGGCAAGGCCGCGGACGCCGTGAAGCTCTACGATGCCGTGCGCGCCGCCCCCGTGCCCGCGCAGCGGCGGCGGGAAGCCATCCGGGGGGCCATTCTGGCGCGGCAATCCGCCGGCCTGCCGTTGCTGCTCGAACAACTGCGCTCGCCGGATCCGGACCTTTTCGGCATCGGCCTGCGCACCGCCCGCGAGCTGCCCGGACGCCCGGTGACCGAGGCGCTGGCCGCCGAACTGGCGCGCTGCCGCCCGGAGCGCCAGTCGTTTCTGTTGCTGGCGCTGGCCGATCGCGGTGACGCTGCCGCCATGCCCACCCTGCTGGACGCGGCCAGCCGCGGCCCGCAAAAGCTGCGCCTGACCGCGGTGGGCATCCTGGATCGCCTGGGCAGTGTCGGCAGCATGCCCACGCTGTTGAAGGTGGCCGCCGATCCCGACGCCGGGCTGTCGTCCGCCGCCCTGGCCGCCCTGGCCCGGCTGCCCGGCCCGGGAGTGGACTCGGCGCTGCTGGAGCTTTTACGGAGCGCCACCGGCAAAAACCGCGAGGTGCTCATCACCCTGGCCGGGCAGCGGCACATGGAGCGCGCCCTGCCCGAGATTGTGCGCGCCGCCGCCGAGCCGGAGGCGGGGATACGCCGCGCCGCCGCGCAGGCGATAGGCATCCTGGGCGGCGACGCCCAGGCGGGGGATCTGGCGCGGTTGCTGGAGCAGACCCGGAACCCGGCGGAGCGCGCTGACCTCGAGGCGGCGCTGCTGGCCATCAGCAGCCGCGCGGGGGCGCGCACCGTGCCGCATCTCCAGCCCCTCGCGCGCGCCCAGGATCCCGCCCTGCGCATTCTCGCGCTGCACGCCCTGGCCTCCGCCGGCGGGCCGGAGGCGCTCGCGGCCGTCCAGGCCGCCGTTCAGGATTCGGAGGCGGAAGTGCGGGACGAAGCCGTCCGCACGCTTTCCACCTGGCCCAACAACTGGCCCGATGACAACGCCGTTGCGGCGCCGCTCCTGGCCCTGGCCCGGTCGGGCGCCCGGCCCGCCCACCAGGTGCTCGCGCTGCGCGGCTACCTGCAGCATCTGCAGGGGAATAAACAGCTCAAGGACGGCGATAAAGCGGACAAAATCAAGGACGCCTGGCCGCTCCTCAAGCGTCCCGAGGAAAAGCGCCAGGCCATCGCGGCCCTTGGCGCCCTGCCGGTTCCCGGCGCGCTGGATTTGCTGGTGACGTTGGCCGGGGATTCCGCCGTGGCCGAGGACGCCTGCGCCGCCATCGTCAAGCTGGCCGGCGCGCCCATGCCGGCGGTGCCGGAGAGCCAGCGTCAGCAGGCGTTGCGGACGGTGGTGGAAAAGACCGCCGCGGACGCTACCCGGGAGGAAGCCCGCAAATTGCTCAAGCCGGCTCCGTAGGGCCGCCGGGCGGCGGCGCGGGCGCGGCGCCCACCGCGTCGGCCATGCGGCAGACGGCGTCGTAGAAGTCCGCTTCGGGCATCCCGAGCAGCGTCGCGCCGTAGCGAACGCAGTGCTCGTCGGTGGCGAGGTCGCCGTAGTTGATGACCGGGATCATGTAGGCCACCGCCAGCAGCGCCAGGTCCGGGTGCCCGCGCAGGGCCGGGCGCAGCCAGAGCACCCGGGACTCGGAGTCCGGGGCGAGCGGGTCCGGGCCGGGCTGGGCAAACTGGTGCGCCTCCATCGCGCCCGGCTCGAATGCCAGCCGCGTCGGGTAGCGCACACACTCCCGGTCGGCGAGGAAAGCGTCCAGCCCGGCGAAGGCGAGCGGGGCGTGTTTGTAATGCGCCACCGCCGCTTGCGCGGCGATATGCTCGCGCAGGCTGTCCGCGCCCCGCCGGGCAAGCTCGGCGGGCGAAAGGCGGCGCAGATCGGCGCCGGAATCGGGGGTGGCCGGCATGAGTGACAGGCTAGCCCATTCTCCGGAAACCACAAGCCCGGCCCGGCGGTTCCGCCGCCGGCGCGGGCCGCCCGCCGCGCCGGGCGCCGGTTTTGCGCGGCTCAAAAAGGGACTTTCGCGGCGGGGCAAAATCTGAGATAGTAAACCGTGCCCTGAAGTTTATGAGTACCGCAATGAAGACGTTAGTTTGGGTGGCATCAGTGATGGCCCTGGGAACCGTGGCGGGGATGGCGCAACCCCCGGAACCGCCGCCCGCGGCCGCCGCCGCGACCAACGGGATCGGGCCTAAAATCCAGTTTGCGTCGCTGGTGCATGATTTTGGCCGGGCCCGGAGCGGGGAATCCATTCACTATACCTACACCTTCACCAATACGGGGGACGCCACGTTGATCATCAAGAGCGTGCAGCCGCAGTGTGGGTGCACCGCGGCGGGGGAGTGGACGCGGCAGGTCGAGCCCGGCCAGGCGGGCCGCATCCCCATCCAGTTCAACACCCACGGCTATAACGGGCCGGTGTTCAAGCAAACCACGGTCAACTGCAACGTCGCCGACCAGCCCGCGATTTTCCTGCAAATCAAAGGCACGGTCTATCGGCCGATCGAGTTCACCCCGCCCATGACGGTTCTTAACATTTCACCCGATGAAGACGTGGTTTCGGCGCTGGTGACGATTACCAACAACACCGACGAGCCGCTGGCGCTGACGGCGCCCGAGAGCAACAACCGCATCTTTGCCGCTGAGTTGAAAACCAACGTCCCCGGCAAGGGCTACCAGTTGACGGTGACGACCGTGCCGCCCCTGCCGATGGGAAATGTGCAGGGGCAGATCTCGTTGCGCACCGGGTGGACCAACCCGATGGCCATCTCCTTTCCGGTCGTGGCCAATGTGCAGCCGGCGGTGCTGGCCATCCCCTCCTACATGACGCTGGCCCCGGGGCCGCTGGAAAAGGCGGTCACGAACTCCATCTCGGTCCGGAACCAGAGCACGAACGCGGTGCGGTTGTCCGACCCGGCGGTCAGCTTGCCCGGCCCGCGGGCGGAAATCCAGGAGATGCAACCCGGCAAGGCCTTTACCGTAATGGTGGCCTTCCCGGAGGGGTTTGCGGTCCCGCCCAACCAGCCGGTCGAACTGACCTTCAAGACGAGCCACCCGCGCTACCCGGTGATGAAGGTGCCCATCATGCAAATGCCGCGCCCGGCGGCGGTGCCGCCCCCGACTCCGCCGCCGCCCCCGCCGCCGCCGGCTTCCGGCCCGGCGCCGCTGCCGCCGCTGCCGTCGTTGTCGCCGCCGCCGCAGTGAAAAAAGTCCTGCTGGAAGGCGCCGGGGTGGCCGGGCTTGGCCTCCTGCTGGCGTTGGCGGCCAATCATCTGTCGCCCCGCCGCCTGGAGCTGACGCGCAACTACTTCCCCGGCGCCCCCCCCGCCCCGCCCACCGTGCGAACCAACCCGGCGGGCCCGGCTGATGGAAGCATCCCCCCGCCGGGCAGCACGGCCGCCCGCCTGCGGGAACAGGGCCTGCAACTGGCCGGCCACGACCAGGCGGTGCAATTCTTCCACGACCCGCGCCGCGCCGTGGAGGAGGTGATCTTTATTGATGCGCGCGACGAGGCGCATTACGCGGCGGGCCATATTCCCGGCGCGTATGCCTTCGACCGCTTCCACCCGGAGAACCACCTGGTCAGCGTGGTCCCGGCCTGCCAGGCGGCGCGGGTGATTGTCTTCTATTGCGGCGGGGGCGACTGCGACGACAGCGAGCATGCGGCGATCATGCTGCGCGACAGCCTGGCCCTGCCCCGGGAAAAGGTGTTCGTGTATGACGGCGGCTTTAACGAATGGAGCGCCCGCGGGCTGCCCATCGAGCGGGGCGCGCGCAACAGCGGGGACCTGGCCCCGGCGACTCCGCCCGCGGCGCCCGCGGGGAACGAGGGGGCGCCCCGATGAGCGCCGCGGCGGCCCGGCTGGCGCGGTGGGTGTTGGGGGGGCTGTTCATCTACCTTGGGTTGAGCAAGGTTCTCCACGGAGCCGAGTTTCTGAAGTACGTGCAGGAGCAGTTGCTGGTGCGCAATCCGTTTTTCGCCGGCGGGATCGCCGCCGTCGCGCCCTGGCTGGAGGTGCTTTACGGGGTGTGGCTGCTCGCCGGGATCGCCCGGCCGGCGGCCGCCGTGATTGGCCGGTGGCAACTGGGCATCGTGTTCATCATCATGGGCCTGCACAAGGCGCTGCCGCACCCGGAAGCCTTCCTCAAGCTGGTGCGCCAATATGATTTGGTGACCCACCCGCTGCTGCTGAACGCGATCGGCGCCGCGCTGCCGTGGTTCGAGGTTTTCTGCGGGGTGCTGCTGCTGGCGGGCGTCGCCGTCCGGGGGACGGCGTTGAACCTCGTGGTGATGCTGGTGCCGTTTACGGTCGTGGTCATTTGGCGGGCGCTGGGCATCGCCGCGGCGACGGGCCTGCCGTTCTGCGCGGTCAAGTTCGATTGCGGCTGCGGCGGCGGGGAGGTGTATATCTGCGCCAAAGTCATTGAGAACACGGTGTTGCTGCTGCTTTCCGCCTGGCTGCTGCGCGGCGCCGGCCGGCCGCTTTGCCTGCGGCACACCTTGCGCCCCGGCCAGGGCTCCGCGGACGCTTAAAGCGGCTCGGGGTGGGGCCAAAAAGGTTTGCGCCAGTCAAGCGGCGGGGTTGACAGGAGGCGGAGGTGGGGTATGGTCGCCCTAATGAACCCGTGAAAGAAGCGGGTTTAGAGAGTCCGTTTAAGGCTGGAAAACAAACAGTAAACTAGACGACCTATGACCGAGAATACGATGGATCCCCTCAATCAACCCCGCCGCCACCCCCGATGGGTTCGCCGGGCGATTCAAACCAGGCCCGCATGTGGAATATGTGGTGCCACCTCAGCGCCCTTGCGGGATTCGTTATTCCCTTCGGGAATGTGCTGGGCCCCTTGCTGGTCTGGCAGATCAAGAAGAATGAGTTCCCGTCGGTGGTGGAGCACGGCAAAGCCGCCCTGAACTTTCAACTGACCGTGCTCATCGTGCTGTTGCCGATCACTGTCCTCATGCTTTTACTCATAGCTTTTTGCATTGGTTTCCTGCTAATTCCGGTGGGGGTGATTATCTGGCTGGCCGGCCTGGTCTTTGCGGTCATTGCCGGCATCAAAGCCAACAACGGCGAGGCGTATCGGTATCCGTGGAGCCTGACCTTGATTAAGTAGGGCCGCGGCCCGGGGTCACCGGGCCGGGCCGGGAGCGGCGGGGCGGAGCGGGTAGAGGTCCAGCCGGCGGAAGAAGAGTTCCGCCCCTTCGGATTGCAGCAGGATTTTGCCTTTGCGCGGGGTGGCCTTGACGCCGTGGAGCGTGGGGTGGCCGTTGACGCGGACGCTCACCTGGTCGCCGGCGCAGGTAATTTCCACGCGGTTCCATTCGCCGTGGGGGTTTTCGATTTCATGGGGGCCGCGGAAGCCGAGTTTGTCTTCCCAGGGGTTTCGCCCGGGGCGGTCGAAGCGGCTGGTGGACGGGCCCTTGGTTTCGCCCGCCACGGTCAGATACGCGCCGTTGACCACAAGGATATCCCCCGTGCCGCCCTCGATGAGCTGCGCTTCGATGCTGGTCGGCCATACCTCGTCCGGCCCGGTCGCATGCACCAGGATGCCGCTGTCCCGCGCTTTGTCCGCCCGCGGCGGCCAGGTCCGGGTGCCCCACTTGAACTCCGCCACCAGCCGGTAGTTTTCGTATTCCTGCCGCGTGGCCAGGTAGCCATAGTGCTGGCCGCTGATGCGCAGCCGGCCCGGCGTCCATTGGAAGACTCCGTCCGGGTCGTGATCCACGCCAAAGCCGCGCAAGCAGGTGTAGAACGCGCCGCGGTCCTGGTGCAGCAGGCGAATCACCCCGCCCCGGCCGGACGGTCCCCGGCAGGCCAGGCCTCCGGCCGCCAACCCGGCCACGAGCAGGAACCGAACCCCAAAAGCCAATGCGCGTTTCATCGCGGCAGTCTGGGCCACGGCGGGCGGCGCGGCAAGCCGGAAGCGTTTCCCGCGGGGGGCGGCGCGCGAGGAAAGCTTTTGCCGCCGCGCGGCGGGATGGTATTACTATCCCGGTCATGAAGCCTTTATGCTGTGTCGCCGGCCTGGCCGCCGGGCTGGGCTGGCTGCCGCTCTCGGGGAAGGCCGCCCCCGGTTGGGAGGCGCGGTTCGCGCAGCCCCCGAACGAGGCGCGCATCCTGAAAATCATTCACCCGTGGCCGGACGCGCCCGCGGCGCAGGACCAGGTGATGCGGCAGCTTGCCGCGCAGGGGTTTGGCGGCGTGGTTTGCAATGTTTCCTTCGATCACTACCTCGAAAGCGAGGCCAAGTGGGACGCGTTCACGCGCGCGGTTCGCGCGGCCCGGCAGGCCGGGTTTACCCTCTGGCTTTATGACGAGCGGGGTTATCCTTCCGGCAACGCCGGCGGCCTGACGCTGCGCGGCCATCCCGAATGGGAGGCGCGCGGCCTGCTGGCGGCCATCGCCGAATCCACCGGCGGCCCGGTGACGCTGGCGCTGCCCCCGGGAAAACTGCTGCTGGCCGGGGCGTTTCCGGTTCAGGCCGGCCAGGCCGACCTGGCCGGGAAGGTGGACCTCGCCCGGCAGGCGCGGGACGGGCGGCTGAGCTGGACGGCGCCGGCAGGCTGCTGGCGGGTGCTGGCGATCACCGAGGACCGCCTGTACGAGGGCACCCACGCCGAGGGAAACCTGCATGCTAAAATGCCGTATCCCAACCTGCTTTTGCCGGAGCCCACGGCGCGCTTCGTGGAATTGACCTACGGCGGCTATGCCCGGCATCTCGGACCGGATTTGGGCCGCTTCTTCGCCGCCACCTTCACGGATGAACCGTCGTTGATGAGCTTTTTCCTCAAGCCGATGCCCTATCGCCCGCTGCCGTGGGCGTCCAACCTGCCGCGCGAGTTCCGGCGGCGGCGCGGCTATGCCCTGGAAACCGCGCAACTGCCGGCGCTGATCACCGAGACCGGCGCGGCGGGCGCCCGGCTCCGCTACGATTTCTGGCTGACGGTGGGAGAGCTGGTGTCGGAAAACTACTTCGGCCAGATTCAAGCCCGCTGCCGCCGGCATCGCGTCCCCTCGGGCGGCCACCTGCTGCTGGAGGAAAGCGTCGCCGGGCACGTGCCGCTCTACGGGGATTTCTTTCGCTGCCTTCGCCGGCTGGACGCGCCGAGCCTGGACTGCCTGACGAGCCTGCCGCCGGAAGTGCCCTGGGCCAGCGCCCGGCTCGTGAGCAGCGCGGCGGAGCTGGAAGGCCGCGCCCTGGTGATGTGTGAGACCTCCGACCACAGCCAGCGCTACCGGCCCCCCGGCGATTCCCGCCCGCCCCGCACCGTCAGCGAAAGCGAAATCCGCGGCACCGCCAACCGCCTGATCGTCGCGGGCGTTAACTGCCTCACCAGCTACTACAGCTTCGCGGATTTGACCGACGAGCAACTGTGCCGCCTCAACGAGTGGGTGGGCCGGTGCTGCACCGCGCTGCGCGGCGGCCACCAGGTCGCCGATTGCGCGGTGCTCTACCCCGCCGAAAGTCTCTGGACCCGCTTCGTCCCGTCCCGCCACGGCACCCACGAAGCGCCCGGCGCCGCGCGGATCGAAGGCTTTTACCGCGCCGCCACCGAAAGCCTGTTTCACCATGCGCGCGACTTTACCGTGGTGGACAGCCGCGCGCTGGCCCAGGCCAAGGCCGTCCCCGGCGCCCTGCTCCACGGCCCGCTCCGCTGGCGCGTTGTCATCCTGCCCGGCGCGGACACGCTGCCGATGGCCGCGTGGGAAAACCTGGCCCGCTTTGTCCGCAAGGGCGGCGTCGTGATTGCGCTCGGCGCCCTGCCCGCCAACAGCGAGCGCCGGTTCCCCTCCCCGCGGGTCGCGGCGCTGGCGGAGGAAATGTTCGGCCCCCTCCGCCCGGCGGCGGCGCGCGGGCGGGAACCGCAGTCCCAGGTCAACGCCCGGGGCGGCGCCGGCATCTTCCTGCCTCCCGGCCTGGAAGCCCTCCTGCCGCAGGTCATCGCGAGGCTGCTCCCGCCGGACGTAAGCCTCCCGGAGGCGAAATCGCCCCTGCGCGTCACCCATCGCCGCCTGGAAAACCACGAGGTCTATTTCGTCATCAACGACAGCGATAAACCGTGGGCGGGGCGCGTGGAGTTCGCCGCCCGCGGCGGCGGGGAGCGCTGGAACCCGGCCACCGGCCGGCGGGAGGAAACCCTGCCGGCCAATGCCGCCCAGTTGCGCCTCGAACCCTATGGCGCGGCCCTCTTCCGCTTCGCCGCCGCCGACCCGCCGCCCCGCGCCATGCTGGACCCGGCGGCGCTGCCCGTCCTTTCCCTGCAACCGCTGCCCGCCGCCGAACCCACCACGCCCCACGGCGAGTTTGTCCGCGCCGAACTCATCCCCGCCCCCGCGCCGCTTCGCGCCGATTCCCCCGCCTGGCAGGCCACCGCCGTCCTGACCCGGAGCCAGGTGGACACCTTTCTGTTCGTCCAGTTCCACTACCCCGCCCCGCTGGACCTGGGCGCGGCGGATTGTCTCGTCCTCGAAACCCGCGTGCCCCCCGGGCAAACCACGGCCAGCCAGCTCCTCGTGATCCTCCACGAAAAAGACGGCGGCGACTTTATCGCCTACACCGACCGCTCGCTGGCGGCGCCGGGCCGGGCGCGCTCCCTGGTTCCGCTGAACCGCTTCCAACTGGCGGGCTGGTCTCGCGACGCCGACGGCATCCTGGACTTGCGCCAAATCAGCGACCTGCGCATCGGCTGGGGCGGCTACCTGGGCGCCGAGGGCGAGCAAATCCAGTTCAGCCTGGCGCCGCCGCAACTGGGCGTGGTCCTCCCCCGCCGCCCATGACCGATGGCCGCGCCGCCCTTTTTCCCCGACGCCAACCCCTGCCTGTGTCCAAACCTATGAATGACCTGCCTGAATATGTGGGAAGCCTGCCCAACCTCTGCGGCGCGGAGGCCCGCGTGGCCGCCGCCGTGCGTGACGCCCGCGCGCAGCCGGTGTTTTCCTCCGTCAACCGGATTGACTTCGGCCGCCTGCGCAGCGCCTTTGCCATCGCGCTGCACATGCACCAGCCGCTCATCCCGGCGGGCGGCCCCGACCTGTCCACCGCCGCCATCATCAGCAACCTCAAATACATGCTGGACAACCCGGGCGTGGGCGACAACCACAACGCGCCGGTCTTCCACTGGTGCTACAAGCGCATGGGCCAGTTCATCCCCCAGTTGGTGGACGAAGGCCATTCGCCGCGCGTGATGCTGGAATACTCCGGCACCCTGCTGCACGGCCTGCGCCAAATGGGCCTGCATGACGTGTTCGACCACCTCCAGCGCATCACCAACGACCCGCGCTACCGGGCTTGCGTCGAATGGCTGGGCTGCCCCTGGGGCCACGCCGTGGCCCCCTCCACCCCCACCCAGGACTACCGCCTCCACGTCCAGGCCTGGCAGCACCACTTCGCCGCCATCTTCGGCCTCGACGCCCTCCGCCGCGTGCGCGGGTTCTCGCCGGCGGAAATGGCCCTCCCCAACCACCCCGACGTCGCCTACGAGTTCGTCCGCACGCTCCGGGACTGCGGCTACCAGTGGGTGCTGGTCCAGGAGCATACCGTCGAGCACCCCGAAACCGGCCGCCACCCCGAGCGCCCCCACCTGCCCCACCGCCTGGTCTGCCGCAACGCCCGCGGCCAGGAAGCCGCCCTCATCGCCATCATCAAAACCCAGGGCAGCGACACCAAACTCGTCGCCCAAATGCAGCCCGCCTACGAAGCCCGCGGGCTGTCCCCCGTCCCGCTGGCCGGCCGCACGGTGCCCCCGCTGGTGACGCAAATCGCCGACGGCGAAAACGGCGGCGTGATGATGAATGAGTTTCCCCCCAAATACCTCGAAGTCATGCGCGAAAGCTCCGGCGCCGCCACTCCCGTCCTGAACGTCTCCGAATACCTCGAACACCTCTTCGCGCGGGGCCTCCAGGAAACCGACCTGCCCGTCGTGCAGCCCCTCGGCCAGAAGCGCATCTGGGACCGCTTCCAGCCGGGCGACCGCCCCGAGCGCCTGCCGCGCGTCCTCGAAGAACTCAAACGCGACGACCCCCGCTTCCACATGGAAGGCGGCAGTTGGACCAGCAACATCTCCTGGGTGCGCGGCTACGAATCCCTGCTCAGCGCCATGGAAAAAGCCAGCGCGCATTTCCATCAAAAAGTGCTCCAGCCCGGCTGCCCCACTCACGACGACCGCTACCGCAACGCGCTCTTCCACCTGCTCTGCTCCCAAACCAGTTGCTTCCGCTACTGGGGCCAGGGCCTCTGGACCGACTACGGCCGCGAACTCTGCCGCCGCCTCGAAGCCATCCTCACCCACGACTTCCCCCCCGCCGCCTGAAACCGCCCCCCGCTTCCTCCTCCGGCCGCGCGGCGCGGCAACGCCCGCCTACGGCCCCCCGGGCGCGGCGGCCCGCTTGCGTTTGGCCAGGTAACCCTTGAGGAACGTATCCGGCGGCGCCTCCTGCCAGGCCGAATACCAGAAATCGCCCAGCATCTGCGCCGCCACCAGCAGTTGCTTCTCCAGGAAAGCCCGGCCCGCCCGCCCGTCCTCGCCCTCGCCGGAAAACTGGCCCTCCTTCTCCAACTGGTACAGCGACTCGACCTGCTGATTCTGCGCCAGCACATACAGCATGGCCACCTGGAACGTCTCCTCCGGCCGGGCCGGCCGGTCGTCCATCCGCACCGGCCGGGCCGGGCGCAGCCGGGATTCGAGCGCCGCCGCGTTCACGCCGCCCGTCTGGCTGAAATAGCCCCCGTCTATCCAACTGTGAATCCGCCGGCTGGTCGTGTAATGGTTCGGGTTTTCCCCCACCCACCCGTGATGATGCCGGGTGACATGCAGCGGCTGGGCCGCATCCCCCACCAGGTGCCCCATCACCCCCATCACGTAAACGATATTGGCCCGGGCATTGGCAATCTCCTCCGCCGTGCCGTCCGCTTCATACGCCTTCAAATACGAAAACCCCGACTTCAACTTGCCCACCGACTCGGCGATCGCCCACGGCAGCAACCCCACCAACTGCCGCGTATGATCCGCATCCGTCCCCGGGGCGGGCGCGGGAAACTTCGCCGGCTGCGCCTGGCGGATGAGGGCGAGCCGGGCAATGAAATCATACCGAAACACCGGCAGCAACCGGGGGTCCAGGCCATAATCCGCCAGCTCCTCCACATCCATGTAATGATCCGGAAAACTGTAATGCTTCAGCGGCAGGTCGGGCGTATTGCGCCAGCGATCCATCTCGCCGGCCAGGAACCCGATCCGCTCCACCGCCTCCGGCGCGCGCACAAACGCCGGGTAATTCGTCGGCAGTGTCGCCAGCGCCAGCAGGTTGATCGCGCGATGGGCTTCGTAATCCCAGGCCCGCGCGGCGCCCGCCCCCGCGAGCAACATCCCCGCCCCGGCCAGAACCAGTAATCGTTTCATCGGCAGTAATGGGTTGTCCCCTCACCCTAGCCGCCCCCCGGGAAAAAGCCAAGGGCTTTCGCCGCCCGGCCCCGGAAAACAGGCTTGCCCGCCGCCGCCTTTCCGGCCAACCTCTCCGCGTTGCGGACCCACCTCACAACCGAACGTCCGCGCCGGGAGCAGCGTCCGGCGCGGGAGCGCGGCGCGCGCGGAACGCCGGCGCCCGCCCGTCCCGCTCACGCAAAACCGGCGGGGATGGCCCCCGCCGGTTTTGAATGCAGAAACGCTTTCGCCTCAAGGGCAACTGGTGTATCCGCCGGGCGGATAGGGAACCAGCTTGCGTTATCTAACTTTGTCTTGATTCCACGTCCAATCTAACCCCCCCTGATTATGAGTGCCAAGCAAAATATTTCCTCTCCCCACCCCGACCTGCACCTCGCCTTCGATGTGGGCCACAGCTCGATTGGCTGGGCGGTCCTGCAAACGCCCGCGGCGCCCTCCCCGGAGCCCGCGGCGGAGCTGCTGGGATGCGGCGCCGTCGTCTTCGCGCCGGATGACTGCCTGGCCTCGACGCGGCGCGGATTCCGGCGGCAGCGGCGGCATATCCGCGCCACCCGGCAGCGCATCGCGCGGATGCGGCGCCTGCTGGCGCATCTCGGGGTGCTGACCCCGGCGCAACTGGCCGCGCCCGGCGGCGCGTGGCCGTGGCTGCTGGCGGCCCGCGTGCTGGGCGGCGGCGCGCCGCTCACCTGGCCCGAGCTGTGGGACGTGCTGCGCTGGTATGCCCATAACCGCGGCTACGACGCCAACCGGGCCTGGAGCCGGCAGGAGAAGCCCGACACGGAGGATTCCGAGAAAGCCCAGCGCGCCCACGAATTGCTGCGGGAGTTCAAGCGCCGCCACGGCCGCCCCGGGACCATGGCCGAGGTCTTCTGCGATCATTTGGGTGTGGACCCGCGGGGCCCGGTCAAATCCTCCCGCCAGCGCGTGCGCCACCTGGGCGCGGCCTTCCCGCGCGAGGGGGTGGAAGCCGAGGTCGAGCGCATCCTCCAGGCCCACAAGGACATCCTGCCCGGGGTGGATGACCCGCTCATCCACGCCCTCCTGCGCGACCACACCGCGCGGCCCGTTCCCGGCCTCCGGCTGCCCGCGCGCTACGGCCAGCGGCAGCCCGACGGCACGCTCCGCCCCGGCGGCCTGCTCTTCGGCCAGTTGCTGCCCCGCTTCGACAACCGCATCATCGCCCGCTGCCCGATCGCTTACGAACGCGTCTACCAGCAAGTCCTGGCCGAAACCGGCGACCGGGAAAAGGCCCGCCGCGAAGCGGAGAAACGCGCCAAGGTGCCCGCCGCCCACGACGCCGATTTCCACCGCTTCCGCTGGGCCATGGTGCTGGCCCAAATCAACATCGCCGTGCCCGGCGCGCCCCATCCCCGCAATCTCTCCGCCGCCGAGCGCAACGACATCCACGCGGTGATGGAGCAAAAAGGCGGCCTGACGAAAAGCGAACTCACGCAGGCCGTGCGGCAACTGACCGGCGGCGCGCCGGACAACCTCGACCGGCTCCTCGCCCTCCCCGACGCCGAGCGCGCCCTGGTCCTCGACCCGGTGCGGTTATACTGCCACCGCGACCCGCTGCTGTCCGTCCTCTGGCCGGCGCTGCCCGCCCGCCTGCAACGGCGGCTGCGCGGCCAGTGGCGGCGCGGCCGGGCCCTCACCGTGGCGGACGTGCTGGCGGCCTGCGGCGACGCCCGCCCCGCCGCCGAAGCCGCCCTCGCGCAATACCTCGCGGCGGAAGCCGCGAAGAAAAAGCGCGCCCCGGACGCCCCCCGCACCCCCGCCGCGCTGGCGGGCCGGGTCCTGCGCGTGGAAAGAGCCCGGGGCCGGGCGCCGCACACCCGCGAGGTCATGCGCGAAGCCGTGGCATTCGTCCTGAACACCGACCGCCACCCGGCGGAGGAGGGCGGGCCGCTCTACCGGA
>Ga0302241_1001044_pt1 | contig 21832 bp, 13 predicted proteins | sample AAG_UR_Arg_MG_FD_193532 | JGI IMG/M metagenome (GOLD analysis project Ga0302241, IMG submission 193532) | Enriched activated sludge microbial communities from anaerobic digester in WTTP, New Holstein, Wisconsin, United States - AAG_UR_Arg | ecosystem: Engineered > Bioreactor > Anaerobic >... | reverse complement strand
GCCATCCCTTGCCCTCCCAATGCGATGTTCCGGACCTGAAAAACGCAACATCGCGGAGGGCGGGGTTTTCGGTCAAGATCAGTTTCTTGACTGGAACATTTCTCCTAAAGTGCAAGCCGAGCACAATCCTTCCGATAACGACGCGGTGGCGTTGAAGGGGGTTGGATCGCTGTTTGGATTCCTGAAGGTCAAGCCCGTCGTCGAGCAGCTTTCGCGCCTGGTGCATGGCCGGTTGGTGGTGTTTTTCCCCGGCAGCTTCGAAGATAATAACTACCGGCTGCTCGACGGCTACGACGGTTGGAACTACCTGGCCACCCCCATTACTCCGGACAAGGACCCATAGTAGCAGGCACACTCCGTGTGCCGTCCGCCGGTTACGGCTCACGGAGTGTGCCGACTACTTTGACGAAGGACACCGACATGAGGAACCGCGAGATTTACCCCAAGGACCCATCGATCCGCAAGCTGGTCAACGAGGGTGTGGCGAGCGTCAATGACGAGCAAACGACAGAAGCGTTGACCGTCCTTCGCTACGAGTTGGAGACCTTCGTCTGCGACGGCCAGTACGCCAAGGCGATCGAGCATATTCTGGAAAACTACCTGAAGAACATCCACCAGGCCCAGCAGGCGGCCGTGTGGATCGCCGGGTTCTTTGGCTCAGGCAAGTCCCATCTGGTCAAGATGCTGCGCGCCTTGTGGACCGACGTCGTATTTCCGGACGGAGCTACCGCTCGCAGCATCGCCATCCTGCCGCAGGCCATCCGGCATCTGCTGAAGGAACTGTCCACCCAGGGCAAACGCCACGGCGGGCTGCACGCCGCGTCCGGCACGCTGGGGGCCGGTGCCAGCGGCAGTGTGCGTCTGGCGCTGCTGCGAATCATCTTCAAGTCGGCCGGCCTGCCAGAGCAATACCCGTTGGCACGTTTCGTCATGTGGCTGCGGGCCGAGGGCATCTACGACCAGGTTCGGCAACTGGTCGAATCGACAGGTTACGACTGGCAGGAGGAACTCGACAACTTCTACGTCGCCGAGGGCTTGCACGAGGCCCTCGTCCAGGCGAAACCCAAGCTGTTTTCGTCCGCCGCGGCCTGCGTGGAAACCCTGAACAACCTGTACCCGTTCGTTCAGGACATCAGCAGTGACGAAATGGTGAAAGCCATCCGCCAGGCACTGACCGTCGAGGGCAAGTTCCCGCTCACGTTGATCGTCCTGGATGAGGTCCAGCAGTTCATCGGCAACAGCGATACGCAGCGTTCGATGGACGTCCAGGAAGCGGTCGAAGCCTGCTGCAAGAACATCGGCGGCAAACTGCTGTTCATCGGCACCGGCCAGACCGCCGTGACGGGGACGTCGAACCTCAAGCGGCTGGAAGGCCGCTTCACCGTCCGTTTCGAGTTGTCCGACGCCGACGTCGATGCGGTGGTCCGCCAAGTCATCCTGGCGAAGAAGCCCGGCGCCGTGCAACCGATTGAGACCGTCATGCAGAAGAACCTGGGCGAGATCTCCCGCCATTTGGCCGCCACCAACATCGGCCACCGCCAGGATGACATCGCCTACTTTCCCCAAGACTATCCCATCCTGCCGGTGCGCCGGCGTTTCTGGGAAAACACGCTCCGGGTCCTGGACCAGACAGGCACCGACAGCCAGTTGCGCAACCAACTGAGCATGATCCACAAGGTCATCCAAACGAATCTCGATGCGGAACTGGGCCATGTCATCCCTGCCGATTACCTGTACTTCGACTCGGCCGACAAGCTGCTGCAGGCCCGTGTGCTGCCCCGCAAAGTCCACGAGCGGACGATGAAATGGATGACGGGTAACGACGACCAGCGGCTCATGGCACGCGCCTGCGGTTTGGTTTTCCTGATCACCAAACTGGCCGGCAGCAACAACGAAATTGGCATCCGCGCCGACGTAGACACCCTGGCCGACCTGATGGTCGAGGATCTTTCGGCTGGCAGCGGCAGCTTGCGAACGCGGCTGCCGGCGTTGCTCGACCAGTGCGAGCTATTGATGCGCGTCGGTGACCAGTACCGTATCCAGACGGAGGAGAGCGCCGCTTGGAACGACGAGTTCCTGAGCCAGCGCCACGACTTGGTCAACCAATCGCATCGGATCGAAGCCGAGCGTGACGACCGCATCCGTCGCCGCTTCGGGGACTTAGTCAAGAAGCGTACGTGGCAGCAAGGCGAAGCGAAGGTCGAACGGGAGTTCTATCCCCTGTTCGACGCCTCGCTGCCAGGGGATGCCAAGGACAAGGTTTACGTCTGGGTTCGTGACGAATGGTCCATCGACGAAAACTCGGTGCGTGCGGATGCCCGCCAAGCCGGTAACCAATCGCCCACCCTGTTCGTGTTCATCCCCAAACGGTCCGCCGACGACTTGCGTCATCACCTGATCGACTGCAAAGCCGCCCACGCCACGCTGGAAAAACGAGGGTCTCCCAATTCGCCGGAAGGTAAAGAAGCACGGGCGGCGATGGAGACCACGCGTCAGACGGCCGAGGGCAAAATCAGTGAACTGCTCGATGAGTCGTTCTCGGGCGCACGCGTTTTTCAGGGTGGTGGCACGGACGTAACCGGCAGCGATCTCCAGGCCATCATCCTGGAAGGAGCGGAGAAGTCGTTCAAGCGGTTGTATCCCCAGTTCGGCGTCGCAGACCATGCAGGCTGGGGCAAGGTCTATGCGAACGCCAAGAAAGGGGCCCCCGATGCACTGAAGGCGGTCGACTACGACGGCGAGCCGGCTCAGAACCCCGTCTGCAAGGCGGTTCTGGCCCAAATCGGCCCCGGCAAAAAGGGCGCTGAGATCCGGACCCACTTTGAAAGCGCGCCGTACGGCTGGTCCGGCGATGCGGTGGATGGCGGACTTCAGGTTCTCTTGGTCGCCGGCCTCATTCGCGCCGCGGACGAACGCGGTACCCACATTGATCCCAAAGACTTGGAGCGGAAGGCGATTGGCAAGGCCCTGTTCAAAGTGGAATCCAATCCGCCCGGCACGGCCCAACGCATCCAAATCCGTAAGGTCATGCAGCGGCTGGGCGTGGTGGCGAAACAGGGCGAAGAGTTGGCCGCGGTGCCGGCGTTCCTGCAAAAGGCGTTCGAGTTGGCCGAGCGAGCGGGTGGTGACGCCCCACAGCCCGAACGCCCCAGCACGTCGGCCCTGGAAGATATCCGCCTCGCCGCTGGCAACGAGCAACTGTGGGCCATCTACAATCGCCGCGACGAATTGAAACCGGCCTTCGACGTCTGGGAGGACCGGGCCAAACGGATCGAATCGCGCTGGCCCACGTGGAGCCGGCTCCAGTCTCTGCTGCGGCACGCGGAGCCACTGGCTGACGCGGCCACCTACCAGGCGCAGGCCAAGAGCATCCTGGACGGCCGTCTGCTGCTGTCCGATCCAGACCCGGTGATGCCGCTGGTGCTGTCGTTGGCGCAGGCGTTCCGCGAGGAGCTGAATGCCCTTTCGGCCCGCTACGAGGCGGAGTTTGAACGCGGCTTCCAGCTGCTGGAGCAAGACGCGAATTGGCAGCAACTGGAACAGGAACAGCGTCACGAACTGCTCTCTCGCCAGGGGCTGACCCTGGCTCAGAAGCCCAAGATCCAGGTGCAGAGCGACACCGAAATCGCCGCGACGTTGGCCAAAGTGTCCATTTCCAGCCTGCGAGATCGCGTCGTCGCCATGCCCAGCCGGTTCGGCCAGGCCGCCCTGGAAGCCGCCCAGATCCTAGAGCCGAAAGCCCGCCGGGCGACGCTGCCGTCCACCACGCTCAAGACCGATGCCGATGTGGATGCCTGGGCAGCGGAGGCGGTCGCTTCGCTCAAGCAGCAACTAGGCGAAGGACCGGTGATCGTATGAACCGCCAACGGATTCCTCCGCCCCGAAGGGGCAAAACATACCAGCCCAGGGCAACGCCCTGGGTACGGGAGACAACCACGCACCGTCGCCCTGAAAGGGCACAACAAACGCGCCGCGGCCGGAATATGTGTCGCCCTTTCAGGGCTTCGGAATCATCCATCGTAGGCCACCCAGGGCGTTGCCCTGGGCTGATTTGTTGCGCCCCGTTGGGGCAAAGGGCAGAATAGATGACATCGCTCGACAAATCCCTGCGCAACCAACTGGAACGGACGGTCAAGGACGCACGCGACGTGGCGGAAGGCGCGGCCCGCGCCGCGATCGACCGTCTGGGGGTCGGCGAGGCCAGTGCGCCCGCCTACCTGTCGGCTGAAGAACGGGAATTGCGCAGGCGATTGCGGATTCACGGGCACCAACTCGGAGACCAGCGGGAATCCCAGAGCACCAATCCGGCCGTGGGGAAGCAGGAAACGCAGCGTCTGGTCGAAGAAGTCGCCTACGGACACTGGCACCGCATGTTGTTCGCCGGCTTCCTGGCCGAGAACAACTTGCTGATGTACCCCGACCCAGCCGAGCCCGTGGCCGTGTCGATCCAGGAATGCGACGACTTGGCGGCCGACGAAGGGGCGCGGAACGGGTGGGAGCTGGCCGCCCGATTCGCCGCGACCATGCTGCCGGAGATCTTCCGCACCGATTCGCCGGTCTTCCAAGTCGATCTGCCGCCCGAAGGCCAACAGCAGTTGGAGCGAACGCTGGCGGAACTGCCGGCCGAGGTCTTTCAGGCGACCGATTCGCTGGGCTGGGTCTACCAGTTCTGGCAGGCCAAGCGGAAGGACGAAGTGAACGCCTCGGAGGTCAAGATCGGCGCTCGGGAACTGCCCGCCGTGACGCAGTTGTTCACCGAAGACTACATGGTGTCGTTCCTCCTGGACAACACGCTGGGCGCCTGGTGGGCGGGGAAAAGACTAAACACAGAGGACACAGAGGGCACAGAGACGGAAACGGAGTTACGAAGAAGGCTGGCACTGCCGGGGGTGAACTGGGATTATCTACGGTTCGTACGTGAAGAGCACGAGAAGGATTCAGCCTCTGACCCCTCTGTAACCTCCGTGCCCTCTGTGTTGAAATCTTCTTGGCGTCCCGCGGCCGGCACCTTTCCCGGCTGGCCGAAGGCGGCCGCCGAAATTACGGTCCTGGACCCCTGCATGGGCAGCGGCCATTTTCTGGTGTTCGCCCTGCCGATCCTGGCGGCGCTACGCACCGCCGAGGAAGGTCTCACGCCCCAAGCCGCCGTCGATGCGGTGCTGCGCGACAACCTGTTCGGCCTGGAGATCGACCCGCGCTGCGCCCAGATCGCGGCGTTCAACCTGGCCCTGGCCGCCTGGCGGATGACCGGCTTCCATCTGCTGCCGTCGCTGAACCTGGCCTGCACGGGCATAGGGCCGCAGGCGACCGAGGACGAGTGGGTGGCGTTGGCCGAACAATCGGTCGCCGCTGGGCAATCACAAATCTCAAATCTCAAGTCCCAAGTCGAAAATGGTCTGCGGAACCTGCACGCGCTGTTCTCTGACGCCCCAACGCTGGGCTCGCTGATCGATCCCAACCAATTGCCGTCCGACATGTTCGCCGCCGATTATGAAACGCTGCAGCCGTACCTGGCTGCCGCCCTGACCGCCGAGCGTGCTGGCGACGAGGTCCATGAACGGGCCGTTGCCGCCGCGGGCATGGTCAAGGCGGCGGAACTGCTCGCGGGCGAGTACACGCTGGTCGTCACCAACGTGCCGTACCTCGGGCGTGGCAAGCAAGACGAAACGCTGAAGAAACATCTGGAAAAACACTACCCGGAAGGCAAAGCCGATCTGGCCACCGCCTTCGTGCTGCGGTGCCTGCAGTTCTGCGTACGTCAGCCTTTCCAGGCTGACTCTGCGGGCGATGGTGTCAGGCTGGAAAGCCTGACGTACGGCACGGCCGCCCTGGTCACGCCGCAAAACTGGCTGTTCCTGACCAGCTACACGAAGCTACGCAAAACGTTGCTCAAAGCACACACCTGGAATATGGTCGCCCGGCTGGGGCCGGGTGCGTTCGAGACCATCAGCGGCCACGTAGTGAACGTGTCCCTGGTCGCCTTGTCGGCGACGAATCCGGCCGAGGTGACGACGATGGCGGGTCTCGACGCGTCCGCGGTTGGGGACGTTGCCGAGAAGGCCGCTCTTCTCACCGGACAGATGGCGGCCGACATCGCCGTCATCATTCAGGCGAAACAGATCACGAACCCAGATGCCGTCGTCCAGGTAGGGGTTCCGAGGGACCTGCCTTTGCTCGGTGAGTTCGGTGATACGTGGCAAGGCATCGTGACGTGCGACGACAACAGATTTCTCCGCAACGTTTGGGAAGTAGTAATGCCAGATGGACGATGGATGCTCACTCAGCAGCCGCCGCAAGTCACGACCGCATACACGGGCAAGAGCATTGTCATCCTGTGGGAACAGGGTGAAGGCACCCTCCACCGGGATTCCAAAGCCCACAACTTTCCGCCGGCTGCGGCTCTGGAACGGGAAGGCGTCGCAATCCAACGGATGAGCGAGATGAACGCGTCGCTCATGAACGGAGGAGTCTTCGGGGACCACGTTGCCCCGATTATTCCAAAGGATCGGGCGTTTCTTGCGCCGATTTGGTGTTTTGCCGAATCCGGGGCACTTTCTCGGATGGTCCGCCACATAGACACGCAAGTGAAGATCGCGGTCGGAAGTCTAATGAAGGTTCCGTTTGACCTCGCCCACTGGCAAAAGGTCGCCGCCGAAAGATACCCTAACGGCTTGCCTGAACCCGAGAGCGACGATCCGACCCAGTGGTTGTTTCACGGGCGGCCAGACGAATCGACCTCGCCGCTCCAGGTGGCGGTGGCCCGGTTGCTTGGCTACCGCTGGCCAGCAGAACTCGAAGACCCTCTCCCTAACCCTCTCCCGGAGGGCGAGGGAACCGGAGGAATGCGGTTGAGTGCCCGGGCGCGAGACTTGGTCAAACGCTGTGACGAACTACTCCCGCTGGCCGATCGCGACGGGCTCGTCTGCATACCGGCGGTGCGCGGCGAAGCCACGGCGGCCGATCGGCTGCTGAACCTGCTGGCCCAAGCCTACGGCCCGGCATGGAGTACCGACACGCTCAACCGGTTGCTGAAAGACGCCGGCTACGCGGGTAAGACGCTGGAAACCTGGCTGCGAGACGGCTTCTTCGCTCAGCATTGCGAGTTATTCCACCAGCGGCCGTTCTTATGGCAAATCTGGGACGGACTGCGCGATGGGTTTTCCATCCTCGTGAACTACCACCGGCTCGACCGCAAGAACCTGGAGACGCTGCTGTATACGTACCTGGGCGACTGGATCGTACGGCAGAAACGCGACGAGGCCGCCAAGGTGGACGGAGCGCACGAGAGGCTCGCCGCCGCCGTGGCACTGCAGAAGCGTCTGGAGTTGATCCTCGAAGGCCAATCGCCCTACGACATTTTCGTCCGCTGGAAGCCGCTGCACCAACAACCGATTGGCTGGGAGCCGGACTTGAACGACGGCGTGCGGCTGAATATCCGACCGTTCATGTCGGTCCCAGACGTGAAGACCAAAGGTGCCGGCGTGCTGCGGGCGAAACCCAAGATCAAATGGGAAAAAGACCGCGGCAAGGAACCCGAGCGGCTCAAGGACGAGTTCCCCTGGTTCTGGGGCTGGGACGGCTCCGAGGATTTTCAGGCCGGTGCCGAATTCACCGGCGAGCGCTTCAACGATTGCCATTACACGATACGAGCCAAGACGGCAGCGCGAGAACGCCAAGCGGCGAAAGCGAAGGCGGAACCATGATTTCTGGATTCCTGCCCCGCAGGGGCGTAACGTATCAGCCCAGGGCCGTCCTGGGTTGCGGCGGGGCATTTCGCCCCGAAGGGGCAGCCACAAATCAGCCCAGGGCAGAGCGGAGCGGCGATAGCCGCGCAGCGCCGCCCTGGGTTGCGGGACCAACAATAGCACCAGCCCTGAAAGGGCGCAATAAGTCAGCGCAGCACAACCATGTCACAATCCCTAGTCAAGAACCTTATTCATCTCGTGTACAGCACGAAACACCGCACGCCGTGGATTCCCGTTGAGATCCGCGATCGTCTCTTCGCATATCAAGCCGGCATCTTCAGCCAATGGGAGAGCCCCGCGCTGGTGATCGGTGGCGTCGAAGATCACATCCATGCGTTGTTTTCACTGTCGAAGAACTATGCTCTCAAGAAGATCGTGGAAGAGGTCAAGAAAGGGAGTTCCAAGTGGATGAAGACAAGCGACGGTGCGGGGAACACGGATTTTCAATGGCAGAACGGATACGCCGGTTTCTCGGTCAGTCAATCCAATGTGAAGGAAGTGACCCAATACATCGAAAGCCAAGCCGAGCACCATCGTAGAATGACATTTCAGGACGAATTGCGGGCTTTGTTCCAGCGCCACGGCATCGAATTCGACGAGCGTTACGTATGGGATTAGCCGTTTTGTATCGCCCTTTCAGGGCTACCGGATTCTATCGATACCGTACCCAGGGCGGCGCTCCGCGGCTGACGCCGCTCCGCTCTGCCCTGGGCTGATTTGTCGGTGCCCCTTCGGGGCTGAAGGGCCGCGCGTGACGGTGAGGGGATGGACGCTATGACGACGAAGAAACCGATCGACAAGCTGACAATCAAAGGCTTCAAGTCGATCCGGGACCTTGACAGATTTCCGTTGAGGGGGCTCAACATCCTCATCGGTTCCAACGGGTCCGGGAAGAGCAATTTCGTGTCCTATTTCCGGATGCTGGGCGAATTGGTCGAAGGCCGGTTGCAGGTCTGGACCAAGAAGCAAGGCGCAGCCGAACGTATCTTGACCTTCGGCCTCAAAGAGACCACGCAGCTGGAGTCGTACGTGGAATTCGGACGGAATGGCTACCGGTTCGTTCTCGACGCGACCGCGGACGGTGGTTTCACGTTTTCCGAGGAGTCGCTCTGCTTCAACGGTCCGTATCACGGTGAACAGTGGACAAGCCTAAGTAGCGGTCAGTCGGAAGCCACCCTGAAGACATACTGGGAGAACGCTCCGGCCGGCAGCGTCGCGGACTACTGCTACAGCTCGATCTCCAGCTGGAAGGTCTTTCATTTCCATGACACCAGCGAGACCGCGGGCGTGAAACGCGTCGGCGCGTTGCACGACAACGAGTACCTCCGTTCCGACGCGTCCAACCTGGCGGCCTTTCTTCACCGGCTGCTCGAAGAATCGCCCGATGTCTACAAGCAGATTCGCAAGACCGTCCGGTTGGCGATCCCCTTCTTCGATGACTTCGCCTTGAAACCTCAGAAGCTCCGTGGCGGTGAGAAGCAGATCCGTTTGCTTTGGCGCCAAAAGGACAGCGACTATGCCCTGTGGCCCAATCAGCTTTCCGATGGTTCGATTCGGTTCATCTGTCTGGTGACCGCACTGCTCCAGCCTGATCCTCCCTCGACGATCATCATCGACGAACCGGAATTGGGTTTGCACCCATACGCCATCACGTTGCTGGCGTCGTTGTTGCGGTCTGCGTCCAAACGGATGCAAGTCATCGTCTCGACGCAGTCCGTCCCGCTGGTCAACGAATTCTCCATTGTTGACTTGGTGGTCGTCGAACGCGAAGAGGGGGCCACGGTCTTTCGGCGGCCCCGCGAGAAGGAGTTCAAGACCTGGCTGGAAGAGTACTCGGTCGGCGAGCTGTGGGAAAAGAACCTCCTGGGTGGGAGGCCAGTCAAATGACGCGAGTACACGTGATTTGCGAAGGGCAGACCGAAGAGACGTTCGTCAACGAGGTCATGGCGGGCCACTTCGTTCCGCAAGGCATCTACCTGATACCGTCCCTCGTCGGGAAGCCGGGACACAAAGGTGGTGATTTGCGTTTCGTTCGGCTGTTTAAGGACGTCCGCACACGCTTGCTGTCCGACACCTCGGCCTACTGCACCACTCTGTTTGATTTCTATGGCCTGCCAACGGACTTTCCCGGAAAGTCGGCCGCGAAACGGAAACGCAGCCACTCCGACAAGGCACAGTGCATCCGGGAAGCGATTACCGCCGAATTGCAGGCCGAACTGGGGGAGCAGCCACTGCGGCGGTTCATCCCCTACGTTCAGATGTACGAGTTTGAGGGGTTGCTGTTCAGCGATCCGGCCAGTCTCGCCGAAGCGATCAACGAGAAGTCCTTAGCCGACCGTTTCCGCAGAATTCGTCAGGCGTTCGACACCCCGGAAGAGATCAACGACAACCCGCAAACGGCTCCCAGCAAACGTATCCTGTCGCTCTTTCCCGGCTACGACAAACCACTGTACGGCGCCCTGGCAGCGATCGAGATCGGCCTCGCCAAGATCCGCGAGCAGTGCTTCCTGTTCGATGGTTGGGTCGCGCGCCTGGAAGCCTTGGCAGGGGAGGGGCACCCATGAGAGTTGTCGAATGCTTGGTCAAGGCCCTGCGCGATGCTGCCGTCCACAACCGCGACGTGCAAGTCGCTCCGGCCTGTATCCTGTGGCCCGATGGCGACCGGCAATGGGAGCCGGTCGTGCCACGGCTCCAGGGCGAAATGCCCGAACTGCTGCAACTGGGCGTCTTCGCTCCCGAGAAGCGGAACGGCCCGGCAATCTGGTTGCGCTGCGTCATCGCGGGCAGGTCGGACGAAGTCCCGGTGCCGGCCGGCAAGGTTCCGATTCTGTACTTGCCGGGCGTCAGCCGGCAGGATCTACGAGCCATCGAAACCTGCCCAGAGCATCTCAAACCGTTGGCCGAACTGCAGTACCGGGGAGTGATCTGGTCGCAGGTCAATGCGAAAGACTGGACCGTGCTGGCCTTCCTGAAGTCGAACCAGGGCGGCCTGGGGCTGGATGTTGCGCAGGACAAGGAAACCAGGCAGGCCATGCAGTTGGCACTGTATGCCTTTCTGGACGAGGAACTGGACCGGATTCAAGGAAAACACCTGGACAAGGAGTACTTCTTTACAACGGTTATCCCCGGAGGCGACCCAATCCGGGATCTGTTGCAGTGGTTGGATCAAGGCGATGCCTTCAAGGCCGCCCGGGACGAGAACGCGTGGCGTGGCTTTGTCGAGGTGTGCAAGTCCCAGCTGGGTTTTGACCCCGAGCAGGATGGACCGCTGAAGGGCGCGGAATGTCTCGCTGGGCACGCGGGGCCGTGGCAGGCAGTCTGGGACCGGTTTTGCGAATCGCCGCACCGCTATGTCGTCGTGCCAACACTGATCAGCAAGACGCCGATGCCGCGTGATCTGTTTTCGGACAAGACTGGGTGGCCCAAGTGGAATCAGAACGAAGAGGCCAACCTGCGACACCAGTTGCTGCAAACGGCCGAGTTGCCCGCACACGAGGGGCGAAAGCAGCTCCTCGCAGCCGAACAGCAGCATGGACCCAGACGAGCTTGCGTTTGGGCTCAGTTGGGAGAAGCCCCGCTGGCTCAGGCCGCGGAGCGATTGGCGGTCCTCGCTCAGGTGACCAGCCAGAGCTTGGCGGCCGGACAGATCAAGGATCTGGCAGCCGCATACCAAGCCGGCGCTTGGCAAGCCGACGCGGCCGCGGTGGCCGCACTGGCTGCCGTGCAGAAGCCGGACGACGTCAAAGCCGTCCAGGCGGCCATTCGATCAACCTACCTGCCGTGGTGCGACGATGCAGCTCGCTACCTGCAGACGCGCGTGACGGCTGACGGGTATCCCGGCGTCAAAGGGCAAGGATGGGCAGGCTCCGCTGAACATGCGAGCCGGTGCCTCTTGTTTGTCGACGGACTGCGATTCGACTTGGCCAAGTCGCTGGAGACGATGCTGCGCGAGAAGGGCTGCTCCGTGGAATCGCAGGTCACGTGGGCGGCACTGCCGAGTGTTACCAGTACCGGCAAGCCGGCCGTCTCGCCAGTCGGGAACCTGTTCGCGGGACAGGATGCCAATGCCGATTTCGAGCCTTCCGTGGCCGCGACCGGCCAGTCACTCAAGGGCGGGTACCAGTTGCGAAAACTCCTGGGTGAACAAGGCTGGCAGGTCCTTGGGCGGACGGAATGCGGCGACCCAACCGGCAAGGCTTGGACCGAAGCGGGCGACATCGATCAAGAAGGACATGATCGCGGTTGGCAACTGACCAGACACGTGGACAGGATACTGTCCGACATTCGAGATCGGGTCCTGCAACTGCTGGAAGCGGGATGGAAGACGGTGGAAATCGTCACCGATCACGGCTGGCTGCTGATGCCGGGCGGTCTTCCCAAGACCGAATTGCCATCGGCACTTTCGGAGAACACGTGGGGGCGATGCGCAGCGATCAAGCCGGGGGCGGCCGCGGAGGAGACAACGTACCCGTGGTATTGGAATCCAGATCAGCAATTTGCGCTGGCGTCGGGCATTAGCTGCTACCGAGCGGGGCTGGAGTACGCGCACGGTGGAATCAGCTTGCAGGAGTGCTTGTTGCTGTCGCTCACGGTCGCCACCACAGCAGCGAAAGGTGGGGCGGGGACGGTCCAAATCCGGGATGTCCTCTGGCAGAAGATGCGCTGCAAGGTGACCATCGAAGGCGACTTGGCAGGCCTGCGGCTGGACTTGCGCACCCACGCTGGCAATCCATCGACAACGGTTGCCATGAGTGAACGGCCCTTCAAAGCGGATGGAACCGCTTCCGTGGTGCTCAAAGAAGAGGATTTGGTCGGCCACGAAGCAACCATCGTTATCTTGGACGCTGATGGGACTCTGATTGCCCAGCAGAGCACTGTCTTGGGCGGGGAAGAATCATGATGGAATTGGACGCAATCGACCGACTGGCTGCGGCAACGCTGGAAGGCTACCTGGTCCGCAAAGACCTGGTCCGGACCTTCAGCCGCCAGTTTCCCGTGCCAACCTATGTGGTCGAATTCCTGCTGGGGCGTTACTGCGCCAGCACAGACCCGGAAGAAATCGAAGAAGGGCTCGAAATCGTCCAGCGGCAGTTGGCCGACCGCACGGTCAAGGCGGGCGACGAGGAGCTGTTCAAGTCGCGGGCACGTGAGAAGGGGGAGGTGAAAATCATCGACCTGCTGAGTGCCCGCCTGGACGCCAAGACAGATTCGTACCTGGCCACGCTGCCCAGTCTGCGGCTGAACGACGTCCGCATCAGCCCGGAAATGGTGAGCCAGCATGAACGCATGCTGACGGGTGGGTTCTACGCGGAAATCAGCTTGGCCTACGACGCCGCCATCGCCCAGGAGAAGAACGGCCGGCCGTTTGGCATCGACAGTTTGCGTGAAATCCAGCTCTCCAAGCGAGATGTGCTGGAAACGCTCGACCGCGCGCGTAGCCAGTTCGGCACCGAGGACTGGAAGATCCTGCTGCTCCGCAGTATCGGGATTGAACCGGAGGGACTGAGCGAGCGGGCCAAGGACGCCTTTCTGCTGCGGATGGTCCCGTTTGTCGAGCGAAACTACAACATGGTCGAATTGGGGCCGCGAGGCACCGGCAAAAGCCACCTGTTCCAGCAGATCTCGCCCTATGCCCATCTGATCTCTGGCGGTAAAGCCACTGTGGCCCGGATGTTCGTCAACAATGCCACCGGCCAACGCGGCTTGGTCTGCCAGTACGACGTGGTCTGCTTCGACGAGGTGTCCGGCGTGTCCTTCGACCAGAAGGACGGCGTCAACATCATGAAGGGCTACATGGAGTCCGGCGAGTTCAGCCGGGGCAAGGAGAGCATCCGGGCGGATGGCTCGATCGTGCTGGTGGGCAACTTTGAAGTCGATGTCGAACACCAGCAGCGTGTCGGCCACCTGCTGGGGCCCCTGCCACCAGAAATGCGAGACGACACCGCCTTCATGGACCGCATCCACGCTTATTTGCCCGGCTGGGACGTGCCCAAGATAAACAAGGAACTGGTCACCAACCACTTCGGCTTGGTCAGTGACTTCCTCTCCGAGTGCTGGAGCCACCTGCGGAACCAAAGCCGAGTTGCAGTCCTGCAGGGCTGTGTCCATTACGGCGGAGCGCTCAGCGGCCGGGATACCAACGCCGTAAACAAGACGGTCAGCGGTTTGCTCAAGCTGCTGTACCCCGGCAGCGTGGCGGAAGTACCCGATGCCGACTTGGAATGGGCCGTCCGCTTGGCGCTCGAATCCAGACGGCGGGTTAAGGAGCAGCAGAAGCGGATCGGGGCAGCCGAATTTCGCAACACGCACTTCAGCTACGTCATGGGAAACGACGGCGTCGAGCGGTTCGTCTCGACCCCAGAACTTCAGAGCGAAGGTGGCATCGGCTCCGATCCCTTGGAACCCGGCCAGGTCTGGACAATCACGCCGGGTGGCATGGACGAGCACCCCGGTCTGTACCGCATCGAAGTCAATGAAGGCCCCGGCTCAGGCGTCCGCGTATTGAACAAGCCCGTCCCGTCCGCCTTTCGTGAATCGGTCGGTTACGCCGAGCAGAACCTGTACGCCCGCGCGGCCCAGTTGGTCGGCGACAAAGACCCGCGGCAGCACGAGTTCAGCGTTCAGCTCCGGGCGTTCGATGCATCCAAGTCCGGTGCCAAGGTCGGAGTCGCCCTCCTGGTCGCCATGTGTACGGCCCTGCTGAAGAAGACAACCCGCGGAGGCTTGATCATCGTCGGCGAGATCAACCTGGGCGGCTCGATCGAACCCGTCCACAACGCCGTCACCGTCGCCGAGATCGCCGTCGAGAAGGGCGCCACCGCCCTGCTGATGCCCGTCGCCTGCCGTCGCCAGCTCTTTGACCTGTCCGACGACATGGCCACCAGAGTCGACATCCAGTTCTTCTCCGATGCCCGCGAAGCATTGCTGAAGGCAATCCAGGAATAACGACGTTCCCTTGGCCAAAACAGCCTGAGCGAAGTCGACGACTTGACAAGGTGTCCGTCGCCCCTCGGATCGGGAATGCCAGTACCGCCAACCGCTCATCCCGGAGAGCACCAATATGGAAGTCAATCCCGAGAAGCAAAACATCAACACGCTGTTCTCGACCACGAACTACTACATCGACTTCTACCAGCGGGAGTACAAGTGGAAGGAAGACGAAGTCAAACGCCTGATCGACGACATCTTCTACCACTTCGAGCAGTCGTACGCGAAGCATGCGGACCTGGATGTCACCGAGGCCAACGTGGCCAGGACTTACTCGTGGTACTACCTCAACACGTATATCACGAACAAGACTGACGGCCGGATTTTCGTCGTCGATGGCCAGCAGCGCCTCACCACACTGACGCTGATGCTCACCGCGCTTTACCACCTGTGTGGCCCGGAACGCCACAATTCACCCGATCTTCGCGACTGGCTGAAGGCGAAGATCGTGGGGATCGGTATCGGCGGAAAGCGGCAGTTCTGGATGGCCCACGAGAAGCGGGAGCCATTGATGCAGGCGCTATTCACAGGTGCCACGCCGACCGCGGACATGGTCGAGGACGGCGTCACGGCCCAGCACATCATCACAAACTACGCGCGGATCGAGAAGGAACTGTCGAGCCGGCTACCAACTCGCCACAAGCTGGACACGTTCGTTCACTATTTCCTCTGCATGGTCGTGATCATCAATCTGGAGGTGTCCAGGACGGACGTCCCGATGGTCTTCGAGGTCATCAACGATCGCGGCGTGCGACTTCAGCCGTACGAGATCCTCAAGGGGAAGATCCTGGGCGAGATCGACAAGGGGGAGGTCGATCAGTATGCCGACATCTGGGATGCGTCGCTGCATGATATTGAGGCCAAAGCCGAAGACGAGGCGGACGCGTTCTTTCGGACGTACCTTCGAGCCCACTTCTCGGACACCCGCAAGGCAGGCCAGGCTTTTGACGGGCCTTACCATCGTGCCATCCTTGATCCGCCATGCAACGACGCTCTGCAGATGAAGCAGAATGCGCAGGGCGTGAAGAACTTCCTCAAAGGGCCGTTCCGCTACTACGCCCAGCTGTTTCTCCGGGTCCGGAAACTCGGCGACGATTGGAACCCGGACTTCCCTGAGTGCTACTACAACGCCCAGCTCAACCGGATGGACGGCCAGATCATGCTGGCCATCGCGGCATGCACGGTCGATGATCCGGACGAGGCTGCGAAGATACGGGCGGTTGCCAGGGCGTTTGACCGGGCGTACGTCATGCTGCAGCTCAACCGAGCGTACGACAGCAACCAGTTCCAAGAGCTGCTGTACAAGCTGCACCCGTACCTTCGTGGTTGTCCAGCCGGGGACATCGAGGCACGCATTGACTCACTGGTGCTGACCGAAATCAACGAGCGGCGAAATACGAACGCCGACGCGCTCCTGTCGTACGGCCAATTCAAGCAGGTGGGTTACGGCGACTACAACACCCGGTTCCTGCGGTACTTCCTGACTCGCGTTGAGGCGTTCATCGCCGATGGTCTGGGGCACCAGCTGCAGGACAGCCGCTACAACTACGTGTGCGGCACGGGACGTGGAAACGCCTATCACGTCGAGCACGTCCTTGCACGCAACGACGAAAGCCGGGCGTACTTCAAGACATCGGACGGGGAAGTCGACGAGGCACTTTTCGAGAACGAGCGGAACCGCTTCGGAGGACTGCTCCTTCTGAAGGGCCAGGACAACCAGTCGTCAGGCAACGAGCTTTACGCTGACAAGCTTCGGACCTACACGGGCAGCGCACCCTACCTGGCGCAGACGCTGGTCCCGGACTTCTACAAGTCCAACTCGGCAATGCAGGGCTTCATTGAGGCGTCCGGACTGGAGTTCAAGCCGGCACCTCAGTTCACCCGCGACGTGTTGGAGAAGCGGTCCGAACTGCTCTACGCCATCACCAGGAAGATCTGGAATGTCTGAAACCGACCGAATACGGCGTCAGTTCGCCCCGGAGACCGGAAGCATGCCCCGCCCCGACGACATTGACTCGCGGCTCGCGCTCGGTTACGGCAGCGCCTGGCACGTGTTGCGCTGCCTGGGGTTTCATCGCCAGCGTTTCAGCGAGATGGTGTGCGCAGAGATCGGTGCAGCCAGTATCGAGTGGTTCGATTTTGTTCCGTGCAGATCAACAAAGCTCTACACGACCCGTCAGCCGATCCGGGAACGGGAACTCGTGCGTCTGGAGTTCCTCAAGGAAGACAAAGAAATTCAGTCGCAATACAACGGATTCTGGCCGCGCACGGGCGAACAGCAGAATTGGGACGCCATCGGGAGGGCAGAGTACTCCGGTCAGCAAGAGTGGCTCCTTGTCGAAGCCAAGGCGAACATCGAGGAGATCGTCCTCAAGGGAACGGGCGCTGGGGTTGCGTCAAGGGAAATGATCGACAAGGCCCTGAACGAGACGAAGGCCGCGCTGGGTATCGACGCCGGGAAGAACTGGATCGATGGCTACTACCAGTACGCGAACCGACTGGCGACCTTGCATTTTCTGAACAAGAACCAGCGGCCGGCGCGACTGCTGTTCCTCTACTTCTGCGGCGATCAGAACCCGGACGCCACGTGTCCGAATACTGCTGAGGAATGGAGCGCCAAGCTGAAAGACGTGGAGAGCCAACTTGGCCTGGACACGATGACCGGCCCGCTTCAGCATCGCGTCCACAAGATGTTTTTGTCAGTTGACGCTCAGATTTGGCGGCGGGAGGGTACACCATGAGCACCAATCGAGGTACGCTCGAACGGCTGCTTCGATCTGGCGAGATCGCGCTGGAGCGTTCGCCGTTCCTCGATCAGGAACCCGCGCCGCTAGACGGAAGAGCTGGATGGAACGGAGACACACCGCGTGAACGAGCGGCCCAGGGTAGTTCGGAGCGAGCATCTGTTCACGATTCGTTGGGTAGTTTCTTAGACGAGAGGCATCCGTGATAAAATCCCTTCGATTCATCGGGAGTGTCGGTTGCTTTGACACCTTCCAAGGTAGCCCCGCGACGCAGTTGGCGCCGCTTACGCTGGTTTACGCGGAGAACGGGCGGGGAAAGACCACGATCACCGCCATTTTGCGGTCTCTGGCGACCAACGATCCGCGTTGGATCAAAGGGCGTCGCAGAATCGGCGCCCCTCACGCCCCCCATGTCGTCATCGACGTTGACGGCGCCGCTCGAAGCCTTGTTTTCCAGAACGGTGCGTGGAACGCGAACCACGATTCGATTCTGATCTTCGACGACTACTTCGTCGACGACAACGTTTGTTCGGGACTGTCCATCGATGCAGACCATCGTCAGAACCTGCATGAGGTCATCCTGGGCAGCCAGGGCGTGGCGCTAAAGCACCGTGTCGATGAACTGACCGAGACGATCGCCAAGCTGAATCAGGACCTTCGTGACAAGCAAGCGGCAGTTCCCAAGGACAAATTTTTTGGGCTGGACATCGACCAATTCTGCGATCTGCCGCCGTTGGATAACGTCGAGATCAAGATCCGGGAACTGGAGAAGCAGCTCGAAGCAGTCCGGCAATCGGACCGGGTTCGCACTACTCGTTTCTTCTCACGGATCAGCCTGCCCACGGTGGACGTCGGGGCCCTAGAGACATTATTGGCTCGACAACTATCAGACCTTGATGAAGACGCGGTCGCTCGTGTTCAGAGCCACCTAGCACAGTTGGGCGATGCGGCGGAACGGTGGCTTTCTGACGGCGTGCAGCGGATCATCACGCCGACGCCACCGGATACGGACCCGAAGTGCCCGTTCTGCGGCCAGTCAGTCACTGGCATCGCTCTGGTCGACGAGTACCGAGCGTATTTCGGAGAGACATACCGCGAACTTCAGTCGGCTGTTCAGGAGGCAATCGCGCACTACCAGAGCACAATGGGCGGGGACGCGTTGGCCAACTGTCAACGCGAAGTAGGTCGCATCCGCGACCAGTACGACTTTTGGCGTGCCTTGACGGCACTCCCCGACCTGCAAATCGACGTCGATGCGTTGTCCAGGGCCTGGAAGGCTGCTCGGGACGCGGTGGTCGAAGCTCTAAGCCAAAAGAAGTCCGCGATCTTGGAACCGCGTTCACTTGGGGATGACGCCCGAAGCGCGATCGAGTTGTTTCAACGGACAACCGCTCGAATCCAGGACCTGATCGAGTCGCTTGTTGCGTCCAACGACGCATTGACATCGTTGAAGGAGAGCACCGCCGCCACCGATGCCGGGTCGGTAGCCGAGGAACTCCGGCGTGCCCAAGCAGCCAAAGAGCGGTATTCTTCCGAAATTGGCCCTGTCTGCGATGCGTACAAGGCAGCGCGTGCTGCAAAGAAGCAGGCGGAGAAAGACAAGAAGGAGGCACGAGAAGCCCTTGATCAGCATCGTCTGCAAGCATTCCCCGCCTACAAGGCGAGGGTCAATCATTACCTCCAGCGGTTTGGTGCCGGGTTTCGCCTCGGTAACGTCGAACCCTTGGACAAGGCGGGCCGCGCTAGCACGACATACCACCTCGTCGTCCAGGACGTCAACGTCCCACTGGTCGAGAAGGAGAACGTGGATGCGGCGCCTTGCTTCAAGACCGCACTCAGCGCCGGAGACCGAAGTACTCTGGCGCTGTCTTTCTTTTTTGCCTCGGCCGATCTGGACAGCGGCTTGGCGGACAAGACCGTGATCATCGACGATCCGGTGACCAGCCTCGACGACGGTCGAATGTCGAACACTGTCGCCGAAGTGCTCCGGCTTCGGAGCACGACGAAGCAAGTGATCGTCCTGTCGCACGCCAAGCCCTTCCTTTGCCGCATCCACAAACACGCGGACCCGAGTCAGACCGCGTGTCTGGCGGTCCAGAGATCAGCCGGGAATTCATCGACTTTGGCCGCCTGGGAGCCGAGCGACGACGAATTCACTCAGTACGACCATCGGCATAGGCTACTTCGCGAATTTCAGGATGGCACAGCTCCCAACATCCGTCAGGTCGCGGAATCGCTGCGGCCGATCATGGAAGGGTACCTGCGGGTAGTGTTTCCCGAACAGTGCCCTCCCGGCACCTTGTTAGGACCGTTCCGCAACCGACTGTCGAACCTCGTCGCAGCCGGCACGCCGGTGATCGCCGCAGGCCGCCTACAGGAACTGGGCGAAATCACCGAGTATGCCAACAAGTTTCACCATGACACAAACCCGGCATGGGAGACGGAACACATTAGCGATGCAGAGCTGCTGGGCTTTGTAAACCGCGTACTTTCCTTCGTTTCACAGTAACGAACAACGGAATCGGCTTCCCAAATCCTCCCCTCGCAGTCTCCGCGGAGCAGATCGACATGACCCTTGATCGACAACGCGGTTGCCTGATCGGTCTGGCCGTGGGCGACGCCCTGGGCGCAGCCATCGAGTTCCGGGCCCCAGGTACGTTCAAGCCCGTGACCGGCTACCGGAGCGGTGGTCCCCACGGCTTGGCGCCGGGCGAATGGACCGGTGACACCAGCATGGCGCTGGCCCTGGCGGACAGCATCGCCTGTGCCGGCTGGGACCTGAACGACCAGCTCAAACGGTACGTGGCCTGGTGGCGCCAGGGTGAATACTCCGTCAACGGCACCTGCTTTGACATCGGAATCACGACGCGCAGCGCGCTGGTCCGCTTCCTGGACTGCGGGGACGCCCGTCGCTCCGGCGATTCGTCCGAGCGCGCCAGCGGGAACGGCTCGATTATGCGGCTGGCCCCCGTGCCCATTCGCTACCTGGACTACTTCCCCGGCCGGATTGAGGACCTCGCCCACCTGGCCGAGGAATCCAGCCTAACGACCCATGCCAGTCCCCAATGCCTGTCTGCATGCCGGTACATGGACCTGGTGCTGTGCGGGCTGATGCACGGGCTGGACCGGGACGAGGTGCTGAGCCCCGACTGGGAGCCGTTGTCCGTGCTCCGGGCGGCCGAGCCGCTGCATCCGGCCATCGACGAGGTGGCGACGGGTAGCTTTCGGCGACGACAACCGCCACAGATTAAGGGTTCGGGCTACGTGGTTCGGAGCCTGGAGGCCGCCCTCTGGGCATTCCACGACGCCGCGGACTTCCGCGAAGCCGTGCTGCGGGCCATCAACCTGGGCGACGACGCCGACACGACCGGCGCCGTCTGCGGGCAGCTTGCCGGAGCCTACTGGGGTGAATCGGGCATTCCGGACGACTGGCAGGACGGACTGGCCGGCCGTGACATGATCGAGAAGGCCGTAGCCGGGCTGCTGGGCGGATCGGGAGGCTCTACCACGCGTGAACCCAAGCGATGACTCTGCGCCGGAACGAGGCGGGGCCCGCCCCGATCGAAGACGCTCGCCCGCCTCACCAGATGTCCGGCCACTCGCCGTCCAGCAGGACTTCGTGCGCGTGCAGCGTCTGACGGAGGTCGTCGTCCATCGATGGATCGTCGAAGGGCATTGCCAAAACGTGGTCCACCGACGTGCCGTGGCCGCCCACCAGCTTTACGCTCGTCTGCGGGCTGATCATCGCCAGCATGGCGAGGCTCGCCGGGCAGGCCGCGTGCCGGGGATCGTCCTGGGTTTCGACGACGAGGACCTTGGCAGGCTGGTCGCAGCAAATCCCAACACACCGACCCTGCCGTGCGTGGATCAGGATCTTGGGGCTGCCGGGCTGCACGGTGATCAGGCCATCCGGGGTTGTGAGTTCGCGGCCGGTGGAGACTGGCCGATTTCGGGCACGTCGGGACATTATGGGACTCCTGGAGAAAGGGTGGGCCACCGGAAACGATGCGGCAGCCGGGCGGTTCCTGTCACGCGGGAAATGTCAGCGGGCACTGGTATCCTGTCCGGAAGTGGGCTCAAGGAATTGGGAACCGCCCACACTACGGATCATGCCGCGAGCGGCGGCGGATTCTAGGCGAATTCCGCCCCCTGGCTGCCGCCGCTATTGGGTCCGGGCACCCGGATGCCCGCCTGCGCTTCTTGCAGCCCCGCTGGCGGCCTCGGCGGGCAGGGTCGGCTTCCAGACCAAGGGCGAGTGTCGAGGGCTGCAGCGGCGTTCTTGGGGGCCGTAGGCGGACGCCAGTGTCGGCTGGGGCACGATGGGTATGGAGACCCGCGGCAAACGGCGGTCGCCAC
>Ga0302241_1001032_pt1 | contig 21975 bp, 17 predicted proteins | sample AAG_UR_Arg_MG_FD_193532 | JGI IMG/M metagenome (GOLD analysis project Ga0302241, IMG submission 193532) | Enriched activated sludge microbial communities from anaerobic digester in WTTP, New Holstein, Wisconsin, United States - AAG_UR_Arg | ecosystem: Engineered > Bioreactor > Anaerobic >... | reverse complement strand
CTCAAGTTAAATGATGTGGCGTTGGATTTATTACTTCTGGGACGTGTTTTTCTGGAGAAAAAAGATCTTGCCCCTGCAATCGAATATCAGCTCAGAGCAAGAAGTAAATGGGAAACAGTTATTTCTTCGATTGATCCTTTAATATTTTTAAGAAATCTTCTTTTAAAATCAGGAACATATTATCAGCTGAGGTTTCTGTATAGAATATTGGCCGGTACAGGTATTTTTCCTGACCTGAATGAGAAATATATTGTTTCAGAAACTTGTTATTACAGAGATCCTCATCTGAATGATATTATGAAAGATGAAAGCCTTATATTTGATAGACTTACTGATAATTTTTCACTGGATAATATTGATAGATTTGCCATCTTATCAAGTAAAAAGATTCCTTCTAAATTTTTTGAAAATTTCTTTTCTCATCAATTTATGGCTCTTATTAAACTTTACAGTTCAAAGAACCATGAAGCAACGAATCATATAATAAGTGCTCTGAAAAAATTATTGGACCTTCCTGTAAGAAAAGAAGAAAAGATTTTTTTATTTAGACTTGGCCTTATGTATCAAACTCTGGAATTGAGTACTGAAAACCGCTGGCATTTACGTCTGGCAGATGAATACTTCAGAGATTTTATAAGTGATAATAATGTAAAATCACCCTTTTCCCAGAGAGGTATTGCCCTGTTTAATCTATCCATACTTCTGGGGTTAAGAGGATGTTTTTCGGAAGCCCTTGCCGTTTTAGTTGAGGCAGAAGATATAGAACAGATAGAAAAAAAATACTTCAGACTTGCAAGAATTTACTATCAAAAAGGGATAATAAGAGAATATGAGGAGGCTATACCAGAGGCAATAAAAAATTATAATAATGCCTTAAAAGTATTTCGTTCTGTTGAAGATAGGGCAGGGATTGCCAGATGTTTAAATAAACTCGCCATACTTCAGGTGGAAAATAGAAGAGACTATTTACTGGAGGCTCTATCTCTTCTGGAAGGATATAAGGAACCTCTGATGTACGGTCAGATAATTTTTAACTGGGCTACGGTATTACGAAAAGAAGGAAATTTTCTCTGGGAAAGTCTGGATGCTTTTAAAGAATCTCTGAAATACTTTCGCAAAGCCGGTTTCCCACAGTGTACTGTTAGATCTCTTCATTCTCTGGCAACTCTTTTGCTGGACCTTGGCCAGGAGGAACAATCTTCTGTATTTCTTGAAGAAGCCTGGATGTTGTTAAAAAAAAGAATGCCTGATGTAATCTGGGATAGAATTCGTTATTTTATATTAATGGGACAGAAAGAAGAGACTATGAAAAAAGAAGAAGAAGCTTTAGCTTATCTTCAGAAGGTTGTTTTTTGCACTCCTTCCATACCTTCTTCACCCGGCTATTCTTACTGGATTTACCTGGAACTGGCAAATTTCTTTTCTCTTATGGGAGAACAGCTTGAAAAAGAGAAATATCAGGAACTTGCGAGAGAAATAAAAAGACATATTCTTTCTATATGGGGTAATTATGCTTTTCTCTATGAAAAGGACCCTTCCAGTCAGTTAAAGCAGAATTTTTTTGATATAATCGATGAAGAAGACAGTATGAAAGATAAAACAGGTAATCTTAAGGATAGTATTTTGCCTATTCTCCATTACCTGATTAATCTGAAAGACCAGGAAAATTTACTCAGGAGATATACTTCTGATGATATTATAACTGATATGGGAAAAAATCAGTGAACTGGGGGTATAAGTTTTGTTTACCATAGATTATTTGTTTTCGAATTTAGAAAGTTTTTTTGCTAAAGAGATTTTCCTAAAAGAACTTGACGGATACAATGATATACATTATGTATGGGATATTTTAAAACGTATTCAGGAAGGTTATATAAAAAAGATTTTGATACCTGAAATTAATGGCATTCTGGAAGAAGGAGCTTTTGTGGGAAATGATGTTTATATTGGAGAAGGGACAATAGTTGAAACAGGTGCCCTTATTAAAGGTCCCACTATTATCGGGAAAAATTGCCATATACGCCAGGGAGCTTATATAAGAGGTAATGTAATCATAGGAGATAATTGTATAGCAGGGCATGCAACAGAAGTAGTAAGAGCGATATTTTTACCAGGAGCTAAAGCCCCTCATTTTAATTATGTAGGTGATTCTATTCTTGGTACAGGTGTTAATCTGGGAGCAGGGACAAAATTATCAAACCTGAAGAATACAAAGTCCGGTGTGGTTATAAAATATAATGATAATATATATGAAACAGGTTTAAAGAAATTCGGAGCTATTCTTGGTGATGGTTGTCAGACAGGATGTAATGCCGTACTGAATCCCGGCACTATTATGGGGCCAGATTGTATTGTTTATGCCACTACCTCAGTAAGGGGTGTATATCCGGCGAAAACTATAATTAAATTAAGAACGAAAATTGAAACTGATGAATTACGTGAAAAGTAAAAATTGAAACGAGGCATCTCTGAAGCAGACACTGAAAGTAAGACTTTGGCTATCAGCTTTTAGCTATGAATGTGGTTTCCTCATAAGCTGATAGCTGATAGCTGATAGATGATAGCTAAATATGGAAAATTCCCTTATAGGTACAACACTGAATAATAAATACAATATATTGAAATTAATCGGTAAAGGTGGACAATGCTTTGTCTATCTTGCTTTTGATAAAAAAATACAGAGGGATGTAGTAATAAAAGAACTGATCCATAAATCTAAAGATGATGAAATTCAGGCACAGAATATAATTATGTTTAAAAAGGAGTATGAACTCCTTTATAGACTTGAACACACAGGTTTACCCAGAAGCTATGATTATTTTCAAATTAAAAACAGACATTTTCTGGTTGTAGAATATATAAAGGGGGAAAATCTAAAAAAGATTCTTGACAATGTAACTTCAGGGTTTTCTGAAGAGGAAGTAATAGAGTGGGGTACACAGATAGCTCATATTCTGATTTATTTATCTCATATAAAACCCAATCCTGTCCTTATTAGAGACATTAAGCCTGCTAATATAATGCTTACACCTGAAGGGATGGTTAAGTTGATTGATTTTACTATTGCCAGGGAACTGGATATGTCTAAAACAGGTGATACTGTAAGAATCGGTTCCATCGGTTACGCACCTCCGGAACAATACAAAGGTAAATCTGACATCAAATCAGATATATATGCTCTGGGAGCAACTTTATATCAATTGTTGACAAAACATGATCCTTCTACTACTCCTTTTCAGTTTGAACCGATCCGTCATAAGGATCCGGCTATTTCTAAAGATATGGAAACAATTTTAAAAAAAGCTCTTGAACTTGACCCTTCCAGGAGATATCAAAGACCTGAGGAGCTGTTTAATGATTTACAGGCTCTGAAAAAAGGTCAGGTTATTTCCGTTAACTACGCAAATATAATATCTTCCATGGAACCGGAAGGACTTGCCTACTCTCCTTCCAGTAAACAGTCCTGTGGAATTTCCTATAAATTAATTATTTTTCTCATAGTGGGCTTGATTTTATCTGGTATTATATATTTCTGTTATTTAAAGTAGTGAAAAGTGAACTTTTCGCTTTTTACTTTTATAAAACTACAAACGTACTGTATCTTCCTGCAGAAACAAGCACAACAGACTGCTCATCTCCGGCTTCTTCTATGGCCTTGTAATAATCATTTATTCCTTTAATAATATGATTATTGATTTTCTTTATTATTTCACCACCTCTAAAGCCTTTCTTATATGCTTTACTTCCATGTTCAACCTCTGCTACCAGGACTCCATATTCTTCTGCTATACCATATTTCTTACGGAGTTCAGGAGTTAATTCTTTTACAATAATACCTTTCCATTTTTTTATCTCTTCTTTATTATTTTTATCTTTACTGTATTCTTTATCCGATGTCATACTTAAACCTTCATCTTCAGGACGGCTATCTATAGTAACAGATAGAGTTACAGGTTTTTTATTTCTTACTATATCAATCTGGACTTTCTCACCAGGATTTTTACGGGATATTTCTCTCTGAAGTTCTGTTACTTTGTTAATCTCTTTGTTACCTATCCGTAAAATTACATCTCCCACCTGAAGACCTCCTTTATCAGCAGGGCCTCCATAAGCTATATTACTTATCAACACACCTTTATCGATACCAAAATTTTTAGCTAATTCCGGTGTCATATCCTGAATACCTATTCCAAGCCAGCCATGGATTACTTTACCATTTTTTATTAGCTGATCCATTATATATCTGGCCTGATTAATGGGGATTGAGAAACCAAGCCCTACAGAACCACCATTGGGACTTATAATAGCTGTATTAATACCTACAACCTCACCATAGAGATTTACAAGGGGACCTCCACTATTTCCGGGATTAATAGATGCATCAGTTTGAATAAGATCTGAAAAATCTCCATAGTTAGTTTGTCCTTCAGCTGGTAAAGCTCTTCCCACAGCACTTATGATGCCTGATGTCACAGATGAAGTGAAACCATAGGGATTACCCATAGCTAAAACCCATGAACCAACCTTTAATTCATCAGAGTTACCTGTAATAGCATAGGGCAGTTCTTTTTTTGTTTCAAGTTTAAGTAATCCTATATCACCGGATTTATCATAGCCAATGATCTTAACATTATCATATTTTGTACCATCCTGGAGAGTGATATTTATTTTGTCTGCATCAGATATAACGTGGGCATTGGTAATAATATAGCCATCTGGACTTACTATTACACCTGAACCGAGGTTGGTAATTTTCTGTTCTCCCTGTGGTCCAAAGGGCTGGTAAAATTTAAAAAACTCTTCGAAAGGTGTACCTTTGAAAAAATCTTCATTCATAGGTACATTATATTGTCTTTTTATAACCTTTTCCGTATTTATATTTACTACAGCAGGGGAAACTTTTTTTGATACCTCCTGAAAACTTGCTTCTAAGCTCAAAATACCCGGAGGTGGTTGAAGAGGTCTATTTTCATTCGCTCTGAGTTGTCCATAAATAAGCCCACCGTAGAATACGACTCCAAGAAGGATTGCCAGGGATAGAATTAATACTAATTTTTTGTTGTATTTCATAATAATGTTACCTCCTTAAATAAATATGTATAGTATATTTCATAACTTATTAGAATTTAAATAATTCGTGATGCGTAATGCATAATGTGTAATGGGTTAATCTCACGCATCACGCTTTACGCATTACGAGGTTCTTAATTATGGATTGTTATGAAACTAACTATAATTTATACTTTTTCAGTTATAATTTTACACATAAAATATTAAAGTACTATTAAGAGAAGATTAATATTTTTTAATTTACCAAGTACTGCAACAGATAAAAAAGTATCCCAAAAACATATACACCTGTCTCTGTCCAGGCTCTGGAGCAAAAGATATGCCGTCAAAGGAGAAAGTTATAACTTAAATAAATACAAAACTGTATATTCTGTAATAACAGATTTCATTGTAACAGGATCATAAATTTTACGTAAGAGTCCGGACAGAGACAGACTTGTGAGATGGATACTAACTTGCCTGTTGCGGTACTAAGAGGGAGAATTTGCAATAATAATAAAAATCCGGTATAATGGATAATTGAAATTGCAAATTCATAACTTCTGGGTTATAAAAAACTCATTATATGGCTGTAAAGTTTTTGTTTGCTAAAGGCAAATATGCATAAAGCCAGAGGTGATTCTTAATAAGTTTACTTTTTGACCAGCGAGTTAGGGAAAAAGGATTCAATTATTTTATGAAAAAAGTGAAAGAAAGATTTCGAATAGTTTCTTATAATTTACATGGGATTCAGACAAATGACGGATGGAGATTCGGGAAAATAGCCTCTGAACTTGCCAGACTTAATGTTCATATATGTGGATTTCAGGAAGTAATAAATGGAAATGGCATAGAGGATACCAGTTATCAGGTGGCATACCATATGAACAATATTACCGGTCTGTCTTATAGCACTCACTGGTTATATTGTCATAATTTTAATGGAGTATATCCGGAAGGACTTTCCATTCTGTCTTCTTATCCTATAATAAATCCCTTAAGAATAGATTTGAATGAGGATTTGTCCTCCAGGTTAAAACCCCTTCTTACACGATATGCTCTCTCATGTGAAATAAACGTGGGTGAAGGTAAAGTTATTTTTACTACTTTACATTTAGATCATCATAAAGAGCGTATTTTGCGGACCTCTCAGGCAGAAAAACTTGTTATGGAAATCGAAAATACTTATAATATGGAAGATTATCTCTGTTCAATTATAACAGGTGATTTTAATGATCTTGATAACTCACCATGTCTTAAGTATTTTAAAGAAAAAGGTTATAAAGATACTTACAGAGCTGTTAATAAAAAGGGTGGAAATACATTTCATTCAGAACGTCCTACAGTAAGAATAGATTATATACTTGTAAAAGGAGAAGTTTTAATAGAAAAAAGTGAACTGGTCTTATATGATAGTTCCCTGAGTGATCATGTAGGTATTCTCACAACTATAGGAATACAGGAAAAAGAAGTAAAGGTCAGTAAAGAAAAGACGGCAAAAAAAGAAAAACCCCTTAAGGCCGAAGATGTCGGCAAAACTGAGGATGTCGGTAAAACTGAGGAGAAGGAAAGACTGAAGAAGTGAAGAGTGAAGAGAAGTGAAAAGTGAAACGAAGTCTCTCCAAAGCAGACAAAGTGAAAAGATTACGTAAGTTACTATATATTCATGATAATTTACATGTCCCGTCTCTCGTCTCCCGTCTCCCGTCTTACCTCTCACTTCCCCTATCCATAGCCTTTAACGCATCATCTCTATTAATCTTTGCCTCAATGTAATCAGGATTAATTTCCAGTACTTTATCAAAACATTCTATAGCTTCTCTGTATTTTTTCTGTAAAGTTAAAACAAATCCTTTGTAATTAAGGGCTTCTATATGTTCCGAGTCAATCTCTAAAACCTTATTAAAACAATCTATGGCTTTTTCATATTTTTTCTGAAGAGTTAAAGCAAAACCTTTATAATGCCAGGCATAGACATTTTCTGAATCAATAGCCACTGCTTTATCAAAACATTTTATGGCTTCATCATATTTCTTTAACAGTGTTAAGGCAACACCTCTGTAATTCCAGGTATCAATACTTGAGGGGTCAATAGTGAGGACTTTATCATAGCATTTTATAGCTTCTTCATTTTTTCCCTGTCCCGCCAGAGCTAACCCTTTGTTATCCCAGACAATTATATTATTAGGATCAAGAGCAAGGCTCTTATCATAATATTTAATGGCTTCTTCATATTTATCCTGTTTATATAAGGCATTTCCTTTGTTAGATAGAGCAGAGGTATATAATGGATCAATCTCCAGAGTTTTATCATAACATTTAATAGCTTCTTCATAGTTGTCTAATTCAAGGAAAGCCAGTCCTCTTGCATACCAGACATATTTATCCAGAGGATCGAGTTTTAAAATTTTATCATAGCATTCAATGGCTTCTTTATGTCTGCCTGTACGAGTTAAACAATTTCCTTTGTAATTCAGCAATATTTTATCTTCAGAGTTAATTTTCATTGCTTTATCAAAAGATTTTATTGCTTCTTCATATCTGCCTTCACTGTAAGCCTCTTCCCCTTTTTTTATTAATTCTTCTTTTTCCCTGTTGGCACAGGATAAATTAAAGTATAAAACCAGTAAAAACAGAATGGATAATTTTACTTTCATAATCGTAACTTCCCCCGGGTTAAAGAAAAGTGATTTTATTTATTTTATCTGTTATATCAGTGAGTTTTATTATCACTATTCATTCTAAATTCTTCAGATTAAGAGAGCTTATTTATGAAATATATCTTTCTGTAAATAATTCTGTGAAGATATAACCTGGTACGGCAACAGGTAAGTTAGTATCCATATGAAGAGACTGTTCCTGTCCGGTCTCTTACGTAAAATCTATGATCCTGTTACAATAAAATCTGTTATTACAGAATATACACTAGGGACAGGTGTACACCCATTACGCTTTAGGATTCTATTTTTCAGTTTTTATCACAGAAAAATTTGCAGGTGGAAATATATTATTATATTGAGGTTTGTTTGTCAAGAAAGCCGTTTACTTTCTATCCTTATTAGATAGAAAAATAAAACTATCTGGGCAGTTGTGCAGGAAAGCTAACAAAAGAGCAGAATAATTTTAGATAAGAATATAAATTGAGCAGATGATTGATATAAAATGAATTTTAATAATTCTATTATAAAAATTAAAGATTTCTATAAAACTTATAAAATGGGAGATACAGAAGTCCAGGCCTGTGCAGGGATAGATCTGGATATTCCTGAAGGAGAGTTTGCAATAATTATGGGCCCTTCAGGAAGCGGAAAATCTACTCTTATGAATATAATAGGATGTCTTGACAGACCCACCAGTGGAACTTACAGGTTGGACGGCGTGGAAGTTTCCACACTGGATGATGATGAACTGGCCAGGATAAGGAATCAGAAGATAGGTTTTGTTTTTCAGAAATTTCATCTTCTTGCCGGTTCAAGTGCCAGAGAAAATGTTGAACTTCCTATGATCTATGCAGGTGTAAGCTCAAAAGAAAGAACCTCTTTTGCTGTAAAATCTCTTGACAGGGTTGGTCTTTTAGAGCGTATGAATCATAATCCCAATGAACTTTCCGGCGGTCAGATGCAGAGGGTTGCCATAGCACGTTCTCTTGTGAATAAACCTTCTATACTTCTGGCTGATGAACCTACGGGTAATCTGGACAGTAAATCAGGCGCCGAAATTATGGCATTGTTTCAGGAACTCCACAGGCAGGGGAGAACCATAGTTCTTATTACTCATAATCCTGAGATGGCTAAATACGGTACCAGGGTTATTAAGCTTTATGATGGAAAAATTATTTCAGATGAGGTAGTAAAGGAAAGCGAAAGAGTTATTCTTGCTTCAAAAAACAATGATCATGCCATTACAGAAAGAGTAAATATAAGAGGGAGGATGAATATACTTCAGAGCTTTAAAGTGGCCTGGAAGTCCCTGAAAGCCAATAAAATGCGTTCTTTACTTACTATGCTGGGTATTATAATAGGTGTGGCAGCAGTAATAGTTATGACTTCCATCGGCGAAGGGACTCGCTACCATGTGATGCAACAGATTTATTCCCTTGGCACAAATCTTATTTTTGTTCGTCCTGCTCCAAGGGAGAATGTGGTAAGAGGTTCTGTAGAGTCTGAATTAAGAAGACTCACTATGAAGGATGTTGAACTTATAGAAGAAAAAAGTACTCTTATAGCGGGTATTGCGCCTCAGATATCCCGTGCTGTAACTGTAAGGTATCTGGCAAATAATTTGAACTGTAATCTTATCGGTACAACACCGGACTTTTTTCAGGTAAGGAATTTTCCTGTTGAAATCGGCAGAGCTTTTGGAGAAGACGAACATATAAGTCGAGCTTCCGTATGTGTTCTTGGATCTTATGTGGCAGAACAATTGTTTGGTAAAGATGCAGATCCTGTAGGTAAGACTGTAAAAATAAGTGCAGGCACCACGCCTCACCAGAAGAATGCGGCAGGAGTCAGACTTACTGTTATAGGTGTTCTGAAATCGAAAGGGCAGACCTTTGGGGAAGATAATGACAGACAGATTATAGTACCCCTTAATACTGTAAAGTACAGGCTTTTTAACCCGAGATTTATAGGTGTTATTTTTCTGGAAGCATCCAGTACAGATAGTATACAAAATGCTATTGATGAAGTACAGAGTATTATTATGCCACTTCATGGCTATAATACCAGATACATAGAAATTCAGAGTCAGGAAGAGATACTTTCTCGTGTGGGAGCAGCTATGGGAGCTTTCACCTTTATGCTGGGCGGAATAGCCTTTGTATCTCTCCTTGTAGGCGGTATTGGCATTATGAATATAATGCTCGTTTCCGTGACTGAACGTACAAGAGAAATAGGATTGCGTAAGGCTCTGGGAGCCCGTAAAAGTGATATTTTATTTCAATTTTTAGTAGAAGCTCTTGTCCTGGGTATAACAGGTGGGATTATTGGCATAATAATAGGCCTTGGATTATCAAGAGTTTATACTGTTCTCGCTGCTTTCAGTTCACTTCAGATGTTGAGTAAAACCTTTATTTCTGTCCATGCCATATTGCTTGCATTTTCTTTTTCTGCTATGGTAGGGATTTTCTTCGGCCTTTACCCTGCCAGAAGAGCTGCTTCCCTTGACCCTATAGAAGCCTTGAGATATGAGTAGTGAAAAGTGAAAGGAGGTAAGAACTTCTTTTTACGTTTTACCTTTCACGTTTCACTTTATTTGAAGCTTTACGTAAAAGATCCAGGAATTTCTGGTCAACTTTATAGCCTAAATTCTCTAACTTTTCTACATCTTCCCATGCTTTATCATATTCTCCTTTAAGGAAATACGCCAGAGATCTGTTCTGGTATGCCTGACTGTAGGAGGGATTAATTTTTATGGCACTGATATAATCGGAAAGGGCCAGGTCGTATTCACCTTTTTTATGGTTCTCTCTGATTTTACCTGTAAAAAAGGATTTTTAAGATTATCTTCGAATATATTAAAAAATAATAAAATTGTCAAGATAAGAAATATTTGAGTGGATTTATTTTGGAAATACTTATGTTCAGAAAAAAGGTATATATCCTTCTATTAGTAGTTATTTTAACTCTTCCATCCTCTATTTCTTTAAGCCGGGATATTCAACAATTAACTCTTTCTGACTGTATTTCTATGGCAATGGAAACAAATGTTTCTATAATTAAAGCCAGAGATAATATAAGAGTTGCTGAGGCAGGCAAAAGACAGTCTCTTTCTACTTTTTACCCCAGTATACAGTTCAGTTCCCAGTACAGCCGAACCAATGCAAATACCACTTTTATTTCAGGAGCAGGAACTGTTGTAAGTTCACCTGCAAGACAATCAGGATTAGCAACATTTATTATAAAACAGCGTATCTTTGATAGTTTCAGAACCTGGAATAATTATAAACTCTCTGAGGCACAGCTCCAGAATGCTGAATATGCTCTTAAAGAAGCAGCTAAAGATCTGGCACTGGCTGTGGCACGCAATTATTTTCAGTTGAGTGAGGCAAAACATCTTGTAGAATTGACAGAAGTTCTTCTAAATCAGGCAAATAAACATTTTGAACAGACCAATGCAAATTACCAGGCAGGCATATCACCGAAATCCGATATATATTCTGCCCAGGTAAATGTCACACAGGCAAAGGTTAATCTTCTGGAAGCACAAAATAATCTTAATATTCAAAAAGCTAATCTGAGAAAGTTAATAGGACTGGAAAGAAGTGATCTTTTTGAGATTACAGATGAAAAACTCGAATTAAACTATAAAGCTGAACTGCAGGAAGGAATTAATAAAGCTCTTCAGGACAGACCTGAATTAAATGAGATGATGGCTCAGATTGAGGCACAGAACAGGCAGATAGATCTGCTTACACTTAATGTTATGCCTCAATTAACTATAGATTTAGGCTTAAATTTAGATGCCTACAGAGATCCTTCACTGTCTGAAAATGCTTATACTGTATCAGCAAACTTTACACTGCCCTTATTTGATGGTTTTTCAAGTAAGGCCAAGATTGATGCAGCAGAGGCAAATATGAATTCTCTCCAGGCACAGGAAAGAGATATGAAAAGGTCTATAAGTCTTGAGGTTGAAACTGATTATTATAAGCTTGAAACAGCTTTTGCAAAGATAGAACTTACCTCTCAGCAGGTAGAGGAAGCAAAGAAAAATCTTGATGTGTCAGAGGGAAGATATAAGGTCGGTGTGGCTCCTTTTCAGGAGGTTTTAGACGCACAGGTTACTTACAATAGATCTATGGTTGAATTGATTGCGTCCAGATATGCATATCAAATAGCATTATTTACATTTAAAACTGCTATAGGAGAGGAACTCTATGAAAAAATCTAAGATTTTTGTAATATTTATTATAGTATTGATAATTTTTTCTTTTGGTTTTTATGGTTATAAGAGTATGCATAAGAAAAAGAAAACTAAAAAAGATTATAGAACCGTTAAAGTAAAAAAAGATGATCTTGCTATCATTATAACAGCTACAGGGGTGGTGAAAGCTTCTACACAGATAGATATAAAATCAGAAATAGGAGGTAAAGTTATAGAATTACCTTATAAAGAAGGTGACAGGGTTTCTAAAGGAGATGTAATAGCTGTTATTGATAATAAACAGCAACAGCAGAAATATATTCAGACAGATGCAGATTACAGGAACAATCTTGCTGCTGTTCAACAATCCCAATCTTCTTTAGATTTAACACGATCCCTTGATACTGTTGCAGTAGAAAAGAAAAGAGAAGAACTGGCAAAGGCGGAACTTAATTATAAAAAAGCCATAGATGAACTTCAGGAACAAAAAAAACTCAGCCAGTTACTTATAGCTCAGTTAGAAGCTTCTCTTGAGGTTGCTGAAAAACAGTTAATTCAGGACAGAGCCGGTTCAAGAAAACAGGAAATAGCAGCTCAGCTTGAAAGAGTTAACCAGGCAGATGTTACTATGGAAAATGCCCGGAAAGAATATGAAAGACAGAGAGAACTTTATGAACAGGATTTTGTGGCCCTCAAGATTGTAGATGACGCAGAAAAAAATTATCTCCTGGCTCAGTCTCAGTATGAGGCGGCAAAATACCAATATGATCTGCTTCTTGAAGGAACAAGAGAGGAACAATTAGCTATCAGTGAAGCAAGAGTAAAAGAAGCACAAAAAAATCTGAGCAGACAGAAGACCAGTGCAGAAGTGGATATAGCTACAAAGGAAAGAGCTCTTTCCCTTGCAAAAAACGATTTAGAACAGTCAAGAATTGCCCTTAAAGAAGCAATAGCCAAAACCAGTGAACTTAAAATTAAAGAGGATGATGTTATAAGAGCTCAAACTCTTCTTGATAAATCTGATGCATCCAGAAATCAGGCCTTGGATGAGCTTTCCAAGACTAAAATAGTGTCTCCTGTAGATGGTGTAATTATTAATAGAAATGTTGAAATAGGTGATGTTGTGGCTTCTCAGACCATGTCCAGTGCAGCAGGTACTACCCTTATGACTATGGCAGATTTAAGTGAGATTTATGCAGAAGCAAATATAGATGAAACAGATATAGGCAAAGTTAAAAAAGATTTGTCTGTAACTATTACAAGTGCAGCATATGAAGATCTTAAGATACCGGGTTTTGTATCATATATAGCATCTCAGGCATTACAGGTTGAGCAGATACCTACATTTAAGCTGGAAATTAAGATATCCCTTGATAAAATTAATAAAAAAGATATGCCTCACGGAAAGGATCGTTATGGATTGTTATTCCCCGGCATGTCTATTGATGCAGATATTCATGTGGCAAAAAAAGAGAAGGTTCTTCAACTACCCTTAGAAGCAATCCGGGATAAGGATGGTAAAAAGTATGTTACAATTCTTAAAGGAGAGAAATCGGAAGAGGTAGAAGTTAAAACAGGCATGAAAAATAATATTATGATAGAAATAATAAGTGGTGTTTCAGAAGGTGATGAAATTAAGATTCCCAAGGTTGATGATAGAGATGGAAATAAAGATAAGCCTGTTACTGCACCGGGAAACAGGGGACAGAGAAGAAGTGTATTGTAGGAAGTGAAAAGTGAAACGGATTTTATGGTGAAGGGGCGAACCTTGCTTTCACCCTGCCCGGGCTATATCACGCATCACGTCTCACTTTGCTGCAGGTTGACTTTATGTTATTTCTATGCTAAAATATCAATAGATAATAGAAATAAATTACATTATGATTAAACCATTATGAGATATAAAACAGCAGCCTTTAGTTTAATAGAAGTTCTGTGGGGAGTTCTTATTCTTTCCATACTTATAATTACTGTAACTGGAATTTTTACTGGTATATTAACTTCTACAAAAAAGAGCGAAAAACTCGTTGTAGCCACGAATCTTGCACAGAAACAGCTGGAATATATAAAACTGATGGATTTTTCTGATATCCCCTGTCCCAGAGATTTTGACGGTCGTAACAGTGGTATTACAGGTATAGAGTTTAAGAGCAGTTATTTCCCGCCCTACCCGGAAGGACAACCTGCACCTCTGAAAGAGGTGGTAGATGGCATTACTTATTACTATCGAGTACAAACAAGAGATGTAACCGGTACAGGAAAATTGATAGGTGTGGTGGTTTCAGTGTACTGGGACAAAAATATTGCTGATACTTCAGGCAAAAATTTTGTTATGCTGGAATTATATAAAGCACAGTAAAATTACAGGAGAATTATATGAAAACCCGTATTTCTGCCCATAGTGTCCTGGAATTAACACTGGCAATTTTAATTTTTAGTATATTTCTTATGAGTGTCTTCAGTATTTTTAGTTATGGTCTAAAAAACTGGAAGCTTGTAGAGACAAAAAGTGATGTCCAGAATCAGGCCCAGATTGCCATGGGGAGAATGCTCTCTGACCTTACCTCCACAGATATTTCCTCTCTTACTACAGATACAACACCGATGAAATATATTGCTTTTGAGTCTGCCGTAAATTCTACTTCAGGGGATGTGGAGAAAGAGAATGGTATGGTTGTGTGGAAAGGATATGTATTATATTATACGTCTCCTTCGGATCACAACAAGGTTACTAAAAGACTTTTAAGAAGATATGTGCCCCATGAAAACAGAACTACTCCGAAACAACTGGATAGCATCAAAATGTTTCTTTATCTGACAGATACACCACCTGCTTCAATTACAGATGGAGAATTGAGAACTGTTGCAAGCAATATTTACGACCTGGATATAAGTATTAACCCAAATGGATATATAGTCGATATTTCCCTTGTGGCATGGAAGAACTTTTCTGAGAAGAGGCTGGCCTATAGGAAGGATTTTTCCTCGAAACTGGTTAACGAAAGTCTTACTCTGAAAGCTTCCATAATGCCAAGAAATACTAATGATTAGGAGGTATGTTTTTATGAAGAAAACTAAAGAAAATCGAGGTATGGCCCTTATAACAGTATTAATGACTATGATTATCCTTCTTATGCTCACAGTGGCCCTTGTAACTATAAATTCGAATAATCTCTTATATTCATTTAATTATAATAGTAGAGTAGGGGCTTTAATGGCAGCAGAGTCAGGTGTGGCCTATGCCATATATGAGTTGCAGGAAAATGAGAACTGGCAGCCTTCTGAACTGGTACATGCTACCAGTGCCGGGAAATTTACAATAAAATTTACGGATGGCACAAATAAACCTCCTTATTTTTCCTATAATAATCTTACCAGTCCCTTCCCATTAACTGGAGCAGGCTATAAAAACAGTGATATTGCCGAAAATTCGGTAGATTTAATAGTAACAGGTAAGGCAGGCAATACTTCAAGACATATAAGGGTAACCCTTGGAAGATTAACTATAGGGGAATGCGGAAGATTCAGCGGTATAGCTAATATAATGGCAGGGAAATTTACAATTAAGCGGTCACCTACAGCTAAAGATTTAAGTGAGGGCGGTTCTTTGCACTCCAATTTTAAAAATGTCCTTGACCCAAATGAACCTGGAATAGATACGCATTCTACAGAGGTATATGCCTATGGAGGAGTTATAAGTTCTACAGGGGGTTTAAATGTTCCACAATATGACTCAGGTAATAATACAGAGCTCAGAAGCGGAGTTCAGCCCCGACCGGTGCCTGATCTTGATATAAAGAAAGTTGTTGCCTCAGCCAGGGGTAAACAGGGAGTAAGCAGTGTAAGTGGGGGAGTATATGAAGTCAAACAGGATACTGCCGGAGGGGAATTTAACCTTTATCTGTACGGTCAGCCGGCCACCATACCCGGTACCCGTATAGAAAGTAATGGTCAGATTGTATTTACAAAGGATGTATATTTTCAGAGTGATGTAATATTTAAATTTCCTATGAAGGATAATTATTATAAAGAAGCAGGGGTAATACTTGAGAAGACAGGAACAACCTGCCCTTCCATCTATGTAAATGGAACCAGCAGAGATACAACAAGTTTCTGGGTTCTCGGAAAAGTGGAAGGAAACGGTTCCATATATAATACGGGAAGTACCAAGTTTATAATGCAGACAGATCTTGTAGCATCTGAAGAATCCGGAGCTGCCCTTTTAAGTGAAGGAGATATTAATGTAAGTCTTCCTGCCAGCAGGTTAAATCCTATAAGTTTAAATCTTACAGGAGCGATTTTGACTCATGGTAATTTGAAAACAACAATACTTGATCCCAACAGTCCCGATAATCCTCATATTGCTCTCGGAGATGATGCATGGCCCGATGAATGGGTGGAGATGGCTTATTCCAACTTTGTTCGGAAGTATGGCACAGGCAGCAAGGATATAAATGGAGATATGAAAATAGACCTTCCCTGTGCTCCACCGTTAAATAAGGATAATCCCAATGATAAATGGTATATGAAGTTTTTACCTACAACCGATCTTTATAAAGACGAAAAAAATGTAGGAAATAGTAGTATAACTTTAGTGGCCCATGGTGATGGTGTATTTAGCTGGACGGGCCCTGCATCTGGTGTAGAAGTAAATTTTTACAAAAATGATCTTGTTGTTACACCTAAGAATGATGACATTGATATTAAGACTCCCGGTACTTTTGTTGACACTACATTACCATCAGCATGGTTTCCTGAAAATGCCCAGATAGCCATAGATGGGGTTGAATATAACAATTCCTCTTCCAGAGCTAAACTTTACACATTTATGTATAATGCCATCAATAGAGAATATGGAGGTTTTGATGATTCTTCCTCCACTACTGCCATCCAGGGCGAAGTCTATCCTCCCAATGTACGTATCACAGGGGCTCTTTTAGTGGCAGATCCCAATAACCTTGACGGTTCGGGGGTTTTTACCGACCGGGCGGGAAATATTAATGTAAATCTTGTTTCAAATAAAGGTAGAGGAGATTTTACTATTATCCATTCTAAAAACTATGAAAAACTCCTTGCTTTACCTGAGCTTAACTCGGGGCTTGTAGTCAAAACCTGGGAAGAAGTACGTTAGTATTTTACACTGGAGAATCTTATGGATTTACTTACAGAAAAGCTGCATACATGGGAAGATTTAATGCGTATGTCCGGTAAAGGCAGATATGAATTAATACATGGAGTGATATTTGAGATGTCTCCTGCAGGAGAAGAACATGGCTATATAGCGCTGAATATTGGTTCTATTATAAGGAATTTTGTTAAAGAACATAAACTTGGTATTGCAACCGGCGCTGAAACCGGTTATAAGTTAACATCCAATCCCGATACGGTAAGAGCTCCTGATGTGGCCTTTAAAAGTAATAAGAGACTCTCTGAAGGAGGGTTAAGTAAAGGATATTCTACTGTAATACCCGAACTGGTAGTGGAAGTTAATTCACCTGCTGACAGTTATATTAAGGTTTTAAAGAAAGTTAATGAGTGGTTAAAAGCCGGTGTTATAGAAGTCTGGCTCATAGATCCAGAGGATAGATCTATAGCGGTATATGATTCATCTGGAAATTACAGAATACTCGACGGGAATCAGGTATTGGAGGGAGGAGATATTCTGCCGGGATTTAAATGTAAATTAGACGATGTATTTAATTAGTAAGAAATTCTCTACAATGCTTTTTTCTCTATTGCTTTGTTTGACTTTTTAAACACCTTATAATACAAAAAAAATGCCTCTTATACCTTCTAAATTGCCTTTTTTTTAAAATAGGTTTAAACTTGAGACGTGAAATGTGAGATGTGAGATGAAGTGAAGAGTAAAGAGTAAGCATTAAATACACATCACGCATCACGCATTATACCAATCTACCATCAAACATAGTAAAAACAGCCTTGAGGCTACGGAAAAAAAGATGGCGTATTTAAAGGAAGTTTTAAGTTGATTTCTTGACGAAATTTAAAGAATATTGCCTCAGGTAAAGAAGTATAAGCATTCATATTTTTTTGGAATAGCCTCAAGACTGTTTTATTGGTACAATTGATGAATAATTGGTATTACGTATCACCTGCCTTCATCAATAAGAGGGATTTTGTTTTATGAAATTAATTGAAATCACACAGTTTCTAATCAGAAGTATATCTCCTGCCATTATGATTGCCTTTATAATGAGTCATTTTATGTTTCAGGACCCCATGCTCTTCCATAAGACCAGAATTAAAGATAAGATCTATTTAATTCTTGTTTTCGGTCTTATTTCAAGCATGGGTTCATTTTTCGCTATTTACGAAAAACATATCTATCTGGATACAGCCCTTCTTGTAGTGATTGTGGCCGGCCTTAAAGGTGGTGTCCTGGTTGGTATTGGCTCCGGATTAATCGGTGCTCTCTTCAGGATAATTACCTTTCCTCCTTCAGGTAAATTCGTTATAGTAACACTTATAGCCGGATTACTCGGCGGCATAATGAACTATTTACATAAATCTAACGGTGAGAGTGAAAAGGAAATTTCTATGTACCAGGGATTTCTGGTAGGAGCATTAGTTGGTATGTTACAGACCTTAATTGTTCCCTGGGCAGTTCCGGAAGTATTGATAAGAAGGAAATTTTTGTTTCTTATATCAGTTCCTTTTTTTGTAATTAACGGAGCAGCAGTATGTATGTATCTATTTATTATGAAAACCCTGGAGATTCAGAAAGAAAAACAGAAAGTAGAAGAATTGAATGCCAGAGCACAGCTCAGATTGCTCCAATCTCAGATTAAACCGCATTTTCTCTTTAATGCTTTAAATACTATAGCATCTTTCAGCAGAAAAGATCCTGAAAAAACTAGAAGCCTTATTCAGAATCTTTCAGAATTCCTGAGAGTTACCCTTAAAACTTCTAAAAGTGCTATTTCGCTGGAAGAGGAACTTGAAAATCTTGATTTTTATCTGGAAATAGAAAAGGTCCGTTTTGGTGAAAAGTTAGAATTTCTTAAGGAAATTGAAGCAAAATGTCTCAGTATTAAAATACCGTTTTTAAGTATTCAGCCCCTTGTTGAAAATGCAATAAAACATGGATTTCATTATGATGGAAGAAAACTTGTAATAACTTTAAAAGCTTCAGATAAAAAAGGAACTTTTATAGAAATAGAAGATAATGGAAGAGGAATAGAACCTGAGAAACTTAAAGATATAATGGACATGAATAAGGAAACAGAAGGTATAGGCCTTCATAATGTTATTAAAAGAATAAAAAGTATCTACAGAGATGCAAAGATAGAGGTGAAAAGTGAGATAGATAAGGGCACAAAGATAGAGATGTTTTTGGGTGAGAGGTGAAAAGTGAAAAGAAGGTTATATGTATAATTATTATACTATCGTCTCACGTCTCTTAAGAAAGGAGTAAACACCCATGTACACCGCCATAATAGTAGATGACGAAGAACCAGCCCGGGAGGAACTTAACACTCTTATAAGAGAAGAAAGTAAGGATATAGAAATTATAGGAAAGGCTTCTAATGGCCTTTCTGCTCTTCGACTTATAGCAGAAAAAAAACCTCATATGGTATTTTTAGATATTCAGATGCCGGGCTTAGACGGACTTGAGATAGCAAGGGAAATAATGGCTATGGAAGAACCTCCTGTTATAATCTTTGTTACTGCTTATGATGAACATGCTATAAAGGCTTTTGAACTTGCTGCTACAGACTATATATTAAAACCTGCTCATCCGAAAAGATTTAAAAAAACTTTAGAGAGAGTAATTTCTCTTCTTTCTGGAAAATCTGACAGGGTAAAAACTATGGAAAAACTCTTTGATATTTATCCGGTGGGTAGAGATAAATTAACCAGAATAATAGCCCGAAAGAAAGGGAAAGAGAATCGTCTCCTTCTGGATATAAAGGATATCATTTATTTTCGTTCTCAGGGGAGAGATTGCTTTCTCTCTATAGATGGAGAAGAAATGGAAGTAAAATATACTTTAAAAGACCTTGAAGAAAAACTTTCAGAGGATCAATTTGTTAGATGTCATAAAAGCTTTCTTGTTAATATCAACCGTATAGGAGAGATTGTACCATGGTTCAGTGGTGCCTGTATTTTAAAAATGAATGATAAGAAAAAAACCGAAATACCTGTAAGCAGAAACTATGCAAGAGAATTCAAAGATAAAATTGGTTGGACTTAGTACTGCAACAGGTAAAAAAGTATTCAAAAACATATACACCTGTCCCTGTCCGGGCTCTGGAGCAAAAGATATGCCGTCAAAGGAGAAAGTTATAACTTAAATAAATACAAAACTGTATATTCTGTAATAACAGATTTTATTGTAACAGGATCATAGATTTTGCGTAAGAGCCCGGACAGGGACAGACTTGTGAGATAGATACTTTTTTGCCTGTTGCGGTACTTAGAGAGAAGTAAAGAGTGAGAAGTGAAATATAATAGTGATATTTACACATCTCACGCTTCACACTTTAATTCCATTTAAGATAACTTTTTTTCCCTGATAATGTTAAAGATTTTTTCCCGGGATTTACTATATAATCAAGCTCAACTTCAACTCTTTTAAGAATGATCTCTTCAATATCTCCTCTGTCGGATTTTATCAGTTTTACTAGTTCTTTATAGAAATCCTGTCCACAGTTAAAGCAATGAAGAAATTCAAAATTACCTTCTTTACTTACATATTTGGATAAAATAGTTTCCATTGGCCATTCACAGCGAGGACAACGATAATTTCTATTATTTAATGAATTTTTAGAGGAACTCATGTTTATTAATCCCTTTTTCTACTTAGTTATCATTAATTTCCCATAGTTCTTTTGGTGTTATCGGTATGAGATAATCCTGAATATCCACTTCATTTGCTATGGCTTCATTTAAATGATTCTGAAGACATTCACTGAAAGACTGTCCTGTATGGTTGCAATAAAGGGCATCTGCAAAATAACTTGCCATAGATACAGTTCTGAGCCATTGATAAGAAGTATCATAATAGGTCTGTCCCCGGGGAATGGTATCTGTTGTAAGAACTTCTATATTAGCATCGTAAAATTTCTTCTCTGCTGGAACTCCTTTTTTATCTGTACTGAAAAGTCCGTGAGTACAACAGGCAAAGACTTTTTTTGCTCCTTCTGCCCATAAAAGGTCTGCTCCATTAAGGACAGAACTGCCTGTGTCTATTATGTCATCTATCATTATGGCATATTTATTCTTTACATTTCCTATAAGTTGGAGGCTCTCAGTTTTACCTGTTTCATCATAAAATCTTCTTTTTTCGATAATAGCACAGCCTGTACCAAGTTTTTCTGCAAAAAAACGTGCTCTTGCTGCTCCTCCTGTATCTGGAGAAACAACAACTAATTCGCTGAGATCCAGGTTTTTCAGTATGGCATGATTTTTATAATAAAGTAAAAACAGAGGTAGAGCTCTTACATTATCAACAGGAATATCGGCAAAACCCTGGGCAGCATCAGTATGCATTTCAGCAGTAACCATACGATTAAAATATTTCCCTCCTGAGGAGGATAAAAGATCAAAAATGAGCTTTGCTGAAATAGGTTCTCTCCCTTTAGTTTTTCTGTCCTGCCTCTGAAAAGGCAAAAAGCTCCAGTAATTCATAATGCTCTGGGCTCCGGCTCTTTTCAGTGTATCATTAATGATAAAAATTTCAAAAAAATCCTTGAATATATTTTTATTTTTTCCCAGAATTATAGATTGAAAAACATGAACAGTTTTTTTCCTTACGTTTATATCTAATCTAACACTTAATTCCCCGTTGGGAAAATCAATTATATCTACTTCACCGAGAGTTAAATCAGGTAAAGGACATTCCTTTAATTTTATGAATTCTTTTACAACTTTTTGAGCAAATTGCTTACCTGCCCTCCCTGCAATTACTACAAGATCATGCTCGTGATTCATTTTGCCCTCCTTATAAATGATGTGGTATGATGTTATTTAATTCATTATTCATTATTTTCCCCTTTCACCTCTCACGTCTCACGTTTTATATCAGTAATTGGTAAATAA
>Ga0302241_1001031_pt1 | contig 21988 bp, 16 predicted proteins | sample AAG_UR_Arg_MG_FD_193532 | JGI IMG/M metagenome (GOLD analysis project Ga0302241, IMG submission 193532) | Enriched activated sludge microbial communities from anaerobic digester in WTTP, New Holstein, Wisconsin, United States - AAG_UR_Arg | ecosystem: Engineered > Bioreactor > Anaerobic >... | reverse complement strand
GAAAAATGAACTCCTTACTTTTCATTTGAATAGAGATGTTCTTTTTTCTTTTTCCGGAGGCCGCCGTTCAGAAGTGGAAATAATTTACCGCTTCAGAAATCCCGGGCCGGGAATACTTAAAGAAATGGAAACCTTCCAGAGTTTACCTAAAGATTATATTCATCAGAAACTCATAAGCCCTGTTAAGGTTAAACCTGAACCTGATGAAAAAATATCCTGTCAGTGGGATGATAAAGAAGGTACTGTCATAATAAATAAGATAAGGGATTTATTGCCAAATAAAGAATATGATGTTACGGTAAGTTTCGATATAGAAACTCTAAATCTTAAATATCACCTTTATCCACATAGAATGGGAACACTTGATGATATACCGGAGGAAATAAAAAAACAGTATCTTATTGATGAAATGATAAAAAATGAGGATGAACAATTAAGAGAGGTTATCAATAAGGCAAATCTTCTTTTTCAGACAGGAGAAAAGGAAATAAGAAGTAAGGTAGAGGAAATCCTTGAAGGTGAAAAGAGAACCTTCTGGATTGCAAGAAAACTGTATGATTTTGTTGTGGACAGTGTTAAGTATGTCCTCCCTTATACGAGTATAACCAGTAAAAAAATACTTTCCCAGGGTAAAGGAAGCTGTGGAAATCATGCCACTATTTATATAGCCCTCTGCCAGGTTGCCCGTCTTCCTGCAAGAAGTATAGTAGGTTTTTCTATCTGGAAAGATGACAGCCGTCTCGGTTATCTCGACCATGAAATACCTGAAGTTTATCTTCCTTCTTACGGATGGGTTCCTGTAGATACAAGTCGTTTTATGTCGTTACCAATCTATGGCACCCATCCCCTTACAAAATTTAGATCCTTTGGGAGTTTAAGTGATAGATTTTTTGTAAATGGTTTTGGAAGAGATCTATCCTCCCCTTTTGCAAGAAGAAGACATACTGTAGAAAAACAGATAATAGTGGAAGGGGAATGTGTGCCAGAAGAGAGATTTTTTATGAGATGGTATTCAGGTGAGAGGTGAGACGTGATGAATGGGTTTATATATTACTACCTTCCACCGGTAACACCCGGAAGAGGCCCTACAACACTCGGCAGTGCGGGAACAACAGGATTCATACCTGATGATGGCTGATACTGCGGTTGAGGTAATGATTGATTGCCCTGGGGGATAAATCCATAATCACCGAAGTAGTAGCCCGGTTGATATCCCGGCGGGAAATAGTAGCCATAGCCGGGAGGATATCCACAACCTCCGGAATAGGAACCGCTCGAACAGATGCCGGTGGAGTAGACATTCCCTGTGTAGAGATTATTAGTATTAAGCTTGCTGGTAGTACAGGTACCGGTATTATAAGAAGAAGTCTCACTGCAGGGTATATTACCGTGAGAATCATTTGATGGCTGATAATTAGAAACTTTATAAATTTTAAACTGACCGTCTGTTCTTATTCTTAATATTTCTTTTCCATAGAGGGGACTATAAGTATATCTTACATTCAGGGATTTAAGAATATCAATTAATGGGAGACAGAGAATTTCTTTTCCAGAGTCATTTTTTACTGTGCCTCCATAATTTACAGGATAACCTTTTTTCTGGAAATCCATTCCAAAATAGGTTGTAAAAAAATTGCTATCTATATATAATGTATCGTATTCCTTTACAAGTGTTATATTTTGAATAGTATTGTTATCTAAAGATAACTCCATTTTATCTGTAGATATGATATTAGAGCTGTTAAATTTTGCCAGCTGTATATCACCTGCCTGTGCCTGAAGGAGTGTAATAGCAAGAATACTTGTAATTATTATCATTTTAATTGTTGTTTTAATCATTTCTACCACCTCCATATTTATATTAACATAAAAACCTTAAGAAAAGCTTAAAAATATGAAAAAATGAAAAAAAATTGTGAGAGGTGAGAGGTGAAAAGTGAAAAGATTACCTGCATTATGCCTCTAATCAATGTGAGAACTTACGGTTTGCACCGCAAGCTCCGTCCCCTTGTGGGCGGGGTCATTGACTTGTTACATTATCCGTTTTCTATTGTTCTTCTTGAAGGAAGAGACATATGATGCCCTATGAGGGATTGAAACCAAGCAGGGGAGAAGGAAGTTCTTCTTGAAGGACGAGGCATATGATACCCGGTGAGTCTGCTGTAAAATTCTTCCTTTGTCATTTTTATGTGTCCCCCTGAGGATTTAAAATCTCCCTCATATACACATTCCCTTACAGGCTCATTGGTTTTACTGTCCCCAGTAGAACCTCTATCAGTATCTCCATGGGGGTTACGGAGGTAAACATAATTATTATCAATTTTTTCTATAGAAAGTTTGTGCTCACCTTTTCTGGTAGGTTTATCCGAATCCATTCCCCAGCTTAAAGATACAGGTACATAGTAGCCATCTGAGAGGGCTTCTTTTATTTCCTTTTCGACAAATTTATTATATCCAGGTTCATAGATATTGATGACTTTACTATCATAGGAAAGAACGGCATTGGAAGCTTTATTATAATATACATTTGCTAACCCACCGTGAACCTCTGTTTTTTCTCCTGTACCCTCTTCTATTCTGTAGAATTTATCCGTTTTATTATCATATTCCAGTGAGTTCTCTGCATATGTCATCATACTGGCCTGATAGATCCTATCTACAGGTGCCCTTCCGCTGTGATCATCCTGAAGGACTCCCTCGGGTCTTGCCATTATATCTGCGTTGCGGAGTCTCACTTTACCTTCTTTTCCTGTGAGATCTGCTATAATTCTTACATATTCAGAAGGGTGAGTTTTTGCATTTATATATTCCAGTGTTGTTACGGTGCAGGTACCTTTATTCCCCTGATGTATTCTGTCAGGATGGGCTATGTTTTTCAATGTTTCTTCGAATATTTCAGTTCCTTCAAGACCTTCTGCAAATTCCTGATGATGCATTTGTATCAGATTTTGAAGGAGAGTTTTATTCTGATTATCTTTATTCTGTAATTTACCTTCTTTCAGAAGTTTTATACATTCTGCCACATTTCCGGGAATTATTTCTGAATCCATTATTTTTACTCTTCCTGCTCTGACAGTCTTTTCTGCCATATTCAGGAATTTTTCCTGCTCTTTCGGAGAGAGGAGTTGAAAAGCATTGGGAGCTTTTTCATCTTTCCCGATTTCTTCCATTATCAGTTGTCTTTTGTTAACATTTTTAGACTTACTTTCCATATGATCTTTTATGCTTTCAGAATATATCCTCCTTATGGAAGAAAAATCCTTCAGAGCAACTGAGAGACTTCTTTTAAGAATTTCTCCTCCCTGCAGTTCTACCTCTCCTTTTTCACCGGTAAGTCCTGTCATAATTCTTGCATATTCTGAAGGATTTTTTTCTATATTCATATCTTCCAGATGGGTATAATCATTTTTTTCTCTTGATAATTCCATGAAGCCGGGTTCTGTTAAATTTTTTATAAGAGTATAGAGTACACCGGCTTTATTTAATCCTTCTGCCGGTTTTAAGTTATTCATTTCTGTAAGGTTTTCTATGAGGGTTTTACCCTTACTGTCTCTATTGTATAGTTTATCACGTTCAAGAAGTTTCAGGATATCTCTGTATAGTCCCTTTGTATATAGGCTGTCCATAAGGTTTATAGTTCTTTCTCTGTCATCTTCTGACATATGTTCAAAATTTATCCTGGCCTTTTCATTTTCCTTAATTTTATCTCTTATGTCCTGACGCTGAAGTTCTTTTAGTTTTTCAGTCCCAAAGTGTTCTTCTATACTCTTACGGTAAATTTCACCGGTATCTACGTTAATGCTCAATTCTATTGTTTCGCTTCTTTTAAGGATTTCGCCGTTCTGGAGGAGGACCTCTCCTTTTTCATCTGTAAGACCTGAGATAATTCTTACATATTCTGCAGAACTATTTTTAAGGATTTTTTTCTGTAACTCAGATGGATAATCGAATCTTGAGATATTATCAGGTGTAGTTAAAGATCGTATTACCTGTGTTAATACATTTAAACCTGTAATACCGTCCTGGAATTGACTTTCAAGGGAAATAAGGTTATCCAGAAGGGTTTTACCAGTGGTATCTTTATTCTGAATTTTATCTTTTTTAAGAAGTTTTAAAAGGTTACTTCTACCACTGGAAGAATCGTAAACTTTTTCAGAGAGATTTAAAAAATCGGATCTTTCTTTTTCTGTCATATTTTCATATTTTTTCCACAGTGCTTCATCTTTTTTAAGTCCTTCCATTATATCTTCTCTCTTAAGTTCCCGGACTTTTTCTTTTCCAAGCATCATTCTCATACTGTCACCGTAAAGAGTTGCCGGACTTACAATCTCTCCATAAAGTTCTACAACTTCATCATTTCTTTTTAATATACTTCCGTCTTTTAGTTTTACTTCTCCTTTTTCTCCTGTAAGGCCTGTTATAATTCTTATATATTCTGCAGCATTACTGGATGCAAGGTCAAATTCCATTTTATCTGTAAAATTTTTCTTATCCATAGATTCCGGTCTGGCAGTTGATCTGATTACCTCACAGATTATTATGTCTTTATTAATTCCAGGGGGAAATTTCTGGTCTTCCAGTTCAATAAGATTATCCAGAAAGTCTTTTCCCTCACTGTCTCTGTCCTGGAGGTAGAATTTCCCAAGAAGCTTTATAAGGTCTTCATCTGTCATACCGGGACGTTCATCCATGGGAGGTTTATAGAATTTTTCTGCAAGAGTCATAAATTTATCTTTTTCTTCCTGATGCATGGTACCATAGGCCGCCAGTGCTCCATTGTCTTTAAAAATCTGGTTTTTTATATCTTTTCTTATCTGTTCTCTATCAGTTTTATTCTTTGCATTTTCCTCCATAGATGCCTGGAAGATACTGCTGCAATTTATAAAGCCCTGTCCCTGAAAAGATTTATCTGAAAATTTAAGGGTCTCTCCATTCTGAAGTTTTACTTCTCCTTCTTCTGATGTAAGGCCTTTTATTATTCTTGTATATTCGGAAGGGTTATCCTTTGTAAGCCTGTATTCTTCGGTAAGAGAGGAGTTTTGCTCTGCCAGAAGTTTCATAAAATCAGGAGTTGAGACTTTACCAAGAATTTCTCCAAGGATGAAATCTCCCGTAATACCCTGGCGAAATTTTTGTTTACCGAAATTGTTGAGATTTTCCAGAAGTGTTTTTCCTTCAATATCTTTATTCTGTAATTTACCATCTTTCAGGAGAGTTAAAAGATATATACTGGTTCCACCTGGCATATTTTCTCCTCCCGCCATAGAACTTCCGTAACCTCCATAACCTCCCATTCCCATACCTCCCATATTACCGAAAGGACAGTAGAATTTTTCTGCAAGTTCCATAAAGATTTTTTTCTCTTCTCCTGTCATATTTTCATAAGCAAGCCAGACTTTTTTATCTTTTTTCATCTCTTCTGTAATATCTTTAGCTTTCTGTTCCTTTGATACTTCAGGCATAGTAAAGGGCATTCCCATCATTCCTGATGGCATACCAATCTGTCCTTTTAACACTTCTTTTTCCTTCTCTTCAGGACTTTCCCTTTCAGAAAGAATACTTACAGGAGTTAAGTTCTCTCTGTCTTCTTCGTAAAGTCCTTTCATAGCTTGAAGATTTTTATTCATACCTTCTATGGCTGTTTGTCTTTTTTGTGATATGGCTGAACTTCTCACAGGAACTGTTTTATTTTTTCCCTGAAGGAGAGATGAAATACCTGTTTTATGGGCTATGGCGAATTGACTGTAATCCATGGATAAGCCTCCTTGAACCTTTATGCTTCACGGTTGACGTGTGACAGGTAATATATTTCTTTATATTAATCAGGTAATATATTTCTTTATATTAATTTTATATTTTATAAAATTTTATAAGAAAAGGTAATATTTTACAATAGTTTAATGTTAAAAAATTGTAAATTTATTGCTAGAAATAAAAAAACCCGTCGGAAAAATCCGACGGATTTTAAGGGTTGATTTTTACTCCTGCAATGCTTCCAGAGCATCCAGTTTTTTGTGTATTTTTGCAACAAAGACCTTTTTCTGATTTTCATCAAGGACATTATAGAGATCTTTTAATAAATCGACAGTTTCTTTTCCATTCTGAGCTGCTATATCAATTTTGCCTTTTATTTTATCGGCCATCATATTTACGTCAGGATTTTCTTTTTCCATTTCAGCTTTCATTTCATCTTTGAAGGCTTCTCTGTCTTTCTTTGTAGTCTCCATTTTTGATGTTATTTTACCTTTTACCTCATTGAACTTTACCAGTTGTTCTTTGGATAAATTCATTTCCTTGGCAAATTTATCCAATCTGCTCTCTATTGCCTCTTTACGAAACCTCTGACGCAGTTCAGAATCACCCTTACACCCCGGTAGAAATAGGCCCACTCCTAAGACCAGTAACATTGCTACAATTAATCTTTTTACCATTTGAAATTCCTCCTTGTTATTTTATTTTATTTTTTACCCTGTAAGTATAATAAAATAAAATTGTTAAGGAAGTTTTTTGAAATTGTAAAAAAGTGTAAAGAAGGTGAGACGTGCGACGTGAGACGATAGATACATTTACTTTTCTTTTCACTTTTCATTTCTGCTCACTGCTCACTGCTCACTGCTCACTGCTCACTTCTTTTCACTTTTTACTACTTAGTCCAGTAATTGTTCGGATTGTTAGGATAAACCGGCGTTGGCGTTACTATATCTGTATATAGTATCTGCTGAGTAACACTTTCTATACCCTTATCTAAAACTATACCGGCATTCTCACCATTTTTGAGTAATATTCTCTGTGAGTATGTAGTTGTATAATTTTGAACAGTATAGTAATATTTCTTGTTAGTTACGTCATATAGCAAATCACCCTGAATTTTACGGTAAATTGTAGCTGTTATTGTATAATCACCCTTCTGAAGTCCCGTGAAGTTGAATGTACCATCCTGAGGAAGAGGGGTTGTCGCAACGGCCCTTTTTGTGGGGATACGGGCAGTATTTATATAGTCTTCAGTAAGTGTAATAGAACCCTCATCAAAAGGTTTGTAGATTGTAACTTTTCCGGAAATTGAACCTGAAGAAGAAGATGTGTCCTGAGCTACTGTACCGGTTACTGTAACTCTGGGCTGATTGTTTTGAGTTGAAGTATTATATTTTATGCCCAGAAAATTCAGGGTATCAGTAACGTTCAGATAATAGATCTCCTGTCCTCTGGATCTGTCAGGCCCTGTGGCAAGAAGTGATAGAGGTGCATCCTGACCATTCAGGGTAAACTTTGAGGGAAGGTTCTGGAAATTTGCTGTAAGACCCAGCATATTTACATAATCTGTTGCAGGAGCATACATATTATTATTCTGATATATAATTGCTTTTGGGAAGGTACTGTTATATATCACCAGAGGATGGGAAGAAGGGTCGATAAAATATCCAGATAGCTTAATGAAATCAGATCTGGCTTCTATTAAAGGTGTAAAGATACATAGAAGAAGAATTAAAAAAAGGCTTGTAATAGAGATTTTTGAGGAATTATGGTGTTTTAATTTCATTTTCTTCACTCCCTTTTTTGATATTATTATTTACAGATTTATTTACGGCAATTTTAATGCCATAATTTTTTCAATATCTTCTTTAAGACGTATAAAATCTTTTACTTCTTTTGAAGAAAAATAATTTTTTGTAACTTCTTCTATTAATTCTACGTGATGCCACAGATATTCATGATATTTTGTATTCCCTGTAGAAGATGCTATTTCTTTTATTACTCTTAACATGGCGAGTGTTACAGCCATATCTGACTTTCCGTACTGTCTTATTTGTGTAAAGGCCAGCTCAAGGGCATCATGGAAATTTATTTTTCTCAAAGATACTATTACGTCACCGCTGAAAGGATCCTTTATTTCCCAGGGAGATATGTGTCTTTTAGCTAAAAGTATAAGTAATCTCCCAAGATGATCAATACATGTTGTTGCTGTGGTAGGATCATTTACTGCAGGTGATATGGCTTTAAGAGCAATATCTACAATCTGTCTTATTCCAAACCCCACATCCTGCTGCATTGTTCTCACGGGACCTATGTCAAAGGCTTCCAGGCAGACCTGGCAGAATTTTTTATCTGTTTTTCCGGCAGGTGCTACAAAGACAATCGGATTGCCTGCTATGACAAATCCTCCTACAGGATATTTTACAAAGAGCTTTACAGCATATCTTTTTGCAAGTTTCCCCAGGCTTTTATCATCGATTAATTGGATATAACCCGTATATTTACTAAAGACAGGTTCACTTTCCGAAACAGGAATTAAATGTTCTGTATAGAACTTTATTTGTTGAGTTGCTTTTTCAGGAAAAACATTTTTTATGACATGTTCAGTATCTCCGGCTATATGATTAACTATATGATTTAACTGTATAAAAAGTGATATGTAATGGATGAAATATATAAGGCTTCCCAGACAGAAAAGAGCAAGGAGAATACCTATGGATATACTGGTGTCAGGAACAAATGGCGAAGGTTCTCCCCTTATTGTCCTGAGTACCAGGAGACAGTAAATAAAGGTTCCTGTGAAGATACCCAGTATTATCTGGTTTACAGGATCTCTCATAAAGGAATTCAGTATACGGGGAGAAAACTGCATTGATGCCATGGTGAGAGCCATAATCATTATGGAATAGATAATGGTAGTTATTGTCATTATGGAACCTGCAATTGTTCCAATTACTATCTGGGCAGAAGCAGTTTCCCCCTTAAAGGCCCATGGCATCCAGTTAGTAAGAGATAGATATAAATCTCCTCTCTCTTCCATATGGGTAAGTACTATGGCAAATATTGCGAGAGAAACAGCTATAATTGTCGGCCTGAACAGGAGACCTGTACGAAGATCATATATAATCTGTGTTGAGATAAACTTTAATCTTTGAAACATTATAAAAATTATCACCTCAAAAAGTTAAATTGTCAAGAGGAGAATTTTCTTTGTACTGCTATTATCAAAGTATATAATTTTATATATTACAGGGAGATGAGCTGAATTGAAAATAATCTTAATCGATGATGATGAAAAATTATTGAACCTTCTGGAAGAATATTTTAAAGAAAGAGATATGGAAGTTTATAAGGCTTTTTCAGGCGCTGAAGGTCTTAGTATCATAGAAAAAGAAGAGTTTGACCTTGCAATTCTGGATGTTATGATGCCGGGAATGGATGGCCTCGAGGTTTTAAGAAAGATAAATAATAATCATCCTTACCTTCCTGTAATAATGCTTACTGCAAGAGGTGATGAGGCAGATAGAATAGTCGGTCTTGAACTTGGAGCAGATGATTATATAGTAAAACCTTTCAGTCCCAGAGAGTTACTTGCCAGGATAAAAGCTGTTACCAGAAGAAAAGAAAAGATGGCAGAAGAGTCTAAAGTTTCCACATCTGAGATAGAGCTTGATTTTAATAAAAGACAGGCTACTTTCAGAGGGAAACCCATAGAATTAACTACTGTAGAATTTGAGATATTATCTATTCTTGTTCAGAATAAAGGTATGGTACTTTCAAGGGATCGTCTTATGGATATGGCCAGAGGGAAGGATTTTATGGCCTTTGATCGATCCATAGATGTTCACATAAGTCATCTCCGGCAGAAACTGGAAGAGGATCCGAAAAATCCTGAATTAATAAAAACCATATGGGGTGTGGGATATCTTTTTACATGAGGAGCTTTATGAAAATATCCAGACTCTACCTTAAAATATATTTTTATTTTCTGGCTATTCTGTTTCTGGTATGTTTTATTATAATTCCTCTTATATTCTTTTTATCAGTGGATAAACCATATAAAAATCTCTTGCAGAAACGTATGGGTCTTTTTGTTTCTTTAATGAAAACTTCCTTATTTAAAGAGGATTTACCTTCAGCTATTAATGATATAGCCAGGCAGGCAGGTGCAGATGTGGCAGTTTACGGAGAAGGAGGAGAAGTTATTCTCACATCAGGAAAACATATAGAACCTCTACAATCTGACCTTATGGGAAAAGTAAAAAATACAGGTTTTTATAGTGATATAACTAAAAAGAGGTTGTTTTTTTTAACTACTGTTGATAAACCACCCTATGCTTATATGTCTGTTTCTGCTGAAGCTGTGGATGTAAGGGAGAGAAGAAGTAAATTTTTTTTCTGGCTTCTGGTTTTATGTGTTATAGTTTCTGTTCTTGTTTATCCTCTTTCTATGACTATAACAAAACCTCTTGAGAAAATAACAAAAAAAGCTATGCAATTTTCTAGAGGAGATTTTACTGTCTTTGAAAAAAAGGAAGGAAAAAGAAAAAGCAGTGATGAGATTTCCAGATTGGATGAAGCTTTTACTCATATGTCAGGGGAACTTTTAAGGATGATAGAAGCAAAAAAAGAATTACTTTCTGATATATCTCATGAAATGGGTTCCCCCTTAAGTAGAATGAAAGTTTCCATAGAACTTATAGAAGATAAGGTAAAGGAAAGTAAAATTCCGTCGTCAGAAGTAATTTTAGCTCTTTCCAGTGATATTGATGATATGGCAAAACTTGTAAAAGAATTGCTGGATTTTTCAAAGATGGACCTTAAAGGTTATACTCTGGATATAAAACAGTGTAATCTGGAGGAACTTGTAAAGTTATGTGTGAAAAGTTTTGAGCCTTTAACCGGTAGAAATAATATATCTATAGAAATTAAAAAAGAAGGAGATTTGCAGAATGTATCTATAGACGAAGAAAAAATTGCCAGAGTTTTGCAAAATCTTCTATCAAATGCCATTAAATATTCACCTCAAAATGGAGTGATTGAAGTTTTGCTGAAAGGAGAAAAGGAACATTTTTTTGTTTCGGTAAAGGATGATGGACCCGGTATAGGGAAAGAAAATGGAGAAAAAATATTTTTTGTTTTTTTCAGGGAAGACCCTTCCAGAACCAGGGGTACAGGAGGAGCAGGTCTGGGGCTTGCTATGGCAAGAAAAATAATAGAGCTTCATGGTGGGAGAATATGGGTGGAAAATCCCGGAGAGAAGGGTGCAATTATAACTTTTAAAATATGAAAAGGATTTTCTTATTTGTCTTAGAATAAGTGCATAATTTAAATGCCTGAGAATTTTTATTATTGTTAAATTATTAATTTCTGTAAAAATAAACCTGTTTAAAGCAACCAGCTTAAGGAAAAAAGCTGAAAGCTGAAAGCTAATAATAATTTAAATTCTAATAGGTTAAGAAAATATATAATAATATCAGGAGGTACTTATGACAAAAAAAGTAGAATCAGATCAAAAGAAGCTTATTCTTGTAATAGATGATGATGAAAATGTTAACAGAATCTTAAAAACTGCTCTGGAAGGTGAAGGCTATGATGTTATGTGTGCTCTGGGAGTAGATGAAGCTATAGCTTATATAGAAGTCAGACGTCCTGACCTGATTATTTGCGATATAATGATGCCAGAAAAAGACGGCCATGATTTTCTTAAGGAATTAAGAGGGAGACCTGCTTTTTCTGATATAAAGGTTATCATGCTTACGGCTCTCAGTGACTTTGAAAATATAAGAAAAACTGTTTCAGCCGGTGTTTTCGATTATCTCACAAAACCTATAGAATCTTCCAAATTATTTGGTGTTATAAGAAATGCTTTTAATGAATTTTATGAATGGTAAAAATCAGAGGCGACTTATGTCGCCTCTGATTAAGTTAATAAAAGATTTTAATTTTCACCCAATTTCCCGGACATATAAGACTGTACCTGAGCAAGTATAGTAGCCCTCCAGTAATATCCAAGGGCTGTAATCTGTTCCTCTGCCTGACCCTGTCTTAACATACGGGCATTTTCATAATAGAAGATTGGAAGTGCTGATTCTTCTTCTCCATTTAGATTAATCATTTCTACTGCTCTCCTGTCAGCAAAATCCAGCATATCAGCAAGAGCTCTTTCATTTTTTATCCCTACAACCGTTGTAAAGCTATCATCCAGTTCAGCATCAAGAGAGTAATATTTGGCTATTAACTGGGCTGAAAGGGTATAACTCGATGTTGATTCTCCTATAACCATGGGAGCTAATTCCTCTTTATCTGCAAATTCTTCTTTCACTACCTCGACTCCTGCAGAGCTTGCAATAGCTAACATATATCTACTATCAATCTGCATAAAAATCTGTTTCATTATATTTGGATGTTGTCTGTAAGCTTCAGCATATTCATCTATAATATTACTTTCAAAGTAGACCATATTAGCTTTGGATGCTCCTGAAAGGACATCTCCTAACTGCTGTATCTCCTTTTTATCCACAGTAGCAGGACTTCCAAATCCTTTTGCTATTTCAAGGGAATCTTTTGAAGCAGTAAGATATAAACTTGCATTGGCATAATAGAGAGCTGAATAAAATAGATCAACTATGGCCTGTTCCTGAGTATAGGATTTATCTTTTATCTTTCTCTCTATTTCAGCGATTTTATCATCTCCCAGTAGAATTAATCCTTCACCTATACTTACTTTACTGTAGGAATCAAATAATGTTATGTAATCACTTGTAGTTACTATATCCTGTGCTTTGAGAGAATCGAGAGCTGCACTGAATTTTGTTTTAACTGCTTCCTTACTTTCTATATAGTCTATAACATCATCGAAGTTTCCTGTTTCTGCATAACGCTGTACCATATTCATACCAAGGACGATAGCTTCCATTTCAGCTGCAGCCTGAAAGGCTCTGTCATATGCCACACATGCCATACCCTGAGCGAGAGCACTGTCAGCTTTTTTTGCTACATAATCAACCTGTGTTACATAGGGTCCAAAATATTCCTGATAGTCCTGAGGAAAGGATTTATATATACCCCTGGCTTCTTTGTATCTACCGTACCATTCTTTTGCTTTTGCTTTAAATCTGTCAAAGGCTTTTGATGGGAGACGGGGTGATGAGTCTTTAGATCCAAGTTTTGGAAGAGTATCACCTGTTAAGAGTTCATATGCATCATATATATTGGAGACTTCTTTTACTTCTATTCCAAGTTTTTTGCCTTTTTCAACAAGGTCTACCGGTTTATTTGTAGCCATATCAAGAGATGTTCTTTCTCCTGCAGGTACGAGGACGAGCTTTTTCCCTTTTTTAGCCGCTCCTTCCAGTTTCTGAGGTATACCTCCTACAGGGCCTACTGTACCATCAGGGTTTATAGTGCCTGTCATAGTGACTTCTTCTTTTATCTTCTGTCCTCGTAATGCTGCAAGCACTCCAGCAGTCATAAGGCATCCTGCACTGGGTCCGTCTATTTTTCCCTTTACACCGAAGTAAAATTCATAATCTGTGGCTTTTTTCCCAAGAAGCATTGTAGAAAGAACTACTGCCATCCATCCGGAAGATTTCCACATATCACCCGTTCCACGGGCTTCACTTTCACCAAAAGCTACACTTAATTCTCCTTTTGAATTGGGGCTGATTCTTATTGTAACCTCACTGGTACCTCCTGAGGGAGGTTTGCCACTTAGATAATAGAGGGCATCAATCTTTACTTCCTCTTCACTCCCGGTCTGGCCTGGTTCCGGTGTATTCTTTGATACTGAAGTAGATGCTCCGGGTGTTATATCTGTGGATGTACCGGGAGTCGATTCGTTGTCTAGCTTATTACACAGGGTACAGCAGCAGGAAGACAGTGAACTTACTGCAATACAGGCAATTATTACAAATACAATAATCTTAGTTATATAATTTTTTTTCATAGATAACCTCCTTATTAAATATAATTATGCCCATTAGATTTTTTATATTATAGTTAATTTCATAACTTTCCATAAATAAGTGAGCAGTCATCAATGGTTTACTCTTCACTCTGAATAATTTATGTTACGTTAAGAAATAGACTATAATATATTCTTCTGCTCTAAAGAGAATTCCTTTAATAATTTTTTATAGAAACTATTTTTTCCCACCTATTATTCTGGAAACTTTTGTCTCTAATATTACCGGGACATCTGTGAAGATTTTTTCATTCAGATAAACCTGAAACCAGAGGAGGCCGGGTTTATAAAGGGGGAATTTCTTTAAAGACAATAAAAATCTTTTTACAGCAAAGTCTTTCTCACAGTTAAATTTGCGCTTTAAAACTTCATAATAAAGCTTATCTTTCCCGGTTGTAAGAATTTTTATTTCTTCTGTATAGTTTCCCTTACCTACAACCCATTCGGTAACTATACAGAATGAGATAGTAGATGGATATGTAATAGCTTTTATTTTATTAAATATTCCCGATAAGACAGGTCTTTCAGACAGGTCTTTTCCTATACTGTCACAGAGTATGAAGGTTTTGATGAAAGGTTCCAACGGGTGGTACTCCTTTTATGACTTATAATTTTTATTAAATTCGATAAACACACAGGAAATTCCCTCTGTATTTCGAATCTTCCTTATCATGTATAATAAAAAGAAACATAAAGTTATAAATGATCCTGTTCTTGGATTTATACTTCTTGAACCTTCTCTGATACTGGAACTGGTTGATTCATCTACATTTCAGCGTCTTCGGAGAATAAGGCAACTGGGAACGACTTTTATTACCTATCCCGGTGCAGAACATACTCGCTTTGCTCATTCTCTGGGGGTATTTTTCCTGGGAACTAAAATAATATCACATCTTCTATCTTTATCTACCAACCCTTTTTATTATTTGAGTAAGGACGAAAAGGAAAGATTTTTGCTTCTGGTACAGGTGGCAAGCCTTCTTCATGATATAGGCCATGGTCCTCTTTCCCATGTCTTTGAACGTATATGTGGTAAAACTCATGAGGAGTGGACGGCAAAAATAGTTCTTGGTGATGGTAATTATAATGAAATATATAATATATTAACAGGAAAAAATAATTCCTTTGATAAGGATTTTCCCCGGGATGTTATAGATATTTTGAATAATAGATATATTGACCCCAAAAAGGGATATCTTTCATGTGCTAATTCTATTATTTCAGGAGAATTAGATGCAGACAGAATGGATTATCTTCAGAGAGATGCCTATTATACAGGTGTAAGATCAGGGATTATTGATGCAGACAGGATTATTTATACCTTTGATCTTTACCGACCAGAAGAAGATAATCAGGAGAAAATAGTTGTGTGGGATAAGAGTTTTTACAATGTAGAAGAATATATATTTTCAAGATATTATATGTACTGGAAGGTATATTATCACAGAACCACAAGATTTTATGATCTACTTTTTACAAGTATTGTAAGAAGATTGCGGGAAAGCCTGGAAAAGACTGATCTTGACATTGCTTCCGAAAATCTTGTGGAAATAATCCTTAACCCTGAACCATCACTTTTTCAGTGGCTTATGCTTGACGAAGCAGATCTTTTTTACTCTATTAAGATGTGGGGTACTTATAGTAAAGATATTATATTGAAGGATCTCTGTGAGAGATTCATAAAAAGGAAAATATTTAAGTGTATACCGGATTCCCTTGTCCACTCTGAGGAAAAGCTAGAAGAAGTGAAGAAATTGCTTCTTTCCAGAGGACTCAATCCGGAATATTATCTATTACGGGATAAGGCTTCCAAGGTTGTTTATGATTTTTATACAGAAGAACAGGAAAGAATATATATAATGGATAAATATACTCATAAACCCTGCCCCATATCTGTTCTATCTGATAAAGTCAAAACCCTTGCTATTAAAAAGACTGAAAAAAGGTATTATGTCCATCCTGACTATTATGAAGAGGTTATGAGGATACTGGGGAAGTGAGACGTGCAGGGGCAGAACATTGTTCTGCCCTTTACTCCCGATCATCATTTTATGAAACAAATTATCATCGGAGTCCACTCATTACTTGATCTTATCTTTAGAGCAGAAGACCTTAACACAACTTCTGTTCCTGCTACAAAACGTCTTGAAGAAGGTATAGCAGGTCATAGAGAGGTTCAGCTTTCCAGAGCCTCCGAATATGAAAGAGAAGTTCCTGTTGAATTTTCCTATAACAGAGATGAATATGAACTTATTGTAAGAGGCAGGGTTGATGGAATCTACAGATATGAAGAAAGCCTTAGAATTGAGGAAATAAAGACTACTTCCCTGAACTTAGAGGCTTTACAGCCACATTCCTGTTATGAAGCTCAATTGAAGCTATATATGTATTTTTTTTCTCAACTCTATCCTCATAAGGAAATTAAAGGAGTTCTCACTTATTTTTCTCTGAAAAATTCTTTTACCAGAGAGTTTGAAATAGAATTCAAAAAGAAAGAATTTCGGGAATTTTTTGAAGAGCTTGCCGATAAAATAATTGACATCGCCAAAAAAGAAGATGAGTGGAAGACCTGTCGGAATGTTTCTATTGAAAAACTGAACTTCCCCTTTAAAGTATTACGGAAAGGTCAGAAAGAATTAATGGAAAAAGTCTACTCCATAATGGAAGAGGGGAAAAATCTTCTTTTAGAAGCTCCAACAGGAATAGGGAAGACCTCAGCCATACTTTTTCCGTCTATTAAATATCTCCCCTGTGAGTATTATAGAAAGATTTTCTTTTTAACTGCCAAAACACCGGGACAGAATATTGTAAGGGAAACTCTGGAACTGTTTCATAAGGGGGGACTTCATTTAAGAAGTATTTTTTTGAATGCCAGAGAGAAGATGTGTTTTTGTGAGGAGTGTATCTGTGATCCTCTATTATGTGAATATGCAAAAGGTTATTATAAAAAAGTTCCCCCGGCTATTGAGGAAATATTACCAGGCGAGATTTTCATAAGAGAGAAAATCCTCACACTGGCTTTAAAATATAAGATCTGTCCCTTTGAATTTTCTCTCGATCTATCTCTTTACTGTGACATAATTGTCTGTGATTATAATTATGTTTTTGACCCTCTAGTTTACTTAAGAAGATATTTTCTCTTCGGAGGAAAAGAGAAATATCTCTTTCTGGTAGATGAAGCCCATAATCTTGTTAACAGAGGAAGAGATATGTATTCTGCTTCACTGGAGAAAAAAAGCATTCTGGAACTGAAGAGAAAGATGAAAAATAAAGATAAAGACTTATTCGAATTTTTTGATCTTATGAACAGGCAGTTTATTCAATGGAATAAAGATATGAAAGAAAATGATAATTCCCTACTTATTCTGAATGAAATACCGGAATTTTATTATAAATGGGAGAAAGAATTTTTTGAGTCTGCTGAGGAGTTTCTTAAAAATAATATTTCTTCGGAATTAAGAGATTTTTATTATGATTTTCGTCATTTTGCAAATATAAGAAAACTTATTTCTCAGGATTTTAAAATTTTTGTAAAACGTAAAAGTGGCACTTTTCTGTGGAAGATATTTTGTATTAATCCCGGAGAGGAATTAAGAAAAAGACTTCGCAAATCACACAGTTCTATTTTTTTTTCAGCTACCCTGTCACCTTCGGAATATTTTAAAGAGAATCTTGGTTTAAAGGAAAAAACTGATATTCTATCTCTTCCATCTCCCTTTCCTCCAGATAATTCTCTTTATTTACATATACCCGGTATTTCAACTACTTATAAAAAAAGAGAAGACTTTCATGATGAGATAGGAAAACATATAAAAAGAATTATAAATATAAGGCCCGGAAATTATTTATGCTATTTCCCTTCATATAAATATTTAGAGGATGTATATAAGAAAATGGAATTGGATTATAATGTGGAAGTTCTTCTTCAGTCAAGATATATGAGTGAAGAAGAGAGAGATGATTTTTTAGAAAAATTCATTCCCGATGACAGAACCAGAATAGGTATGGTTGTTATGGGAGGACTTTTCGGAGAAGGTATTGATCTGCCGGGAGATAGATTAATAGGTGCCATTATAATAGGAGTGGGTCTTCCCATGGTAGATGAAGAACAGACACTTATTTCTGCATATTTTGAAGACCAGAAAACCGGCAAGGGTTTTCTTTACAGTTATATGATACCCGGTATAATAAGAGTTATTCAGTCTGCAGGAAGGGTTCTTCGAACACCACAGGACAGAGGCATTGTAGCCTTTATGGATGACCGGTTTCGAATGCCTCAATATCGCTTTCTTTTACCTGCCAGATGGTTTACAGATAAGAGGGCTTTTGCTACAAAAGATTATGAGGTGATATTGGAGAGGTTCTGGAGTCAGGAGAGACGTGAGACGTGAGGGTTTTATGGTGCAGGGGCGAACCCCAGTGTTTACCAATCTCTTGAATCATCTCCCTTTCACGCATCATCCCTTATGTATCACCCATTAACAAAAAATGAAGAAATTTGAGAGGATAAAGAATTTATTAGAAGAAATTATCTAATATGATTGAAAGGCTTAAATATAAAATCCGGGGTCTTGATTGTGCTGAAGAAGTAAAAGCTCTTCGTGATACTGTAGGAATGCTTCCAGGTATAAAAGAGCTTGATTTTGATATATTAAATGGCCGGATGGATCTTGCAGTAGATACACTTTTGACTTCAGAGGGAGATATATTCAAGGCTGTATCTAAAGCAGGACTTCAGGCATCATCTCTCTCTTCTTCCAGTGATATACCATGGCATAGGCAGGGACATGTTATTATGTGTCTTCTGGGAGGAGTTTTTTTAATTGCCGGGTCTATTTCTCACGGAATAATTAGTAAGAATTTTTATGATGTTTTTATATGTGGTGAGCTTACATCAGGCCATAATTTCCCACGTATTTCAATTTTTTTGTATCTTCTTTCAATAGTATTTTCTATCTGGTATATAGCTCCGAAAGCTTTAAATTCTCTGAAAAGCCTGCGTCTGGATATAAATTTTTTAATGATTCTTGCCATAACAGGTGCTATTGCCATTGGTCAGTGGTTTGAATCTTCAACTGTTATATTCCTTTTTGCTCTGGCCCGGGTTTTAGAGTCCTGGAGTATGGTGAAAGCCAGAAGAGAAATTGAAACACTTATGGAACTTTCTCCTCAGAAAGCCCGTTATATCTGCCCTCATGACGGTAATATTGAAGAAAAGCCAGTGACAGAAGTTCCTGTGGGGGTTATTGTTCTTGTGCGACCCGGTGAAAAAATACCTCTTGATGGTATAATTACAAAGGGAAAAACCTCTGTTAATCAATCTCCCATAACAGGAGAAGCTATTCCTGTAGTAAAGGAAGAGGGTCATGAGGTTTTTGCAGGGACCATCAATGAAGATGGTGCAATTGAAGTTAAGGTAAGCAGACCTGCTGAAGATACTGCTCTTGCAAGGATTATCCGTATGGTAGAAGAAGCCAGACTCCGCCGTTCTCCACTGGAGCAGTGGGTTGAAAAATTTGCCCGCTATTATACACCTGTTATGATTTTAATATCTATTTTTATTGCCCTTATTCCTCCCCTTTTTTTATCATGGCCATGGGTTGAATGTCTATATAGAGCTTTAGTGATTCTTGTAATTGCCTGTCCCTGTGCTCTTGTTATTTCCACCCCTGTAAGTATTGTGGCAGGTCTTACCTCGGCTGCCCGTAATGGCATACTTATTAAAGGTGGTATTTATCTGGAATCTCCGGCAGATCTTTATGCCATTGCCCTTGATAAAACAGGAACCCTTACTTATGGTCATCCTGAAGTAAAAGATATAATTCCTTTTAATAGCTATAATTCCCGGGAAATACTTTCTAAAGCTTCTTCACTGGAATCTCAGAGTAAACATCCCCTGGCAAAGGCTATTCTCAGCAGAGCCATTAAGGAGGGAATAGAATTTACATCTTCAGAGACCTTTTCTTCAATAAAAGGTAAGGGTGCAGAAGGTTTTATAGAAGGAAAATTTTTCTGGATTGGAAGTCACAGATTTATGGAGGAAAAAGGAAAAGAAACTCCTGAATTTCATAAGAAAGCAGAAGAACTTGAATCTCTTGGATATTCTGTAGTGGCTCTTGGAAATGACAGGGAAGTCTGCGGTCTTATAAGTATTTCCGATAGTGTAAGACCACAGGCGACTTCAGTTATAAAATCTCTTAAAGAACTGGGAATAAAAAAGATAATTATGCTTACAGGTGATAATAGAGGCACTGCTGAGTCTGTAGCTACACAGACCGGTGTAGATGATTTTAAAGCAGGTCTTCTTCCGGAGGATAAAGTAAAAACTATAGAGAATCTTGTAAAAGAATTTAAATCTGTAGCTATGGTGGGAGATGGTGTAAATGACGCTCCTGCCATGGCTCTGTCAACAGTGGGTATAGCTATGGGTGACATAGGTACCGATGTAGCTATTGAAGCTTCTGATATAGTACTTATGTCTGATGACCTATCAAAATTACCCTGGCTTATAAAACATTCCAGAAGAACTCTGAGTATAATAAAACAGAATATATTTTTTGCCCTGGCCTTTAAATTTTTATTTATGGGACTTGCCATAGCTGGATTGGCGACTCTCTGGATGGCAATCCTTGCCGATATGGGTGCTTCTCTTCTGGTTATTTTTAATGGATTAAGACTTATGAGGTGAGATGTGAGAGGATAATAGTAAATTTGCTATTTTTTGCAATGTCTGGTTTACTAAATAAGGGAAAGTGGGTATAATAAAAGTGATGTGAGTTTTTGGAAAATTTAGTAGAAATTAAAAAAAATTATTTGCTATTGACAAAACTTTATAGTATAATTATATTATAAATATTGACATTATTATGTTAATTTGATAGAAATTTGTTTTTCAGGCAGGGATAATTAAATGTTTAAAATAGATGGAAAGAGTTATGATTCTGAGAAGTCGGGTTTTACCCTTTCAGAGGTTGTAATTGGTGTTTTTCTTTTAGGACTGGTGTTAGTTACTATTACAGGTGTTTTTGTGGGAGGTTTATCAGGAGCAAAAAAGGCTCAGAAGAAGATACTTGCTATTAACCTTGCAGAAGCTATGGTTGATAGTATTATGCTTATGAAATATACTGATGTGGATCTTAGTTCTTCTCCTTATGATGGAACACTTTCTACACCAACTGCACAGACAGATGATGATGGAAATGGAATTATCTTTCCTCCTTCTCCCTATCCTCAGGAAAAAGCGGGAGGAGGGATAGCCAGGTATAAAATAGAGATTAAAGAATATGGCACAGTTGCGATGATTAAGGAAGTTACTGTTACTGTTTCAATAGAAGAGGCAGGAGGTCAGGGTAAGACAGAGGTTAAACTTACGAGTTATAAAGCTCAGTAAAGGGGGACTTATGAAAGGACATTCAGTACTGGAATTAATTTTGACTATGCTTATATTTTCATTATTTCTCCTTGCTATGACTCAAATTTTCAATGTGGGACTGAAATCCTGGAACCTCATTGAAATGAAAACTGCCCTTGAGCAGGAATCGACTTTATCTCTTAATCTATTGAAAAGAGATCTTTTTCTTTCAGATAATATGACTGTTCAGGTAGGAGGAAAAGGGAAGGAGTTTGTTATAATGGAAAGTGCTGTAGATGAAAAAGGTGTTTTTCATTATAATGAGAAGACAGGTGTTCCTGTATGGCAGGCCTTTATTCTTTATTATACCTATCCGAGAGATGGCGGTGATGCAAAACTGTCTATAAGTCTGGATTTAAACAATCCTGAACCTGAAAAGTCTCCCAAGAAAAAACTTATTAGAAAGATTATGAGGCATAATCCTTCTGAGGTTGCCACAAGATTAACTAATTACTGGTTATATTTTACTGATTCCATATCTCCTCCCATACAGGGAGAAGATCGTATAGGTAAGCCTCATATTCTTGCAAAACATATGGATAAGATGGTAATTTCAGAAAGTTCTGTTGATAGTGATAATGCCCTTGATATAGAACTTCTTCTTGTTAAATCAATACTTGAAGATCGCCTGGCTTATGAGAAGAATTTTGCTTATAATGTGGGCTATGAGAGGTTGACCATAAAGGGCAGTGTTTTTTTGAAAAATACGAAGAAACAATAAGTAAAAAGAAAGGGTGATGTTCTATGAAAAGAATTAATAAAGACCGTGGGATAATAATAATATCCATATTAATGGTTACAATAATTCTTCTACTTGTGACCACTTCCATACTATTTATGCATTCCACCACACTTGGATT
>Ga0302241_1001025_pt1 | contig 22121 bp, 16 predicted proteins | sample AAG_UR_Arg_MG_FD_193532 | JGI IMG/M metagenome (GOLD analysis project Ga0302241, IMG submission 193532) | Enriched activated sludge microbial communities from anaerobic digester in WTTP, New Holstein, Wisconsin, United States - AAG_UR_Arg | ecosystem: Engineered > Bioreactor > Anaerobic >... | reverse complement strand
AGCCATCTGAGGTAACCGAATAGGTCTAACAACTACAGATTGACCTGAAACAGCACTTACTACTTTTTTGGCTGGTATCTCCCTGGATTCAAAAACCTGACGTATTGTCTCTCCTAAAGCTTCAGGATCAACTATTTTACCATCTTTAACAGTACCTTTAGGAGTATCTGCAAGCCCTACTCGTACTACTTGAGGTACTCTTTTTGTGTCTTCAATATACATTACTTTAACATTACTACTACCAATATCTATACCTACAGCACCTACTTTACCAAGCCCAAACAGGTTCCTCAAAAACGACATTTATTCACCTCCCCTCGCGGATAAGTTTGTATTAAAATTTATAATTATCAACGACAACCCGCCCCTAAACCTTTTATTAAAAGGTTTTTAATACTTTCGAGACAAATAAAAAAAATCCTTCTAAATCCTAAAAATAATTCAATCAAAAACCATATACTCTAAAAAAATACCAATCAATGAAACGATTATATAATTCTATTAAATCTTTCTGATAAAACATTACTATAAAGCAGCCTAAAACCATAGCAGGTCCAAAAGGTATAGCAGTTCGGCCAAATCTATACTTACGCTGAAATAAACGAAGAGGTATTATTAAAATCCCTATAATTGATCCTATAACTACGGAAAAAGCAAAAGAAATCAAAGCATCTCGCCAGCCTATAAAAGCCCCGATTAAAGCTCCAAACTTGGCATCTCCTCCTCCAATAGGAGGGAGTTCTTCATATTCCTCACAGAATACAGATAATCCAATAAAAGCGTGAAGACCTGATACACTGGCAAATAAAAAAGGATACATTTGATAAGAAATCCTTAAATCTTCCACATATAAATGTTCATTTAATATATCCTTAATAAGATTCACAAGAAAAGTCAGAAAAAAAAGAAAGAAAAATATTAAAAAAGCAAAATTTCTGGCGTTATTGGAATAACATGGTAATTCTTCAGTATGAACCAGGCTTATAACTCCAAGAGAAAACCCTATTACTATTGTTAAGAAAAAAGGTATGCAGAGGGCATCCCAGTTTTTTATAATCCATTTTAATGTATCTTTAAAATAACCCGAACTATTGTTAGTAAAAAAAGACCCATCTAAAATACTGTATAAAAAGGTACGCAGTTCTTTGAAAAAATCTGAAAAGTATAATAATATAATACCAAACCAGAATATAAAAACAAAAAACATATATCCTGTTATCACACCAAATAAAGAGTCCTTTATGCCGGGTGGATCTAAAAATAAACTGAATATAATACCCATTATTACACCTGAAAAAGTTATACGATCAAAAATAAGTTGATATTTCAAATCTATAAAAAATATAATTAACATAAGACAGGCCAGCACTAAATCTCTCAGAAGAAACCAGGTTAATCCATATTTGAGGTAAAAAGCCACAAACATAATAGCAGTAATTAACTCTACAAGAAAATATTGCCATGATATAGGAGTTTGACAATTTCTGCACTTTCCCCGGAGGATAAGAAAACTAAAAAAAGGAATGTTATCCAGGGCAGATATTAAGGCACCACAATTAAGACAATGGGAACGTTCGAAAGCAATAGTTCTGTACTTTGGCAATCTGAATATACAGACATTTAAAAAACTGCCTACCATAGCACCATATAAAAACATACTTAGTAATATAAAAATTCCTTCGATATAAACTCATCCTTCCTGCGTAAATATAAGGGGAGAAGAGTATTCTCTTCTCCCCTTTATAAGACAGTTGAAATTTATTATTTTTTTGTCTTTAAACCCTGGCCTGGATTATACTGTGGATACTTATCGCTAACACCTGCTGCTGTATGAGCAGAAGTACCAGTACACCACATAGTAAAGTTATCCGGTATTGTGCAGTATGTATATGCATAACTGGTACCACGAGCAGAAGGACATTGAGGTATGGTCTTCATATAACCACCACCGGTAGCATGTCCTGATGAAGTTAATGTTACTAACTCTGTAGGATAATCTCCCGAATTATCAGTAGCATACATTTCAAGTGCAGTAGCAATGTTCTTTAAATTAGATTCGCAGGCTGCTAACTGCCCCTGTGCACGGGCTTTTAAAAAGTTAGGAACTAAAATAGCCGCTAAAATTGCGATAATTGCAATAACGATCATTAACTCAATTAAAGTAAAACCTTTCTTATTTCTCACAATTTCACCTCCTTAATCATTTAATTTTTAAATCTTCAACCTTTTTTCAGGCTACTTATTAATATACCCTATTATTATTTTTTTTAGACCTGAAATATGAAATTTCTTTAAATATATTACAAAGCCTTTATTTATATAAGCTTTCAGCTTTCAGCTTTTCTCCTTAAGCTGATTGTTGAAAGCTGACTGTTGATAGCTCAAAAATACTTATCTTTACCAAGAATACCTTTTAATTTATCCAGAGATTTTTTTATTAACCTTGATACATGCTTTTGAGACACACCAAGTTTCCTGGCAATTTCGATCTGAGTAAGATCTTTGTAGAAGAAAAGAAATATTACATCTCTCTCCAGCATTTTCAACTGGTCTATTGCCTGCATAATTGCAATTTTATCCTCAACAGGTAATTTAAAGGAAACATAACGTAAACTCTTTATACGATCAATAAGAGGAGAACTATAATGTCCCTCGTCATTTTTACCTTTATTACTATCCAGCGAAGTGACCCTGAAATTATCAATGAACTTTAATATTTCCCTGATTCCTTCTTCTTTTATATTACAATATTCAGCTATTTCAAGTAATACTGGAGAACGCCCCAAATCTTTAGTTAAAACTTCTATTGCCTTTAATATCTGAATATAAAGGCTTTGAATCCATCGCGGTCTCTTTATAATACTACTTTTATCTCTTAAATAATGTCTTATTTCGCCACGAATCTTATGAGTTGCATAAGTAACAAATTTGACGTTTTTCTGGACATCGTAAGCATCAACAGCCTTAATTAAGCCTATATATCCTACCTGAATCAAATCATCAATACTTTCACCACTATCCTGATAATTTTTAGCTATATATCTCACCAGGCTAAAATTATTTAATACTATTTCATGACGTAATTCAATATTCCTGGTTTGAACATATGTTAATAATAATTCATTATTTATATTTTCATTTGTAAAATTAGTCACTTCAGGGATAAAATTACTATCATCAATAAAATCCTCCTCTGCCTGCGAATCTTCCTGAGAAAAATTATTATCCTCTGATGTCATAAGAATCTCCAGTAACTTTCTGTCCTAAAGTTTCACTTATGTATTTACCTGCTAATAGCTTAAAATAAAAAAATAGGGCACCTCCTACAGACCCTTCTAAAAATAATATATAATCTCCTATACTTTTGCACTTTTTAAACAAAGCCTTATTCCACCCTGTAGGGGCGCAAGGCCTTGCACCCCTACAGGATAATGATTTTTCAAGATTCTGCAAAAGTATAGTAATCTCTATAATATTGCACATCTGGTAATTTAATGTGTTTATTTAATAGTTCCAATAAGTTGATACATGGGTAAAAAGACAGATACTACTATGAATCCAACTATTCCACCCATTCCAACTATCATAATAGGTTCAAGCATTGATGTAAGCGATTCTAACATAAATTCTACTTCAGTATCATAAAAATCTGATACCTTAGAAAGCATAGCATCTAAATTACCGGTTTCTTCTCCAACGGCTACCATCTGAGTTACCATGGGAGGGAATAATCCGCTCATTCCAAGAGGTCCTGCTATACTTTCTCCTTCACGTATACTTTCTCTTACTTTTATAACTGTTTGAGCTATAATTTCATTACCTGAAGCTTTTCCTACTATTTCTAATGATTGCATAATAGGTACACCGCTACTTAACAAAGTCCCAAGAGTTCGACAAAATCTTGAGATAGCAACTTTTTTATTTAACAAGCCAAATACTGGCATACGAAGTTTCAGCATATCATACTGCATTCGACCTGCCTGAGTTTTTACATATTGATTAAATACTACTACAAGTACAATTATCAATATTATAACAGGCCCTATAACCAGCGGATTTTTCGAGGCCTTAGTAAGACCTATTAATATTTTAGTAGGAAGAGGCAAATCCAAATCCATACCTTCAAATAATTCTACAAAGGTAGGTAATATATAAGTAACAAGGAAAAATACTATTGCCAGAGCCATAATTAAAATTACAGTAGGATATGTCATTGCCGACTTAACTTTTTTCTCCAATCTCAAATCAGCTTCAAGGAAATTAGCAAGACGGTTTAAAACAGTATCAAGGACACCACCCATTTCACCGGCTTTTACCATGCTTATATAGAGAGTTGAGAAAACATTAGGATATTTACCCAGAGCATTTGATAAAGTAGAACCACCTTCCACATCTTTTCTCACAGCAATAAGAACTTCCTGTAATTTCTTATCTTCTGTCTGTTGTGACAGAATGTCAAGACACCTTACCATAGCAAGGCCAGCGTTAATCATCGTAGCAAACTGACGACTAAAGATGGTAAGGGATTGCATATTTACTCTTCGAAACCTATCAACATAGGCCAGCAAATCAGTTTGAACATTACTAGAAGAGCGTTCGGTTATACTCTTTACAGTATACCTCATCTCTCTTAGCTTATTGATTACTACACGCTGATTTTCTGCATCTATAGTCCCCTTAACCATTTTCCCTTCAGAATCAATAGCCTCATAGAGAAATGTTGGCATAAAAGACTTCACCCTCCTTTAAATTTCAGTATATTGACCGACTAAAATGAAACCTATTATTAATAGAAACCACCACATCCTATTTCACTGCTCTCAAAAATCTTTGAAAGTCAGCTGTCCACCTCCTTTGTCATTTTTTTATTTTTATAAATCTCTTCCCCACGCAAAACTATCAATTAAAGATACTTATAGAGCATCTATTAATCTTCTTAATTCCTCTCTATGAGAAGTTCTATTCATAGCTTCTTCATATGTTATCTGTTGAGTTTTATAAAGCTCCAGAAGGGATTGTTCCATAGTCTGCATTCTATATTTTGCACCTGTCTGGATAGAATTATACAATTGATGTGTTTTACCTTCACGTATCAAATTTCTAATAGCTGGAGTGACTATCATAATTTCCATAGCCGGCACTCTGCCTATACCACTGGCATGAGGAATTAGTTGCTGAGAAATTACAGCCTGTATAACACTGGAAAGTTGAATTTTTACCTGTTGTTGTTGATGAGGAGGAAATACATCTATAATTCTATCAACTGTCTGAGATGCATCTGAAGTATGTAAAGTAGTTAGAACCAGATGCCCCGTTTCAGCTGCAGTAATAGTAAGAGCAATTGATTCTAAATCTCTCATCTCACCAACCAGTATAACATCAGGATCTTCACGAAGAACAGCCCTGAGAGCATTTGTCCATGCCTGTGTATCATGTCCGAGTTCTCTCTGGTTAACCATAGATTTTTTATGGGGATGAACATATTCTATGGGATCTTCTACTGTAACTACATGACAGGAACGATTTGCATTAATCTGATCAATCATACAGGCCAGAGTAGTCGATTTACCCACTCCTGTGGGGCCCGTAACTAAAATCAATCCCTGATGTAACTCTACAAGTTCATCCAGAACAGGTGGTAAATTTAATTCATCACGGCATGGAACAGTCTCAGGAATAGCTCTTAAAGCAGCTGTTACACATCCACGCTGACGAAAAACATTAATCCTGAATCTACAATATCCCTGTAATCCATGAGAAAGATCAAGTTCCCAATTTTTTTCAAAAAATTCTTTCTGCTTATCATTTAATATACTGTAGACCAGACGCTTTGTATCCTGAGGACGAAGTCTTGGGTACTCTGTAGGTACTAATCTGCCTGTTATCCTCAAAGTAGGAGGTAAACCCACTGTAAGATGAAGATCGGAAGCTCCTCTTTCAACAGCAATACGCATCAAATCTGCCAGTCCAAAAGTGGCCGCATCCTGTGCCATAAGTTACATCTCCTCTCCCACATATACAACCCTGAGACATTCCTCTATTGTAGTGGTACCTTCCAGAACCTTACGTAAACCATCTTCCTGAAGTGTAACCATACCATTTTCTATAGCTGCATCCTTTACTTCTACTGTAGGAGCATTTCTTAAAATTAAAGGACGCACATTCTCGTTTATTGTCATCATCTCATATATACCGGATCTTCCTTTGTAACCGGTTCCCTTGCAGTGCTCACAACCTCTGCCATGATAAAAGACAATATTCGTATCGGCAAGATTAAGACCGAATTTCGCCACTGCCTCTTCAGGAGGAGTATAAGACTCACGGCAGTTAGGACATATACGCCGCACAAGACGCTGGGCAATTACTCCCACCAGAGCTGATGCCACAAGGAAGGGTTCTATTCCCATATCTATAAGACGGGTTATAGCTCCGGGAGCATCATTGGTATGAAGGGTGGATAATACTAAATGACCGGTAAGAGCTGACTCAATAGCAATCTGAGCTGTCTCCTGGTCACGTATCTCACCTACCATTATTATATCAGGGTCCTGACGGAGGAAACTCCTCAGGGCAGTTGAAAAATGAAGGCCTGCTTTCGGATTTATCTGTACCTGATTAATACCGGGCAGCTGATATTCTACAGGGTCTTCTACTGTACAGATATTTACTTCAGGACTGTTCAGCATATTTAATGCTGTATATAGGGTTGTAGATTTTCCACTACCAGTAGGACCTGTAACAAGTATCATTCCATAAGGTTTAAATACCAGATCCTCAAAGACTGCCCGTGTATCAGGCATAAGACCCAGTTTGTCAAGGCCAATCATAACACTGCTCTTATCCAGAATACGCATAACTATCTTCTCTCCGTGAGAAGTGGGAAGACTCGATACACGAAGGTCATATTCCTTGTTATCATGTTTTAAGTGGATTTTTCCATCCTGGGGAATTCTTCTTTCCGCTATATCAAGACTTGCCATAATCTTTATACGGGATACCATTGGTGCCTGTATATGTTTCGGAGGCGACATAACCTCATGAAGAACTCCGTCAATCCTGTAACGAACACATACATTTTTCGCCCGAGGTTCTATGTGGATATCACTGGCCTTATCATTGATGGCCTGAGTAATAATAAGGTTTACAACCCTTACTATAGGAGCTTCATCTACTAATTCCTTTAATTTGTCAAGCTCCATCTCCTCTTCTTCTTCAAGGGTTTCAAGATCTCCGAAATCTGAAAGAGCAATATCCTGCACAGTTTCATGCACTTCTGCAAGGTCAGTCACACCAAACTGTTTGTTTATAGCCCTTATGATACTCTCTTCAGTGGAGATCATAGGTTCTATATCAAATCCTGTAATAAGTCTTATATCATCAATAGCAAATACATTCAGAGGATCTACCATTGCAAGGGCCAGTTTGTTGTTTTCCTGTCCCACAGGGATAACCTTGTAACGCTGAGCTAAATGCTCAGGAATAGCCCGGGCCAGTTCAGGGTCGATTTCCACTTCATCTAAATCTATGAAGGGAACTCCCATTTCCTTTCCTATAACCTCTGTAACCTCTTTCTCTGTTACATAACCCAGACCGATTATGATTTTTTCAAGAGATTCATTACTATTTTTTTGCTGTTCAATTGCCTTTTCTAATTGTCTCGGAGTTATTAAACCTTCTTCAAGTAACATTTCAGCTATATCTTTACTTGAAGCGCTTGAAGGGGTTATCATTAAATTTTCACCTCACAAAATTTATATATACTAAATTCACTCTCATTATAGCAGGCATTACTCATAAGAGCAAGTCTTTAAATATCAGGTCAAAATCTGATTTTTTTTAATTCAAATACATACAGAACATTATTCTACAATACTCAGGATAATCCTTCTAGCTACAAAAATAAAAAATTACACGTTCATTATAAATTATAAGAAATTTTATTTTTTTAATTATAATGATTATTTGTAATAAAAAAATCCTTTATTGATTTTCTATACTCTTTCTATATTCTTCAACAGCTTGCAAATGTTCCTCATAAGTATTACTAAATTTATGTCTCCCATTACCTTTTACAACATAATAAAGATATGTAACAGAAGCCGGGGAAAGAGCTGCTTTAATCGAAGATAAACCGGGGTTAGCTATTGGTCCGGGAGGAAGCCCTTTATAAAGATAGGTATTATAAGGCGAATCTATTTCCAAATCTTTATAAGTAAGAAATTCCTTTGGAGAATCAAATAAGAATTGTATAGTAGCATCACACTCAAGAAGCATATCTTTCTTAATTCTATTATAATATACAGCTGCCACAATGGGTCTTTCATCCTCTACTTTTGCTTCCCTTTCTATTAGAGAAGCAAGAACTATTAACTTATACATAGATAAGCCTTTTTTCTCAGATAGATATTCCGAATCCTGTGGAACAACATCCTGAAACTGCTGAAGCATTTTATTTATAATCTCCAGCGGTGTGCTATCTTTATATACAGAATAGGTATCAGGAAAGAGAAATCCTTCTAAAGTCTTTCCTTTTAATATATGAGAGTATTTAAAATTAATTCCCTTTTTACTCTTAACTATATCCATAAATTCTTTTTCATCAATACTACCCTTATTCTTTAATAAAAAAGCAATCTGTCTGGATGTATAACCTTCAGGAACAGTAAAACTATAAGTCTGTGCATCTACTCCATGTTGAAGAGCATCTAAAATTTCAATCATAGACATACCTGTATGGAGTGTATATTTACCTGCCTGTAATTTCTCACCGGTTTTTGTATATTTAGAAACTAATCTAAAAATAAAACTACTTTTTATAAGACCTTTCTGTGACAGCATATCACCTATGTCAGAAGTGGAACGTCCCGGTTCTATATCAACAGTCACCTGTGTTTTACCGGGGCCAGGAGACCATATTTGCAAATAATTTACTGCAACAGCACCTGTGACAGAAATCAGTATTAAAATAAGCAGGACATTAAAAATACGAAATAAATTTTTCACTATTTAACTCCCTTACTCGTGAGAAGTGAAACGTGAGAGGTGAGAGGTATTTAACTCCTCGCCATTCACTTTTCACTTCTTTTCACTTTTCACTATTTCACAAGTTCATCCAAAAAAACTTTTCTTAATAGATGGGGATTTTTTTTCCTGCTTCTATTAAAATCAGACCTGGCTTTTTTTGTTAAACCCTCTCTAAAAAAACACACACCTCTTCTAAGATAGATTTCTTCCGAAGGAGAGTCTGGAAAATCTTCAAGATATTGAGAGTAATAATTTATTGCCTTAATATTATCACCTGCTTCATAAAAAGTTCTTGCTATATCTAATAGTAAAGTCGGATTTTCCTTATTATAAAAATAAAGTTTTTCAAGTATAGATGCGGCAAGATTAATTCGTCCCGTTTGTTTATATATCTCATAAAGTTCATAGGCTATTGAAAAACGATTAAATTCCTGCTCATAAACTGCTTGAAAATATTTCTCGGCCTCTGGAAGATCATCAAGTTCTTTGTAAAGATACGCAAGGCTTACCATCAAAGGAGAATAAAAAGGCTTTAAATTTAAAGCTTTTAAAAGAGCATCTCTGGCTTTTTCCATTTCTTTCAGCTGGACATAACAGATAGCCATTTCAGAATAAGCCTTCCAACCTGTTTTCGATCTATCCTGAAAAAAATAATAATTTTTAGCTTCAGAAGAAATAGCTTTTTCAAGCATAATAATGGCACCGGTATAATCACGAAGATTTCTCATGGTTTCACCTGCATTAAAATAAGCCTCCCCTATAGAAGGATCTATAGAAATAGCTTCTTCACACATATTCCTGGCATCTTTATAAAGGTCTAATTTTGTTAAAATAGCAGCACCCATTGTAAAAAAATAAGGATAATAAGTTATATCTTTAGAACCATATTTTATAGCAAGTTTTATGTGGTTCAGGGCATCTTTATATTTGTGAAGATAGTAATATTGTAAACCTGTAAAAAAATGTTCAAGAGAATCTTCCGGTTTCAATAGTAAATTTTTAAGATATACCTGTAAATTTCTATTGTATTTTTCTCTTGACTGATAATTCTGTTGCATATATCCATAATGCCAGAGTCTGATTCCCGAATAAATGTGTTTGAATTCCAGCTCAGGGTTATTACATATAAGTTTCTCCTGAATAGAATATCTAAAACGTAATGACGAATGGTTCGGAAAAAGGCGAAGAACTGGTTCAATACGAAATTCTGGCGTAATATCATTCGAAAGATAAGTAAATTGTTCAAATTCAAATCCCACAAAATCCTTTGTTTTTATCAATTCTCTCACCATGTATTTTAAGGTACTATCTATAAATTCGTCAGCATCCAGGATTAATATCCAATTACAGGTACATTTAGAGATTGAATAATTTCTGGCTGAAGAAAAATCATCATCCCATTTATAATGATACAAAGTTACAGGAAATTGGTTTAATACTTTAAGAGTATTATCTGTAGAACCAGTATCTACAATGATGATTTCATCCACCAGATCCTCCACCTGTTTTAAACATGTATAAATATTATACTCTTCGTTTTTTACTATCATGGCCAGACTGAGAGTGGGTTGAGACATTTATAAAAACCTCCTAATTAGTGAGAGGTGATCGGTATTCAACTCCTCACGTCTCACGTCTCACGTCTCACTTATAAAAATCACTGAGGGTAAAACCCTTCAGTAACTCAGAATTCAATTTATGAGCCCTTTTAAGATCCTTTCTTGCTTTGCCGGTAGAACCAAGATGCCAGTAACATCTGGCTCTATAAAAATACACAGAGGGGTCTTCTTCATCCAGGACAAGAGTCTGAGTATAATAATGAATAGCAAGTTTATAATTACCTGTGCAATCATATCTTCTGGCAACAACAAAGAAAAGATCTTTATTAGAAGGATAATAATCCATCATCTCCTCAAAAAGATTAATAACTTCTTCATAAAGCCCCACCTTATCATAAAGTTCTATAAGATCATAACATATATCCAGACGTCTGGGTTCTATTTGATGAGCTCTCAGAAAAGAATCTTTAGCATGTTCATAAAATTTCAATTTCCTATAACAATGAGCTGCATTTATAAGGAGTTTTGTAGAATTAGGTAACAGAATAAGACCCATATTAAAATATCTCAGAGCATCATAAAGTTTATCTTCATTAAGATGAAGCAATCCAAGTTCACAATAAGCTTTCCAACCACCGGTACCTCTATCCATAACAGCAAATTGTGGTTTATCTGCCGTGGAAAGAGCCATCTTAAAAGCCTCTATAGCTTTATCAGTTTCTTTAAGGCCAACCCATGCTTTACCAAGATTAAAATAGGCTTCATAAAAATATGGAGAAAGAGCAATACCTTTTTCTGCCTGTTCTTTTGCTTCCTTATAATTACCAAGTCTGGAAAGAGCAGCAGCACAGAGAGAATAACTGGAAGGCAAAAAAATACTGGTCCGGGGATAATCACATTTTTCCTGAGCTGTTTTAAAGGCTTCTATGGAGTTCTCAAGTCTGTCCTGCACATAATAAGAAACTCCAAGATTATAATAATGAAAAGAATTATCCGGTTCCTGTTTTATAGAATTAAGAAGGAGATTTACATTTCTTTCCCCTTTATTCCTTTCTGTATGTAATTTGTCAGTATATCCACGATGATAAATACAGGCGTCACAAAGAGATTTTCTCAGTATGCCTTCTGAATAGATCTCTTCATGTATAAGTCGTTTATAACGTATGTCTTTCCTGTTAGGAAATAATCTGACAATTCTGAGCTCTGTAGAATTAGCAGGATCATCAGATTCATCAAGATAATTTACAACCTTTATAAAATAAGCAGTTAAAAGATCCGAACTTCTTATAGTTTTTTTTATTTGAGGAATAGTATTTCTATCCAGTTCTTCATCAGCATCTAAAACAAGTATCCAATCACAGGTAGCTTTATCAAGGGAAGCATTTCTGGCAGCAGCAAAATCATCACACCACTGAAAATGATATGATTTTGCTCCAAATTTGTTACCTATATCAATAGTTTTATCAGTAGAACCTGTATCAACAAGAATAATTTCCTCTACCAGACCTTCTACGCTTTTTAAACAATTCTCCAGAAATTTTTCTTCATTTTTAACTATCATACAGAGACTTATAGTGGGGGCAGGCATAACAATATTCCTTACTTAAATTATTATTAGCAATCAGCTTTCAGCCCTCAGCTTTCAGTTTTTCCTTAAGCTGATTGCTGATTGCTGATTGCTTTAAACATAAAAGGTTTATTTTATTGAAGCTAAAAATTTAACAATAATGAAAATTCCTATGTATATAAATTAATAAATTATAAAAACACTAGATATTTTTTTCTCTATTTCAACAGATATATCCCAATTCCTTCATATCAGGTATAAAACAGCAAACAGTGAAGAGGATAAATTTTTTCCATTCTTCACTGTTCACAAAGGTTTATACAAAAAATAAAACAGGGATCTACCCCTGTTTACTATAAAACTATTTTAAAAACCAAACATCGGCATAGTACCACCCATTGGCATCATACCACCACCCATTGGATTAACCTGCTGACCCATTCCAAGGGTAGGATTCATTCCATTCTGCCCCATACCACCCTGGCTCATCTGGAGTGACTGCTGACCAATCTGCTGAGCAAGCTGAACCTTCTGACTGGTTTTGGGAGGCATCTGACCACCCTGTGCCGCAACTCCCTGTAACTGCTGCAAAGTAACCTGAAGCATCTGGGGATTAGGTGAAGCTTTTGCCTGTGGTGGCTGCATTTGTTGTATCTGTCCCTGCTGTCCCATTTGTCCCTGCTGTGCATTAAGGTACTGTTCCACCTGCTGAGGGTCAACTCCACTTAACTGGAAGGTCTGGTTGGCCAGCTGTTCTGCCTGCTGGGCAGCCTGAGGATTATTCTGAGCCTGCTGGGCAGCACCGGCGTCCTTCGGTTTTTCACCGCCGCCGCCTTCGCCGCCGCCTCCGCCGCCGCATTCTTCTTTAGCCTTCTCTGCGCCCTCTTCTTCTTTTTTGTTAAGAAGTTGTTCCAGCAACTTATTAATCATCTCATCTTTAGGGTCGTTTTCTTTAGCTCCGGAAGCATCCTTTGCTTTTGCATCATCAGTTAATTCAGCTTTATCTTTTGTCTTCTCATCTTTCTTTGTCTCTTCAGTCTTCTTGGCTTCTTTTGTCTCTTCTTTTTTCTTAGTGTCCTTTACACCTTTATTTCCTTTTGTGCCATGACTTCTTTTCGGGGCTGAAGAGCGTTTCGCTCCACCGCCGCCGCCAGATTTTCCTACTTTACCCATAATAATTCTCCTTTCTAAAATTCAAATATTATAATCTGTTGTTAAAATATCTCTTCTCCTATTATTAATTATTATCACTACAATTTATAAAAAAGTAAAGAGGATCATTTATTTTTTTTATTTTCTTTCTAAAAAACAGTAAATATATCCGTCATTAGAAACAACAAAAAGAACACTTTCATATTCCAGAGGGAATTTATAAAACTTAAAACTCCATAAAAGTCTGTTAAACTCAAAATTATAAATATCCATAAAACCCGACTTATTTAAAATATAAATCCTATTTTTGTAAATATTAAAAGCTTTCTCATTTAAATTCAAAAAGGATTGTTTGAATTCTTTCAAAGAAAATACCTTTGAAGAAAAAACTGCAGGTGTAGCAGTAATTGCTCCTCCTGTCAAATATCTCCAGATAACACTTCCATCTTGTAGTTTTAAAACAAAAATCTCACCGCCACTATTACCTGTATATACTCTATTTCTAAAAATTACCGGACAGGTCGGCATAGTCCAATTCTCACTGAGACACCTCTGCCATAAAATCTCTCCATTCAATTTATTAAAACAATATACATAATCGGAAGAACCGGAAGCTATAAGTCTATTTCCGTATATCACAGGAGTTGTATAAGCAAGGGAAGAAAGTTTTTTCTTCCACAGTTCCTTAGCTGTAAATATATCTATAGAATAAAGTGAACCTTCAGAGAAAAAATAACCACAGCCCTTATCAGGGGCTATACCGCTTATCATATTACCTGAAGACTTAAAGACCCATTTCTCACATCCTGTTAGAGTGATACAGTAAACAGTACCGTCATTTGTAGATATAATAACACAGTCCTCAAAGATTGCAGGTGAAGAAACAATCCCTTTTTCAACTGAAAATTTCCATAGAGTATGGCCATCAAGAGGGTCTAACGAAATCAGTACTCCTGATCCATCCTGGGAGGTACCTCCTGTAAAAATCAGTTCTCCTCCTGAAGAAATGACAGGGGAAAAGGTATCTGTAAATTCGCCTGTTCTGATCTTCCAGATAATAGAACCCTTACCATCACAGCAATAAAGGAAGCCGGAAGATGAAGAAAAATAAACTCTCCCATCACTGTAGAGAGGTGTGGTAAGGACAGGTTCCAAGTTTTCCAGGTTTAAAAACCAGTCAAGAACTCCGGAGAAATAAATTGAAAGACAACTGGAAAAATCACTGCCTGCAAATATCCTTTTTCCTGCTACCACCGGCGAAGAGGAAGGAATTTTATTATAACATCCACTCCTAATTGAACCGGCCTGCCAGGCAAGAGAATATAAGCCAGGATTTTCGCCTTCACCGGGAGTTTTAAGACAGAGTTCTTCTATAGTAAATAAATAATGTAAAGGTATATTAAATTCCTTCAGATGTTTTACGCCTTTGCCTTCAAAATTCAATATACTCAGAAAAGCTACAGTAAGACATCTTTCTTCAGCAAGCAGTTTTATAGCTTCCAGAGCAGAATTACCTGAGTTAATAGCGTCATCTACAATTATAACTGTAGAATTCTTCCTTAAAGGCCCCTCGATTTGTTTCTGAAGACCATTTACTTTCGGTTCCTTTCTAATATATAGCCCTTCTATGGGAAGACCTTTCATATGGCTGAGAAGAACAAGCTGAGAAGCTATAAAGCCCCCGGTTATAGCAAGGCCTGCTACATAGTCAGATCGATAATCTTCTATCCATTTCATAAAAAGTTCTGCTATTATATTTGCATAAAATGGATCAAAGATATCCTCTCTCATATCAATAGTCCACCCGGCAGGCTTCCCACTGCCACGAAAGACACCCTGATTCCATTTAATACTGTTATTTATTATTCTTTTATAGAGTATTTTTTTATATTTTTCGAATTTATTCATAATATGGGTGATGGGTAATGGGTGATGCCCGTAATCCAGGCGAACACAGGGTTCGTTCCTACATCATAAAATCCTATGGTTTCACCTCTCACTGACCTCCAGAAAACAATAAAGATATCCATCATTGGAACTGGCTAAAATAGCATTGCTATAAGGAGGAATTTCTTTTTGAAAATGGTTAAAACTCCAGAGAAGCTGAGTGGCATCAAAATTAAATGTATGAACAAGACCACCTTCTCCTGGATAATAGAGTCTATTACCTCTGATATTAAAGGAATCTTTCTTAAGTTTGCCAGGATCTAGAAGTGGTTTATCTACAGGTAGTTTTCCTGACGGGAAAACTCCTATAGGTGCCATTATGGGGCCTCCTGTCTGGAAGCTCCATAAAAGAGAACCATCATTTAAATTAAAAACATATATACACCCACCGTAACTTCCAACGTAAACCCTGTTATGTCTTATTACAGGATAACCCGCCATCTTCCAGTTATGAGACATACATCTTTTCCATAGTATTTTACCTGTCATTTTATTCAGACAGAATACATGATCAGCTTCTGTTGTAACAACTACCCTGTCATGACTCACAGAAGGACAGGAATAAAGCCACCTCCCTAATTTTCTCTTCCAGACAGTTGCCCCATCTCTATCAAGACAATAAAGGAAACCATCATAAGAAGTAAAATAACAATAATCAGTTGCAGTATCAGATGTTATTCCACCTTTAATAGGTCCATCAGTTGTAAAACGCCATTTCTCGGTACCTTCCTGTAAATCGAGTGCATAAAGAGTCTTATCAAGAGAACCTGCAAAAACAGTATCTGTATTTATATTAATTCCCGGGGCACAGGTCACATATTCATTTGTTTTAAAACGCCATTTAAGAGTTCCATCCTGTCCGTGAAAAGCACAGAGATCTCCACTATTGGAACCATATTCAATACCTATAAAAAAAAGGTCATTTCTGGGGTCAAATACTGGAGAAGAACATCCAACCCACTCACCCCATCGCTCTTTCCATATAACCTGACCTGTTGAAGCCTTCAGACAACAGGTAAACCCATCATAGGCACCAAAATAAAGACAGCCCTTTCTGTAAATGGGTGTAGTCTGAATACCTCTATAATTTTCACCTACTATAAAAAACCAGTCCAGCATACCATTACTGTGGAGAGAAAGAAAACGTCCTCTATCACTTCCCAGAAATATTCTTCTTTCTCCCACTACAGGGCCAGATTTGGGAGCATAGTACTGGCCAGTATTCACAAAACCGGCCTTCCAGCATGGTAGATACATAGTATTATCTTCAGAAGGTTTAGGAGGTGTCATACCAAGATCACTGAGAGTAAATATATGATGAAGGGGTATACCAAGTCTTTTGAGTTCCTTTTCACCCTGAGACTGAAAATTTAATATAACTGCCATAGCAACAGGCATACATTTATGTCTGAGAAGTATTTCCATACATTTTTCTGCCACATCAGATGAATTTATGAGATCATCCACCAGTAAAACACTGGAATGCTCTGTCAGAGCACCTTCTATCTGCCTTTGCATACCATTTATTTTAGGTTGACGCCTTATATAAAGTCCCTTTGCAGGTATTCCGTAAAGATGACTTAAAAGAACAATCTGAGAGACCAGACATCCTGCAGCAACCGTCATACCTGCCACATAATCAGGACGATATTTATATACCCAGGGCATAAAAAGCTGTGAAATAATATGAGCGTAATAGGGAGTAAGTATGGATTCTCTCAAATCAACAGTCCATCCGGCAGGACTTCCATCCATAAGTATACCCTGTCCCCATTTGATTCCATTATCTACCACCTCGGAATAAAGTATATTTTTATATTTTTCCAGCTTCCCATCTGAAGGTATTTTCATAAAATATTCTCCTTTACATAGTAATCGATGATGGTTTAAGAGGGACAAAACCTGAGGTTCGCCCTTACACCACAAAATCCATTATTTTTTACTCTTCACGTCTTATGTCTCCCTTTGCATACTTTGCAAAGACTTGGTTACACTTTTTTCTCTTCAATCTTTACTTTGCACTTTTCCCCTACTTTCTCTGTCTTCTCTTACTCTTCTTAATACTCATAACGGCTTCTATTTCATCACCATTATTCTCTTCAAGGGCTTTTATAGCTTCCTCGGGAGTAACTTTAGTTCTGCGACAAACATAATCTATCTTCTCCTGATCAAACTGAGATCCACCTGAAGGGGCAGGTTCAGGAACCGGTTCAGGAACAGATTCTTTTTCCGGTGGAGATTCAACAGGAACTTCCTGCTCTGCAACCGGTTCAGCAACAGCTTTACGCTCTGCTCTTTTCTTTTTCTTCAAATTCATAACAGCTTTAGTCTGGTCACCATCTGCTTCTAATAAAGCTCCACGGGCTTCTTCAGTGGTTATCCCCTCTACCCTGGAACATATATGCTGAATTATTTCCTCTTCCGAATCAGCTTTACCCTGTTTATCAGGAGCAGGTTCTTCTGTTTTAGATTCAGGTGGCTTTTCCTCTGTTTTAGAAGAAATTTCTTCTTCTGTTTTCTTCTCTCTCTCCTGTTTACGTCTGGCAGCTCTATCTCTAACTCGTTCTGCAGGAGATTCTTTTCCCTCATTATTTTCATCAGAAGATTTCTTTTCTTTTTCTGATAAGGCTTTTTCTTTATCTCTGGAACGACTTTTCCTTTCGCTTTTTACCTGAGAAGAGGAACCATCCAGGGGCACCGGTAAAGGTGGAACAGGTAAAGTATCAATAATAGCACCGTCTTCACCAGTAAATGCAGATATACTCTGTTTTTCTATACCAAGGTTTTTCAATATAAAATCCACTCTTTCTCTGAATTCGTAAGTTTCTCTATCAATAAATTCAATTTGAAGTCTCAGGCAAATAGGAAGAATAATTAAAGCTAAAAATATAATTAAAGTTGGTTTAGGCCAATAAATAAATAAAACAGGTAAAAATATAATTAAAAATATAAAGCTAGAAGAAAGACACAGAAACTGTACTCCATTACTTTTACGTATTAATATTATACCATCCAGTATTTTAGAAAAAGAATTAGAGAGATCTTCAAAAAAATTCCTAATCTTCTCACCCTTCTCCTCAGTTTCTTCATCAAGGTTTACTTCCTGTTCTTCCATTTTAATACCTTTTCTGAGGTTAGCTATAATTTCTATAGCTTTTAAAGAATCTCCCCTGGCTTCAATAAGAGCATCCTTTGCTTCCTTGTATCTTATACCTGTACCCTTGCAGAGTACATCAAGAGCATGAAAATCCAGTTTAATTTTTTTCCCTTTATCTATAACCCGTTTATCAGAACCTGGAGATTTAATCTGTGGTGGTGACTTTGCTATGGAAATATCTGTTATTTTTTCATGCAGTTCTTCTCTATCCGGTAAGAAATCAGAAAAATCCATATCAGGGTAAAGTTCCTGAACAACAGATTTCAAACTTTTATATTTAACTTTACATAATTCACGAAGTGCTTCTCCTGCATGTTGAAATCTCTCATCAGGATCTTTACGAAGCATTTTTACAATTATAGCTTCTAGAGATTTAGGAACATTCTTATTATATTTTCTCAGAGGTTCTTCTTCTTTATCAATATTAGAAAACAAACAGGAATATTCATCAACTAAAATGGATTTACCTCTGAGTAACTCGTAATTAATTATTCCAAGAGAATAAATATCACTTCTAAAATCAATTTCTTCTCCTTTAATTTGTTCAGGTGATCGATAAGAAGATATATTAATTATTTCTCTTGAAGAATTTAATCCCATTTCCAATTCAAGTCTGGTGAGGCCAAAATTATTTAATTTTATTGTGCCATTATTAGCTATCATTATATTATCGGGTCTTAAATCACCATGAAAAAAATAATTTTTATGAGCGTAATCCAAACCCTGGCAGACTTGAAAACATAATTGAACAGAATATATGACAGAATCTTTTAACTGGTATTTTTCCATAAATTCTTTCAGACTGAAACCGTCTACATATTCCATAATCAGATAGTAAAAACCATGTTCTACACCAGCATCGTAAAACCTGACTATATTTTTATGGTTCAAAGAAAAAAGAAATTGAACTCTATCCAGAAAAAAATCTGAATTCTCAGTTAAAGGTTCTTTAAACACTTTTATAGCAACATTTTTATCAAGTTTTTTATCCCATCCTTTATAAATTAAACTCAGGCTATCCTGGCCTATAGACTTTTGAATCTCATATCTGTTCTGAATTAATCTTCCTATCATAAGGGTACCCCTATTGATCGTGAGAGGAGAGACGTGAGACGTGAAATGTGAGACGTGAGAGGTATAATATCAGCTTCACTTTTCACTTCTTTTCACTGCTCACTGCTCCCTTCTTTTCACTTTTCACGATAATATTATACCAAATTTTACACCTCTTCTGCCACATCAATTTGTTTATGAAGATCTAAATAACTCTGAAGTATTATAACAGCAGAAACCTTATCTATTACAATTTTTCTTTTCTTTCTGGATACATCGGCTGAAATCAAGGTTCTTAAAGCTTCTTTGGTAGATAATCTCTCATCAAAATAATCTATTTTACATTCGGGGATATTTACTTTAAGCTTCTTACCAAATTCCATAATCTTCTTTGCCGACTTACCGAGAGAACCATCCATGCTTTTTGGTAAACCCATTACTATTTTAGAAACCCTGTGAATAGTAATAATCTTTTTCAAATAAACAAATACATCTATTTTGGAATCCACTTCAATTACTTCCAGACCTGTAGCGATTGTTCCTGTAGGATCACTGATAGCAATACCTATTCTTTTATGACCAATATCAAGCCCTAAAATTCTATTGATTTTCACAGAGCCTCCATAAAACTATCCAGCATTTTAAGAGATTTTATATCTTTACCCAGATTACAAATAATCAGACTTCTCAAAAGACAACGGCTTTCATTGTTAATTCCGGTAGAAAAAGAAATTTTCTCAAGATCTCCAGGAAGAACTTTTAAAAGACTGTGCAAAAAATTCAAAGTCTTCAGTGAAACCGTGAAATATTCTTTACCCTGAGGAAAAATACACTTTTCACAGAAAGCACCTCCAAGAGTAGTAAAAAATTTTACATATGAAGAAGTAAACAAATTACCACACCTGAGACATCTTTCTAAGATCGGATTTACACCAAGAGACTTCAAAAAATGTATTTCCGTATATCGTAAAATCAAATCCAGATTATCATGATATTCGAGAAGGGAAAGACCGGACAGAACTAAAGAGAATAATTCTATATTTTCCTGGCCCGGTAATATAGAATCAGTAACGATTTCAATAAAATAACTTGCACAGGCCAGACGTCTCAGGTCTTCTCTTAAAGAATAATGGGAATTACAAAGTTCTGCCTGAGTAATTACAGCCAGATTTTTTCCTTCTGAAAGCATAAGGTAAACATGAGAGAATATTTCCAGAGTACCACCAAATTTACTGGAAGGCTTTCTTATCCCTCTGGCCACTGCATCAATTCTGCCATAAAGAGGTGAGAATAAAATAAATATTCTATCTGCCTCACTCAAATTATGGGTTTTAAGAACAACAGCATCAGTCTTATAAAGAGACACTAATAGCCATCGCCTTTACTCTTTTTACATTCCACAATAGCTACACTGGCACTGGCACCAATTCTCGTAGCACCTGCTTTTACCATTTCCATTGTTTTATCATAATCACGAATACCGCCGGAGGCTTTCACTCCCATATATTTCCCCACTACCTCCCGCATAAGAGCAATATCTTCAACAGTAGCACCACCGGGTCCAAAACCGGTAGAGGTCTTTACGAAATCTGCCCCTGCTTCTTTCGAAAGTTCACAGGCCTTTATCTTCTCTTCACGATTAAGAAGAGCTGTCTCCAGGATAACCTTCACTATACGTCCTCCTGCAGCATCTACCACAGATTTTATATCATGTCTTACAAGATCGTAATCACCGGCCTTGAGAGCTCCCACATTGATAACCATATCTATCTCATCTGCACCATTTGCAACACAATCACGTGTTTCCATAGCTTTGGTCACAGATGTATCAGCTCCCAGGGGAAAGCCCACAACAGTACAGACCTTTACAGGACTACCTGAGAGTAAATCCCTTGCAAGGGCAACATAAGTGGGGTTAATACAGACAGAAGCAAATTTATATTTTCTTGCTTCTTCACATAATTTTATTATTTCATTCTTTGTTGCATCAGGTTTAAGAAGGGTATGATCTATCAAGGAAGCCAGATTAACCTTAATATCTCCCGATATACCCGGTGAAGCGCCCACACGGCTTGCACCTGCTTCAACTATGGCATCTACATTGGCAGGTATTCCCTCTACACAGAGACCACATCCGCCGCATTCTCCACCTTTTGCCCAGGAACACATAAGGACTGTTTTCTCTGAAGGCTTTATCGATGAAGTAAAAAGTTCAGAAAGATGATTTTTAAAATTCTTTAAAGGTACAAGTTCAACACCAAGTCCTCTCAATTGATCTAATCTTTCTATGAGTCTTGAATTAAGCCTGGAATTAGAAGAAAGAGTCTCTGAAGAAGACATAGATAAAGATAAAAAGATACCATCAGGTGCACAGACAACTTTTTTACCTGTATAAAGAGCCTGAAGTACTATTTTACTTATAAAAGTATCTCCTATAAGAGAGGATATCTTAAAAGCATCAGACATAGTTAAAACAGGTATAATAACTACATTTACTTCTTTAAGAATATTAAAAATCTCTTTTGGAACATCTTTATCTACATTTTTAATAGAAGGATTAATTTTCTTTAAGCCTTCTTCTCCAAGTTTCTCTCTTGCTTCTTTAGATATGGCCCATGCACAGTTACAGCCTTCCCGTATCATAGTTCTCACATACTGAAAA
>Ga0302241_1001024_pt1 | contig 22153 bp, 14 predicted proteins | sample AAG_UR_Arg_MG_FD_193532 | JGI IMG/M metagenome (GOLD analysis project Ga0302241, IMG submission 193532) | Enriched activated sludge microbial communities from anaerobic digester in WTTP, New Holstein, Wisconsin, United States - AAG_UR_Arg | ecosystem: Engineered > Bioreactor > Anaerobic >... | reverse complement strand
GGGAGCATTAATGTATTATTTTCTTACCGGTAATAAAGTTGCAGCAGGAACCAGAAAACTGGAGAAAATAGTTGAATTTAATCCCGATGTGTCAAAAAATCTTGGAGAACTTGTTATTAAGTGTCTCTCTAAAAAACTTTCAAATAGACCTGATATTACAGACCTGAGTCGCCAGCTCTCAAAAATATATCTATCAGAAACTGTTTTAAGGGCAAGTAAGATAGCTTTCCCTGTTTTACCTTCAGAACAGGGTAAAGAAGAAACTGAAAGTAAAGTCACTATGCCTGTGCCGAATAAAGAAGATATGGAGAAATCTGATGTTGGAGAAGGAGAAGTGATTTTGAAAAAGGAAAAGAAGGTGCAGCAGGACAATGAGGGAGAGATAAAAATTGTAAAAAAGAAGAAAAAAAAGAAGAAGGTATCTTCAGAAGAAGTAGAAGAAGTAAAATCGAAGAAAAAGAAGAAGAGTAAGGAATTACCAGAGGTTTTAAAAACAAATACAGGTACTGTCGAGGAAGTCCGTGCAATTTCTGAAAAAGAACCTGAAGAAGTAATAAAAAAAGAAACAGAATGTGTAGAAGAATTGGAAGAAGAAACGCCAGCTCAAGAGGTGAACGTGCCTGAGAACAAAGAAAAGATTACTTTGAAAACAAGCGAACTTTCCCGCATAATTTTTGATGCTCTAAAGCAAAAAGAAGAGGAAAAGAAAGAGGAAGAAGAGGAAGAAGAGGAAGTAGAGGAAGTAGAGGAAGTAGAGGAAGTAGAGGAAGTAGAGGAAGTAGAGGAAGTAGAGGAAGTAGATAAGAGAATTGAGAATTTATTTGATGAAATACTTCAGTCTCAGGAGGACGATAAATCAGGAGAAGAAAAGATAACAACCCTATCTTCACAGCCTTCAGCAGAAGTGTCCAAACGTTCTGCCAGTATAGCCAGTTTTTTACGCAGTAAATCGGGTCTTGAAGAATATAAAGCAGTACCTGCTACGATAACCAGAAGAAAATCCGGTCTTTCAGAAGGTTTTCTGGCTTCTTTAAAAGCCACGCCCATGCCTTCTTCTCAGACTTCAGCAATAAATGGCGAGATAATAAAAGAACCTCTTTTTACTCCTTATAAGAAACCTCTTTCTGCTCCTCCCTTATCTCTTTTTGAAGAAATAGATAGGCTTAAGAATAACAGATATGAAGTGATAGAGGTTATACATGAGGATTGTTATGGAGCAGTATATACAGTCCAGGATTATGATGAAATTGATGAAGAAAAAGTAGTAAAGATTTTAAAAGAGATTCAGTATAAAGGTAAAGATAGAGATCAGGTAAAAGGAATTATAGAAAAATTTGAAGATGTCTGTAAAAAACTTATGCAATTAAAACATCCCAGTTTGACTGCTCTGAAAGATTATTTTTATCTTCTTTCAGAGAATGATCTGGAATTACGCCTTTGTTTTATAATGGAGTATACAGAAGGTATGTCTTTTAAGGAAATGGCTTCAACGTATTACAGTGATGATAATCAGAGTCAGATGCCTGCTATGACAGTATTTGGTGTAATCTCCAGGGTATATGCGGGTCTTGAGTATTTACATGATAATGGTATTGTTTATGGAGATCTTCGTCCTTCCAATCTTATATTAGCTCCTGACGGTAATATTAAATTTTTAAATTATGGTCTTTCAAGTATATTTAAAGGTGTTAATGATGAAGTATATCCATTTAAAGGTACCTATGGTTATGTGGCACCGGAGTTAAGAGCCCTTCCTGATGCAGATTTTAAGTCAGATATATTTTCTCTTGGTGTCGTAATGTATTTTATGCTTACCAGTAAGGATCCTGAAGAGATAGCTTATAAATTTGAACCTGTGAGAAAGTTTAATCCTCATCTGTCATTGCAGATAGATCGTTTAATTCAGTCTTTTTTGATTTATACCCCCTCTCAAAGACCTGATATAAAGCAGATAAATAGGGTAGTAAATATTATGAATTTTTTTGATGCCCGAAAGAGTGATGAAAAGGAGAAAAAAACTAAGATTGAGATAAAAAATAATGAAGTTGAAACTCTGGGTGACAGGGTTACGGAAATTACTCAGACAGTGCTCTGGACAATACATAAATATGTACCGACAAAATACCTGATAATAATAGTAGCCATAATATTTTTAGGATTAATCTGTCTGTTATATAATTTAATAGCACCTACTAATACTTCTTCAAAAATAGCTTATTTATTGGAATATGGCAGTAATACCGTAATGGTATTAGATATGAAAAAAGGTGAAATAATTAAAAAATTCGATATCAGTATTACTGCAAATGGAGGTCTGGCTATTTCGCCAGATAAAAAATATCTCTATGCGACAACAATAACAGATAAAATTTCTGTTGTTGATTTGACTACCTTTAAGGAAATTCGTACCATAATAGTTCAAAATAAGCCTGTATCTATATTTTCTTCTCTTAAAGGTGACAGACTTTTCGTAATAAATAAAGATTCTAATTCTGTCACTTCTATAGATACTGATTCTATGTTAGTTTTAGATACTATATCTGTTGGAGAAGGTCCCGTAGCAGGAACTATATTACCGAATGGTGAGGAATTATATATATGTAACTATACTTCAAATGATGTATCTGCAATTAATCTGACTAACAAACAGTTAACCACTATACCGGTAGAGAAAAGACCCAGGGGCATAATAGCAAGTCCTTCAGGACAAAAATTATATGTAACCAATTCTGATGCCGAAAGTATATCAATAATAGATGTAAGAGGGAAAACCGTCACAAATACTATATCTGTATCTACAGGTCTTACAGATATCCTTATAACTTCTGATGGTAAAACTATATATGCGGCAAATCCTGATAATAAAACTATAACTATAATTACTACTGATACTGATGCAGTTGTCGGAGAAATTAAGGTTAAAGAAAATATAGCATCCATCACTATTTCACCGGATGAAAAATATCTCTATATATGTAATCCAAGTCAGAGTGATAGGGTGCAGAGTAAAGTCCTGATTTACAGTACCATATCAAAACATAAAGTCCAGGAAATTAATATTAAAAATTATCGATGTGAAAAGATCCTATGTAGCCCTTTACTGAAAAAAAGGTAATAATAATAATCTGTAAAGGCAATCCTCCTGGGGTTGTTTCAAAGAGAGCAGATAGAGGCGTCTGCCACTACAACCTGTTATATACGGTTAATCCGGAACAATCTGATGCAAAAGTAAAGGATGGAGAATACAAAGAGTGTGAAGATATTCTGACTGATTCATATACAAAAGTAAAAGTTGGAGAATACAGGAGACAGGAGTTTGAGTATTCTGTCTCCTGTATTCATCTGGTCTTTATACTTAAAAACTACTGCCTCCCACCTGCCAGGATTTAGCTTTAACGCTCTTTGGAAGGTGATCTATAGTATAACTCTGCGCTCCTGACGGGTCATAGCCGTAATCTCTTTTAGGAGGACGATAACGAGTAGCACAGGTCCATCCTACAACACCAGGTCCAACATTGGAGTTATCAAAGTCAGCCATAGTAGAACCGTCCTGTTTATGAACTATAGCTCCTCTTCTCAGCAGAGTATATCTATCAGTATCAGACGCTCCCCAGTCTTCTACAAATTGATCACCATTTGGCAGATGGTAATCACCATCAAATGTCTTCTTTTCATAATAAGGATTATCTTTATCTTCCTTAATTTTGCCGGTAGTTTTATCCTTAACCGTATAGTTTCCCACATAATATCTGTCATCATCTATCTTTGCTCCGTCTATAGTAAGAGCATTGAATTCTACCGTCTTTGTGGCGTCCTTCGTATGTTTTCGTTCTTCACCGCTTACTTGAGGAGCTTTCTTAGCTTGAGTATTAATAGATGTTGTTCCCCATTTATTAAAAGCACCTGTTTCATTAGTGGCATCATAATCGTCAGGTTTAAAACCTCCTGAAAAGAAATATATTTTATTTGTACTACATACAGCAGCAGATTTCTTCTTAAAATCAGGATAAAAAGCAGTATCATTAGGATCGAATGGGCGGCTACCAGTCTTCCAAGTCCAATTATTTCCTAGCTGTGGAGGTTGTTCCATATTAAAATCACCCTGGATATATACATTATAAGGAGAAACAATAATTGTATTTCCCGGAAGTACCGCAGCATTTTTAATAAGTACAGGCGTATCGCAATATAGAATGGTATTTTCAGGCCATATCTTATCATTTATATTTCCATTTTTGTCAGGGTCAAGAAGTTTTAAGACATCTACCTCTACATATTCTTCTCTTCTCCATTCAGAAGGATTCCAGAACTTTTTTTCCGTCGTGATAGCAGCTTTTACTTTATTTACGTCGGTACCGGCTGTATTACCATTAACTTTTACCACTCCTGTTTTATTAATTATTATACCCTGTTTATTTGCCTCGTTATAATAATAGCCATTGGGCATAAAAGATTCAAAACTGGGCATTTCATGGTGTTCGGGATTGAGGCTTACATCTCTTACTGCACCATTCCATCTTTTTATTGCATCAGTTTTCCATTTAGACCATGTGCTATCATAGTTGTTTGAGTCACCGTCACCTCTTATAGATACCAACGTTTTTAGTGTATTGGCTTTCTGTGCATTTATCTTTGCACCCTGCCAATTACTAAAATTGTCCTTAGTTCCACCCCATTTATCATACACCTTGTAAGATGTATAGATTTTTCCGCTTTGAGAATTAAGAAGAGGTTCCATTGAAGAATTGCCCTCATTATAATTACTTGCACGAAAGCTGAGTAGTTTATCCTTATTGGGATTCATATATATATCTCCAAAAGCATATACCTTACCCTTAATTGTTTGATCATAACCTCTTATAAATTCTCCCAGATTACCTGAATCAAATATGGCATACTGGAAAAGGTCGATATATTCTCCTCTCATAAGTATGGTTCGTACTGTGAGATTATTAGGATATCCCAGGGAAGCCTTTACTTTTAAGACATAATCTCTCTTGGCTATAGAACCTTGCATATAGTCTATAGGATAGATTTTAAACTTATAGCACTCATTGTAAGGAGTACCCAGAAAGGATGGATATGGTTTACTGGAATCCCATTCCCACTTTATCCATCCGTCCTCCCTGGAATAACCCTCTCCATATTTAGCGGAAGAAGGTACTGGTAATATCCTGTTACTTAGCTCGCTTACAGGAGTATTATCATCCTGATGAGTGAATTTTTCAAAATTAAAAGAAGAAAAATAAAACTGAGCAAATTCTGCTCCTGCCTGAGCCAGATAAAAAGCCTGATTTGATCTTTTTTCAAGCAGAAGAGTGTAGGACTCTGCCATAGTTGTCTGGATAATACAACCCAGCAGGATTAGTATTATGGGCATAAAAACCAGAACGGTAAAAAGAGCCATACCTCTTTGAGTTAAAGACCTGTAAAAAATTTTCATGTTCTTAAACCTCCTTATTAATTAATAAAATTATCTATTATTATTCATATACTATATAAAGTATAACAAAATTCTTAAAAAAAAGCAAGAAAAATTTTATTCTATATTGCCTTTGAGATGGCATTTTTATATTTAGTTTTACTAAACTATCTTTTATCATTTTTCGAATAACAATTTATCTTAAAAGATATTATAACACACTATATGATGCTCTTCTTCAGTAACTTCAACCAGTGCTACAGGTACTGCTGAGTATCTCGGGACCTTGAAAGAATCTTTACTTCCGCCACTCGCGGGGTCATATAATCTTTTAAGTAAATCTGTGAATAGACCCTGTAGAAGACCCGTCAGACATTCGATCCATTCGACGGGGAGTTACTCCTACACCTGTTTTGGGGGTTGCCGTAATAGTTGCACCTGTAGATGTCTCAATTTGCATTGTTCCTTTTGCTTGTATCTTACACTCACACACTGCAGTAAATATACTTTCATAAAAAGCTGCTACCTGTTTCTTTGATAAATACTCTTCTGATACTTTGTTGTTATTTAACCAGGCAACAGTAATATCCCGGGCTATTTCTTTATCTATTGAGGACATAGAAAACACTCCTTTCTTTAAATATATATTATATAATGTTTCTGATAAAAACACCAGTTTATTTTTCTTTTCCTGAATTCTCCAGTCTTCCTTCAATTTTACCGGAAACAGGACTGTGTTCCTGGAAATATTTTATAATTGCATCACGTATGAGCATGACATTCTGAAGATTTTTTCCTTTTTTAAAACCATTATAACCGTCTCCTCCTAGAGCTAGAAAATCTGCTGTGGCTACCCGGTATATTTTTTTCGGATCAAGGGGTTTATTATTTACCATAATTTCTATTACTCTCTGGTTCTTCGGTTTAGAAGAGTCATATTTCACCTTTAAACCTGAAACCTGGAGAATGGCATGGAATCCGCTAAAACTTTGTTCTATTATTTCCATTATGTCTTTTCCGCTGAGATCCAGACTTATAAGCATATTTTCAAAAGGATATACTCTATAGATTTTTTCCATAGTAACAGGGCCTACCGGTATATTATCCCTGAGACCACCCGAGTTTATTAATCCTATATCGACTCCTGCTGTAATCTTTATACTATCAGCTATAAGATTTCCCAGGGTGCATTCTTTGTATGGGATTTTGGTAAGTACAGTAGATGTTTCTCCTATAATAGTGTCTCCGAAAGCTTCGTATTTTTCTCTGTATTTATCAAGAATATATTTTACTTCTTTGTCAGGTTCTATCTGGCTGTTCAGTATTGTTATGAGTTCTCCTTTATGATTGATTATTTTTTTTGTTGATTTATCTATTTCTATTTCCAGTTTACCAAGATAAGCAAGGTAATTACCTGCCTGGACAATAATGGTTTTATCTTTTAGAACTGGTTTTTCAATGACTTTATGTGTGTGTGCACCTATAATAATATCTATCCCCGGTACCTTAGAAACAAGTTTTACATCTTCTTCGTAACCCAGATGACTGAGGACAATTATTAAATCAGCTTTGTGTATTTCTTTTAGAATAGGTATATAGAATTTTAATGTTTCTTCGCCGGAAAAGATATAATAATTGGATATATTGCTTTCAGGCCCAAATACTGTTGTGTCAGTGCAAGCGAGTCCGATAATTCCAATACGTATATCCTCTATATTTTTCAGGGCATAGGGTCTGGTACCTGCAATGAATTCCCCCTGCTCTTTTGTTACTAGATTAGAAGAAAGAAAGGTGAAATGGGCTTTAGAGATCATATGGCCAAGTTTTTCTTTTCCCCAGTCAAAATCGTGATTTCCTATTACAGAAAAGTCATAACCTGTCTTATTCATTAAATCAATCATTGAAATACCATAGGTCAAATTGGAATAGAGAGTTCCCTGAGCTATATCACCACCATCAAAGAGGATTACTCTTCCCGGGTTTTCCTGTTTTTCTTTATGTACCAGTGTAGATAGATATTCAAAACCTCCTATTTTTTCTGTTTCTGGAGCTATGATAGAATTTTCGTAAGGATACATACGACCGTGTATATCATTTGTATAAAGGAGAGTAATTTTTACTGTTTCTTCTGCCAGAAGATTTCCCTTTAGAAAGAGGAATATGGTAAATAAAATTATTGATAAGAAGAAAGGTTTTTTTGACATTCAGAAGTACTCCTTTGCTTAAAAGTTAAATTATATTTATTATATTCTTTCTATTTCTTCAATTCCTTCTAATTTCTTGTTAAAAAAACTGTATTGTGTTATAATTCGTAAGAAGTGTAGAGTGAAGACTGAATATGATTTACCTGACGCACCACACATCAGGCATTATACATCACCCTTTCAGGAGTAGACCATGGTACTTGATACAGAAATAATAGATATTATAAGAAAGTTGCTTGAAGAGTTTAATTACAGAAGAATAATATCAATTCCTGTAGTAGGAAGTGTTTTGTTTCCTCTTAGTGAACCCGGTAATATAATAAATTTTTTTAGAGGAAGACAGAATAGACTTTACAGTCATACATTGGGGCCCTCTTTTTATGAATATTGTTTACAGGTAAAGGATAAATCTCTTTATATATTATTTAATCTTTTCTTTAAAAATCTTTATGTAGGGAAGAATGCTGTAAAGATTCTTCTGGGGCATAAAAATTTTTCTATATTTCTTTCAAAAGGTATCTTAAGAATAGATGGAGATTTTGTCTATTCTCTTATAAAAATAAGCCCTTTTGGGAGATTTTATTTTATCTCAACAAGTATACCTTTTTATAAGGACTTTAATACCAGGGTCTATATAGGTATAGATTCAGTCTGTCTTGCTAATAATCTTATAAGATTTCTTGGAAATAGATATTATGAAAGAGCTCTTGACATCTGCAGTGGTTCTGGAATACAGAGCCTGGTACTGAGTGAGTTTTCCGGTGAAGTTACAGGAGTGGATATAAATCCTGTAGCTATTGATTTTGCTGCAAACAATGCCTTTTTGAATAAGAGAAATAATGTAAAGTTCCTTCTGTCTGATCTATATAATAATTTAGAAGGGAAATACGATATAATAGTCTCCAACCCTCCTTACGGGTTTTTCCCTGATAATTTAAAACACTGGCTTCCAGGTTACGGAGGTGAACTGGGTATAGAGATACCTTTAAAAATTATAGAAGGTTTGGACTCCTATCTTTCACCCCGGGGAAGAGGTTTTATGTGTCTTTCGTCTCCCATAGTTGACGGAAGGGATCTTATACTGGAAAAACTTGAAGAGATGTTTTCAAAGAAGGATTTCTCTATAAAAGCTGCTGTCATAGAACATTGCATAAACGCTGATTTATTAGATTTCTATAAAAAACAGAGGGTAAAATATTTTAAATTTTATCATCTTCTTTTTCAAAAAGGTGAAAAGTACTCCCTTTCAGTGGAAGACCTTTCTATGAGCCGTAAAATTGAGTTTTCTTATGCTATAGTACTTCTCAAATTATTTAGCAGGTATAATAGTTATGTATTAAAAAAACAGACATTAATCTGTAAAAACCTTCTTTTAGAAGGGAAAAAAGAATTATCTTCGGGAAATTTAGAGAAAGCTGAGAAATTATTCAGAAAAATTCTTATGATAAGACCCTATGACCTGGAATCACATCTGGAACTTGGTGAAATATATATAAGACAGAATAAACTGGAACTTGCAGAAAATTATTTTGAAGATTCTTTAAAGCTCTATCCTCCTCTTGTAGAAGGTTACTGGCAGCTGGCATATATTTATAGATTGAAAAAAAATAAAGATAAGGCAGAAGAATATTTAAAGAAAGCATGTAATCTTGCAAAAGATATGGATAATAAAGAATTAGAGAGAGAAATTAGAAAAATGTTACGCTCCCTCAGGCTGGAAGAGGACTGAGATTATCTTTCTTCTTTTGGAACAACCATAAGAGGTGGTAATTTTTTATTTGAAAGGCTTTCTATTGCTTCAATAACTTTCTGTCTTATTTCCATATTCTGGTCTTCGAGTAATTTTGATAAAGAAGGAATAGCTTTTTTATCTTTCATATTTGCAAGAGCACTGATAGCAGAAAGACGAATACTTGCACTTTCATCTCCTAACAGGGGGATTAATATATCAAATGCTCTCGGGTCTCCAAGTTTGCCAATCTCTTTTATGGCCAGAAGTCTTCCTTTATCTTTACGTTCTATCTTCTGTACAAGTTCTTCAAAATGATGAACAATGGTTTTTATGGTATCTTTTTTAAAGAATTTTTTCCCTTCTTCTTCTGAGTGCTTAACCTTTTCAGATGCATCCCTGAGAGCTTTTCTCATCTCTTTTGCATCTTCATATCTATCTTTTATTTTTGTTTTCAGTGCCTTCCTTACTATTAAATCTGTATCTATTGATGCTGAAAAATTATTGGCTATTAAAGCTGTAAAATCACCATCCATTCTGGGAGATTCACCGCTTAATAGATAGTGTAGAGTTGCACCTACAGAATAAATATCACTTCTTGGTTCAGCTTTCCCGGACAGTTGTTCAGGCGGTGCATAGCCACTTGTTCCTATTTGTTTTGTTCTTGCTCTGTCGCTCCTTGTGGCAAAACCAAAATTAAAAAGAACTACAGACCAGTCTCTTTCCCTGATAAAGAGGTTAGATGGTTTTATATCCCTATGTATAACAGGTGGATCCTGGGTGTGAAGATATTCCAGAATGTCACAGAGGTTAATACCCCACTGAAGAATCTGTCCTTCTTCGATCTGTCCGTAACAGTTTTCAAAATAAGTTTCCAGGTCAATACCTTTTATATAATCTATAACCATGAAGTATCTTCCATTTTCTGTAAAATAATCTATAGTTTTAGGTAGATTGGGATGACTGAGTGTAGCAAGCAGTTTTGCTTCTTCATTGAATTTTTTACGATAATAGTCTTCTTCTTCATCTGAAAAATGATTACACTTTAATTCTTTTACAATACAGGGGCCTTCAAGCCTGAGATCCTTTGCTGTATAGAAATCTCTTTTTTCAAGTGATTTATAACGCTCAAGTATTTTATATCTTCCAGAAAGTATAGTATCAGGTTCAAGTATTCCATATGCAGGAATTCCAGATGTTTCTATATCATATCTTTTACCTCCCCTCAGTCTGGCAAGATCTGTAATAGATATTTTATCTGATGGCACTTTTATTTCTGATTTCGTTACTGTCTCATTTTTTGTATGTTCTTTTTCCTGGACTTTATGATGGGATTCCTTATCCCTGTCACTTCCAAAAAAGGCCCATTTGATACCATCTTTTTCCATCCAGTTTCCATTAAAAAGGTAACTGCTGACACCTTCGGGTTCCTGTTTGTTAGCTCTGTCCTGATTACTCATAGAATACCACCTTTAAATTTGAGAAGTGAAAAGTGAGACGTGAAAGATTTAACATAGAAGCTGATATTATATATTTTCCTCACCTTTCATTCCTGATTTTCTTATCTGGTTATAGATAAATAATATGTTTTCAATATATAAATTATTATAACAAGTTACCTTCTTAAAATCAATAATAAATTTGACGGCATATTTTTTGCTCCAGAATCCGGCCAGGGACAGTATATGTTTAAAGTTTTTTGGATACTTTTTTACCTGGAGCTGTACTAACAGACATGACCGTATCGGTCACAACCAAATATGAAAATGAATAGACAGTGGGACATAAAACTTTATCATTTTCATATAAAGTTATATTTTTTATCTCCCGTCTCACTTTTCACCTTTCACGACTTTACAGCAGGAATTTGTTTGCTTAAATAGAATTGCTTGATTATAACCTTACTTTGTTAAAGGATGAAATTTAATATGGACTTAACCGACAGGGTTCTTAAAGAGAGATATAAAATTACAGAAAGAATTGAAGCTGGAGGTATGGCTGTTGTATACAAGGGAACAGATCTTCTACTTGTAAGAACTGTTGCTATAAAAGTCCTTAAAGATGTATTTACCAGAGATAAGGGAGTTTTAGAACGTTTTTATAGAGAAGCCCGTGCTGCTGCCGGTCTTTCCCATCCTAATATTGTTAGTATTTATGATATAGGGCGGGAAGAGAATTTATATTTTATAGTTATGGAATACATGTCTAATGGAACTCTGGAAGATCTGATGAAACGTAAAAAGGAAATTCCTTTTTCGGAAGTAATAAAGTATGGTGTACAGATTGCCCGTGCTCTGGATTATTCCCATCAAAAACGAGTAATTCACAGGGATATAAAACCTCAAAATATTATGTTAACCGAGGAAAATCAACTAAAAGTAGTGGATTTTGGGATTGCAAGAGCAGTTGATGCTCATGATATTACACAGGATGGTGTAATTATGGGTTCTGCTTATTATTTTTCTCCGGAACAGGCTTCTGGAAAAACTGCTACTAATACATCAGATATATATTCTCTCGGTGTATTATTATATCATATGGCTACAGGAAGAAAACCTTTTGAAGGTAAAAGCCTTGGAGAACTTGCTAATAAACACCTCAAAGAGATTCCGCTGGATCCCTGCAAATTAAACCCTGCTATACCTATGGAGTTTGAAAGAATAATACTTAAAGCTATGGAGAAGAATCCGGGGAATAGATATCAATCAGCTATGGATTTATTACTGTCTCTTCAGACCTGTATTTCTTTATTTGATGAGATAGATTTTGAAGATGATAATTTTGTTAAAGATGATATTAAAGAAACAGTTTCTCCTGCCCCTGATGAGATTAGTGAAGCAGAATTTTTTCCGGAAGAATATGAGAAACAACTTCAGGAAGAATATGAAACAGGGAGATTTGATGAAGATGAGATAATATTTACTTTGGATGATTTAAAAGGTAAAGAGAAGGTTGAAAAAAGATTTCGTTTATGGGCTGGTATTATTCTGATTACAATAGCTTTGATTGGAATTATACTGGGAGTTATCTGGGCTTTAAGTCATAAAAAGCCCAAAGAAGTTTTTGTTTCTGTACCTGATATAAAAGGGCGACAGGAAAGTCAGGCCAGAACCATACTTGAAAAATGGAGTTTGTCTATTGGAAATGTAAATTCTGTTTATAATTATGACCATCCTGCCGGTGCTATAATATCACAGGAACCAGAAAGAGGAGCATCTGTTAAAAAAGGAAGTAAAATCTCCGTTTTAGTAAGCCTGGGGCCTGCAAAGGTTACAGTTCCATATTTAATTCATTTGAGCCTTTCAGAGGCTCAGTTAAAAACAACTCAGAAGGGACTCCTTCTGTCTATATCAAAAGAAGAATATCAGGAAGGGCTACAATCTGATTATATTATTTCACAGGAACCTCCGGCAGGAACTGAGATAGAGGGAAAGAGCTCCATCTATGTTGTTATAAGTAAAGCGAAAGATGGCATAAATGGTGGGGTAATTATACCTGATCTTTCAGGTTTAAATAAAGCAGAAGCAGAAGATACACTTTCCCTCAAGAGTCTTCATCTGGTTATATTGAAATCGATACCTCATAAAAATATTAAAAAGGGCTTAATTATCTCTCAGGAACCTCTGGCAGGAACTTTTGTAGAGAATAATTCTACTGTAAAGGTTGTATTGAGTTCCGGCCCTCCTGTAGATAAAACACTTAAAACGGTAATTGTTCCTGAACTTCTTGCTAAAACCCTTGGGGAAGCAAAGAATATAACTAAAGAGCTTGATTTGACAATAGAAGTTCAATCTGATGAGGGTAAAATAAGTGATAATATGATTGTTTATTTACAGACTCCTGTAGCTGGAAAAAAGATAAACAAAAATGAAAAGATAGTTGTTAAAGTGAAAACAAAGGTGGTAATTGTAGAAGTTCCTGATGTAAGAGGTAAGCTTTTAATGGATGCAAAGAATGCTCTGAGAAATAAAGGTTTACTTGTAGGATATGTGAGGGATATAACATCACCTGATGTAGTTCCGGGTACAGTTATTCAGCAGGATCCTCTACCTAAAACTGCCCTTCCTACAGGTAGTACAATATCCCTGGTTGTAGTAAAGGCTATAGATAACACACTGGTAAGTGTGCCGGTACTTATAGGAAAAAATCTGACAGATGCAAAATCTCTTATTGAAAAAGAAGGCCTTATTCTGGGACAGATTATATTGCAATCATCAGAAGATCAAAGTGATATTATTTTATCTCAGGAACCTTCCCCCGGTATAAGTGTCAAGAGGGGGACAGAGGTTAATATTATAGTCAGTAAGTAAGAAGTGAAAAGTGAAATAATGGTTTCACGCTTCATACTTCACGTTTATTAGAGGTGATTGAAATTTGAAACGAACCAGGGTGAAAATTCTTTTAGATCTCTTTAAATCTGTAATAGCCCTACTAATTGTAGCAGGAACTCTTGTTATTATTATATGGATAGGAACTAATTTTTATAATGATATCCTGGGCAAAGTTCCTGATGTAGTAGTGCCTTCTCTTGTAAATATGGATATAATTGAGGCAAAGCAAAAAATAAAGGAAGCAGGTTTTGAGATAGAAATACAAGAACAATATAATCAGTCTGTTCCAAAGGATATGATTATTTCTCAGAAACCCTCTGGTGGGAGGAAAGTGAAAACAGGAAGAAAAGTATTTGTTACAGTGAGTCTTGGTGGAGAATTAGTTAATGTTCCTAATTTGAAGGGTTTAACTTCACGTGATGCTGAAGTAAAACTAAATCAGGGAGGTCTCAAGTTTCTTGTTGAAAAAGATATGCCTCATGATGAGATTCCCAGAGGAAAGATAATAGAACAGAATCCTTCTGCCTTAAGTCAGGTAGCCAGGGAAACAACTGTACAGGTAATTTTGAGCTCAGGCCCCTCCGTTCCTGTAGAGGTTCCGGACGTTGTGGGTATGACTATTGGAGATGCAAGATCTGCTATAGAAAATACAGGCTTTGTACCGGGTAAGATAGTATGGGTAGAGGATAATAGATTTAAGCCTGGTTCGATAATTACTCAATTACCTGATTCCAAAGAAAAACTTAAAACAGGTTCTCTTATAAGTCTGGAGGCAGTATATGGCAAAAATCCTGAAAGTAATATATTATTTCAGCAGGATCTTGTGACAATAATGGTGCCAAAATCAAATAAAGATGTGGAAGTAGAAGTGCTGGTTATAGATCGTTACGGTTCCTCAAGGGTTTATCATGGATTTCATAAAGGTGGCCAGAAATTTGAAGTATCTGTATGCAGTACAGGATCTGCAAAATTAGAGATATTTTTTAACGGTGTCCTTGAACTCAAGGCGGATCTGTGAGAAGTAAAAGGTGAAAAGTAGAGGCGAACCTTGTGTTCGCCCGGTCATGATTATAATAGAAAGGTATTATTGAACTATGTCAGAAAAACATATTAAAATAGCTCCTTCTCTCTTAGCAGCAGATTTCTCTTCCCTCGGCGAAGAAGTTAAAAGTGTAGAAAAAGCAGGAGCAGAGTATATACATTTTGATGTTATGGATGGACATTTTGTTCCCAATATAACTTTTGGCCCTCCATTAATAAAATCCCTTAAAAAATTATCTTCTCTTATATTTGATGTACATCTTATGATAGAAAAACCGGAAAGATTTATAGATGATTTTGTTAAAGCCGGTGCTGATATTATTACAGTACATGCAGAAGTCTGTCCTCATTTAGACAGAACCCTGCAGATGATAAGAGATTTTGGAGTAAAGTCTTCAGTAGCAATCAATCCTTCCACCAATCCCCGTGTTCTGGATTATATATGGGAAAAAGTGGATATGGTTCTTGTTATGAGTGTTAATCCCGGTTTTGGCGGACAGAAGTTTATTCCTTACGTTTTAAAGAAAGTGGAATGGATACAAAAGCGGATAAAGGAAGTGGGATTGAATATAGATATAGAGATAGACGGAGGAATTGGAACAGATAACGCAGGAAAGGTTGTAAAAGCCGGTTGTAATGTTCTGGTAGCGGGAACAACTATATTTGGCAGGAAGCCTGTAGAGAGGGCTATTAAGGCTATAAGAGATAGTTTACTATGAAATCTCTGGTAAGACCTGTACAGATTCAGGATATAGCTGATTTCGAAAAGATATGGCGTGAATTTATACTAAGTGAAACGAACGAAGTAGACAGATTTTTACATCCTCTCAAGTTTTCAGGATCGGCTTTTCTCTTATCTAAACTATGGAAGTTTTTTTTTTCTGAGACCTCCTTCTGGGATAATTTCCTGGTTTATGAAGTAGATAATAAAATAGCAGGTTTTATGGAGATATTTTCTCCCGGCAGTAAGGCATATCAATTTTTTATAAGGAATTTTGTAATTTCCCGTGCTTTCCGTAATAGAGGTTACGGATCTGCTTTTTTAAAGGAGATAATAAAAAGATTTTCCTCTTCCGGAGGAAGGGAAATTTTTCTTGAGGTCAGACATGATAACAGGGCTGTTAATTTTTATAAGAAATCCGGTTTTATTAATATAGCTTCCAGATATTATATGACTTTATTAAAAGACAATGAGAAGTTGGAGAAAGAAAAATCTCCGGGGTTTAGATCCTGGAACCATAGTTCTGATCGGGATAAATTGAATGACCTTATGGAAGGTTCGTCCATGGTGGCCTTAATTAATCTCATACCATTTTTCCCCAGGTGTAATTATATAGATCATTATCTGGATAATTTATTTTTTAAATTGAAAAGACAGAGACTGGATGTATATGTTTTAGAAAATGATAAAAATTTTCAGGCCTATGGAGTTATTTATTCTTACTTTAAACATAATAAAGCCCTTCTGGAAATTATTTTTAATCCGGGTATTTCACATACAGTAATTGAGGATTTTTTAAAGGCTATAATTGATAGAATAAAACCGGAGACAAATATATTGTTTTCTTTTATGGATACACAGAAAGTAGCCGGGTCTGTTTTTAAAGAACTGGGAGGAAGCCCTTACAGGGAAAATATTATTATGAGATTTGCGAGTAGTGATTAGAAAGGAGACAGGTATGCTTACTCTGTCAGAAGTAGAATATGTGGCAAGCCTTGCGTGCCTTGAACTTACTGAAGAAGAGAAAAAAATCTTCTCTCAGCAATTAGGTGAGATTTTAGACTTTTTCAGGCAACTTGACATACTGGATACGGAGGGAATAGAACCTGCCTTTCATTCAATTCCCTTAAAGAATGTCTTTCGGAATGATATTAAAGGTAATTCTATTGAACATGAAAAAGCACTTTCCAATGCGCCTCAGAGAGAGGGAGAGTATTTTAAAATTCCAAAGATTATAGGTGGTGGAGAGTGAAAGGAGGCTTAATTACTTGGAATCATTATATAATTTTACATCATATGAACTCAGAGAAAAATTATTTAAAAAGAAAGTTTCCTCGGAAGAAGTAGTAAAGAGTATATATGAGAGAATTGAAGAAAAAGAAGAAAAGATAAAAGCTTTTCTCTATCTGTGTAAAAAAGAGGAGGTACTGGAAAAAGCAAGAAGAGTAGATAAAAAAATCGCCCTTGGTGAAGAAGTGGGAAAACTTGCAGGTATTCCTGTGGGAATAAAAGATAATATGTGCGTAAAGGGTATACCTGCCACAGGCGGATCTAAAATACTGAAGAATTTCATTCCACCCTATAATGCCACAGTCATAGAAAAGTTACTCCAGGAGGATGTTATTATAATGGGTAAGCTTAACTGTGATGAATTCGCCATGGGTTCATCTAACGAAAATTCTGCCTGTTATCCTGTAAGGAATCCCTGGGATTTAAATAGAGTTCCAGGGGGCTCCAGTGGAGGATCTGCTGCGTCTGTGGCAGCTTCGGAGGTAATTCTTTCTCTTGGAAGTGATACAGGCGGTTCTATCAGGCTTCCTGCATCTTTCTGCGGGGTTGTGGGGATAAAACCCACCTATGGCAGAGTTTCAAGATATGGCCTTATAGCCTTTGCTTCATCTCTCGATCAGATTGGCCCCCTTTCAAAAGATGTAAGAGATGGTGCTCTTATGCTTGAAGTAATATCCGGTTATGATAGACGGGATTCTACATCTGTAAATATGGAAGTTCCTCCCTATCTGTCTCTTTTAGAAGAGGATGTTAAAGGTTTAAAGGTGGGTATACCGGAGGAATTAACAGGTGATGGCATAGACGAAGATATAAGGAAAAGACTTTCTGAAGCAGTTGTTCTCTTTGAAAAACTCGGTGTAATATGTGAGACAGTTTCCCTTCCAACTCTCTCTTATGCCCTTCCTGTTTATTATATTATCTCTTCTTCTGAAGCAAGTTCAAATCTTGCCCGTTTTGACGGAGTAAGATATGGTTATAGAGATTTTACCGGTGAAGATATTTTCTCTATGTATAAAAAAACCAGAGGGAAAGGTTTTGGGCCCGAGGTTAAAAGGAGAATTATGCTTGGAACCTATGCCCTGAGTGCAGGATATTATGATGCCTGTTACTTGAAAGCCCAGAAGGTGAGAACCCTTCTTAAAAGGGATTTTGAAAGGGTCTTTAAGGATTTTGACGCATTACTTTCTCCTGTGGCACCTACCACGGCGTTTCTCATAGGTGAGAAAATAAAGGATCCCCTTAAAATGTATCTTACTGACATATGCACAATTCCCGTTAATCTTGCAGGTCTTCCTTCAATATCCGTTCCTGCAGGCCTTATAAAGGGTCTTCCCGTGGGATTACAGATTACAGGCAGAATCTTTGAAGAAAGTACCATATTACGTCTGGCCTATTCTTTTGAACAGAATTCAGGGTATCATACAGTTTCAGTTAAATATTCCCGGCAGAAACCTGAAGAATCCAATTATTAAATTCATCATTACAGGAGTAAAAGCAGTGTAAGCTGTATTTCAGGGTCCCTTTGAAGAAATAAATAAACAGTATAATACTCACTATAAAGGATATTATAGCAAAGCCCGTGTATATTAAGTTTGTTATCATGGTTATAAATTCTGATCTGAGGTGAAAGCTGATGTCTTATTACACAATTATAGGTCTTGAAGTTCATGTAGAACTTCTTACAGAGACAAAAATGTTCTGTTCCTGCTCTACAAAATTCGGTTCTCTGCCAAATAGTAATGTGTGCCCTGTCTGTCTCGGACTTCCCGGTGTTTTACCTGTAATAAATAAAAAAGCCGTGGAATATCTTTTAAAGGTTGCTCTTTCCCTTGACTGTAAAATTCCTCATCGTTCAAAATTTGACAGAAAGAACTATTTTTATCCTGATATGCCCAAGAACTATCAGATTTCCCAGTATGATTTACCTCTTTCTCAGGATGGCTTTCTGGAGATAGAAATAGATGGGAATAGAAAGAAAATAGGTATTGAAAGAATACATCTGGAAGAAGATACGGGAAAATCCATTCATACAGGAACTATTGATAAATCTCTCTATACACTGGAAGATTTTAACCGTGCAGGTGTGCCTCTTCTGGAAATAGTGAGTAAACCTCATATGTCTTCTCCTGAAGAAGCAGGTGAATATCTTAAAGAACTGAGGGCAATTCTTTTCTCTCTCGGCATCAGTGATTGCAAAATGGAAGAAGGTTCTCTTCGCTGTGATGCAAATATTTCTGTTAATAAAGAAGATTTTCCCGAATTATCCAGAAAAGTGGAAATAAAGAATATGAATTCCTTTAAAAGTGTTCAGAAGGCTCTTTTCTATGAGATTAAAAGACAGACTGAAATGATAGAGAGGGGAGAAGCTATACAGCAGGAAACCAGAGGATGGCTTGAAGAGGAGGGTAAAACCATTTTTATGAGAGGTAAAGAGATGGCCAATGATTACAGATATTTTCCCGAACCTGATCTGCTTCCTCTGGAAATTGACAGAATCTGGCTTGAAGAGATAAAAAATACCATTCCAGAGCTTCCCCGGGAGAAAAAGAGACGCTTTGTGAAAGACTATAATATCTCAAACTATGAAGCAACTGTATTATGTGATAATTTTGCCCTGTCGAAGTTTTTTGAAGAAACGGTAAGGATCTACGATAAGGCCCCGGTAATTACTAACTGGCTTTTAGGAGATATATCTAAATATTTGAATGCAGAAAACCTGGAGATAACTTCTACGAAACTTACACCTGAAAATCTTTCAGAAATGCTTTCTCTTATAGATAATAAAGTAATAAGCGGTAAAATAGGAAAAGACATAATAGAAGAAATGCTCCGGAGTGGAAAGAAGGCAGAAAAAATAGTTCAGGAAAGAGGACTTCTTCAGATCAGTGATGAAGAAGTCCTTTGGAATCTTATAAGAAAGGTTATGGATGAAAATTCTGATGCAGTAAAGGAATATTTAAAGGGTAAGACTAAAGCCCTTGGATATCTTGTAGGGCAGGTTATGAAACAATCAAAAGGTAAAGCAAATCCGCAGATTACTAACAGTATCATTTTAGAGGAATTGCAGAAAAAAACAGGTGAAGCTTAATGAGAAAATTCTGTATTTTTTTAATTTTTCTTTTAATTTTGAGTCCTGCCCGGTCATCTGATGCCATATCAAAACTGGAGATATATCCGAGACCTGTGGAATTTTCTCAGGGGGATACTTTTTTTCTCCAGGCTGTTGGAAGAAATGAAGAAGGCAAGGTATTACCTCTTCTTATGGTTTTCTGGTCTGTTGAACCAAAGGAACTGGGACGTTTTTCTTCTATAAATACTATAAAAACTAGCTTTACTGCCGAAAAAAAAGGTAAGGGTAAATTAATTCTTCGCTGTGAAAATATTACCTGTGAAGAAGATATTATAATTTATGATACATTTCCGCCATATAATGATATATGGCCAGTGAGGAAAGGTGAGATGTGAGACATAATAAATCCCTGTGTTTGTCCCCGGTCGAACTATGTCCCCATCACGCATCACGCATCACGAATTGAGAGGAGAAGATTTTTATGAACTTTAAGACAATCATAGCATTTATATTAATATTCTTTCTAACTTTCCATATTTCTTATAGCCAGGAAAGCTCTGCCAATGTTCCTAAACTCGAAAATCGTCAGGAAGCGGAAGGGCATTTTCAGGCGGGTAAAAAGGCAATGCAGGAAAATAAAGTAGAGGATGCTCTTGGAGAATTTAAAAAAGCGATTGAATTTGATCCCACTTATAGTGAACCCTATTTATATCTTGCAGAGGTACATTTTTTTATATCTCAGAGGGAGACTATGGCTGCAGTGGATGCTTTGGAAACAGCTTTAGATCTTGATCCCAATAATGCATTGGGTTATCATCAACTTGGTCTTATATATTACAGTCAGGGCTATTTTGAGGACAGTCTGGATTTTTTTTATGCTGCTACCAGATTTGCTCCTGATAATGCACAGTTTCATTTTGATCTTGGTATGGCCTATGGGAAGACCGGTAAAATAGATCTTTCTATTATGGAATTAAATACAGCCTTTGAACTTGCTCCAAAGGAACATAGAATACCCGGCGAACTTGGTTTAATGTATCTTTCTGCAGGTAACTTTACGAGAGCTATTCAGTCATATCAAAAAGCTATTACCCTGTCTCCCAATGTGGCAGAATATCATGGTTATCTGGGCTTTTGTTATCTGAATACCAATAAACCGGAACAGGCAATTCTGGAATATCAGAAAGCCATAACCCTGTCTCCCAAGAAGTCGACTTTTTATAATGAACTGGGATATGCTTATGAAAAGCAGAATAAATATAAATATGCTCTCGAACAGTATCTAAAAGCTTTAGAACTTTCACCGGATGATGTAACATATCTCCGTAATGTAGCTATAGTTTATGAAAAACTCGGTGATTTCCCTAAAGCTGAAGAAGCTTATTTGAAAATAGTAAAGATAATACCGAAATCTTCTATAGATTATGATAATCTGGGTTATTTTTACTATAAACAGGGTAAATACACGGAAGCAGTTGAACAGATAGAGAAGGCTATAAATCTAAACCCTGATGTGGCGGAATTTTATATAGATCTTGGGGGAGCTATGACTCAGATGTCTAAGATTGATGAAGCTATGAAGGCTTTTTCGAAGGCTATAGAACTGAAACCCGATAGTCCTCTGCCATATAATTTAATTGGAAAGTGTCTCTGGAAGTCAGGTAAGAAAGAGGAAGCCCTCCGGTATTTTCAGAAGGCAGCCGAATTTAGGAGTGATACTTCTGTTTATCTTATAGATTATAGTGAAGCTCTTTTTTATATGGAAAAGCCAAAAGATGCTGAGAGAATTCTTCTGAAGGTAATTGAAATAGAGAAAGATAACGCAGGTGCTTACTGCCTTCTTTATAGGATTTATATATTTCAGAAACGAACAGATGATGCCGAGAGGGTAAAAAGTAAGCTCAAAGATATAGGTGTTGATGTGGAAAAAGTTTTAAAATCTTCTGAAGATATGAAGAATAATCCTGAAAACAAATAGAAGTAGAATATATTATACAGTGAGCAGTGAGCAAATTTGCTCACTGCTTTATTTATAAAAATATGTCAAAATATGTTTTATTTTGTTATTTTTTGTTACGAATTGTTGGAGTTTTTATTTGAATTTTAAACCTGAAATTCAGCTGGAAGTTTAACCTTTGAAATTTTATTGGCTCCTTAAACCTTAGTACCGCAACAGGCAGGTTAGCATCCATCTCACAAGTCTGTCCCTGTCCGGACTCTTACGCAAAATCTATAATCCTGTTACAATGAAATCTGTTATTACAGAATATACAGTTTTGTATTTATTTAAGTTATAACTTTCTCCTTTGACGGCATATCTTTTGCTCCAGAGCCCGGACAGGGAC
>Ga0302241_1001023_pt1 | contig 22175 bp, 20 predicted proteins | sample AAG_UR_Arg_MG_FD_193532 | JGI IMG/M metagenome (GOLD analysis project Ga0302241, IMG submission 193532) | Enriched activated sludge microbial communities from anaerobic digester in WTTP, New Holstein, Wisconsin, United States - AAG_UR_Arg | ecosystem: Engineered > Bioreactor > Anaerobic >... | reverse complement strand
TCAGAGGGGTCTTCCGAAAAGAAATCCTCCTGTTCCGAAACATACCATTCCTTCGGATCAATCTTCGGGAAGAAGGTGTCAGCCTGATACTCCCTGTGGATATGAGTCACCATCAGCCTGTCTGCCTTCGGCAGGAACTGCCTGTATACAGATCCGCCTCCCATGATGAATATTTCCCTGCCCGGATCACAGAGACCCAGCGCCTCATCAATTGAAAGGGCTCTTTCTGCACCACTGAAGTAGTCACGTTCATCGTCGGTAAGTACTATATTCTTCCTGCCTGCAAGCGGTCTGTTCGGGAGTGACTCCCACGTATTCTTGCCCATGATAAGGCAATGGCCCATGGTAATTTCCCTGAATCTCCGGAGGTCGCCCGGGATGTGTGCCAACAGCCTGTTGTTGTATCCGATGCCGTTGTTGCGGTCAATTGCTACTATTATTGTGATCATTTTATACTGAAATTTCGCCTTTTATGGCTGGGTGTGGGTCATATTCCGAAAGAGAGAAGTCAGCGTAGGTGAAACCGAGGATGTCCATGACATCAGGATTCAGGGTCATAACCGGAAGCCTGCGCGGATCACGGGTGAGCTGCAGTTTTACCTGGTCAATGTGATTGAGGTATATATGTGCATCGCCCAGGGTGTGAATAAACTCGCCCGGCTTGTAACCGGTCACCTGCGCCATCATCATGGTAAGCAACGAATAGGAAGCTATGTTGAAAGGTACGCCCAGGAAGATGTCAGCGCTGCGCTGATAGAGCTGGCATGAGAGCCTGTCGCCGGCCACATAGAACTGGAACAGGATATGGCAGGGCGGAAGGGCCATCTTTTCTATCTCCCCTACATTCCAGGCTGAGATGATATGTCTTCGCGAGTCGGGATTATTCTTCAGTGATGTGACCACGTTCTTTACCTGGTCAATCGATCTGCCGTCACTTGCCGGCCATGATCGCCACTGATAACCGTAGATGGGGCCAAGATTACCGTCAGGGTCAGCCCACTCATTCCATATCCTGACACCGTTTTCCTGCAGGTATCGCACGTTGGTGCTTCCGCTGAGGAACCATAACAGCTCATGAATGATTGATTTCAGGTGCAGCTTTTTGGTGGTCATCAGCGGAAACCGCCCGGACAGATCAAAGCGCATCTGGTAGCCGAAGGTGCTCACCGTACCGGTACCTGTCCGGTCTCTCTTCTCAATGCCATGTTCCATGACATGGCTCAGCAGATCAAGATATTGTTTCATAGAATTCCGGACTATCTATCTGGCTTTGGGAGTGATCTTTGCCACCCATCCTCCTCCCGGAGCCAGGCTGAGAGTGATCTTTTCTCCGGCAGCAGCATTGCGGGTAATATGTTTGTAATCTTCTCCGTGCCTGTCAGCGTTAATTCCGTCGGAGAATATCTCCATGCTGTATTCACCGGCCGGCAGGAACGAAAGGTCAACCTCTGTCACAAACGGTTTCCAGTCATTCATTGCGGCCAGGTACCATGTAGTACCGTGCCTGCGCGCCATGACAATATTATCACCCTTCCTGGCTTCAATCACCCTGGTTTCATCCCAGGTGACCGGCACAGCGGCAATGAAGGAGGTGCACTCCTGGTTGCGTTTATAGTTGGAGGGACTGTCAGCGAGCATCTGCAGGGGGCTCTCGAAAACCACATACATAGCCATCTGATGTACCCTGGTGCCCTGGCTGGCCGGTCTGTAGAATATCGGCCTGAAGTCGCGCTGCTGCATGTTTACCATGGCTCCCGGGGTATAGTCCATCGCGCCGGCTACCATGCGGGTAAAGGGCAGCATCAGGTCATGTTCCGGATCGCAATCCGTACTCCACTTGTTGTTCTCCATTCCCTTGACCCCTTCGCGGGTGATTACATTGGGCCAGGCTCGCTCCATCCCGTCAGGCTTGTAGGAGCCGTGGAAATCAACCAGCATTTTATGCCTGGCAGCCTTTTCGGCAACCTCGTGATAATAGTTGACCATCCACTGGTCGTCACGCTGCATGAAATCAACCTTGATCCCCTTCACTCCCCACTTCTCAAACTGTATTAGGGCTTCATCAATCTTGTCATGAAAGGTTTTCCAGACAACCCACAGAATGATTCCCACGTTTTTCGATGTGGCATATTCGCACAGCTCACCGACGTCAAATCCGGGCGACTGCTCCATAACATCACCCAGTTTGTACCAGCCTTCGTCGAGGATGACGTATTCAATACCGTTCTCCGATGCAAAATCTATATAGTACCTGTATGTGTCATTGTTGAGTCCGGCCCTGAAATCAACCCCGTAGATATTGTTTGCGTTGTACCAGTCCCATGCCACCTTTCCGGGTCTGACCCAGCTGAAGTCTGTTCCCGGTGCCGGTGGGGCTCCCAGCCTGAAGACCATCTCACTCTCAACCAGGCCGGCATCATCAGGGGTGATGATGAAGAGGCGCCACGGGAAGGTGCGTGTGCCCGGCGTCACTGCAAGGTACTCTTCGCGCCCGGTCACATAGACGTTGCGGTCATTGTACGCTTTCACTTCAGCAGGGTATGCAGGAAGCACACCCTTCACTCCCCCGCGGCCGTCTCCGTTTATCCACAAGCCCGGGTAGTCACGTATGTCTGCCTCACTGAGGAGGATGTTCAACGAGCCCGAGGTAAAGAGTGCCGGCAGGCTGGCCAGGTGTTCCGGGCCGATTGTATCCATTGATGCGGGGTGGAAGGTGCACTCATTATGTGACATGAAACCCTCTTCCAGTGGCCAGTATGCTCCGGCTCCGCCGGGAAGCGAAAAGGCAAACTGTTCATCCATTACCTTGATGTCTCCCTTCATTGCCGTCCTGAACCTGTATGCCACACCGTCATCATAAACGCGGAACTCAATTGACGAGCCGCCCCTGAAGCGAAGTTCAAGCGCGTTGAAAATGTCAGGCACCCGGCTGTTCTTCCGTGGCACCACGGGAACCAGCATATTATTTGCTGATGAGGTGACAGCCTTCGTTATGGCCGGACGCTGTCCGGGAATGGTCACCCCTTCCAGTTGCAGTTCGGGCGACAGCCCGGTGATTATCTCCTTGTTATCATAACTGACGGTGAGATTAATCCCCGCCGTGGTCTCGGCAAGGAGTGTGATCTTTCCGTCCGGTGATTTCACCTTGTACTCCTTTGACAGCAGGGGCACAGGTATCAGCAGCCCTGCTGCAATCAAAATCCTTAAAACCTTCATCTCTCCCTGATTAATTATCCTTCTCCTTTCCTTCTCGCCATCTCGTCCCGGATAGCTGCCGCCTGCTCATAATCCTCACGGCTGATTGCATCGGAAAGCATATCATTAAGCTCATCCACGGAAAATACGCTGTATTCGCTGCTCACGCGCTCTCTCTTCTCCTTTTGCAGTTTCGGCTGCTTCTCCTCCTCATCCCCGGTTGTGGCGCTCATAACAATGCCGGCCTCATTCAGAATCTGAGGTTCAATGAATATCGGACATTCAAACCTCAGTGCCAGTGCCACGGCATCAGAGGTACGCGAGTCTATGTTAAAACGCCTTTCGCCGTCACTGCACACGATCTCCGAATAGAATATCCCTTCCCGGAGCCGGTTGATGAGTACCTGTTCCACCGTTACACCACAGGCTGCGGCAAAGCTGCGGAAGAGATCATGTGTGAGCGGCCTTGGCGGTTCCAGGTTTTCAAGCTTGATGACTATGGCCTGAGCCTCAAACCCCCCGATAATTATAGGTATACGCCGTTCCCCGTTTTCCTCCGCCAGTATAAGGGCATAGGCGCCTGACTGTGTCTGGCTGTATGAAATGCCTATAACCTTCAGACGAATGAGTTTATTCTGCATAGTTTACCAGATTATCTGCCTGACAGGCCAATTAAGACAAATATAAATAATATGGTTCTTTATCTCCTCCCCTTCCCGATTTTTTATCCACATTGTATTAGTGATAAATTATTGTCACCGATTTGTACATAAGTTAATTTTTATATCTTTGCAGTCCGAAAAACCAAGATCCGGCGGGGCCTGCAGAAGTGTCATGCACAGAGGAGCATGACCGCCTCACGGAGTAACATAAGAGAGATTGAAAATGTACGCAATCGTTGAAATTGCCGGTCAGCAGTTCAAGGTAGAAGCAGGACAGAAAATATATGTTCACCATCTTGATGCAGCTGAAGGCGACAGTGTAGAGTTTGAAAAAGTACTTCTTACAGACAATGATGGTGTGGTCACCATTGGTGAACCCCTTGTTCCCAACACTGTTGTTGAGGGCAAGGTCCTCGGTCATGTAAGAGGAGACAAAATCATCATCTTCAAGAAGAAGAGAAGGAAGGGTTATCAGAAGAGGACCGGGCACCGCCAGGAATTCACACAGGTGGAGATTCTGAGAATAGGCGCCGCCATTGAGCCTGATAAGAAAACCGCACCAAAGGCAGAGAAAAAAACTGCAGAAGTACCCATTGCAGAAGAGGTGAAGGTAGAAAAGAAAACTGAAAAAGCACCAGCAGCTGAAAAGGTGAAGACAAAAAAGAAAGTTGCCGAGACACCGGCTGCAGAAGAGGTGAAGACGAAAAAGAAAGCTGCTGAGGCACCGGCTGCAGAAGAGGTGAAGGCAGAGAAGAAAAAAGCTCCTGCAAAAAAAGCCGCCACCAGCAAGGAAACGGCTGAGAAGAAGGAGACCGTAAAGAAGGCTCCGGCAAAAAGCACAAAGAAACCGGCGAAGGAATAAGCGATAAACAGTAAAAGAAAACGATATGGCACACAAGAAAGGTGTAGGCAGTTCACGTAACGGCCGCGAATCAGAAAGCAAAAGGCTTGGTGTCAAGCTCTTCGGAGGGCAGGCAGTAAAGGCAGGCAACATAATCGTTCGCCAGCGTGGAACCGTCCACAATCCCGGTGAAAACGTCGGGCTCGGAAAGGATCATACCCTCTTTGCCCTCGTTGACGGAACCGTGGAGTTCAAAAAGAAGCGTGACAACAAATCTTACGTCTCGGTTAAACCCGCGGCAGAATAGGATACTGACAACTTACAGCAACTCCTGAAAAATACGCTGAGGCGCATATTTTCAGGAGTTTTTGTTTTAATTTTACCACGCTTATCACCAAAGATTCCTTCCGGTATGTTAACCATCAACCTGATTCGTGAGCAATCGTCGTTCGTCATTGAACGGCTGAAAATCAAGAACTTCGATGCTGCAGAGATAGTACAGAATGTGCTTGATCTTGACCGCCGCCGCCGCGAGCTGCAGGCTGAGAGTGACTCCATCCAGGCTGAGCTCAACACCCTGTCACGTGAGATTGGTGCCATGATGAAGGCAGGGCGCAGGGATGAGGCTGATGCTGCCCGTCAGGGCGTAGTGGCTATGAAGGAGAAGCAGAAGCAGTTGTCAGAGACCATGGAAGTGGTTTCAGACGAGATGCAGACAGAACTGGTCAGGCTGCCCAACCTGCCGCATGCGCTGGTAGTCCCGGGGAAAAGCGCCGATGACAACGTGGTGGTGCGCAGCGGCGGCACCATACCTCATCTTTATGAAGGAGCCCTCCCCCACTGGGACCTGATAAGGAAGTATGACATAATTGATTTCGACCTTGGGGTCAAAATCACCGGAGCGGGTTTTCCCGTCTACAAGGGCAAGGGTGCCAGGCTCCAGAGAGCACTCATAAACTTCTTCCTCGACGAGGGTGAGAAGGCCGGCTACCGTGAAGTTGAACCGCCCATAGTGGTCAATGAGGAGTCGGGCTTCGGCACAGGCAATCTGCCCGACAAGGAGGGGCAGATGTATCACATTGGCATTGATAACCTTTATCTGATACCCACTGCTGAGGTGCCCGTAACAAATATCTACCGCGATGTGATCCTTGATGCTGCCGTACTGCCGGTGAAGAACATGGCATACACCCCCTGCTTCCGCCGTGAGGCGGGCTCGTGGGGCGCACATGTGAGAGGCCTCAACAGACTGCACCAGTTTGACAAGGTCGAGATAGTACAGATAGCACATCCTGAAAAATCTTATGAGTCACTTGACGAGATGGTAAGCCACGTGGAAAGCCTCCTGGTGAAGCTGGAGCTGCCATACCGTATTGTGAGGCTCTGCGGCGGCGACCTCTCATTCACCTCTGCAATGACATATGACTTTGAGGTATGGTCTGTAGGGCAGCAGCGCTGGCTGGAGGTGAGCTCAACCTCTAACTTCGAGACTTTCCAGGCCAACAGGCTCAGGTGCCGCTTCCGTGAAAAAGGAGCCAGACAGACCACCCTCTGCCATACCCTTAACGGAAGCGCATTGGCATTGCCGCGTATCGTGGCCGCACTTCTCGAAAACAACCAGACACCTGACGGAATAAAAATACCCTCTGTGCTGGCACCCTACGCCGGGTTCGGAATGATCAGCTGAGAGAGATGAAAAAGAGCCAGCAGGCATATCTTTATGCCTCCCTCGCAGTGGTGCTATGGGGTACCATTCCTACCGCTTTCAAGATAGCCCTTTCCGAACTGAACATCGTGACCATGCTGGGGATCACCACCCTGATATCTACAGCAGTTCTGTTTGCAATAATGCTTCTTACAGGCAAGCTCTGCCTCCTCCGGCAGACGACAGGCCGCGAGCTGCTCTGGTCAGCCCTGCTGGGGCTGGTCAATCCCGTCGCATACTATCTTATCCTGCTGACCGCATACAGCCGCCTGCCGGGCCAGGTGGCACAGCCTATCAACATGATATGGCCCATCATTCTTGTCTTCTTTTCCATACCGCTGCTGGGGCAACGCATACCTGCCCGCAGTTTCCTCGCACTCGCAATCAGCCTCGCCGGGGTATATATAATATCATCACAGGGTGCCCCGCTCAGCCCGGGCAGGTCAGACACCCTGGGCGTCATCCTGGCACTCATCAGCAGCGTCCTCTGGGCTCTTTATTTCGTCCTTAACGTGCGCGACAGGCGCGATGAGGCGGTAAAACTGTTTACCGGTTTCCTGTTCGGTTCAGCCTACATGATCATCCTGATGGCATCCGTGGGCTCCTTCAACCAGCCTTTGAGCTTCAGGGGGGTGGCGGCATCGGTCTACTGTGGCTTCTTTGAGATGGGAATTACCTTCTGGCTCTGGCTGAAAGCACTTCAACTCTCCGAGACAACCGACAAGGTGAGCAACCTGGTTTATTTCGCTCCGTTCATCTCCCTGATACTGCTGCACTTTATCATAGACGAACCCGTTTATTATACAACCCCGGCAGGACTGCTTCTCATCATAGGAAGCGTCATTTACCAGAACAGGACAAAGAAAACCTGAATCAACCGGCACATTTTTTGTTACTTTTACATCAAATTTACTCATTATGAAAAGAGTATTTATAGTATCACTGCTGATCATCCCCCTGCTTTTCGGATGCAAAAAAGACCCGGAGCCGTCTAAAACTCCCACACTGGAAGAGAGGGCCCGCGACGGTCTGTATGATCTGATGAAATATGTCTATCTCTGGTACAGCAACATGCCAACTGTCAAGACATCTGACTACACCGGCCCGGAGCAACTCCTGGAAGCCGTGAGATACAGGCCGAGAGACAAGTGGAGCTTCATTGCAGACTATGAGAGTTTCATGGCTTCAATGCAGGGCAGCTTCGTGGGTCACGGAATCAGAATGGGCCTTGATAATGCCAACAATGTCAGGGTGGTAAGCCTTTACGAAGGCTCAGACCTCTGGCCAAAAGGAGTAAGAAGGGGATGGATAGTAAAGGAGATTAACGGCACAGCCATTGCCCCCATCTTCATCTCGGGCAACAACACAGCCTACAACAACCTTATGGGTCCCCCCACGGCAGGAACGTCCAACACGTTTACATTCATCGATCCTGATAACCAGGAGGTGACCTATACCTCCGTCAAGTCGAGCTTCACCATCAACTCCGTGACGGCATCAAAGGTCCTCGACCTCACCGGAGGCAAGACGGGTTACCTCTGCTTTGAGACATTCATTGAACCGTCTGAACAGGAGCTTAACGAAGCCTTTGCTGATTTCAAGGCCAGTAACGTCACCGACCTCATAATTGACCTCCGGTACAATACCGGAGGATACATGAGTATAGCCCAGCAGCTTGCCAGCCTTGTGCTGACATGGGATGACACCACAAAGGTGTGCTACAAGCTGACATACAACAATCTGGTGGGTCCTGAGTGGAATGAGAGCTTCAATTTCGTCAGGACGGAGAGCCCCCTGGGCCTTGACCGTGTTGTCTTTATCACCACCCGCAGTTCGGCTTCTGCCAGCGAGGTGGTTATCAACAGCCTGATGCCCTGGGTTGATGTGAAGCTTGTGGGTGACACAACACATGGCAAGCCTGCCGGCATGAACATCTGGGGATATCCGTTCCCCTCTGACGCTGTGCCGAAACCGGATTACAAGTATGTCTTTGCACCAATAACCTTTGAGTATCTGAACTCAGATGACCAGGGCCGTTTTTATGACGGGATAAAGCCTGATGTGAGGGCTGCTGATGACATAACACATGATTTTGGCGATCCCGAGGAAGCCTCCCTGCAGGCAGCAATAAACCTGCTTGAAGGAAAGAAGTCAGTGACGGCAGAGCCCGTCAGGCGACCCACCATATGGTCTGAAGGGAACCAGTTGCCCACCGACCTCATCCTGGGTCCATCGAAAGAGATCGGGAAGTGAATGATCAGCAGAGCGGCAGGTTAATTCTCGGCATTGACCCCGGTACAACCGTCACGGGTTACGGCCTTATAAGTGTGTCGGGAAAAAGCCCGTCACTCATCACCCTTGGCATCATTGACCTGCGCAAGAAGGAGGATCATTTCCGAAAGATACGGACCATCTTTGAGGAGACGCTCGGGCTTATTGACAGGTATCATCCTGATGAGTTTGCTATCGAGGCTCCCTTTTTCGGCAAGAATGTACAGAGCATGCTCAAGCTGGGCAGGGCACAGGGTGCGGCAATATCAGCTGCGCTCTACAGGGACCTGCCGGTATTCGAGTATGCACCGAGAATGATCAAAATGTCTATCACCGGCAGAGGCCAGGCCAGCAAGGAGCAGGTGGCTTCCATGCTGCAGACCCTGCTTGCCTTCCGCGGAGAGTCTATGGTTCTTGACGCTACCGATGCCCTGGGAGCAGCCATGTGTCACTTCTACCAGAGCAGCAAACCGGTTGCAGACAGGAGGAAATACAGGAACTGGGGCGACTACATAAAAAAGAACAGCGACAGAATCAAACAGTAAGCTTCTGTGCGGCAGCGAGGGCTGCCACGCTGACCCTGACACCACCGGCAGACTGGAGCGCGGTTACACAGGCTTCCACAGTTGAACCGGTGGTGATTACATCATCAACCAGCAACAGATGCCGGCCGGCAATCTCCCGGGGTCTGGTCACCGTGAAGAGTCCTTCGACATTCTCCCACCTCTCATACCTTCCCCTTTTTGTCTGTGAGCCAGACTTGCCCGTCCGGCGAAGAATATCGCTCCTTACCGGCAGGCAGCAATGTGAAGCAATTCCCTCGGCAATGCACTTACTCTGGTTGAATCCGCGGCGCCTTTCCCTTACCGGATCGAGCGGTACGGGGATGATCATATCAATCCCGTCAGTGAATCCGCTTTCCGCCAGAACAGAGCCGTACAGCCTGCCAAGCATGATGCCGATATCCTTCCTGCCTGAGTACTTCAGCAGGTGAATAAGTTTTCTTATGCGGCTACCGCGGTTATACACCGAATAAGCCGCTGCCCTTTCCACAATGCACCTGCCCCAGAAAGCCTGCTCGAGCATGTTGCCGCGGCGGAGGTGAAAGTCAGTACGTGCCATGTCAAGCATGCAACCGGTACAGAGCACCTCTTCTCCCCTGACCAGCGGAACACCACACGAGAAGCATGGCCGCGGGAGGAACAGACTCAGAAAGTCGTCAGCAATATCTTTAATATGAAACACTTCACAGCGAGAAGCAGAATCAAAGATATGATATTTATAACACCTCCGTAACGGTAATTAAAATTTTTCTATATTGCAGCCGTTTAATAAACAAACCAATTGGCACAAGTATGAAGAAATGGATGATTGGCAGCCTGTTTCTCATCGTGATGATGTTTGTGGCTGCAGTGGTCTATGCTCAGACTACCGTTAAGGAAAAGAAGCACACCAAAAGTGAGTGTGTCTTTGTCGATAAGAATAAGGACGGTAAGTGTGATATATGCGGTTCAACCGCAGATGCATGCAAGAAAGAAGCTGTGAAAGGCAAAGAGTGCTCCGGGTGCCCGTCCGCTGCAGCATGCGGCGAGAATAAGGGTGAAGTGGTTCCGGCAAAGGAAGGCACTAAGGCAACCACTCCATGCTGCGCAGGTAAGAAATAACCAGACAGCAGATAATAAAAAGAGGGTGTCTCAAAGGGGCACCCTTTTTCTTTTGTGCTTACTGTTCATTTCCAGCCCTGGTCAGCGACCGGGGCTTTTTTTTGACCGGACATGGCAGGTGCCGGTTTTATTGTTGTCAGTACCGCGATCAGAGCTTTACATGTGCTCCAATCTCTTTTGCCAGACGCTCATTTTCTTCCGGTGACAATGAAACCCTTGGGTTGGTAAAGAGCATATCCCCCTCACGGGAGATGGGAATAAGATGGATATGGGCATGGGGCACTTCAAGCCCGATCACTGCCACACCAATCCTGTTGCATTCTATCACCTCCTTCATTGCCCTGGCCACTTTCCCGGCAAAGATTATCATTCCGGAGAGTGCCTCATCATCCATATCAAAGATATAATCCACTTCCTTCTTGGGGACTACCAGGGTGTGACCGGCCTTAAGCGGCCTGACGTCAAGAAATGCAATATAGCGGTCATTCTCTGCCACCCTGTAACAGGGTATCTCACCGTTGATGATGCGTGTAAAGATTGATGCCATGATATCTTGTTTTCAGATTGATATTTCAATAATCTCAAACGGGATGGTGCCGGCAGGTACCCTGATCTCCACCACCTCACCCACTTTTCTGCCCATCAATCCCTGAGCAATTGGTGATGTGGCTGCTATTTTTCCCTCCTTGAGGTTGGCTTCACCCTCCGGCACAAGCTGGTATTCCATCAGTGCGCCGTTTGCCTTGTTGAGGATCTTGACCCTGTTCAGAATCTGTACCGTTTTGGTAGTTATCCTTGAGCTGTCAATAATGCGTGACCTGGCTACCGTGTCTTCGAGTTTGGCTATCTTCATCTCGAGCATACCCTGTACCTCCTTGGCAGCAGAATACTCCGCGTTTTCTGTAAGGTCACCCTTATCACGCGCATCGGCAATCAATCTTGCAACAGCCGGCCTTTCATTACGGAGCTGGTCAAGCTCTTCCTTCATTTTCTGGAGCCCTTCTTCAGTTACATAAACAAATTCCGACATGATTTCCCGTAAATTTGTTAAAAAATAAGAAGAATCCCGGCATTACCGGAACTCTTCAGAGAACAAATATAAAAAATTTCTAAATAAAAAACAAATTCCCTCCGCCTGGTAATTATCAGATAATCAACGTGAGTACTCTTTTCTGTCAAGAATTGCTGAATAAATCACAGCCCTTTTCAGGTCAAATCCTTCCTTATGAATATCAGTGCCGGGCAGAGCTTCATAATCATAGCCCGGAGCGTCACTTATCTCACCATCTGTTATATCAGCCTGAAAGAAATCACCCGTTGCCAGCTCACCCAGGGCTGAGACACCTTCTGAAGCAAAAGCGGCAGCCATGGAATCCTCAATGGAGCCCTCATTGGCGAAGGCTTCGCCCATCCCGGATGCGACTGACCCTTCGCTGCTGAAGGCACCCGCCATGTCATTCCTGATGTTTCCCTCCCGGCTGAAATCACGGGCCATCGGCTCTTCATATCTCCCCTCAATTATTTGTCCGGCGGGCATAGTCCATGGTGAAGGTCCGGGAACGGGTCTCTCCTCTCTGACGGTGAAAGGCGTCTGTCTCTCCTGCCTTATAGTTGAAGGCGCCGGTCTGGCGGTTTGTGCCGTGGTTTTCACCGGAGGCCTTGTGGTAAGTGTGCCCGGTTGACGTTGCACGGGTCCCGGTTTGCCACTCTTCTTTTTGCCCTTACCCTGGAATGAACCTACCAGGGCAATGATCCCCAGTAGTATATAAAAAATCAGGTTGCCAACATCTTCCATCTGCTTCAGTATTTTTTTACCTTGTGTTGCTTGATTTTAGGCTGTTTTTTCGGATTAATCGTCTTTGCCTTCTTCTTTTGCTGCTTCAGCACCGGCTGCTTCGAGGGATCCTTGGTCTTCGGCTTCGGTCCGGCACGGTCAGGCACCGGCTGCTGTGGCTTCTTCAGTTCCGGCTTCGTCTGCTCCCTGCGCTCTTTCTGCCTTTTAACCTTGTACCTGTCAGCAGTGTTCCTGCTGTTGTTCTCCATCCGCATCTTCGTCTCCTCGCTCTGGATCTGATAATGCCTCTCCCTCTTCTCCTTAAGGGCTTTCTCATCCTCCTTTTCCCGCCTGGCCTCCTTCCTGGCCTGTTCCTTCATCGCTTTTGCAGCCGCTCTGCTCTCACCGCTCTCCTTTACAGGCTTGCTGCGACGCGATTTGCCGAAGGTCTCCCTCTCAAACCGCTTGGTGGCATTCTTCTGGGCATTGCACTCAGTTGCCTCCACCACGAAAAGCAGAACGATTACCGCTGCTACAAACCTTAATAATACTAACCCTCTCTTCATTTCGTTTTTCCGTTAGCCGTGTCAGACTTAAAATAACTACATTTACAGAAACGGAAGCAAGCCCATGTCAGTTTCAAATTTAAGGATTTTTTTACTCTTTTCTCTGTTCACACTGCTTATAATCTCCTGTGACAGGGATAAGAACGATGTGATCCCTGACATCACGGTTGACTTCACCATCACTTCTTCCGATCCTGAATTTTTTGATCTCTTCAATGCTCCCGGCACCAGCGCTCTGATATCTTCAGCCCACAGGCACCTTGGTCTCGGTACAGCCGGTTTTGACGGCAACGGCATAATAGTCTACAGTACCGGGCTGCATGGTTTTGAATTCCCTGCCTTTGACCGCACATGTCCGCATTGTTACGCCAACAATGAAGTGAGTGTGGCTGTGACTGTTGACGGCGTGTACGCCATTTGCCCGGAATGTTCTACGAATTATGCACTCGGAGGGTCAGGCCTGCCGCAGAGCGGACCCGGTCACTATTATCTCAAGAATTACCGCACATCCTTCTCCGGCTACAGTATAAGGGTCTGGAACAGGAGATAGACCCTCCTAGTACCTGTAATGGTCAGGCTTGTAGGGGCCCCCTTCGGGAACGCCTATGTAGTCTGACTGGGCCCTGGTCATTTTGGTCAGGCTCACGCCAAGCTGTGCAAGATGGAGACGTGCCACCTCCTCATCGAGTTGCTTGGGAAGCCTGTAAACACCGATAGCGTGCTCTTTGGTCCACAGTTCAATCTGTGCCAGCGTCTGGTTGCTGAATGAGTTGCTCATCACGAACGACGGATGGCCCGTGGCGCAGCCAAGATTTACCAGCCTGCCCTCGGCAAGAAGGAAAATTGCATGGCCGTCAGGGAACAGATACTTGTCAACCTGTGGCTTGATATTGATCTTCCTGATACCCTTGTATGCATTCAGCAAATCAACCTGTATTTCGTTGTCAAAGTGTCCTATGTTGCAGACGATGGCCTGATCCTTCATCTTCTCCATGTGTTCAATGGTGATGACATCACGGTTGCCTGTTGCAGTAACGAATATGTTGCCTTCAGCAAGGCTCTCCTCAACCGTCCTTACCTCAAAGCCTTCCATTGCAGCCTGCAGTGCACAGATAGGATCGATCTCGGTCACAATGACCCTTGCGCCATACGACCTCATTGACCTTGCAGATCCCTTGCCGACGTCACCGTATCCGCATACGACAACAACCTTGCCTGCTATCATCACATCCGTTGCCCTCTTGATACCGTCGGCAAGTGACTCACGGCAACCATAAAGGTTGTCAAATTTGCTTTTTGTTACCGAATCATTGACATTGATTGCAGGCACCAGGAGTTCTCCCGCCTCCAGCATCTGGTAAAGACGATGCACGCCTGTGGTTGTCTCTTCGGATATACCCTTCATCTCACTGACCGTCCTGTGCCATTTCTGCGGATCCTCCTCCAGTATCCTCCTTAGTGTGTCAAACACTATTGCCTCTTCCCGGCTTGCCGGCTCTGCATCAAGAACTGAGCTCTCCTTTTCGGCCTTGTATCCCAGATGGACGAGCAGTGATGCGTCGCCTCCGTCATCAACAATGAGGTTCGGGCCTTTCCCTCCGGGGAAGGTCAGGGCCTGTGCGGTACACCACCAGTACTCCTCTGCCGTCTCACCCTTCCATGCGAATACCGGGATGCCGGCAGCGGCAATGGCAGCAGCGGCGTGATCCTGCGTGGAAAAAATGTTACAACTTGCCCATCTGACATCTGCGCCAAGCTCCCTGAGTGTCTCGATGAGAACGGCTGTCTGAATGGTCATATGGAGCGAGCCTGTTATCCTTGCACCCCTGAGAGGTTTGGAACCCGAATATTTGCGCCTGACCGCGAGCAGCCCCGGCATCTCCTTCTCCGCAATCTCTATCTCCTTACGGCCGAATCCGGCAAGTGATATATCCTTTACCCTGTACTTAAGATCGTTGTCTATGAATGACATAATGATAATTTTTTAGGTGTGCAAAGTTAACCAAAAAAAGGGATAATTGTTCAGCGGCCCAGCAGGGCGATGGTCATCTCACGGTCGAGGGTCAGACGGGCTGACAGTTCATCCACACTCCCGAACTTCATCTCATCACGCAGCCGGTGACGGAATGTTACAGTTACTTCATTCCCGTACAGATCACCATCGAAATCAATAAGATGAGCCTCGATGGTACATAACCCGTCACCACCAGTGATGGTAGGCCTGTGTCCGATATTGAGCATGGCCATGTGCCTGTCGGGGACACCCTCTACGATAACCTCCACGGCATAGACCCCGGAGCGGGGTATCAGTTTGTATGCAGAGAGAGTGGCGATGTTGGCAGTCGGGAAACCCATGCCACGGCCGATCTTCCTTCCGGAAACCACCCGGCCCCTGATGAAATAATCATAGCCAAGCATTGATGCGGCCTTTTCAATGTTCCCCTCCCCGAGCGCCTTCCTGATGAGCGATGAGCTTACAGCCTCCCCTTCAACCATGTATGCCTCCTCGCGTGTCACCCTGAAAGCCATCCTTCTGGCACACTCTATGATTGTGTTTTCGTCACCCTCCCGGCGCCTGCCGAAATGGTGGTCATACCCGATGATCAGGTGGCAGACACCCAGATGACGGCAAAGAATGGAACTGATAAATTCAGGGGCGGTCATCCTGCTGAGCTCAGCCGTGAAGGGGATGACCACAAGATAGTCTATGCCTGTCTCCCGCATGAGCTCCGTCCGCTCTTCAAGGTCTGTCAGGAAGCTCAGATGGCCCGGATCGCTGGAAAGGATCATGCGGGGATGAGGATCAAAGGTGACTGCCACTGCATCAGCGCCATCTTTTGCAGCCTCCCCTTTGACACGCCGGAGAAGCATCCTGTGCCCAAGGTGAACGCCGTCAAAGACACCGATGGTAATAACCGGATTGTTAAATGAGATGCCTGTATAACCGTGATAGACTTTCATGACCCGATTGAGACATCAAAAATAATAAAATCCTATCTTTATCTTGTCTGTAACATCAGGGCAAAGAGTATGACAGAAAGATTTTACAAGGCTGATCCGTGGCTTGATCCCTTCAGGGAGATCATAGAGGCGCGGCTTGCCTACATCAGTTACCGTGAGAAACTGTTTACCGGTGGCCGCTCCCTGACCGACTATGCCAACGGACATCACTGGTACGGCCTGCAACGTACCCCTGAAGGATGGGTCTTCAGGGAGCATGCCCCGAACGCAACGTCGATCATTCTCACCGGAACATTTTCAGAGTGGAAGGAAGATGGGCGATATGCCCTCAGCCGTACGGCAGAAGGAGACTGGGTGGGTGAGTTCGATGCAGGAATGCTTTCGCACGGCGACCTGTACAAGATGATTGTCAAATGGAAGGGCGGTCAGGGAGAAAGGATTCCGGCCTATGCCACCCGCGCTGTTCAGGATGAAGTGACAAAGATCTTCTCGGCGCAGGTGTGGAACCCTGAAAACGAATACGTGATGCAACACAAGGCGCCTCCGCCACCACCCTCACTTCTCGTTTACGAGGCACATGTCGGGATGGCCACCGAAGAAGAACGGACCGGCACATACCGGGAGTTTACCAGACATGTGCTTCCCAGGGTGAAAAGCCTTGGCTACAACACCGTTCAGCTTATGGCCATCCAGGAGCATCCCTATTACGGCTCATTCGGCTACCATGTCTCCAGTCTTTTTGCCCCCTCATCACGCTTCGGCACACCCGATGATCTCAGGGAGCTGATTGATACCGCCCACAGCATGGGCCTGAGGGTAACAATGGACCTGGTTCACTCGCACGCAGTGGCAAATATCCTTGAAGGGCTCGGCCTGCTTGACGGTGATCCCGGGCTCTACTTTCATACCGGTTCACGCAGGAAGCATGTGGCATGGGATTCGCTCTGCTATGACTACGGCAAGCCGGAAGTCAACCATTTCCTGCTGTCAAACTGCAAGTACTGGCTTGAGGAGTTCCACTTCGACGGATTCCGGTTTGACGGCATAACCAGCATGCTGTACTATGATCACGGCCTGGAATCCGACTTCGTCTCCTACAAACAGTATTTTGACGGCAACCAGGACAAGGATGCCATCGTCTACATCACTCTTGCCAACAAGCTGATACATGAATTCAACCAGGATGCCACCACCGTGGCCGAGGATATGAGTGGCATGCCCGGACTTGCCGCCTCCGTTGCCTCCGGCGGGATGGGTTTTGACTACAGGCTTGCAATGGGAGTGCCCGATATCTGGATAAAGATGGTCAAGGATATCCCTGATGAGGAATGGGACCTCGGGTACCTGCTCCATGAACTGACACAGCACCGGACCGAGGAGAAGGTGATATCATACTGTGAATCACATGACCAGGCATTGGTAGGCGACAAGACCCTGATTTTCAGGCTGGCAGACAAGGAGATGTACACCTCAATGAGCATCTTCACCCCCAGCCTGATAGTTGACCGGGCCATGGCTCTCCACAAGATGATCAGGCTCTTCACCTTCATGACAGCAGGCGGTGGCTACCTCACCTTCATGGGTAATGAATTCGGCCACCCGGAATGGATTGATTTCCCCAGAGAGGGAAACGGGTGGAGCTATAAATACGCGCGCAGGCAGTGGAGTCTGGCAGATGATGAACTGCTGAAGTACAGGTTTCTGAATGAATTCGACAGGGCAATGATTGAGACCGGTAAAAGGCACGGGTTGCCACGGCTGCAGCTGACAGAGTCACTCTTAGTCAACAATGCTGACAAAATCATCGCATTCAGGCGCGGTGACCTTGTGACGGTGATGAACTTCAATCCGACAATCTCCTTTACCGGATACGGGATTCCCGTCAGGGGAAAATTCAGGATCATCCTTGACACCGACGATCCCATGTTCGGCGGGCAGGGCAGGATAGACACAAACCAGACCTACTTCGCACAACCTGACAAGGGACGTTACGGGGTGACGGCTATGCACCACCTCAGGCTTTACCTCCCCGCAAGAACAGCTGTGGTACTCCTGCAGGAGAGGGTAAAGACAATCATGGATCTCTGAAATCAGTCAACCCATCTCAGCAGGCAGAAATCCTGCCTGTGAGGCAATTCACTGTGCCTGGCGTAGATACGGATTCCGTAGAAGAAAGTGCCGGCTATCTCAGGCTGGAACTCAACGCTGTATATGACCCGTCCCTTCTTCCTGTTGACATATTCGAACTCGTGGGACGAGAAGAAGGCATGCTCTCCGTTCTTGAGCTGGCGTGTCACAACCAGTTCAACCCCGACATTCTCCACCGGAATATCCTTTATATCCAGAATGATCTCGGTAGAGTATTTGTATCCCGAGCGGAAGACATTCTTATCCAAATCCTTAATGTCAAATTTAACTACCTCTATCTCATCCCATACCTTTGAGATATAGCTCTTCCATCCGGCCAGTTCGCGTGCCAGTGCATAGTTATCAGCAGCCATCCTGCGGCTTCTCTCCCACAGCTTCTTATAGTACTTCTCCAGATAATCGTTGAGCATGCGGCGCATGGTGAACTCGGGAGCCACCTTGACCATGGTGTTCTTGATGTAGCTGACCCATTCACGCGGTATGCCGCTTTCATCCTTCGAGTAGTAGGCCGGAACGATCTCATACTCAAGCATGTTGTAGATGGTTTCTGCGTCAATATCATTCTGCAATTCCTGGCTGGCAAAAGTCCGTTTCTTTGGCAGTGCCCATCCGGCGAAGGCACGATAGCCTTCCACCCACCATCCGTCAAGGACACTGAAGTGAATGGTTCCGTTCATTACGGCTTTTTCACCGCTGGTGCCTGATGCTTCCAGGGGCCTTGTCGGAGTATTCAGCCATATATCAGCGCCACGTACAAGGTAACGTGCCATATCCATATCATAGTTCTCCAGGAAAATAATCTTCCCGGCAAACTGAGGCATCTGTGATATTTCATTGATTTTCCTGATGAGTTCCTGTCCGCCGCCGTCATGGGGATGAGCCTTGCCGGCATAAATGAACTGCACGGGTCTCTCGGGGTTATTGACGATTCTCGCGAGACGGTCGAGGTCACGGAACAGGAGGTTGGCACGCTTGTATGTTGCGAATCTTCTGGCAAATGCTATTGTAAGGGCCTTCTCATTCAGGTGAGAGCTGATGTTCATCAGAGTGCGCGGGCTGACATGCCTCTCAAGCATGTCTGACTGGAGACGCTTGCGGATATTGTCAAACAAGCGCTTCTTGAGCTTCATCTTGACCTCGTAAACCTTCTCGTCTTCCAGCTTGTGTATCTTTGCCCATTGCTTACGGTCACTCAGATCAAAATGACGTGTGCCGGTGAGCTTCTCGTAGACCTGTTCCCACTCGGGCGCCACCCATGTTGAATAGTGAACACCGTTGGTGACATGGCCTATGTAAAGCTCGTCACGAAGGTAACCGGGCCACAGCTTTGAGAAGAGCCCGCGTGAGACATGCCCGTGCAGCTGACTCACTCCGTTCATCTCCTGGGAGAAGCGGGTTGCGAGGAAGCTCATGTTGAACTTGCGCTCATGATCATCCTGGCAGCGGCCTAAGGCCATCAGCTGATCCCACGTGATATTCAGCCTGGTGTGATAATGTGAAATATATTTTCTCAGCAGGTCTTCTTCAAAGGCATCATGGCCTGCCGGCACAGGAGTATGGGTTGTAAACAGGGTAGATGCCCTGATTATTTCCATTGACTCCGCAAAGGTCAGATGCTCATCCTCTATGAGGTGACGCATCCTCTCAAAGCCTATGAATGCTGAATGCCCTTCGTTGCTGTGGTAGACATCAGGTTTTATTCCGATGGCAAGCAGAGCCCGCATTCCCCCTATGCCGAGGATCAGCTCCTGCTTCAGGCGGTTCTCGGAGTCGCCGCCATAGAGATAGTGGGTGATTGCCCTGTCCTCAGGCGTGTTATCCTCAAAATCGGTGTCGAGAAGATAAAGTTTAACCTTGCCTACCGGAGCCAGCCACACGCGGGCTTTCACAATACGTCCTGGCCAGGTAAGCTGTATGGTAAGGTGATTGCCGTTGCTCTCCTTCACGGGTTCAACCGGAATCTGAGAGAAATCCTCAGCCTCATAAATAGCCTGCTGCTCACCCCTCGGGCCCAGCTTCTGCCTGAAATAACCATACCTGTATAACAGACCTATACCCGTGATATTAACGTTGGAGTCACTTGCCTCCTTCAGATAGTCACCGGCAAGAACACCCAGGCCGCCTGAATAGATCTTCAGGTTTGGATGTATGCCAAACTCCATGCTGAAATAAGCTACGGAGGGCAACTCCTCGTTATCAGGCCTGCCAAGATATTCTGTAAACTCCTTGTAAATCCTGTCAGCATCATGCAGAAACACCTCATCGTCTGAAAGCACTACAAGCCTCTTGTAGTCGATGGCTTCCAGCAATCTCTTGGGATTGTGTCCAACCTCCTCCCACAGCGTGGGGTCCATCCGGCGGAAAAGAAACTCAGCATCGCTGTTCCATGACCACCAGAGGTTTGAGGAGAGTTCCTTGAGATAAGCGATACGTACGGGTAACTCAGATTGCACGTAAATATCTTTCCAGACAGGAGCCTGGAAGGGTTTCCTTACCTGTACCTCGGTAGCTTCAAGTATGCGGGTGTAATCCCTGGGCTGGTCTCTTCTCTTTTCGCTTTTCTCAAGTGCATAACGGTATGCATTGATATAATAGCTGAAAAGAGTATTCCAGTTAGCTATCCGTGATATCTCCCAGGCCTTCCCGCGTGCAGCGGCAGCCTCTTCAGGATTCATCTGCATAAACTTGCGGATGAATTCTTCCATACTGACAATGACCTCATTGTCATTGTCGTCAGTACGGTTCAGTACAAGACATCCGTTGCCGGGTTCCTTGAAATAGGTATCGACCCACATACCGAATCCTGCAAGGTTTGTTGTCACGGTTGGAACATGGAACATCAGGCTCTCAAGAGGTGTGTAGCCCCATGGTTCATAATAAGAGGGATAGAGTGTGAGATCGAACCCGATAAGCAGATCATAGTATTTCATATTGAAGATCCCGTCATTGCCGTTCAGGTATGACGGAACGAATATGACCTTTACCCTTTCAGAGGCTATGTTGTGTATGCCTTCGCGTATCAGCTGGTTCATCACCGGGTCATCATTCACATAATGGAGTCCGTGCGTCAGGTATTTGTCACCTTCGGTAACCATTGTGCCATTGGCAAGGGCAGTGGCAAGATCCTGCCTGGGGCCCTTGTGGTATGCAGGTACGAGAATAAATGCAACACACTGTCGGCCGGAATTACTCTTCCTGTTCACCTGGCCCAGTGCCGAGAGGAAGAGGTCAATGCCCTTATTCCTGTACTCATACCTCCCGCTGGTGGAGACCAGGAGGGTATCATCCGGCAGGTCACAGCCAATCAGAGCCTTTGCCACTGAGAGTAGCCTGTCACGTGCTGCATTGCGTGCCGCATCAAAATTTTCAGGTTCGGGAACAAAGGTGTCCTCAAAGCCGTTGGGAGTGATCACGTCAGGCTTCTTTCCAAGAAACGCCTCACACTCACGCCCGGTAATCTCACTTACCGAGGTAAAGACATCTGCTTCCTGTGCAGTGATTTTTTCAAGTGACTGTTTGGAGGTGACATTGAATTCGTGAGCTGTCTGTACCGGATTATATTCATTGAGACGACTGTAGAGTTGCCTGTTGTTGCCTGCTATGCTGCGACCGAGAACAGTGGCGTGAGTGGTGAAAGCGGTGGCAACCCAGGGGGCATGCTTCTCAAGGTAGAGAACACCCGTGCCGGTCATCCATTCATGAAAATGGGCAATCACCCGAGGATATTCACGGTAGAAGTTGGTGAAGCTCTCGATGATTTTTCCCGCTGCGTAGCCGAATAATGCAGGCTCAATGTAATCCCACTGGCCTGAAATGCTGTCAAGCTTGTAGGTCTCCCAGAAACGGGCAAAGATTTCATTCTGCTGCCCGAAATAGGGCGTGAAATCTACCAGCATCACGCGCGGATTGCCCCTGATGTTCCAGCGACCGGTTTTTACTATCAGACCCTCCTGCGCGGCTACGGTCTTCCATGACTGGAACATCGTGTCATCAGGGGTAAACTCCGGATTGGACTTGTCGTCCCTCCATACATCAGGACCGATCAGTATATAGTTATCTTCAAATTCATAGGTTACGTTTAGCGCCTTGGTTGAAATGACTGTATAAATTCCTCCTACCTTGTTGCATACTTCCCAACTAGTTTCGAATAAAAAATCAGCTTTCATTTCCATATAGTTAATACTCAATTAATACGCATGAGGCGCAGATATATTGCACATATGAATTATACCCCGGTTATTATTTACTGCCGGATCTCTTCCTGGCAGCAACGGGTTTTGCCGCGGCACTCTTCTTGGAACTCTTTTTCGCGGCTGCCTCCGGGGCAGTTTTTACGCTCTTCGGAGCTGCTTTCCCGGCCTTTGTGGTACTCTTCTTAGCGGCTGCCT
>Ga0302241_1001014_pt1 | contig 22279 bp, 9 predicted proteins | sample AAG_UR_Arg_MG_FD_193532 | JGI IMG/M metagenome (GOLD analysis project Ga0302241, IMG submission 193532) | Enriched activated sludge microbial communities from anaerobic digester in WTTP, New Holstein, Wisconsin, United States - AAG_UR_Arg | ecosystem: Engineered > Bioreactor > Anaerobic >... | reverse complement strand
GAACCAAGCTCTCAATCGTTACCATCTCAAGCTCGGTTTGCTGGGCTGTTTGGCGTTTCAACATGCCCCATTGAATCAAAAAGCCCAGCTCTTCGCCAGGCTTTTCGACACTTTGTCAGCAGTCTGGGCGGTGGGAAACCACCGCCCTTTTTGTGCGCCTGTTTGAATGAAGACAGGAAGTAAAAAAACCCCCGGATATAAACCGGGGGTTCTGTTAACGGTAGATTTAGGAAGAAGCAGGCTTAAGCGGCCTTGTTCTTCGAGATTTTGTTGATCGTTGCGTTGACATGATTGGTCACGGGCTCGGCGGCTTGTTGGGCAATGCGCGCTGAAAGCTGGGTGATGTTGTTCATTTCGGCGAGTATGTTGTCGAAACCGTTTTTCAGAAGATTCGAGTGCGTATCCATCAGATCGTGCACCGTTTTGGCGTTGACCAGGGCTCGGCTGGCCTGGGCGCTGTTTTCAATGGACTTCTGAACGATTGTGTTAACGGAATCGCACACCTCCTCATATCCCTTCGTTAGGGCTGTGGCCGACTGGAGAGCTGCATTCATGGAATCGCGCATAATGGCGTTCAAATCTGAGCAGGCTTTCATCAGGTTGTCCGTTATCTTGTCAATTTGTTCCGTCGTTGTTTGCTGCATAGAATCCCTCCCATAGGATGAGTTTTGGACGTTGGCGGGGTGCGTTAAGGTACTGAATTCGGGGTCGTAACAATTATGTTGCACTGCAACATAATTGTTAACATATGGCGGACATCATTCCGTGTCAAGCAAACCTTGTCATGATTTGGAAAAAATTAACATCCTTGCTTTTCAATAGTATTCGCTAGATGCTACCCAACCCTGAATCGCCGCGAATCAGAGATTAGGCCCCATGTTAAGCTGTGCATTCTGGCGGAAAACCGCCAAAATTACACTTATTCTTCTTACCGTAAGCGCGCTGATTGCTTCAGAGGCTGAAGCCAAATCGCGCACGCGTCCCCGCCGTTCTGGTCCCCCAAAAAGACACAAGGTTCTGCCCGTTGACAGGGGTGCACTGTATTCGGATATTGTTATTGAGGCTCGAACCGGTCGTATATTGCGAGCAACGAACGCGGACAGCCTTCGTCATCCGGCCTCTTTAACAAAAATGATGACTCTTTATATTACATTTCAAGCACTTGAAGCAGGAAAACTTAGCCTTGACCAACGATTGCCTGTTTCAGCTCATGCAGCCGCTCAGTCGCCGTCAAAGCTTGGACTCAAGCGCGGGCAAAGCATTCGCGCTAAAGATGCCATCATGGGCGTTGTCACGAAATCGGCGAACGACGCGGCCGCTGTGTTGGCAGAGGCCCTGGGCGGGAGCGAGGAGCGATTTGCGCAGGTTATGACGAGACAAGCCAAATCCCTCGGCATGAAAAAGACCAAATTTTACAACTCTTCCGGACTTCCGCACCCCTATCAGGTTAGCACGGCCCGCGATATGGCAATGCTGGCGCACGCGCTTATCTATCATTATCCCCAATATTACGCTTGGTTCGGACGAGAAAGTTTCACATATGCCGGGAAAAAACACAACAATCACAATCACTTAATGGAGCGATATGATGGCATGGACGGCATCAAGACGGGCTATGTCCGCGCCTCCGGGTTCAATTTGGTGGCTTCTGCCGTGAGGGAAAACACCAGGCTTATTGGCGCTGTTTTTGGCGGACGCTCGACGGCGTCAAGGGACAACCAGATGGCTGCCATTCTCGATCAAGGGTTTGCCAACGCTTATGCCGGAATGGAACCTCATATCTACCAAGTTCGTGCCGGGAGCGAAGATAGTGACTATGAAGACGGATCGCCGGATACCGCAGAGGCTCAGGGCGATGGGGAAGACATGGAAGATAGCCGCTATATAGCCTTGCCTACGAAAGTTGCCTCTGTGTTTACTTCTTCGAGAGTCCCGTCCTTTGATGAGGGGGCATCGGCGCCAGCGGGGACATGGGGCATTCAAATCGGAGCCTATAGCGAAGCCGTTGCAGGCCAGAGGGCGCTCGCGGTCATGGCGCGGAATATGCCCCAATTGCTGGGCCGCACGGATCAGATCCTTCAGAAAGTATCCGCCAGCGACGGCAATGTCATTTATCGGGCCCGTTTTATGGGCATGGAAGAAAAAACGGCCCGATCCATTTGCGCCTATCTGGTTAAACACGGACAAGGTTGCATGGCCGTTATGCCGGGAACGCCAACGCCCTCTTTCGCCAACTGAAGACAGGCTATTCGCTGTAGCTTACCAGGCTCGTTACCGGCACGTCGAGTTTTGAACGTCCCCCAAGAAAATCAAGCTCTATGATAAAAGCGGCAAGCGTTACTTCGGCCCCCATTTGTCTTGCCAGGGATATGGAAGCATTTGCTGTGCCCCCCGTGGCAAGCAAATCGTCAAGGATAACGACGCGCTGTCCCGGCCTTATCATGTCTTCCTGGATTTCGATCGTATCCGAGCCGTATTCAAGAGCGTAACTGTGTCTGACGATTTTTCCCGGAAGCTTGCCTTTTTTACGGATCATGACAAAGCCGGTTCCAAGTTTGGCGGCCAAAGGCGCGGCGACGATGAATCCTCGCGATTCAATTCCCAACAAAACTTGTGGTTTTTCCGCGCTGACGATTTCGGCAAGCCGATCAATGGTATAATTCCAGGCGGCCCCATGCGCCAGCAGGGTGCCGATATCGTAAAACAGGATACCGGGCTTCGGAAAATCGGGTATGCTTCGAATGTGCGTTTTAAGATCCATGACAAAATGTCCGGCAAAAGAGATAAAGGCAGAATAGAGTTAACCGGATTCTAACCAAAGGTGAAGGAAAAACAGTGACATTAATAAATAGGCAAGCCTTCGCACGGATAATTATCCTTCAGTCCGGAAATAACGCTTTTAAATTGCTGTGGTAAACAAAAAAGACGGCCTGCACGAATTCTGTCTGTGCAAGGTTTGTCTCTAGAGGCGGCGACAAGGGAAGCACAGAGGGCTCATAGCATGGCATCGCATCTATCCAAGGCCGACGTCGATCGTTTGTTAAAGGAGCCGTCGCCGCTTGTGCGGGCTGAGGTTGCGGGCAAATTGGCCCAGGAAATAGACAGCCCCAAACTGACAGACAATGAACTGCAGCTTGCTCACGACGTTGTTCGGCTGATGGCCAAAGACATTGAACTTTCGGTTCGTCAGGCGCTTTCACAAAGCCTCAGGCATGCCGTCCGGCTTCCTCACGACGTGGCATTGAGGCTTGCCAGCGATGTCGAAGCCGTAGCGCTGCCCATTCTCGAAAATTCAATGGTGCTGACGGATACCGATCTTATCGCTATTGTCAGCAGCGGATCGGCGACGAAACATGAAGCCATTGCAAACAGGCCCAATGTTTCGGAAAAGGTTTCGGAGGCGTTGATTACGACGGCTGGAGAAAAGGCCGTGACCGTGCTTATGAACAATGCGACGGCGCGCATTACGGAACAAAGCCTCGACAAAGCCATGGATCGCTTTTCGGCAAGCGACAACGTCAAGGAGGCCATGGTTCGCCGGGCCGTTCTGCCCGTTATGGTCGCCGAGCGACTTGCGGCCATCGTTTCGGATAAATTGAAGGATTATCTTGTTTTGCACCACGAGATGTCGTCGAGCATGGCTTCCGACCTGATCTTGCAGAGCCGGGAAAAAACCGTCGTCAATTTTGCGGCAGGAAGCAGCGAGAGGGATATTGAAAAACTCGTTGTGCAAATGTATCGCAACAAACGGTTGACGCCTTCCATCGTTTTGCGCGCGCTATGCATGGGCGATGTCGTTTTTTTTGAGACGGCCATAGCCATCATGGCCAACGTTCCGCTTGTTAACGCGCGAATTCTTATTCATGACGCAGGACGGTTAGGCCTGAAAACGCTGTATGAAAAGGCCGGAATGCCCGCCGGGCTGTTGGCCGCCGTGCGCGTGGCTCTGGACGTCGTTCACGAGACGGAGCTGGACGGCGGACAAAACGATCTGGAGCGTTATCGCGCGCGGGTCATCGAGCGCGTTCTGACTCAATACGAGGATTTTGGATCCGAGGATCTCGATTATCTTCTCGCAAAGCTTGGCGATATGATGACGCCGGCACCGGCGTAAACTTAATATTACCGGGAAATGATATTATAACCGAAACTGTGTGCGTCAGGTTTTATGCATTCGCTCTGATTGCCTCAATGGGAAAACAGCCAGCGAAAATAAGGAAGCCCGGTTATGCGTCTTCTTTGTATTATGCGTTTCGGCTCTCCTGGATAAAAACAGGCAAAAGATTGACAATTGTTTTGTTTCTGAAACAAAACAAAAAACTTCATGCCCTTTTCTCATTCGAAACAATATCGGCACTGTTACGAAAAGGACCCCTCAGGGCCGTCCGTTTAACCGCGAATCAAAAGGCCTGAGGAGCAGTCTTAAATACGGCTCTAATCCGCCACAAAGCCCGGCCTCTGAACCAATTATTAACCATTATAAACGCAATGTTGACCCTGCGGTTTCGGCGCGAAACTGCATTCCGTGCCTTGTGGCGCGGGATGTCGAAACGTGTCCGGAGCCCGAATCGCACCGAAAGGATGTTCGGTGAAAGGGGACGGGATGAGCGAAGATCAAGGATCGGAGCGCGATGCTCCGCGTCCGTCATCGTCGCGTAGATCCGCCGTGCTGTTTGTAAAACAGCGCGCAGGTCTTTTGTGTCCCGAAGGAAAACCGAGCAAAAACAAGCGTTCCGGTTTTGCGATCGCGCCCATTCTGTACATTTTAGGTCTTGTAGGCGTTGGCGCAGGCGTTCTGTTTAGCGGGTATAGCCAGATCCTCCGCAGCAACATCACAATCAGCAACAATGTTGCGGCAAAGAACGAGTTGAGCGGGGCGGCAACAACCCTGGCCGCGACAGCCGAATTGAGCACAGACGCCAGCCTTTTCTGTCCTCCCCGGAGTTCGCATCAAAGCACGGGAGAGCCTTGCGTTAACGCGCCCGAGAAGCTGGTTCAGTTTGCCGACGTCGATGCGGGGGATGCCTCGAAACTGCCTACGGATTACGATGCCGCAGACGACGACGGCAGCCCGGAGGAAGTGGGCGTCTTCGCTGCCGGGTCCGGGTTAAAACAGCTGGATCCCTGGGGACATTTTTACATTTATTGCCGTTGGGAAAATGCCCGTGCGGATGGAAGCGACCCGGCCATTTTGCTGATTTCCGCCGGCGCGAACAATAAACTTGAAAGCAATTGCGCCAGCACCGTCGCCCAGAACGACGATCAGATGATACGGCTTAACGTCGGCGAGGCCATTCAGCGCGCCGCGCTCTGGCAGGCTACGGGCACGGCCGATGTCCGTTACGGCGCGACGGGATCGCAGGTTTTAGTTACGGCGTCGGGCGATGTGACGGCGTTAACGATGACGGCATCGATGTTGTCAATTACCGGAACGGCAGCGATTAATGCCCTAACGGCAACGACGGCAACGCTCACGGCCCTGAATCTTTCAACCCCGCTTCCCGTAACCAGCGGCGGTACCGGCGCCAACAACGCCTATGACGCATTGACCAATTTCGGCGTCTCGGTTATGGGCCGTTATTTGTTCAACAGCACGGTTCTTGATTCCGCCACGGCCGAAGCCGTCCGGCAAACATTGCTCAATTCGGGCACCATCGGCGACGCGCTTTTTGTGGAAACGACGGCTTCCGGCGGGCGCGCGACGCTGGGCGCAACGGTTATGGGCGATTACCTGTTCAGCAGTTCCGTCCTCGATACGGCAACGGCGGCATCGGTAAGGCAAATACTGCTCAATTCGGGCACCGTCGGGGATGCGCTTTTTGTCGAAACGACGGCCTCCGGCGCCCGTACAACATTGGGCGCCGGAGAAATCGGCGACGCGCTTTTTGTCGAGGAAACGGCAACAAGCGCGCGATCCACGCTCGGCGGCGGCGCCATCGGCAGTCCCCTGTTTACGGCCGCCAACACGGCGTCGGCCTGGAACATTCTTGGCCTTACCGGCACATTGTCTCCAACGCTGGACATTCATATTTCTGGCAACGCGGCAAATGTCACCGGAACGGTTGCGATTGCCAACGGCGGCACCGGCGAAACGTCGGCTTCGGCGGCGCTTGACAGCCTTTTCAGTCTGGATACCGCTCCCTCGCAAACGATAAGCGACAGCCGGTTGAGCAATACCGGCGTTACGCCCGGCTCCTATAACCTCGTTACGGTCGACGCCAAAGGCCGGGTCACATCAGGCAGCCTTGTTTCGAATGAACAGGACCACATCACAAACGGCGTAGGTTCATCCATTTACACAAGCGCGACGGATGGCGGATACCTGATTTTCTCGACGGCAAGCCAGGTTCAGATGGTGCTGGATCCGAACGGATATCTGGGGATTGGCACGGCGACGCCGATGGAAAGATTGCACGTCAACGACGGAAACGTGCGCATTTCCAACGAATCCTCGGAAGCCGGAGAATTGCAGTTTACCACAGACGCAAACAGCCGCCGATGGATTATCGCGACGGGATCCGGCACACAAGACTTTTTCATCGATCGTTATGACGACGGCGGTACCCAGATAGGATCGGCATTGACGATTCTCCGCTCGTCCGGCAACGCCACCTTTTCGGGCTCGGTGGCGGCTACGGGCGGCTTCCTCGGCACGTTGACGGGAACGTTATATGGCAACGTGGAAGGCGATATTACAGGTTCGATCGGCCTGGAGGACGGGACGGAGGCTGCCCCGGCGCTGTATTTCACGGATGATACGAACGTAGGCATCTACCGCCCCGGCGACGATACGATGGGGCTTGTGACGGGAGGCTCCAACGTTCTCTATCTGACGGCGACGCAAAGCGTAGGTCTTGGAACGACGACACCGTCACAAAAACTTGATGTTAACGGCGCGATCAATGTTTCGGACGCCTACTACCTGTCCGCGACGAAAATACTGCATTTACCTGCCGACGATGCGACGAGCCTGGCCGTAGGCGCAGGGGCGGGAGACGGGCAGACCGGCGCAACCCTTTACAACACAGGCTTGGGCGCCGACGCTTTATTTACCAACGCGACAGGCGCGGGCAATGTGGCGCTCGGCTATCAGGCGGGTTATCTCGTTAACGGAGGGGGAAACAACGTCATCATTGGCCGTTCCGTCGGATCGACGACGCTTACGACCGGCTCCGGGAACGTCCTGATCGGCACGTCGGCGTCGGTGACAACGCCGGCGGCCGGCACAAGCAACTGGCTCAACATCGGCAATACGCTTTATGGCGATCTAGCGAACCGGCGGATTATTCTCACCGGCGCTACGGCGACGGCCGGGACAACGCCATCGGAAGGAACGATTATCGATTTAAGCGCGGCAAGCGGCACGGCTTACAGCAGCTTGTTGTTGCCGCGCGATACCATGGACAACCGGCCGACGGTGGGCATCACGGGCATGATCCGGTACAATACGACGACAAACACGGTCGAGGCGTATCAGGGAGCGACGGCCGCATGGCAAACGCTCCTCACCAGCACAGGCACGGCAGGCGCTTCGGCTTATCTTGGCCCGTCGGCAGTTATCACGAACCCGAGCCGGGGCGACGATATCACGACGGGTCTTTTCTCCGGCACGGCAGGGACGGTCAGCATATCGATTTCCGGCACCGAACGCTTGCGCGTTACGGCGACAGGCAGCGTCGGCATTGGAACGGAAACTCCCTCCCAGCTTCTGGAGGTTAACGGCAGCATCAACGTCACGGCAACGTCGGGCGCCTATAATATTGCGAATCTTAAAATGCTCCATATGCCCGGCAGCGACGACACAAGCATCGCGGTCGGTCCATGGGCCCTGGGCTCCCAGACCGGTACGGGATTGTATAACACGGCCATGGGCGTTTGGGCCTTAAGTTCCAACTCATCCGCGAACAACAACGCCGCTTTTGGCGCCGGCGCGTTAAGCAACACGACAACCGGCAACAACAATACGGCGCTTGGCGCCTGGACGCTGGGCTCCAACATCACCGGCATCAACAACACGGCCGTTGGCGCTGCGGCCCTCAATCAAACGACAACGGGCTCTAACAATTCGGCTTTTGGAATCGGGGCGCTTTATAACGCGCTTAGCCACAACAATTCGGCGTTCGGTTTTAATGCGTTAAGCGAGACGACGACGGGTGGATACAACACGGCCTTTGGCGCCGCAGCGGGAAACAAGATTACAAGCGGTTTTGCCAATCTTGTTCTGGGTCCCTATGTCGCCAGCACAACGCTGACGACCGGCTCGAACAACATTTTGATCGGCTACAGCGACGCGGTTGACACGCCCGCCGCCGATACGAGCAGTTGGCTCAACATCGGCAACACGATTTACGCGGATTTGCTGTACAAGCGCATGATATTGACGGGCCAAACGGCGACGGCAGGCACCACACCCACAACCGGCACAATCATCGATCTCGGCCGCGCGAGCGGGGCCGATTACAGCAGCGTGCTGCTGCCGAAAGATACGAGCGCGAACCGCCCCGTCGCGGGCGTGCAGGGCATGATCCGGTACAACACGGATACGAATGCGCTGGAAGCTTATGTCGGCGCGACGGGCACGTGGTCTTCGCTGTTGTCCAGCACCTCGTCGATTACGGGCAACACGTATCTTGGCGCATCGGCGGCGGCCAATAACCCCAGCCGTTCGGATGATGTGACAACGGGCCTGTTCAGCGGCGACGCGGCGACGGTGAGCGTGGCGGTTTCCGGCACGGAGCGTCTGCGCGCGACATCGACGGGAATTTCCATAACGGGCGATGCGTATGTGTCCGGCTCGATGAGCGTTAACGGGCTTGCGCTGCTGACGGGATCGGGCACCCAAAACTATCTCGTCAAATGGACGACCACCGACACGCTCGGCACCGGCATGGTCTACGACACCGGCACGAGCGTCGGGATTGGCACGACAACGCCTACAACAGGCACGATCCTTGATATGGGCGCGGCCACCGGCACGGCGTATAGCAGCTTGCTGTTGCCGCAGGACACCTCGGCCAACCGCCCCACGGGCGTTGCGGGCATGTTGCGTTACAACACGACGACGGCAAAGGTTGAGGCGTACCAAGGAACAGCATGGGAAACGTTGAGCGGCACGAGCACGGCGGGAAGCACGATCTACCTTGGCCCCAGCGCGGGAGCTTCCAGCCCCAGCCGTTCGGATGACGTTACAACAGGCCTGTTCAGCGGCACGGCGTCAACCGTGTCCGTATCCATCTCCGGCACCGAACGCCTGCGCGTTAGCGCGACGGGCGTCAATCTTGAGCAAACCTCCGATGGCTATGCTATCGCAGGAACATCCGTTCTCGAATATCCAAACAGCGACACGACGAGCATCGCCGTGGGGCCGGGGGCGTTAAATTCGCAAACGGCAACAAATCTTTACAACATAGGCGTTGGCGACCGCACGCTTAATGCCAACCAGAACGGCGCTTACAATACAGCCCTTGGGATTGTGGCGTTGAGAAGAAGTTTATCGGGAAGTTATAACACCGCCGTTGGCAGCATAGCGCTGGAGTCTTCACTTTCAAACAGGTTGACGGGTGATCATAACACAGCCCTCGGCTACAGCGCTCTTAAAGCCGGGGAGGGAACGGCGGCCTATAACACGGCTGTTGGCTCGAAGGCCCTTTATGCCACCACAACAGGCAATTACAACGTTGCCTTGGGCTATCTAACGGCCTCAAAAATCACAACCGGCAGCAACAATGTCGTTATCGGCGCTGAAGTTGCCAGCACGACGCTGGCCACCGGTTCGAACAATATTTTGATCGGCACGAGCAGCGCGGTGGATACGCCCGCCGCCGGAACCAGCAACTGGCTGAACATCGGGAATACGGTTTATGGCGATCTGGCGAACCGGCGAGTGTTGTTGACGTCTGTTGCCACGGCTTCGGTTTCAACACCGACAGATGGAACGATCCTCGACATGGGCGGGGCGACGGGCACGGCGTACAGCAGCGTGCTGCTGCCGCAGGATACTTCGGCCAATAGGCCCACGGGCGTCGTCGGCATGATCCGCTACAACACGACGACGAACGCAATGGAAGCCTATCAAGGCTCCAGCCCGGCATGGGTTTCACTTGGCAGCTCGACAAGCACGGCGGGAAGTACGGTCTATCTCGGCCCGAGCACGGCCTCCGCCAGCCCGAGCCGTGAGGACGACGTAACCACCGGCCTCTTCTCCGGCACGGCAAGCACCGTCTCCGTCGCCATCGCGGGAACAGAACAATTGAGGGTCACTAGCACCGGCGTGAGCGTAACGGGTTACGTTGATCTGACTGCCACAAGCAGCGGCTACTACATTGCAGGCTACAAAACTTTTAGCCTTGGCGATGGTGGAAAAAGGAATAATATTGCGATAGGGATGACCGCACTTTATTCGAACGACGTAGAGAGCGGAGGTCATTCCGGTAACTATAACAACGCGATAGGATATCACGCGCTCGCTTTCAACACTGCGACAGGAGGTATAGGTGGAGGGGCAGGGAGCAAGAACAACGCAATAGGCTATTTGGCGCTTAATATCAACACCGCTACGGGCATTTATGCAGGGAGCTGGAACAATGCAATAGGGGCTATAGCCCTCGCAAGCAACACAGGTAGCGGTACCAACTCGGGATCATATAACAATGCGATTGGATTTGGGTCGCTTTATTCTAACACCGGAAATGGTGCTGAAGCAGGGAGTTACAACAACGCCATAGGTTATAAAGCTCTTCATAGTAACGTTAGCACCACCCAGTATGGGGCCAGCTACAACAATGCGATAGGCTATCAGGCTCTTTACAAGAATACGGGCTCCGGCAACACGGCAATTGGGAGTTATGCATTTGGCAGCACATCAAATACAATTTCCGGCAGTTTCAATGTGGCGCTTGGCTATGGCGTCGGCTCCACCACTTTAACGAGCGGCTCCAATAATATCCTGATCGGCACGAGCAGCCTTGTCGACACGGCCACGGCGGGACAAAGCAATTTCCTGAACATCGGGAACCTGATCTACGGCGAGATGTCGGGCAAAGCGGTAAGTATCGGCTCGGCAACGATTACTGCCGGAGCGGGCCTCGATTTATCCTCGCGTACCGGCACGGCGTACAGCAGCGTGCTGCTGCCGCAGGATACGAGCGCGAACAGGCCGACGACCGGCGTGAACGGCATGATCCGTTACAATACGACGTTGGCAAAAATTGAAGGTTATCAAGGCGGTGCGTGGGAGACGCTGAGTGGCACGAGCACGGGCGTATCGGCCTATCTTGGCGCAAGCGCGGCGGCGAACAACCCCTCGCGCGAAGACGATGTGACGACGGGTTTGTTCTCCGGCACGGCAAGCACGGTGAGCGTGGCCACCATAGGGACGGAAGCTCTCCGCGTTACGGCGACGCAAAGCGTCGGCATAGGCACGACGACGCCCGCGCAGCTCTTGGACGTCAACGGCAACATCAACGTAAGCGCGATCACAAACGCCTATTACCTTGCCAACAACAAAATCCTCCACCAGCCCGCCAGCGATACGACGAGTATAGCCGTCGGGCCAAGCGCTCTGGCGGCCCAAACCGCGACAAATCTCTACAACACGGCCGTCGGCTATAGGGCTTTGTATTCAACGACCGGGGGCCTGTATAACGTCGCGTTGGGCAACCAAGCTCTTTATTCCAATACGACAGGGAACGGAAACATAGCTTCAGGTTATCAAGCTCTGTTCTACAATACGACAGGTAATACCAATACCGCTTACGGAAATGCAGCCCTTTTAACCAACACCACAGGCAACGACAATACAGGCATTGGCACCGCCGCGCTTGTTTACAATTACTCGGGCTCGAATAACACGGCCATTGGCCATGACGCTATGTTTAGCACAGCCGCCACTGCGACCCGCCTGACCGGCAGCTACAACGTAGCGGTGGGCGACTCGGCGCTGTACAGCATCCAGACGACGGCCAGCGCGAATACGGCTGTTGGAGGCCAAGCGATGTATTCGAATACGACAGGGTATTTTAATACGGCCATGGGCTATGAGCCGCTTAGAGCCAACACAACTGGTTATATGAACATCGGCATAGGTTATCGGGCTCTATATAACGCAAACAGCCACAACAATTTGGCCTTAGGTAATACAGCTCTTTATTCTAATACAAGCGGTTATGATAACGTAGGGCTCGGACACGGCTCTATGTATCACATGGCAACAGGCCGGAAAAACGTCTCCGTTGGGAACTATGCCTTTTACTATAATACAGCAGGATGGTTCAACACAGCAGTTGGCAATGAGGCCATGCTTGGACAAAGCGGTTTTACGGGGCACGGCAACACGGCGCTGGGGAATTTTAGTCTATACTACCTTGACTCCACGGCAGGCTACAACACGGGCCTTGGCTATTATGCCGGTATGTCCATCACAACCGGCAGCAGCAACGTCGTTATCGGTCCAGGCGTCGCCAGCGCGGTGCTGACCACCGGCGCTTCGAACATCCTGATCGGCACGAGCGCCTCTGTTACCACAACGGCGGCGGATACCAGCAACTGGCTGAACATAGGGAACACGGTGTATGGGGATCTGACGAACCGGCGATTGTTGTTGACGGCCTCGGCGACGGCGGCGGTCACGGCCCCTGTGGCGGGTACAATTCTCGATATGGGTGGAGCCACCGGCACGGCGTACAGTAGCGTGCTGCTGCCGAAGGATACATCCGCAAACCGCCCGACCTCGCCCGTCGTTGGCATGTTGCGGTACAACACGACAACGGCCAAGGTTGAAGCCTATCAGGGCAGTTCGTGGGATACGCTGAGCGGCACGAGCACCAGCAGTTCGTCGCTCGGCACGAGTGCCGGTGCCACCAGCCCCGCGCGCTCGGACGACGCGACAACGGGCTTGTTCAGTGGCACATCCGCGACGGTCAGCACATCCATCTCGGGCACCGAACGCTTGCGGGTTACGGCTAACGGAATAGATTTGGCCGCCTCCGGCTATTTGAATTATTACGCTATTGGTGGGCTCGGGGTGCTCGAATTTCCCTACGGCGATACTTCGAGCATTGCCGTCGGCTATGAGGCCCTGACGGCCCAAAACTCGGGGAACAGATACAACACGGCCGTTGGCCGTTCGGCTCTCGCTACGGCGACTGGCGCAAACTACAACACGGCTCTGGGAAACAATGCGCTTAATGACCTTGGCAACGGCACCATGAACACCGCCGTTGGGGCCGGGGCGCTTCAGCTTACGACCACCGGGAATTACAACACTGCCGTAGGGGCCTTTTCTTCTTATTACGTCACCGGCACCGGCAACACCGGTCTTGGCAATTATGCCATGGTTTATGCCGGTTCCGGCAACAACAACACGGCCGTGGGCAACTATGCTATGGCCAGCAACAGCAGTTACCAATTGACGGGCAATTACAACACCGCCGTCGGAGATAAAGCGCTTTATTCGATCCGCACCACCGCCAGCGGAAACACGGCCATAGGCGGTCAGGCGTTATATTCGACGACGACGGCGGGCTGGAACTCGGCTCTCGGTTATCAGGCGCTCTATTCGAACACGACGGGCGTTTACAATATTGCTGTCGGCTATCAAGCTCTTTACAGCACCTCAACGGGTCTCCAAAATACCGTTGTCGGCACGGCTGCCGCGTATTCCAATACAGGGGGCAGTAACAATCAAGCCCTCGGCGGCTGGGCGCTTTATTACAATACAACCGGCCACAACAACACGGCAATCGGGGATTATGCAATAAACGGAGCCGGCGTCAGTTTGACGGGCAGTTATAACGCCGCGCTTGGCACCCATGCCCTGTACAGGGCCCAGGGTGCGGCCTCCAATAACGTTGGGATCGGTTATCAGGCCGGTTCACAAGTTACAACAGGCGGCAACAACACAATCTTGGGCCAAAGCGTGGCCAGCACAACCTTGGCCACAGGCAGCTACAATATTTTGATTGGCTATAGCAGCGCAGTCGATACTCCTGCCGCCGCAACGACCTATTGGCTGAACATCGGCAACACAATTTACGGCGATCTGTCGAACCGCCGTGTGCTGTTAACCGGCGCGACGGCGACGAGCGGCACGGCGGCGACGGCAGGGACGATCCTGGACATGAGCGCGGCGGGTGGGACGAGTTACAGCAGCATACTGCTTCCGAAAGACACATCGGCAAACCGGCCCGGCTCGCCCGTCACCGGCATGCTACGGTACAATACGACAACCTACACAGTAGAAGCCTATCAGGGCTCCAGCCCGGCATGGACATCGCTCTCCGGCGGCAGCAGCACGCATTACTTTGGCACGAGCGCTTCGTCAACCGTTCCCAGCCGTTCGGACGACGCCACCACGGGCCTCTTCTCCGGCACAGCGGCGACGGTAAGCGTAAGCATTTCCGGCACTGAACGCCTGCGCGTCAGCGCGACCGGCGCGAATCTGCCGCAAACGGCGAACGGCTATGCCATCGCGAACACGTCCGTGCTCGAATTCCCCAACAGCGACACCTACAGCATCGCTGTGGGATCGGGCGCGTTGAACGCGCAATCCGTATCTACCGCCTATAACACGGGATTGGGCTATCAGGCTCTTCCGGCAAACACGACCGGCCTGTACAACACGGCGGTCGGCGGGTTGGCGCTTACCTCCAACGTTTCGGGAGGATGGAACGTCGCCGTTGGCGTGAACGCTCTCTACTCCACCACGGCCAGCTTTAACACGGGCCTTGGCGTCGACTCTCTCCGGTACAACACCACAGGAAATTATAATACTGCCATAGGCATGCAAACCATGTATGGCAACGGGGTCGCCCTTACCGGCACGGGCAACACGGCGATGGGGGCCCAGGCGCTCTACAACGTCAGGGGCGCCACAAGTGGAAACACAGCCGTAGGCGCCAGCGCGATGTATGCGACGACCACCGGCGTGCAAAACACGGTCGTTGGCTATCAGGCCATGGTGGCGACAACCACGGGCATGCAAAACACGGCCGTTGGCTATCGGGCCATGGCGGCGACAACGAACGGTTCATGGAACGCCGCTTTTGGCCAGGAGGCGTTACAGGCCAATACCACCGGCTTCAACAACACCGCGCTTGGCGTCGTTGCCCTGCATCAGGCGACAACGGCAAGCAACAACACGGCTGTCGGCGTTTATGCGCTGAACCAGCTAACCACGGGATACAGCAATATTGCCATGGGAACCTGGGCCGGGGGTTATATAAGCACAGGCAACGAGAATACGGCCATAGGCATGTACGCCATGTATGGCAACACATCGTACAAGGTCACCGGCAGCATGAATACGGCCTTGGGGTATGCCGCTCTTTACAGCATCCGGACGACGGCGCAACTCAACGTGGCGGTCGGGGCCTCTGCCCTGTATAACACGACGACCGGCTCTTTCAACGTGGCCGTCGGTTATCAGGCGCTTTACTCAACCACGACGGGAGTCCACAGCACGGCGGTGGGCCATGGAGCCCTTTATTCCAATACCGTTACCGGCAATACGGCCGTCGGATTTAACACTCTGTATTCCAACACGACGGGATCAAGCAACACGGCCGTTGGAGAGTATGCGCTCAGATCCAACACAACCGGCTACACAAACACGGCCGTTGGATCTGCTGCGCTATATAACAACACCACAGGCGTTTACAACACGGGCATTGGAACGGGGTCGCTTCAGCAGAACCTTACGGGTCTGCAAAACACGGCCGTAGGCACCAACTCGCTTACGCTTAACACCGGCAATTATAACGCCGCTTTTGGGGCGACAGCCCTTTACTATAACACCTCAGGCGAAGGCAACGCGGGGCTCGGGACAGGGGCTCTTTTTACCAACACAACGGGCTCCCACAACACGGCCGCGGGCACGAACGCAATGAACAATAATGCCACGGGCTCTTACAACACGGCGGTCGGAAGCCAGGCCATGTATAGCACCTCCGCGACAGCGACGCGCCTGACCGGCACCTACAACACAGCCGTGGGCTATCAATCCCTTTACGCCATCCAGACCACCGCCAGCGCAAACACGGCCGTGGGCGCTTGGGCGGGTTATTCGAACACGACGGGTGTTTACAACACATCGCTGGGTTTACAGGCCCTTTACAGCAACACAACGGGAATGGGAAACATGGCCGCAGGCGTTTCGCCCCTGTATTCCAACACGACGGGCAACATGAATGTGGCTCTTGGCAACGTAGCGCTTGCCTCAAATACGACAGGCTCGTACAACGTGGCGGTGGGGTATATGGCCCTCAATAGAAACTCCACCCCTTCGGGCAACGTAGCCATCGGCAATGAGGCGCTATACAGTCAAACGACGCCGGGCGCGGCTAACATGGCCATTGGCTACAGAGCCGGGTACGCCATCACAACCGGCCAGGGCAATACGGTTATGGGGTATCAAGCGTTGTTAAGCAACGTTACGGGCAACAACAACACGGCCATAGGTTATGAAGCCCTTCGGACGGCAACATCAAACGGCGGCAACGTAGGCATTGGCGTTTACTCGCTTGTATCTGTTACCAACGGATACAACAATGTGGCTGTTGGCAATTCCACAGGCTTAGTATTGACCACAGGTTACCAAAACACAATCCTTGGCAATAACGTTGCTTCGACGACTCTTGCCACCGGCTCCAATAATATCCTCATCGGCACGAGCAACGCGGTCACGACTCCGGCGGCCGACTCAACCTACTTCCTCAACATAGGCGGCGTGATCAACGCCAACATGTCGAGCCAGCTCGTTGGCATCAACCGCGGCACAACAGTGGCCAGCTATCCGTTCCAGGTGGGCACGTCGAGCAGCAACGGCAACGGCGCTTATTTGACGGCGGCGGGCGTCTGGACCAATGCATCCGACAGGCGATTGAAAGAAAACATCAGGACTAGCCCTTATGGCCTTAAAGCCCTCATGAAACTCAAGCCATCGGCCTATGAAATGATCGGCACGCACGACAAGCAGATCGGCTTCATCGCGCAGGATGTGGCCGAGGTCGTGCCCGAAGTTGTTTCGGTCGATAAGGAAGGCCGCTACGGCTTGAGCTACGGCAACCTGCTCACGGTCGCCGTCAAAGCTATTCAGGAGATGAAAACCTCCGACGATGAAGATAAAGAAAAAATCGACGCCCTTATCGAAGAAAACAGGAAACTGCGCCAGGATCTGGATAAGGTCATGAAAACTCTTTCGGCGCGAAACAGGGCCGAATCCCGCGTCGCCTCCAGCGTCCATACGGCTAAAATAGACGCCCGTTTGCCCGCGCCTAACGCTCAAGTTTTGACCCCGGCGGAGGATGGCGAACCAACGCAGACGGTGGTGATCCTGGCAGCCGCCGGCGGGGGCGTTATCGTCATCCTTCTGGGCGGTCTTGGGGCTTGCGTTTTCATGCTTGTCCGCGCCCGCCGCGAATTAAAGCGGGTAAAAAAGCGCCGCCGCCGCAGTTAGAGAATATATAGAAGAGGCGTCATGCCCGCGAAGGCGGGCATCCATCTTCCGGTATTGCCTCAAGGGTTAAATTTTCAGGCAAAGCGCTTGCAGGACCATTCAAACACGGGGCTCCGTCTTCGCGCGGGTAACGTCTTGTCAAATGTGAGAGCCTGTTTGAAACATCAGCTTTGTTGACTTACCCTTAAGGCCGCCCCACAATTGGAAAAAATCAATTGTGGGAAAAACGATGATTCCTTCGCATTTACCTTGGGCCAAGTCATATCCGCCATCCGTCGACTGGGCGGAACCGTTGCCGCCGCGCGCTTTGTATGAAATTCTGGATGACGCTATAGCGGCGTACCCGAACAATCTTTTTCTCGATTTTCTCGACAAAAAATATACCTATCGGCAAGCCGGAAAATTGATCGCCCGGGCCGCCAAGGGCCTTCAGGAAATCGGCGTGAAAAAAGGCGACCGCGTGGGACTGTTGCTGCCGAACACGCCCCATTTTGTAATCCTGTATTTTGCAATCCTCAAAGTGGGCGGCACCGTCGTAAACTTCAATCCGCTTTACGCCGAGCGCGAAATCGAAAAGCAAATCAGGGACGCGGGCGTTACGGTCATGGCGGCGATCGATATTCCCTCCATCTTCAACACGCTTGAAAAAGCGCGGCAGCAAACGAGCCTTCGCAAGGTTATTGTGGGAAGTCTTGCCGAGGTCTTGCCGTTCTTCACGGGCTTGGTGTGCCGTTTCAAAAACAGGAAATCGCGCGCGCAGGCGCCGCGCGACGGCGTTCACATTCTCTTCAGGGATCTTTTGGCCAACGACGGGCAATACACGCCTGTTTTGATCGATCCCGAGGAAGATATTGCCGTTCTTCAATATACGGGCGGCACAACGGGGGTGCCCAAGGGCGCGATGCTGACGCACGCCAACCTGTCCATCAACGCTGTGCAGTCGCAATTCATGTTTCCGGGCATGGTCAAGGGCAAGGAAAGAATGATGACGGTCTTGCCGCTCTATCATGTGTTCGCCATGACCTGCGCCATGAACGTACCGATTGTCGCGGGCGGGGCCATGATCATGCTGCCGCGCTTCGATTTGGGACAGCTTGTCAAAACGATTCACAGGAAAAAGCCGACCTTAATGCCGGCCGTTCCGGCGATTTTCACGGCCATCAACCACTATAAAAGCATCGGGAAATACAACCTGAAGTCGATCCGGCACTGCATATCCGGCGGCGCGCCGCTTCCTGTGGAAGTTAAGAGGGAATTTGAACGGCGCACGGGATGCGCCTTGGTGGAAGGGTATGGGCTGTCCGAAACGTCGCCGGTGGTGTCGTGCGGACGCACGGAGGGCGCGAGCAAGGAAGGCTCCATCGGCTTGCCTTTGCCGGGCACGCTTGTCGAAATCGTGTCCATGGAAGACGGCCAAACGGTCATGCCTTTGGGCGAACGCGGCGAAGTTTGCGTGCGGGGCCCGCAAGTGATGAAGGGCTACTGGAACCAGCCGGAGGAAACGGAAAATGTGCTGAAAGAGCAGCTTCCCGCGCTTGAAATGTCTCATCTTTCTCCCGGCGCGGCGTCTTACCGCCTGCACACGGGCGATGTGGGCGTGATGGACGAAGACGGCTATATCTATATCGTGGACCGCATCAAGGACATGATCGCAATGGGCGCATTCAAGGTCTATCCGCGTCATGTGGAGGAGGTTATTTACCAGCATCCGGCGGTCGAGGAATGCGTCGTGGCCGGGATTCCAAGCCCCACGCGCGGCCAGATCGTCAAGGCCTTTATCAAGTTGCGCAGCGGGCAGAGCTTGACGAAGGCGGAATTGACGTTTTTTCTTCAGGACAAGCTTTCGTCCATCGAAATGCCGCGGCAGGTCGAATTCCGGGATATTCTTCCTAAAACGGCGGTAGGGAAGCTGTCCCGCCGCCTTATGGTCGAAGAGGAGGCCCGGCGTCCCGCCGCGCGCGAAGCCTGACGATGAACGGCGATTTACCCGAACCCGTCTTCTCCCCCAACACACGTCGCCTTTTTGTCATTGTCGAGGTTTTGGCCGTTCTGGTGATTATCGCCGTAAGCCTGAATGCTTTCTGGCGCGCGGCAGGTTCCGTTTACAGGAACGTCAACGTTTCCCATACATCCGCGCAAATTCGCCAAATAACCGGAAACCTGAGGGCTCTTTACGCCGGGCAACCGAAAATGGACGGCGGCTTGAGCGCCGCTACGCTCATCAACGCGGGCGCCTTTCCCGTTGACATGGTCAGGGAAGGTAAAGTGTTCGATCTCTGGGGCGGCGAGGTGTGGATAGAGCCGCGAAGCGTTTCGGCGGCCGATGACAGCTTCATTATCGCTTTTTCCGAATTGACTGTCGATGACTGCCGCAGCCTTGTCGAAGACAACCTGGGGAACAACCGCATGGAGGGTCTTGTGGGGGCCGTCAGTTCCCTGGGGTTTTTTATGACCGAATTCCCGCCGCCTCCGGCAATCGTCGAAAAAGCCTGTGCGGGAAACGCAAAGACGATCGGTTTTGTATATAAACTGAAGATTTAGGGAACCGATCCCCCGCCTTTCGGGGTCCGTTCGGCGCGGGTCGCGTGCCCGTACAGCGCCGTTTTTGCGCGTTTCTGGCGCTAGATTTTGACGTTCATAAGGGTTATGGTTCGGGACTCAAGGGATCGAGGTTAAGATGACGTTTTCTCGCACGATGATGCTGGCGTTTGGCGGTCTTTTAATGGCGGCCGGGCAGGCCGTTTCGGCCCAGGATATAGCGCCCACCCCCAAGCGCTCGCCGCGCACGCCGGTCAGCCAGCAAGCTCTGGCGGGCAACAAGACGTCTTCCCTGCCTCCCTCGCGCAACGTCGAGGGCGCGGCCCGCATCATCGACACGGAAAAACTGCGTATCGGCGACGTGGAAATGCGCCTTTTCGGCGTGGTGCCCCCCCAATTATCGGCCTCTTACGGGCCGCAGGCGCGGGCTCTTTTAGACAATTTGACGATGGGCGTGGCGGTGCGTTGCACGATCCGCGACAGGGATCGCAGCGGATGGTTCCTTGCCACGTGCAGGGGCGCCAACGACGCGGATTTCGCGCTTGAATTGCTCCGCCGGGGCCTTGCCGTGACGGCGCGGGGCTCCTTGCGTCCGACGGAGCTGGCCGGGCCTTATGAGGCGGCCGAGCAGGCGGCGCAGGCCCAGAAGCTCGGCCTGTGGTCGGTGACGCTGCCGCCCGCAGTGTCGGAGGCCAAGATACGCGAAGCCCGTGCGCGGAGCGAGGTTGCCAGCGCGACGGCGGATACGACCGCCAAGGACCCTGCCGCCAAAAGCGGCGAAAAGCCGGAGGCCAGGGACGGAGCGAATCCTGCCGCTTCCGCCGAAACGGCGGCCATGGACGAGAAGGCGGGCATAACGCTTTCCGCCACGCCGCTCGAGACTGCCAAAGCCAGCGAACCTTTGCCCGTTACGCTGCAATATTTTCCCACGGAAGAGGACCGGCAAAAAGCCGAAACCGCCCCGGCGCTTGAGAGATACCAGCTTCTTGTGACGGGCCTTTTGATGCTTGTGACGGCGCTGGGCGTGCTGGCGGCGTGGTGCGTTCAAAAATGGATCGACCGCCGCGAGGAGCTGCGCTCGATTGCGGCCGCCTTGCGCGGCGAATTGATGGCGGCGCGCGCCGTGTGTCAGGCGCGGCTTGCCACGATGGCTTCCGATGCCGATGAAAAAAGCGCGACATGGCCGCGCATACGCGCGATGGTTTTTCAGGCCTATGTCGGGCGTTTGGGCCTTTTGGGGGCCGAGCTTTCACGCCAGATTGCCTCCATTTACGGGCAGGCAAGCGATTACGCGGCGTATTACAACGCGATGACTTCGCTGCCGGAAGGCAAGGCCGAACCGGCTTCGAAGAAACAGGCGCTTCAGACGCTTGTGCGTTATATCGAGGAGGTTCTGCCGCGGTTGGCCCATATCGAACGGCAAACCCTGCCTTTCCATACGCCGAAGGCGGCAAAAAGCGCGCCGCAAAAGGCCGCCGCGCCTTCCACGACCGCTCCGGCCGCGGCACTTTCTTCAGCCGCCATAGAGACAGGCAAACCCGCTTCGGCTGAACCGGTGACCGAAAAAGAAAACAAAAACGCCCCGGCCGCCAACGAATCCGCGCCTGCGCCTGCAGCAGAGAGCGTTGTCGGCGATCCGGGTGCGGCGTCCGTTTCGGCCGCCACGGGGACGCACGTTCCTGCGCTTAAATCGACCCCGCTTTGGGGCGTTATTCGCCGGTTCGCCACCCAGAGGCTGGAGCGCGCGCGCAAGCCGCCGGTGGAAGACCAGATCCCGGATTACACGTCGATGACGGACGAGGAAATCGAGGCGCTGGCCTACGGCAACCTGACGGAAGAAGAGGATCGCCAGCCCCCCGCCGGGAAGGTCAGCAACGCGGGGTAGGGGATCGCGCATCCTCCGCGATATGTCCCGCTTTGCCGAGGCCGGAGTCGCGAGAATTGAAGTAACAGAAATTGAGCGCCTCGAATGCGGCCCAAGGGGCTCCTATATCGCTTCCGGTTAAGTCCCGACAATATGGCCAACAAGAAGACCGTCATAAAAAAGCTTTACCAGCACGCCTATGAACGCAGGCAAGTGGGTTAATTTTCTCCCTTTTCCCCCAAACCGGACGTAATTGGCCGTCCCGATCCTTCAATATGGTTAAAGCGCAGAGACAAACGCTTAGAGCCTATTCCCATTAGGTTGTCCCATATCCTGAGTTTGCAAGATAGTTGGAACATTCGGCGGGAGAGAAAGAGTCGAGAAGGCTGCCGATGGCATCCCAAAGAACATCAACAGTTCTTGCA
>Ga0302241_1001012_pt1 | contig 22294 bp, 14 predicted proteins | sample AAG_UR_Arg_MG_FD_193532 | JGI IMG/M metagenome (GOLD analysis project Ga0302241, IMG submission 193532) | Enriched activated sludge microbial communities from anaerobic digester in WTTP, New Holstein, Wisconsin, United States - AAG_UR_Arg | ecosystem: Engineered > Bioreactor > Anaerobic >... | reverse complement strand
TGTTCCAACCCTTCTGATTGTAGATGCGGGCGAAATGCACCTTGCCCAGCTTGCCGTCGGCGAGGTACTTGCGGGCCGCCATGTTGTATTCGGCACTGCGGTTCTGCGTGCCGACCTGCACGACGCGGTTGTACTTGCGGGCCGCCTCGACCATCTTGCGGCCTTCCCAAGCGTTGTGGCTGGGCGGCTTTTCCACGTACACGTCCTTGCCGGCTTGGCAGGCGTGGATGGTCGCCAGGGCGTGCCAATGGTCGGGCGTGGCCACGATCACGCCGTCGATCGACTTGTCGTCCAGAAGTTCACGGTAGTCCTGCGCGCCCTTCGGCGCTGCGCCGCCTTGCTTGTCGGCCAGGCCTTTGCACAGCGCCGCGTGACGATTGGCGTCGGCATCGGCGATGCAAGCGAAGTGGACGTCGCCGCGGGCGGCGAAGTCGTTCGTCAGATTGCTGCCTCGCCCGCCGGCGCCGATCAGCCCCAGCACGACTTTGTCGGCAGCCGGCGCGCCCCGCGCCGAGGCCGCGTTGTTCAGGATCGTCCAAGTGGCGGCAACGCCCAAACCCGCGTCGCGGGATTGAGCCAGGAACTGACGGCGATGAATCTGCGTCATGACGGCGGTCCTCCAGGGTAAGAGAGAATTCTTGGTTTGTCCGTGCTGGCTTGGCGATACTCCAGCCCAACTGTCCGCCCGGAGCCACGGCTGCCGCAAAGACGCCGCGCAGGGCCGTATTAGCATAACGGCACGGAACCCTAACGGCAACTACGGTCGGATTCTCGCCCGTTGCCAGCCGTCGTGTGCCCGGCCTGGAGTTGCTCAGAAAAAGAGAAGAATTTGACAGGAAAATGAGGTGGCAGAAAAATGAAATGCGGGCCGGGGCCGGTGCGGAGCCGCGCGTCTTCCTGTAAACGCTTTTCTTCATGTCATCATCTTTCTGTCACTTCATCTTTCTGTCCGCTTCTGTTATCTTTCTAATGAAAGCGAAAGAATGCCGTGTTTCGGAGACAACTGCCCACCGAGGATCAACCAACCATGAGACGTTCCTTGTCGGTGATCGTTTTCGCGCTCTTGCCTGCGGTGGGGGCAGTCGCTGCAGACGGGACCAAGTCTTGGCAATTCTCCACTGCGAGCCTGCGCCCGTTCTGGCTCTCCCCGACGATGGAAGGCGAGAGCGTGCTGTTCATTCAAGACACGGCTGGCGAGCAGCCCAGAGCTTCGCTGTTGTTCGAGCCTGCGCAGATCCTGTCCGTGTCCGCGTCCTCCGGCCAACTGGCGTACCAGGAAGGACGGGACTACGTGTGGAAACCGGGGTCACGCGAGATCCTGTTGCCGGCAGGGTCCAGGATTGCGTTCCGCACGCCGCAGGACCTGCGCCGGCCCGCCGGCTCGCAGCGTCATCGCTTGACGCATCGGGACGGAAATGGGGAAATCCTGTTCGGGGGGACGCATGAGTACCACGACCTGCAGACCGTCGTCACCTACAAGCACCAGGGCGGCTGGGCTGGACCAAGGCCGTCGTTTGCCGGGGACCAGTTGCCGCGCACGGTCAAGCGGCTGGCAGAAAAACAGCCCCTGACGATCGCGTTGCTGGGCGATAGTATTTCGACCGGCTGCAACGCCTCCGGCTGGGCAAACGTCCCGCCGTTCCAACCTCCGTACCAGGACCTGCTCGTGATGAATCTCCAGGCGGCCCACGGCGCCAAGGTCACCCTGCACAACTTCGCCGCCGGCGGCACGGATACCGGCTGGGGACTGGCGAACATCGGCAAGGTGATCGAGGTCAAACCGGATCTGGTGATCCTGGCATTCGGCATGAACGACGCCGCCGGGCGGCCTGCGGATCGGTACCAGGCGAACATCCGGGCGATGATCGCCGCCGTGCGCCAGGCACTGCCGGAGACCGAGTTCATCCTGGTGGCCACAATGCTGGGCAACGAGAACTGGACGACGCTGCGGCACGAACGCTTTCCCCAATACCGCGACGCATTGAAGCGACTCTGTGGCTCCGGCATCGCTTTGGCCGACCTAACCGGCGTGTGGGCGGAACTGCTGCGGCACAAGCAAGATTGGGACCTGACCGGCAACGGCGTCAATCACCCCAACGACTTTGGTCATCGAGTGTACGCTCAGGTGCTGTCGTCGCTGTTGATCGCCCCGTGAAGATCGAGGGAAGGGCCGCTCACGGCCGCCGTTGCTACAGGGACCGCCCGCGCCGGCGGGCCACGGTGCGGTAGACGGCGAGCACGTTTTCGACCGGCAGGTCCATGGTCGAGCCGTCGTCGAACGCCGGCAGCGGCGGGCCGACGTACGGCGGAGCGACGTAGCGGATGTCGGTCCCCAGCCGCTCCGGGGGCACGTTGTCCCCCGGCCCGCCCATCGGCGAGAACCCCTGGCTTGCGGTTGGCGGCAGGTGGGTCAAGCCGAAATGCACCAGCAGCGCCTGGTGGATTTCGGGCGTGGCGCAGTAATCGCAGGGCGTGAAATCAGGCGTGCTGTGAGCAAACGCGGTCCGAACTCGTTCGCGTGGCGTCATCGCGGCCGCCTTTCCGAGGCGGCGGAGATCAGTACTGGAGTTCGGTGCCGAAGTAGAAGCTCCGCCCCGGCTGGTAGACACCGTACCCGGTGCGCAGGTCCAGGTGTTCGCGGTACTGCTTGTCCGTCAAGTTCTCGACGCCCGCGATCAGCAGCAACGAGTCGGTGGCCTGCCAGTAACCGCGCAGGTCGTAAGTGGTGAATCCGGGAGTTTCTTGTTCGAACAACGAAGAAGCCACGCGGTCTTGGTTGTCCACGATCCGTGCGGAAAACTCCACCGCCCAACGGGGCTGCTCGTCCGGATCATGCACGCGAAGACCAAGACGGAATTCGAGCGGCGCGATTCCGGGGAGGGGCTCTTCAGGACTAAAGGAAAAGAAGGGCGGATAATCAAAGACACCGCGAATACCTCGAGTCTGATCCCGTCCCTCGAGAACGGTGAGCGTTCCAAAGCCCGTCAGCCAGTCGCTGCAGTCATACCCGCCGTATGCCTCGCCGCCAACGAGTGTGGCCAGATCCGTGTTGGTGAACCGTACCAAGAGCGATCCGGGATCGTAGAGGCCGGGAAAAAAGCCCCAAGTCCGAAAGGTGATGTAGTCCTCGATCCAAGCGTGGAAGGCGCGGACATAACCTCGAAAACGGTCGTAGTCAGCAGTCAAGCCCACATCAATCTGCCAGATTCGCTCGGCAGCGAGGTCCGGGGTGCCCAGGACCTTGGTGAATCCTTGCTGGAGAATGGCCAAGAACGGCGCCGCCGCGTAGAGTTCCGTGAGCGTTGGCGGACGCATCGCACAACCGACCCCGGCCGCGGCAGTCCAGTTGGGGTCAAGTTCGTAATCTGCCGTCAAGAACGCGGACCAAAGGCTGAAGCTCCGGCTGAACTCGCCGCCGAGTGATTGTTCCAAGTCGTCGAGCGCGCCGTCGCTGTTCCAATCGGTATTGGCCACGAATTGTTCGGCATCGGTAGACACCCAATCAAGCCGCGCGCCTGCCTTCATGGTCAGAGCATCATTCACGGGTAGGACGGCCTCGGCAAAGACGCCAGGTCCCGTCGAGTCGCAGCGCGGAATCGGAAAATTGTAGTTCTTCTGTTCGAGCGACGTTCCCAGTGCAGGACTCAGGTCGGTTTCGTTCAGACGCTGCGTCAAAAGACGCAAATCGACACCCGTTGTCAGCTGTGTTTCGCCGATCTCATCCCACCGAGTGGCCGCTCGAAAACCTGTGGACATCGCATCCACGTCCGTGAAGCCGATGAACTGCAACGGGTCGTCCAGTTGCGGGATCTGACGGCGCTTGCCGCTACGTTGCGCGTTCCCTTCAAACCGGGTCCGGTTGTACCAGGTGTCCAGGGTCAGGCGATCGAAAAAGACTTGATTCTCCAAGACGTAGGTCAGTTCGTACCCGTCGGTCACGAGGAAATCCATGTCAAATGGCTGGGCAGGAAACTCGACATCCGTTTGGTCCAAACGCAAGTAACTGAATTCCAGATGGCTGTCGGGCGAAAGGTCCATACCCAAGGCAACATCCAGGTCTCGCGATTTGTAGCTGGACGGCATGACCGTGCCATTGCCGGTTTCGTAGTCATTGCCCGTGCGATGACCGTAGCCGACACGGACTCCCCAGTTGTCCGAGCCGCCCCAAACATTCTGTCGACCATAGATCTGTTGACCGTTCGTCTGATAGTCTTGTCCCCTGGGGACGCCAGCTTCTCGAACTGCTGGATCGCTTCTCCAATCGTCTGTTCCGCCTCCGCATGCCGGCCGGCGGCGTTTTGCAGCAGACTCAAATTGACCAGGCAGGTGCCCAGGCCGTCCCGGTACTGGGGAACGTCAGAAGCGGTCTCGATCAGTGCGGCCAGTTCCGTTCGGGCGTCCTGATACTCGTTGAACGCCTCGTCGTGGCGGCCCATTTCGTGTCGGGCGATGCCTTGCTTCGTGCGGCTGTTGGCCCGCTCCAAACGGAAGTCCAGATCGCGAGGATACTTGCGGGCCAACTCGTCGAACAGGGAGTGCGCCGAGCGGTAGGCTTGCACGCCGCGGTCGAACTCGTTGAGGCTCACCCGCACGTCGCCCAAGCGAATGAACGCCTTGCCGAATTCCGAACGCAATTCAGGGTCGTCGCTCTGCTCGTTGGCGAACCGCTCGTACTCGGCGGCCGCCCGTTCCAGCAACCGTTCTCGAGCTTTCTGCGCACCGGGGTAGTAGCGGAGCGTGTCGCTGACCCCGATCAGAAACGTGTCCACGTCGTTCCGCGCGGCCTTGAAGTGCCGCTTGGCCTCGCGCTCGTGCCACTCGGCCCGGACCCATTGCCAGGTTACTCCGGCAAACCCGACCACGAAGGCCAGCACCAGGGCCGCCGAGAGCGACGCGATCGCCGGGCGCCGGCGGCACCACAGCCAGAGCCGCTCCGGGACCCTCACCGGCCTGGCCCGAATCGGCTCACTGGCCAGCCAACGCCGCAGGTCCGCCGCCGCTTCGCCCGCCGTCCGATAGCGCCGATCGACCTCCTTGGCCAGGCACTTGAGCGTGATCGTCTCCAGGTCGCGCGGGATCTGATCGTTCACTTTCCGCGGCGCCCGCGGCTCGTCGTACATCACCTGGTGCAGCAGCATTTTGCGATTGCCGTTAAACGGGCGTTCCCCCACCAACATCTGGTACAGAACGACGCCCAGGCTGTACACGTCGGTGCGGTGATCGGCGCGGCGGCCCTCGCCCCGCGCCTGCTCGGGGCTCAGGTAGGCGAGCGTTCCCAGCACCTGGCCTTCCACGGTCACGCGGACGTCGTCCTGTTGCTGCCGCGCCAGGCCGAAATCCATCAGTCGCGGCCGCCAAGACGGCTCGTCGCCGGACCTTGTGCCCGGCGCGTCGGGCGTCGCCGCGTCCGGAGTTGCCGCTTGTTCCATCGCGAGCATGATATTCGCGGGTTTCACGTCCCGGTGGATCACTTTTCTCTGGTGCGCATGCTCCAGCGCCTCGGCCACCTGGGCGACGATGTGGGCCGTCTCGCGGAAGCCGAATCGCCGGCTGGTCAGGGCGTCGGCCAGAGTAATCCCCTGCACGAACTCAGTGACAATATAGGGATACGCCTCACTGCGGCCGAACTCCAGCACGCGGACGATTCCGGGGTGCTCCAACGCGGCTGCGGCTCGGGCCTCACGCTCGAACCGCTCCTGGTCTTCCACGGTAGAAAATCGCTCGCTCCGCGGGATCTTGATAGCCACGATGCGCCCCAAGTCGGTATCTCGCGCCTGATACACCGTCCCGAACCCGCCCTGCCCGATTCGGCCGATCAACTGGAACTTGCCGATCGGCGGCAGCGTGGCCGGCGTCCACAGGGCCGTGGACAACTCGGAACTCAACCGAAACGTGCTGCCACACAGAGGACAGGTAAGGTCCTGCTGCCGCTCGTCATGGATCTCGATGGCGGCCTTGCAGTAAGGACAATTCAATCGCACGGCGTCCCGCCTTGAAGTGCCCGACGGAGATTTCAGCCGCGAGGACAATTCACCGCTCAGCCGCGGGAAGCGTTGCACGTACTCCGCAATCGCCACGGAGGGTTCGCGGCGCCTGCGCAGCTCGTACTCGATGGCGATCAAGTCGAGCAGCGCCGTATCGTCCGACGCGATCTCCGGATAGCTTTCCAAGTACGATTCGACGCGCGCGGTGGCGTCGCTTTGCAGGCGGTGCTGCAGATCGATCCGCACCAACGCGACCAGCAGGGCGCGGTGATCCACGCGGACATCCGCCGCCTGCAAGTACGCTCCGAGGACCGGCCGTTCTCCTCGCTGCCAGGCGTCTTCGAACTGTTTGACGATCTGTTCGAGAGTCGACGAGTCGTCAGGCGGAAGTGTCTCGTCGTACGCGTACGACATGCCAAGACCTCGTGCTTCGGGTTAAGGTTGCGGCTTGTTGGAAGCGGCATACAGCTCGGGCCGGCGGCACGGCAGCAGGACCGCTCGCAGGTCGCCTTTCGCCGTGGGGCGATTGAAGCGGCCGTACATCTTCATCCGCTGCTCTGCCGGAATGCCGCGAACCACCGGGTCCGGATACACGCCGGCGCGGCGGACTTCTTCCGGCCACTCGAAGTACTTCGGCCGGTTGTTCAGGTCGATCGCCGTCACGATCGGCGGGTTGTTGACGCCGAACTGCGAGGCGGCCAACACCACGCCCCAAGGGTCCATGATGTACGTCCGATGATCGCACTCGGCGCCCCCGCCGCCAGCGCGGAGCAGGTAGTAGCCGTTGTCCACACAGCGATGGCCGTCGCGCAGCCGGATGTGTTCGCTGTACGGGCCGGCGTCCTGCGTGGACAGCAGCATCAAGTCCACCTGGTGCAGGGCCGCCACCCGGTCAATCTCGTGCCGCGAGGTGTCCAGGCAGATCTTGGTGCAGATCCGCCCGAAATCCAGGTCAAAGATGCCGACGCGATCGCCGGCACGATAGTACTTCGATTCGCGGGATGTGGTCTGAGCGATCTTGGTGTAGCGGCCCACTTCGCGGCCTTCGCGGTCGTACACGATGGATTCGTTGAAGCCACGCTCCAATTCGCCGGCGATCACCACGTTCATCCGGTTCCGCTTGGCGGCGTCCGCGATGCGCGCCAGCCATTGCTGGTTGCGAGTCTTGAATTTCTCGACTTCTTCATCGTTGCCGTACCAGACGTATTCCCACAGGCAGACGATGTCGCAGCCTTGCTGGCCGCACTGATCGAGTTTGGCGATCAGCCGGTCGATGTCCGTATCGCACTCGATAGCCGCCGCCTTGATCGCGCGTTTCTCGCGGGCCGGCGGGGGCGGCGGCAGATCGGCTGCCGCGATCGCCGCGAACGGGCCAGTGGTTTCGTAGCCGCCGTTGTGCGGACTGCCGCCCAACCACGCGGCCGGGATTGTGGCCAGGGCCGCGCCGCCGGCGTGGCCCGAATCGGCCAATGTGTGGCCGTCGCGGTCCAGGACCTGCGCCCGTCCCAGCGGCCAGGAGGCCGTCCAGGAGAAACGGTCCGCGTAGCCGCCGTAGCCGTGCTTGCCGGCGTATTGGGCCACGGCATAGTGCAAACCGTTCTGCACCGCGCGCCCGCGCAGTGCGTATGAGAAGTAGTGCTCGTCGCGCCACGGAAACGGTCGTGTGGACCACACGACCAGCGTCGCTCCGCGGCGGGCGAGCACCGTGTCGATTTCCGGAAAGCAGTGGTCGCTGCCGATCTTCAACCCCAGCGCGCCGAAGTCGGTAGCGAACACGGGCAGATCGTCGCCCAGGGCGATGTCGTCCTCGTAGGGCAAGCGGTGCGACTTGCGGTACTTGCCGGCGATCTGCCCGCCGCGGTCGCACAGGAAGGACGTCACGAAAACCTTCTCGCCGTCGCGTTCGCGGAGGTTGCCGACGACGTACATGTGGTACTGTGCCGCCTTCTGAGCGATGGCCAACGACGCGGGGCCGGGGATGGTTTCCGGCGACTGGTCCACGCACTCCTCCGGCAGGCACGCCAGGTCGGCGCCCAATTGGCCGGCCTCGTCCAGCGCGGCCAGGGTCGCGTCCAGCGTCCGGTGTCCTTCGTCCCAGACCAGCGAGATTGGCGCGATGCGGATGCGTTTGATCCGGCGGGCAAACGCCTCTCTCTTGACCGCCTCGGCGAGTCCCGCTGCGCCGCTAATGAAAATGTCGTCTACGGTGACTTCGGCCCGCGTCTCCGGTGCGCCGGCAACGGCCACGATGACCGATTGGATCCACCCGTCGCCGGCCTGCCGCTGGCCGCCTTCGCACCAGCGTTTCAATTCGTCGTAGGCATTGCTCAGCTGCACCTCCTGCCACTGTGGCGACGCGCCGACGCCGGGACCGTGATAGATGAAGCCGAAGGGTGAAATGCCGATCTTGATCGACACCGGGACGTTGGTCTTCACCCGAAACGAAATCCTCTCCAATTGCGGAATCAAGGGCACGGGATCCGGCAGTCGGTACGACCAGTACGACAGGCGATGCTGAACCGTGGCTGGAAAATCGGCCTGCAGCAAGGCCGCGCAGGAACCGTCGAAGCCGACTCCGGGACGGATCGCGTTGCAGTTGACCGCCGACGGCACGTCGCCGCAAATATGTTCCAGAGGCGGACGGTCGGATTCGACTTCGAAGGACTCGCGGAGTACGTCTTCGCCTGCACTTGGCGCGGTAAGAGCCGCGAAGATGAGGCAGGCGGCCCAGCGCGGCGAACAGGACAGAATCATGGCTGCTCCTTTGCTGTCGTCGAGGAGGAGGAAGGTGCGAAATCATGCGTGCAGGTCAACGAAGAAACGCAAGACGCGTCCGCCCGTGGCGTGCCCGCCGGCACCGCCTCTGATTATCGCCCCGGCGGGACGCTCTGGCAAGGATTCGTTCTGCGGTCTCCGTCTACTCGCCGAATCCTTCTGATCGGCCTAAAATGAACTGGTGCGACTGTCTCACCTCGGCGGACGGCGAGCGTCAGCCCACCGGTTCCTCTGATGCTGACAAGAGGATCCTCCAGGAAAACCGGTGGGCTAAAACGCCCACCGCTCGCCGGGATCCGGGGTGATTCCGCCGAAGTAAGACACTCGAATTAGGCACCTGCAGGGAAAGGGCGCGGCCATGAAACGGCGGCGATTCTTGCAGCGGGCGGGACTGGCCGTAGCGGGCGGCGCCGGAGCGGTCGCCGCTCGGCCCGCGGGCCCGCTCGTGGCGGCGGAACAAGCGGCGAGCACGGTCCGGGACGGGGACCAGCGGCGGCGAGTGCTGGTGACTGCTGGCCAGACAGCCTTGGCGCGGGCCTTGGGTGACGGCCTGGCCGAGGCTTGGCCAGTGCAACTGACCTCGCCCGCCGGCGTCCAGACTCGGCTACCGTTTGCACGCTGCGAACTGGCCGCGGACGATCGCACTGGTGAGATTGTCCAGGGAGTCGATTCCATCGTCCACCTTGCGCTGGCGCCGGCCGGCAGCGCGCCGGCCGAGCAGATCGACTCCGGGGTACGCGGGACTTACAACTTGTTCACCGCGGCTGCCGCAGCCGGCGTCCGACGCGCCGTCCTGGTCAGTTCCCTGCAGGTAATGTCGGGATATGGCGAGGTGTTTCAAGTTGCCGAGGATTGGCAACCGCGTCCTCCCGCCGATGCGCCGGCGGTGGCCGAGTACCTGGCTGAATGCGTGGGCCGCGAGTTCGCACGCCAACGGAAGTTGGAAGTCGTGGTCTTGAGAATCGGCAAGGTGGTCCTGGCCGAATCCGTGGCCGGTCAGCCGTTCGATCCCTGGTGGGTCGACCAGCGCGATGTGCTGCAAGCCGTCTCGCTGGCACTCGGCGCAAAACAGATTTCCTATCCACGGGGAACCGAAAACTGGGCCGTGTTTCACATCCTGTCGGATTCTCCCGGTGCGCGTTTTTCTGTCAACAAGGCTCAAGCGGGGCTCGGCTATCGGCCCGATTATCGGTGGTGATGCCATGAACGTTCTGTTGCTCGGCGCCAACGGCTACATGGGGCCTCACGTGGTGCAAGCGATCGCGGCGGAGCATCGCCTGCGCATCACGGACATCCATCCGCCGCCGGACGAGATCAAGCGGAAGTACGGCGACCACGAATTCCGGGACGTGGACGTGGCGGACCAGGAACAGGTGATCCGCGCGGCGGAGGGCATGGATGCGATCGTCAACATGGCGGTTGTCCGTCGGGATCCGGTGTTGGCGTTCCGCGTCAACACGCTGGGGTGCTATCACGTGATGCGGGCCGCGGTCCAGCACGGCATCCGCCGGGTCATCAATACCGGGCCGCATTTTACCGTGGCGGGACCGACATACGAGGGAGTGGACTTTGCGATCCCGCCGGACATCCCGCCGCATCCGGGAACCGGCCTGTACCCGCTGTCCAAGTCGCTCGGTCACGAAATCTGCCGCATCTGGGCGGAAGCCCACGACATCTACGTGCAAGAGTACCTGTTCTACAGCTTGCAGGAGACCGGCCAGTTGACGCTCGGTGCGGGCGGCGTTCCCTTCGTGGTTTCCTGGCGCGACGCGGCGGAAGCTTTCCGCCTGGGGCTGGCCATCGAGTTAAAAAACTTGCCCTCGCGATTCGAGGTGTTCTTCATTTTGGGCGACGCGCCGCAAGGTCAATTCCGCAACGACAAGGCCAAACGCATCCTCGGTTTCCGGCCGCGAGATGACGTGGACCTCCTCTGGCGCCGCGCGGCAAAGGACGAAAGGCGAAAACCGTGAATCCGTCCGACGGATTCAGGTGTCGCAGACCACGCGGAAGCTGGCGTTGTAGACCCGCTGCCACGGCAGGTAGCTCAGGCCTACGGTCGCGCCGCTGCCTCCGGTTTCAGCCCGACCTTCGACGGGTCGTTCTTCCAGTTGTACTTCCTGGCGAACTCTTCGGGCGTGAGCGTGTCCTGGCCCTGGTCGGTCTGGACCACGTAGACCAGTTCCTTTTCCACGCCCGGCGAGCCGCGGAAGTGGCCGTCGGGGCTGATCAACGCGTACTTGCCATCACGCTGGAAGAGGAAAACCCCAAGTACACGTCCATCTTGGTGCGACGACATCCGGAGTGTGCTGGCGTGAGCAGCAACCATCACGCTCAGATGCCAGCGCAACCAGCGCCCGCGGCGTTTACACTTCGACCCACTGGCCGGGGATCGGCACGGGGTAGCAGCCGTTGGCGTCGGGCTGGACCGGCGGCGGGCTGTCTTCGGTCATCGTGTCGATGTTCGGACACAGTTCGAAGTTCGACTTGAGCATCTCGTCCCAGGTGATCACGCGGCCCATGTGCATGGCCGCACGGCCCATCAGGCCCGTCAAGTTCGAGTAGGCGGCGCGCTGGGCCTCGTTCTGCGGCAGGTCCTTGCGGATGGAATTCAAGAGCACGTTCCACTCGGCCTGCCAGCAGGTGTACGTCTCCTTGGGCGAGCGCCAAAGGATGTCGTCGCGGTTCCCGCCCTCCTCGGAATAGTCGTATTGCCCGGTCGCGCGATTGTATTTGGCGGCGACCTTGACGGGAACGCAGCGCTGATCCTTGTAGATGGCGCACGTGCCCGAATGAACATTTCCGGAAAACTGGGCCGCGCGCTGGGTGCCGTGGACGAAGGTGGCGAATTCGTTGTAGCAGTTGGGAATGTAGCGGACCACGTCGTAGGCCTTGGCGCCGTCGGCGAACGTGTACTCCACGGAGAAGGAATCCAAGCCCTGGCCGGCGTCCTTGCTGTTGGCCGCCCGGCCGCAGATGCCGTGGGCGGTGACGGGATAGTGGTCGTCCATCAGCCAGCAGATCTCGTCGATCTGGTGAATGTCCATTTCCGCCCACAGACCGCCGGATACCCAGAGGACGTGCGTCCGGTTGCGGATCTGCCAGATCAGTTCCTTCATGCCGGCCGGGCGGTTGGGCGACATGCCCCCGCACGGCTCCATCCGGTAGGCGCGGATCAGTTGGACCGGCCCCAGTTCGCCGTCGCGGATCCGCTTGATCAGCTCCTGCCGGTTCACCGAGTGGCGGCACATCAGGCCGGCGGCAATCTTCAAGTTCTTCTTCTTCGCCTCCTCGCCGGCCTTGACCACGCGCCGCACGCCGACCGGATCGACGGCAAACGACTTCTCCATGAACACGTTGACGCCCTTGGAGACCGCATAGTCGAGGTGTACCGGGCGGAACGCGGGATAGGTGGTCAGCAGGGCGATGTCGATGCCGGGGCGCAGGCAGTCGATGGCCTTCTTGTAAGCGTCGAAGCCCACGAAGCGGCGTTCCGGCGGCACGTCGACCTTGCCGGCATGCTGTACGCTCAGCGCCTTGTGCGCCCCCTCCAACCGCTCGGGGAAGATGTCGGCCATGGCAACCAGCTTGCAAGGGCCGTTGGGCGAGTCGAAGGCGTTGATCACGGCGCCGCTGCCCCGGCCGCCGGTGCCGATCAAGGCCAGGCGAATCGTATTGTCCTCCGCCGCATGGACGTGCGGCATGGCCACTCCGGCCAGGGCCGCGCCGGCCGTCAATGTGCCACTCAGCTTCAAGAATTCCCGGCGCGACTTCGTACCCGCCGGCGGTTGCGATGATTGCGTGTCCCGTTGCATGGTTGCTCCGATGCTCGTTAAGGAGTGTTGAATCGGTATTTCCCGCGCCCGCTCTGCTTGGATGCTTTTACTCTTCCTCTCCGAGCGACCCGACTCTCCGGATGGTAACACGGTGGGACGCCACGATCAAGTTGGTGCGGCCCCAGATGTTCTGCAACAAAGCCAAGCTGCGGCGTTGTCGCACCGACTGGAGCATTGCGAGCCGCTTTGTTAACATGGCGGGACACAAGAGATTCCTGCCTCCTTTCACGCAATTCCGTTTGCAGGGGAATTCCCAGCAGCAAGGAGCTGTCCATGAGCCGATCACCTCGCAATGCCTCGACCGCGCACGACACTCGCCGCAAGTTCCTGGGCTTGGCGGGCAAATTGGCCGCAACTTCCGCGCTGGCTGGCGTGGTGGTGCCGCACGTGCATGCGGCTGGCGACGGGACGATCAAACTGGCCGTGATCGGCTGCGGCGGACGCGGCAGCGGGGCGGTGGCCAACGCGCTGTCCGTTCCCGGCGGCCCAGTCAAGCTGTTCGCCATGGCCGATCTCTTCGAGGATCGTCTGAGGGCATCGCACCAGACGCTTTCCAAACAGTTCGGCGAGCGGATCGACGTCCCGCCCGAGCGGCGGTTCATCGGCTTCGACGCTTACCGCAAGGCGATCGACTGCCTGGGCTCCGGCGACGTCGCGATGCTGACCGGCTACACCGCCTTTCGTCCCACGCAGCTCGACTATGCCGTCGAAAAGGGCGTACACGTATTCATGGAAAAGCCGTTCGCGCCCGATCCGGTGGGCGTGCGGCAGATCATCCAGGATCCCCGGCCAGTGTTTGGAGATCTGAGCCGACCGGGAGGACGTGCCATCCGCACAACGTCGACAGCGACCAATTGCGGAATCGTAGTGCAAGGGGGCGAGGTGGAAATGGCCGCGGCTGTGCCGATAGCCTACTTCAACACGGCGTCGAACAGCTGGTAGGCCGTTTCGCGCATCGGGGGCGGAAAGTCGTGGGGACAATCCGGATGCTCGACGCGCAGACGCTCGGGGTGACCGTACAGCTGGAAGACCTCGCGCGCGGCTGCCGCGATACGATCGACGCTGTCGTGACGAAAATTCGTGTCGCCCAGCGGAGCGATGATCAGCACGTGCCGCGGCGCCAAGGCTCCGACCAGCTCGTGGAAGTCGAAGGGGATCTGTTCGAGTCGGCCGCGGTAATCGGCCAGTTTCAACATGTAGCGAGTCTGACACCAACCCTTCTCGGGATACCAGTTGTCGATCTTGCCGCCGTAGTAGTCCAGGTACGAATCCAGCCCGCAACTTGATACAACCGCGCGGATCCGGTCGTCATAGACGCTCGTGTAAACGGCGTTGTGACCGCCCAGCGAGTGGCCGATGGCGCCGAACCCGCCCCGCTTGACGTACGGCAACGACTCCAACAGGTCCAGGCCCCGCATGTTGTCCCACACGGCCTTCAGCGTTCCGCTCTCCCAACCCAAGGCCTTGAGATCCGGCTGGTACTTGGCTAACAGCGGGTAATTCGGCGCCAAGGTGACGTAACCGCGCTCGGCCAGTTCGCTCGCATACTGCCGGTTGGGACGTTTGCCCAGCCCGACAACCGTTCCGTGTCCGACCACGTTATCGGTGCCGTGCAGACAGAGCACGGCGGGAACAGGCTGGGCGTCTTTTTCCAGCGCCGACTTGGGTATCAACAGGTACGCAGGCACTCGACTGCCGGGCTCCGATGCGTACGTGATCAGGCGCCGCACGTATCCGCCGCAGTCCACTTCTTCATCGACCTGGACGTCCAGCGGTACGAGTTTCTCCGGGCCAGGCAGCCGGCCCATGACCAGTTGCATCCCGTCCAGTATCTCGGCTCGACGCTTGCCCCACGCCTCGATCGTCCGCGCCTCGCACGGGATGCCGTCAGGTCCACGATAGACGAGCAACTTGTCGCGCGGCAACCGCGGTCGGGCGGTCGGCTCCCCGGCCAATCCGTCCCTCCCGGCCCCCGCGACGGTCCCCCAGACAAGAACGGCGCAGGCGAGAATTCGCCGCGCAAAACATTCACCAACGACTGCCCAGGCCTCACGTTTCGTCTGCGTTTGCATGTTTCAACCCTCCGATCTCATGTTTTGCGGGAAGACCAAGACGATTCCCACGTCGCTACGCCACCTCCACCTTGCCCGTGGAATCGGTGGTTAGGTCCGTGGATCATGAATACAGGCTCGAACGAACTCGACTCGCGGGCAAGACGGATATGGCGACCGCCAAAACGACGGCGCCAGCGTCAGTTTTCATGCGGTTGATCCTTATGGTTGGGCCGGGCATTTAGCCAGCATGTGGCGGGCTCGATCGAGCAAGCGGCGGTCGGCCGCGCTGAGCACCTTGGCGCGCAAGCCGTCCGCGACTTTCTGAAAGCACGCGGCCGCCTCGGTCCAGTGTTGTTCGTCTGCCGCCGCCATGCCGTCCAGATAGGCTTGTTCCAGGTCGGTCAGCGTGCGGACTTTCTCGGCCAGATCCTCCCGCAGGGACTGGCATTGCAGGTCGGCGCGCAGCGTTTGGATTTCGGCGGCGCGGGCATCCTGCGGAAAGCGTTCCAGGAATTCGGCGATGTATTGCGAGCAGCGGTCGCGCTGGGCAGGCCGGCTGCTTGTTTGACGGATGCGGTCGTGCAATTGATCGGCGGACAGCGGCAGGGACAGGTACACGATCAACGACGCGACCGCCAGCAGCGCGATGGCCAACAGCGCGATGGTCAGCCGTTGCCGGGGCCCGGCCGCTTCGTCGTCCGCCGTACACATGACGCTGGGCCAATCGCGATCCGAGACGGGCGTGTAGTGCGTTTTGCGCTGGGCACTTGACTCGAACTCGGCTTGTTCTTCCAGCGTGTATTCGACGGTTTCGTCCAAGCCGGCTTCCGCTGGTTCCGGCGGGGAAGTCGGCGCAGGCAACTTCGGTCCGCCGCGGGAATCGTCCTCGACGGTGCCTCGCGGACGCGACGGCGCCCGAGTGAGCGTTCCACTTGCCTCCCGGTCCAGCGGTTGCTCCACGTCACCCACGACGGTCGTGCCGTCATCCACCTCCAGAACGGCAGACGACTTGGCGGCTTTTTCTTGGAGAACCAACGCGTGCCGCATCGCCTGCAGCAGGTTCGCCAGCAATTGCGGGGTCGCCACGCGCTCGTCCGGGTTCTTTCTGAGCAGCTGAGCGATGGTGTCGTCCAGTTCCTGAGGCGTTTGCGGAGCGACCAGCCGCAGTGGAGCGGGCGCCTCGGAGCGGACTCGATCCATGACCGCCGTCACCGAACCGCCCGCGAACGGCGGCTTGCCGGACAACAAGGCGTACAGGACGCACCCCAGACTGTACAAGTCGCTGCGCGCCGTGGCCGGCTTGCCCTCGATCTGTTCCGGCGACATATAGTCGGGCGTCCCGATCATGCTGCCGGCCATCGTCAAACTCGAACCGCCAAAGAACTTGGCGATGCCAAAGTCCGTCAGCTTGATGGTGCCGTCCGCGAGCAACAACAGATTGGCCGGTTTCAGGTCGCGGTGAATCACGCCGTGATCGTGGGCGTGCTTGAGCGCCGCGCATATCTGCACGCCGGCGTCCACCACCTCGCGCCAAGTGAACCTCCGCCCGGACCGCAGTTCCGCTTCCAGACTGGGACCATCGGCCAGATCCATCACGAAATACAGCAATCCCTCTTCCTCGCCGTAACCCTGCAGGGTCACAATGTTCTTGTGCCGCAACCGTTTGAGGGCCTCCACCTCGCCCTGGAAACGGGCGCGGAAGCGTGCATCGGCCGCCAGGGTCTCGGCCAAGACCTTGATGGCGGCCTGCTGGCCGGTTTCCTGATGGACGCCTTCGTAGACCGCGCCCATTCCGCCGCGTCCCAGCAGACGCTCGATGCGATACGGCCCTAACTGCTCGATTGCCATGGCTTCCGGCTCCCGTGACTTGCTTTCCCGCCACTGCCAGTGTACTTTAGCACGCCTGGGGAAGCCTATGCCAGTACAGTCATCGAGGTACCGACCATGAACCAACGACAACGTTCCACCTCTGCGCCGCTCGATCGCCGTCAACTGCTGCAAGCCGCGGGCGGGGCCGTCGCCGCCGGCGTTTGGACTCGGATGTCCGCCGCCGCCGAGGTCCGGGCCGAAAAAGCCGTCGTCAAAGGCCGCATCAGGCAATCCGTCGCGCCGTGGTGCTTCGCGGACCATTGGAACCTGGAGCAACTGTGCCGGGTTGCCAAAGATTTGGGCTGCCAGAGCATCGAACTCTTGGAGCCGGAACAATTTGCTACGGTCAAAAAATATGGCTTGACCTGCGCCATCAGCAACAGCCACTTGTTCGTTCAAGGCATGAACAACCCGCGCTACCAGCCCGGCTGTATCGAGATGCTCCGGCAGCGGATCGACCAGGCCGTCGAGGCCGGCGTCAAGACCGTGATTACGTTCACCGGGTACGCCGAAGAGTCCGGCGAGTGGAACCACGGTGCCAACCCGGACCTGAGCAAGCTGCCCCCAGGCCGCCGCGTGATCGACCCGGACGAGGGCTTGAAGAACTGCGTGGCCGGCTTCAAGCAAATCGTCGGCTACGCGGAAAAGAAAAAAATCAACTTGGCGATCGAGATCCTCAACACCCGCGCCAGCGACCACCCCATGAAAGGCCATCCCGGCTACCAGGGCGATCACGTCGATTACTGCATGGAGATCATCCGGCAGGTCGGCTCGCCGCGCCTGGGCCTGCTGTTTGACATTTATCACGTCCAGATCATGGACGGCGACATCATCCGCCGCATTGGCCAGTGCGGCGAGGCGATCAAACACGTACACACGGCCGGCAATCCGGGCCGATGCGAGTTGGACGAAAAGCAGGAAATCAACTTCCCGCCGATCATGAAAGCGCTCGTCGACATCGGCTACCAGGGCTTCGTGGGCCACGAGTTCATCCCCACCCGCGACCCGCTGGCCGGCCTGACGCAAGCCGTCCGGCTGTGCGACGTGTGAAGACGGCGGCTGCTCGCGTGGCACGGCCAACAAGTAGGCCGTGCTACATCGGAAGCTTTTGCGGGACCAGTGGCCGGACTTCTTCGACGCGACTACCGGCGCGACGACAGGAACAGCCGCATGATGTACCAGAACAGCAGGGCCACCGCAGCGAACAGAGCCAGCGCGGCCGCGATGTGCTGGCCGATGCGATAGTGGTGCAGCACGTTCGAGGTGTCGTACAGGATATAGCCGCAGGCGAAGGCGATCATGGCATACGTGAAGATCGGCCCCAAGGCAAAGCCGAACAGGATGGAGACGACGATCAGTCCCATCGCCGCAAAGCCACCGAAGATCAAAATCGTGCGGAGGAACGAGAAGTCCTTACGCGTGATCATCACGATGGCGGTCAAAACACCGAACAGCACCAGCGTGGTGAATCCGGCCAGAGGAATGATGCTCGTGTCCACCCGCTGCGCGATGAACAGCAAGGGCACGAAGATGACCGCCTCGGCCACCACGTACAGTCCCAGCCCCCAGTACTGCTTGGCTGGAGAAATGGCGGTCCGTGCCCAGCCGTCGGCGATCCAGCTGACCGCCATGAACAGCCCCAACACGACCAGCCAACCGTAGCGGGTGCCGATCATCAGGCCGACCAGGTTCTCGATCCCCGGCATAGTCAGCAATACCGCCTCGATGGCGATGAACGCCGCGATCGCCCCGGCCAGATGGGCGTAGGTCTTGGCGATGAATCCCGCTCGTTCGTCGGCGGCAGCCTGCGCGGCAAACGTGTAACTGGGTGCAGCGTAAGGATTGTCGGCGTAGCTCATAACATTCCTCCTGGGGGCATGGATGGGACTCTTGGTACCGCTAACAAAACCGTTCGGCGCGAGTCTTGTCAGCGGCGCTCAGTTCAACAACAGTATAGGCAATCGCCCCCTGTTTGGACAGCGCCAGTTTTGCGCCGAACTGCGAAAAAAACGAGCACGCGGTGCAAGCAGTTGGTCCTGATTCGTGCTTGCGTGCCGGAGCCTTCTCGTGATTCGCTGGTGGCGAACGGAGACTGCGTCCCGTATATTGACGCCACGGTTCACGGCGAGGTCGTGACGTGATCGCAGCCCCGTAGCATGGCTCTCCGAACCGTGCGGCGTGGTCGGAGTTTCGAGGCGGACTGCACGGCTCGGAGAGCGCGTGCTACGAGGAGAATCCTTGGGAGGCAGATACCATGAGAAATTGCAGCTGTTCGGGCGGAAAGTGTGAGAGCGCGGAATCGGTCGCGTTGAGCCGGCGTGAGTTTCTGGGACGCCTCGCGGTGGGCTCGACAGGGCTGACACTGTTGGCCCAACTGCCATGGCTGGAGCAGCCCCGCGCGGCGTCCGCCGCCGCGCAATCCACCAACAACGCGGTTTGGCCGGACTACGCCATGACTCCGCCCCGCGTCTATCGCGGCCAGTACCTGGAGGCGGTTGGGATGCCCATCGGCGGCATCGGCACCGGCAGCATTTGGCTGGATGGGCAAGGTCGTCTGGGAGTCTGGCAGATTTTCAACAATCTGAGCGAGACGCGGATCCCTGACAGTTACTTTGCCGTTTCCGCTCGAACCGGCAACGGTCCGGTGGTCACCCGGTTGCTGCAAACCGCGGGCGAAGGCCCGCTGCCTCCGGTCCAGGAGATCGAGTATGAGGGCGGCTATCCGATCGCCAGACTGACGTTTCGCGACGACGCCTTGCCGGTCCAAATCACGCTGGAAGGCTTCAACCCGCTGATCCCGCTGGACACCGCCAATTCCAGCATTCCCTGTGCGATCTTTCGGATTACCGCGCGCAACAGCGGCCAGCAGTCGGCTGACGTGACCTTGTTGGCCACGCTGCAAAACGCGGTCGGCAGCCAGGGGGCCGCCGGCATTCAAGGCGTTCGATTCCACGGCTACGGTGGGAATCGCAACCGCGTGGTCCGCGACAGCGGCATGGTCGCGGTGGCGATGGACAAGTCGCCGGATCCGGTACAGTCGGGCAGCGTCAAGGTCCGCTCGGCTGCGGGACCGGAGGTGCCGGGGCCGGAACTGCTGTGGCTGGTTCGCACCGGCGCGTTCAGCGCTCAGGCGGCCGAGGCCCTGACGGGCATCGTGGCGGACGGCGGCGTGGCGCTGCTGGACGGGCTGGAACCGGGGTTCTTCGAGGCCGTCGCCAAACTGCGCGACGAAACCAAGGATCTCGCCTCGCTGGCGATGCTGTTCGAGGATTTCGAGAAGAAATCCTACGAGGGTTGGACCGTGACCGGAGATGCTTTCGGCAAGCAGCCGTCGCGCGGCACGGAAGCAGGCCAGCAACCGGTCAGCGGTTTCGCAGGCCGCGGCCTGGTGAACACCTTCATCGCGGGCGATGGCCCGCAGGGCACAGCGACGTCGAAACCGTTCCGCATCGAGCGGCGTTACATTGGCTTCCTGATCGGCGGCGGCGCTCACCCGGGCCGGACCTGTATGAACCTGAAGGTCGACGGCCAAGTGGTTCGCACCGCCACGGGCAAGAACCTGGAGGCGCTCGAACCGGCCAGCTGGGACGTGGCTGACTTGAAGGGCAAGGACGCGGTCGTCGAAATCGTCGATCGGGATTCCGGCGGCTGGGGGCATATCAACGTCGATCAGATCCTCTTCTCCGACGTGCCTCCGGAACCGTTGCTGAAACAAGGCACGGCGGCTGAAACGCTGGCCAAGGCCATCGGCTTGCCGTTCGAGGCTGCCGAGGAGGCCAAGTTGCCGGCCGAGCAGAAGGTCCGCTTCACGGACGACTGCCCGGCCGAACTTCGTTCCGTCGCGGACGCCTGGCAGGTCACCCGCTTCACGCGTCTGAGCGGCGTCCGGGCGGGCGAGAAGGGCTATCGAGTCTTGGCGGCGACGGCTGCGGGAGATCCGCTGATCGTGGAAGGTCCGCTGGGCAAAGGGCGGATCATTCTCGTGCTGGCCCCAGGCCTGCCGTGGAGTTGGGGCAGCGTGCTGCTGGCCGCGTCGAGCGGCGTGCCGCTGAAGCCGGGCGAGCGGCTCGTGCCCGGAACTCCGGGCTGGGGCACGATGGCGCTGGCGGCGCTGGACGATCAGACGCTGGCGCTGCCCGCTTGGACGACCGGCGAAGCACTGACCGCGTTCGTGTCGGATCCGGCGGAGGCTCAGAAAGCGGCTGGCGAGGAAGCTGTCAGCGGAGCAGGCGAGACGGTCAACACAGCCCTGGGCGTGCCTTTCACGTTGCCACCCGGCCAGCAGCGTACCGTGACGTTCGCCATCACCTGGCACTTTCCCAACGTCAAGCGATTCCAACACGGGGGCAACCTGTACAGCCGCCGCTGGCTGGACGCGCTCGCCGTGGCCCGCGACGTGGCCCAGCACTGTGACATGCTGTGGGCCAGGACGCAGCTGTATCATCAGACGGTCTACCAATCGAACCTGCCCGAAGAGTTCCTGGACGCGATGACTTCGCAGAGCGTCATCCTGCGCGGCCCCACGTGCTTCTGGTCGGAAGACGGTTACTTCGGCGGCTTCGAGGGCAGCTACGGCTGCTGCCCGCTGAACTGCACCCACGTCTGGAACTATGCCCAGACTCACGCGCGGCTGTTCCCGGAGGTCGGGCGGAATATGCGCGTCTCGGACTTCATCACCTACCTGCACGAGACCGGCGAAACGTCGCACCGTCAGCACTCGCGGCATGGAGCCTTCACGGACGGCCACTGTGCGTGCATCGAAGGCGCTTACCGGGAGTACCAGTTAAGCTCCGACACGGCCGTTCTCGCGCAGATCTGGCCGGGCGTCAAGAAGGCCGTCGATTGGCTGATCGAGACGATCGACAAGACCCACGAGGGCCTGCCGACGGGCCACCAGCCGAACACGTATGACTGCAACGTGTCGGGCCCCAACACGTTCATCGGTTCGCAGTACCTGTCCGCGCTGGCGGCGGCCGAGCGGATGGCCGCGGTGATGGACGATGCGGACAGCGCCGCGCGCTGGCGGACGGTCCGCGAGGCGGGCATGAAGAACCAGAACGACAAATTGTGGAACGGCGAGTACTACATCCAGATCCCCGAGGAGCGGCCGGCGAACGATTACAACAATGGCTGCCACTCGGACCAGCTGCTGGGCCAGTGGTGGGCGCACATGCTGGGGCTGGGCTATCTGTACCCTGTCGAACGGATTCGCGGTGCGTTGGAGGCGGTGATGCGGCACAATTTCCGCGAGAAATTCGCCGGTTTCACCCAGGCGCCGCGCCGCTACATCCCCGACGACGAGGGCGGGTTGCTGATGTGTACCTGGCCGCACAACGACCGGCCCAAGCCGTTCATCGTGTATGCGGACGAGGTTTGGACGGGCATCGAGTACGCCGTGGCCGGCGCGATGGTGTACGAGGACCAGTTGGAACCGGCGCGGCGGATCGTCCGCATGGCCCGCAGCCGCTACGACGGCCGCCGCCGCGACGGGCTTAACTCCGGGCCGGGCGGCAATCCGTTCAACGAGTTGGAGTGCGGCAAGTTCTACGCGCGGGCGATGAGTTCCTGGTCGCTGCTGATCGCTTGCCAGGGACTGGTGCTGGAAGGCCCGCGCGGCATTCTGGGTTTCCGGCCCAAGTGGCAGCCGCAGGACCACCGCTCGTTCTACACCGCGTGTGAAGGCTGGGGCCTGTTCGTCCAGCGGCGCGAGCCCGGCCGCCAGACTGACCGCATCGAAGTGCGGTACGGAAAGCTCCGCGTCCGCGAGCTGGTGTTCGAG
>Ga0302241_1001008_pt1 | contig 22317 bp, 17 predicted proteins | sample AAG_UR_Arg_MG_FD_193532 | JGI IMG/M metagenome (GOLD analysis project Ga0302241, IMG submission 193532) | Enriched activated sludge microbial communities from anaerobic digester in WTTP, New Holstein, Wisconsin, United States - AAG_UR_Arg | ecosystem: Engineered > Bioreactor > Anaerobic >... | reverse complement strand
CAGGATATGATTATAGAGCCATTTCGCTTCTACAAAGAACATCTTTAGAATTTCCTGTTCTGATTTATTTAAATGAGATATCACTACTTTTAAAGGAAATACTTTACATACCTGACTTTTACGTTTTTCCTTTGTTTCTGTCATAGTCTGTTTAATTTTATTTTTCTTTTCTTCAGAACAGGTTCTCATATAAATGTCATCTCCTGCCTGAATATAACATTTCTTTTACGTCATTTTCAAGGTTTTTAAGAATAATTTTACTTTCACCTGCCCCATACACTATCCCATAAATCAATTCGTGGGCTTTCCCCGGGGTTCGTAAAATATACAAGAAAGAGGGTGAGGGTGGTCACATAATCAAAGTACTAGCGGAAGAGCATCCCTGTTTCACCTATTATCAAAATACGCATAACAATCTTTTAACCTGTGATGGCCTGTTTCATTTCTTTTGCAGAGGAAAATCTGTCCTGGGGAAGAAACTCTACAGCCTTTTCTACTATCCATTCAGTTTTTTTAGACACATCGGGCCTTACCTTTCTTACAGGACAAAACTTATATTTTTTACTTTCCTGAAGAGTAAGAAGAAAATGCATGGTAGCTCCTAAAGAATAAATATCACTTCTGGGTTCTCCATAACCATTATACTGCTCCGGACTGGCATAAGTTTCTGTGCCAATACCTGCAGTCATATGTTTATCAGGATTAACAGGTCTAGCGAAACCAAAATCTACTAACATAAGATGCTGATCTTTATTTCGTAAAATAAGATTGGCAGGGTTAATATCTCTATGTATAATGGGCTGTGGACGGGAATGTAAATAATCAAGGATATCACATATCTGAACTGCCCATTTTAAAACAAGTAGCTCTGGAAGACCTTTGAGTCTATCCATAACATATGTATAAAGATCACATCCTTCAATGTAATCCATAACCATATAGTAGTTATATGTGGACTGGTTAAAATAATCCAGAACTCTTGGGATAAATGGATGGTTCAGTTCAACCAGTAATCTTGCTTCTGATAAAAAACGTCTGGTTATATAGTCATTAATCTTCTGCTCTTCTTCATAAAGAAACATTTGCTTTACTGCACAATTCTGTTCATTAAAAATATCTAAAGCAAGATAAATAGCTCCCATACCACCGGCTTTTATAGCTTTTATAATTTCATATCTGTTGATCAATAATGTTCCTGGAGGTAACTGATTTATAAAAAAACCACAGCCCTGGCATACAAAATTATTGTCATAATCTACTCCTCCACAATTTGGACAACTAATATCCATAAAAAAAATACCTTTCCTGATTATTGTACTGGAATGTAATTTTCATATTTTTGTAAAATCATAATACATAAAATATGCTTAAAGAATAATAAAAGTAATCAGTCAATTCTAAAAAATTACTATACCTGTAAATGAACCGGTTAATTTCCCTTTATTAAAGATCTCTACAGAATAATTTGCACTTAATTTATCCTTATCAACAAGGAAAATTATTACAATCTTTTCTCCTTTATTCCAGTCATCTCCTATCTGAATTTTTGCTTCTTTACCGGAGGAGGTTATAACTTCAGGGTTGTAAAGGATCTTATCTGTGTCTAAATCTTTAATCATTACCTTACAGAGAAAAACATCATCTTTATCATTTGATGGAGCAACACTTATATCATAACTATAATGATTGGTACTTATTAAGGATTCTTCTCCATAAGATAAATCATAAACCAGCATAAAACCTGACAAGAAAAAAATAATCAGAAAAAACTTTAAAATACTTTTCACTCAAGCACCTGCTTTATAAAAAATTTAAATAATTATACCATAATAAAGCTATAACTTCAAGGAATAATCAGGGAAAGATAAAATAAAAAAACTACTTCCATCTTGTAAAAATTTTTAAATCTATTATAATGTATTTAATTTAACTGCATAATTTTCAAAAAAAATTTATTATATATAATATAATTTATAATCACTTAAAAGTTTTGACTCAATATCCAGTTTTTTAGTTAAATTACATCATAAAAAACAATAAGATTAACAAGAGGTAAAATAATGAGAAGTCTCAGCAGTAATATACAAAATAATTCTGAAGAAAAAGTCTCCGATGAACCTGATAGTAAGACTTTAACAGAGAAAACCCGGACTCTACCTCTAAATACTACTCTCAAGAGCAAATATATTATAAGAGGTCTTATTACTATAACAGATATGGGAGCTGTTTATATAGGAGAAGATAAAACCTCTCATGAAATTTATGCTATTAAAGAACTCAATCCTTCCCAAGCCAGTACTGATGAAGATAGAGATTACGCAGTGGATAAATTTATAAAGGAAGGTAAATTACTGCAAAATCTAAATTTTACCAGTGTTCCAAAAGTAATTGAATATTTTATCTCTGAAAATAACTACTATATTATAATGGAATTTATAGAGGGACTGGATTTAGAAGGCATGGTAAAAACAACCGGCACACCGGGGCTTCCCCAGGAACTTGTCATAGACTGGGGAATTGAGATATGTGATGTTATGGACTGCCTTCATAATTATAATCCACCTATAATTTATAGAGATATGAAACCTGCAAATATTATGATAAGAAATTCTGACCACAGTGTTGTTTTAATTGATTTTGGCATTGCTTTACCTCTATATGAAGAACTTAAAGGTTTTGCCCGTACAAAAATAGGCACTATGGGATATATGGCACCGGAACAATTTCACGGCAAGGTTTCACCTGCAAGTGATATATTTTCTCTTGGAGGAACTTTATATTTTGCTCTCACAGCTCAGGTACAGCAGGTCTTTAATTATATACCAATGAAAAATTTTGTAATGGAAGTTTCTGATGAGCTTGAAGATATAATATCCCGTACACTTAAAATCAAACCTGAAGATAGATTTTCTTCTGCAGCTGAATTAAAAAAAGCTCTGGTAAATTTAAAAAACAGGTTAAAAGAGGATAAAATAAAAACAGAAGAGGAATTAAAAAAAGCTCTGGAGGATACAAATACATATGGCTCTGATATTCTTGTATTTACACCAGATAACCTAAAAGCTATACTGAAGATTAAGACAGAAGAATTTAAAAAAACAGAAGCTCTTGACAAAAAAATAAAAATAATAGAGGAGATAGAAAAACTATCAGATCCTGAAGCTACAGGTGTTCTTATTGATATTCTTCTAAACTGTAAAGATGCAATATGCCGTAAAGTAGCCTCTGTATCTTTAGGTAAAAGAAAGGATCCTATCTGTATTGATACTCTTGTGAAAAAAACAAAAGATAAAGACAGAGATGTCCGTTTAAGCTCTATAGAAAGTCTTGGTAATTTCAAGACTGAAGAAGCTCTGAAAGGGCTTGAGGTATGTCTTAAAAATAAAAATAAAATGATAAGAAAAACTGCCATTAAGGCAATAGAACATATAGGAAGTAAAGAAGCTCTTACCATTCTATTAGAAGCAAGAAAAAAAGAAGGATTTTTCAGTATAGGCATGAAAAGAATTATAGACACTTCTATAGAAAAAATCAATCTATCCCTGGAAGGAAATAAAAAGAAGAAAAAAACCAGAAAATATAATTTCTTTGAATTAATAAAAAGATTTTTTATGAAAAAATAAAAAATTCTTTTGGCAATTTTTTGTTTTTCTAAGTAAAAGCTTATAATGATTGATAAAGATGAAATAAGTGACAGGGTTAAAATCTTATCAAAGGGCGACAGATGAAATATTCTTGCCAGAATAAATAACTTTAAGAAATAAAAGATGAAAAAATATTACGTAATTCACCCATTTCTTTTTTCTCTCTATCCAATTCTTTCCTTATATTCAATAAATTCACAGGAAGTACACATTTCACAGATAATCAGATCAATAATTATTGTAATACTATTTACCTGTTTGTTATGGTTAATATTAACATATATTCTGAAAAACATTCAAACAGCAGGGTTAATAGTTTCACTTTTTTTATTTCTCTTTTTTTTATTTAAACATATTTATCATTATTTATCTTATCTTGGATATAACATTACAGGTTACAGATATTTTTTAGTAACTCTTATTTTTATATGTATTTCTTTTCTTATCATAAAAATAAAAGATAAGTTAAAAATTACTTACCTGATAAATATAATATCAATAACCCTGGTTCTTACAGTTCTCCTCAATATTTTTAATAATTTTATCAGGATGCATTTCTATAATCAGGGTTTAAAGGAATGTGTTCTGGTAGATACAATAAATACTATAGACTTGCAACAAAATGTTTCCCAACCGAATATATATTATATTACTGTGGATTCATATTTAAGAGAAGATATATTAAATAAGGCTCTGGGATATGATAATAGTGAATTTATCAATTATTTAAATCAAAAAGGATTTTATATAGCCAGTAAAAGCAGTTCAAATTATATGCATACAGAGTCATCACTGGTATCCTCTTTAAATATGAATTATATTGATTTATCAACAATAAAGGACAATTCTACAGCAAAAAGAGCCAGCTTAAAATTAATCAAAAATAATAAAGTTCGAGAATTTCTAAAAAAATATGGATACAAATTTGTAAACATCTCTTCCATGGAATATACTACCGACATACCGAATGCTGATATATATATAAACTGCAATAGTATAAATACCTTTGAATTATCACTGTTAAATATGACTTTTCTTTCTGAAATGCTGTCTTCCCGGTTCAAAATTAATCTCATGAAAACGTCATATCTGAAAGCCTTTGAATCACTGAAAGAGACAGTAAAATTAAAGCATCCTATCTTTGTTTTTGCCCATCTGGCGGGAGTTCATTCTCCATATTTATTCTGTAAAAACGGTGAAGATATGATATGGTATAAAATCAATGATAAAACTATAAAAGATTTTAAAAATAAACTTCCTTCTAAGAAAATAGAACTTATAGAAGGCTTAAAAGATAATGAATATTCTGAAGAAGATCTGAACAGGATACTGAACAAATTGAACTTTAAAGAAAATGAAATTAAAATAATTAAAAACTACACCACAAAAATAACTCTTCCTACAGAAGTACTATTTATAATAGGTGAAAAAGCTATAGAAAATTTTAAAAATAAGGTTAGTGATACTAAATTAAATATCTTAATTAATCTAATAAAATATGAAAATATGTTTACCAGTATTGATGAATTAAATGAAAAATTAAAAAGCTATGGTTTTACTGAAAACGAAATTAATAAGATAAAAAAATATACGTCCCTTATATACAATATAAATTATAACAGCTATGAAATTAAAACTGGTTACCAGGAACAGCTTGTATTTTTAAATAATAAATTAAAAGAAACAATCGATTATATTATGTCGAACTCCCAGAAACCTTCCATTATCATAGTACAGGGAGATCATGGAAGTAGCATATCAACAACATTAGATATGAAAGAAATATTTAGTATATTGAATGTTTATTATCTACCGGGTAATAGTAAAACCGGGAAATTATATAAAGAAATAACACCTGTAAATACATTTCGTATAATATTTAATACATATTTTAATACAGATTTACCTCTACTAAAAGATATAAATTACTATTCAACATTTTCTAATCCCTATGAATTTATAGATGTAACTGATAAAGTAAAAAACTGACATAAAATTAAGAGAAAGGGAAAACTGTGAGTAAAAAAAATAAAAAAACAATTGAGAAAAATATTAAAACTATAAAAGATCAGAGTCTGTGGATACAAAATTATAAAACTCTTTTTATGTCAATAACACTGGCAGGTTTTCTCTTTCGTATCTTTCTTCTTATATTACCACCAGAATATTTTTACCCCTATGATCATCTTACCCATTACGGATGGTGGCGACATTCCATAGAATACGGTCTTTTAAAAGATTATGGTTATAATAGGAGTGATTATCAATTTATTTACAGAGAACCTGTAGATTATTACGTAGAAAGTCCGACCTGTGGCCCGGATGGAAAAATCTATCAACCGGGTGAAATCATACATATACCTCCTATGGAGTACAAAGCAAGACCCATTAATTACCCTCCTCTTACTGCCTGTATAATTCACCTTATGGGTCTTTTACACCGCATGACAGATCCGAAGATGAAAGCACTTACCTTTACGTCATGGCTTATTATGGAATTACCTGTTTATATGTCTGACTTCCTTATGGCTCTGGGATGTATGTTTATAGTTTCCCATTTCAAAGGTAAAAAATCGGGACTTATAGCATATATACTTATCTGGTTTTGTCCCGGTATTCTGCTAACAGGTGTACTATGGGGGCAAATGGATTCATACTTTCTGGCTTCATCTATCTGGTGTATATATTTTGCTTTAAGAGAAAAATGGCCTGTCTCTGGATTAATCTACGGTATAAGTCTTATGTTAAAGCCTCAGGCACTCATAACAGGCCCTGCTCTTGCCTATTTTTTCTTTACAAGAAAAAATCTGAAATCTTTAATACTTTTTAGTCTGGGAACACTTTTAATTATTATATTAATATCTTTACCTTTTACACTCACCTCTGGCTTTGCCTGGATTGAAAACAGTTTTATATCCAATTTCACGGAATTACTTCCCTACAGTACTCTTAAAGCTTTTAATATATGGATGATTGATTTAATAATATCCAGAGATACCAGTATAAACAGAACCATAATGGGTATAACAAAACAAACCTGGGGACTTTTACTATTAACAATAGGACTTATAATCAGTTTTATTATGTGCCATAAAAAATATAAAAATCATCCTATATCACTCCCTATGTTGATTGCTCTTATCTTTGCAATTACTTTTCTATTTCCCACAAAAGTCCATGAAAGATATATAATCTATATTCTACCCTATCTTCTTATATCTGCTTTTATAGAGAGTGATTACTGGATAATTTTCACAGGATATTCCATAATAGCTGTCTTTGAAGTAACTCATCACATATGGTTAAAAGTAGCTTTTAATCTCATAAATGCACAGCCTTCAGTTCTCATCCTTCTCTTTCTGCTAAGTATTGCATCACTTAGTCTGTTTTTTCACTGGATAATAAAAATAGGAAGTAACCTTTATGAAAAAAAATAAAGAAAAACCACATATATCAATAAAAACTGCCCATTTTTTTAACAAAAAAGACTTACTCTGTACAGGAGTTCTTTTATTACTTATTTTAATATTTTTTTTCAATCCTCTCTTTACCGGTAAAACATATTTTATAAATGATATTGAAGCTCTGGGTTATCCTATACACCATTATAAATATGAAATGGGGCAAAGAGGCAAATTATTTCTCTGGGACCCTTATACCTGCTGCGGTCAACCTTATTTCTCAGATGTCCATAATGCACTCTTTTACCCGGTTACCTGGATATATTTTTTTATAAAAACTGAAACAGCCCTGGCTTATTATGTAGTAATACACTTTTTATTTACAGGCATTTTTTCATACATATATTTAAGAAGTATGAATATAGAGGAAATAGCTTCACTGGGAGGAGCTATATTTTATACATTCTCAGGATTTATGGTAGTACGTATAGTACATATAAACTTTGTAACTGCTTATGCACTTTTACCAGTATCCCTTTATTTTACAAACAAACTCTTAAGAGATAAAAATCTTTTTTTCTCTTTACTGCTTGGGCTTTCTCTGTCTCTATCATTTCTTTCAGGTAATTACCAGATAAGTATGATGGTATATGTTATTGTATTTATCTATTTTATAGGACATCTGGAAATAAAAAATATATTTAAAAAAGATCAATTAATCCTTACAGGATTTTTCTTAATAGCAATTATCTTTTCCACATTGCTTATATCAGTTCAGCTAATTCCAACTATGGAGTATCTGTCTCAGACCTTAAGAACTGTTAAAGGAGTAGACTATAAGGAGGCCACAAAAGACTCTCTTGGACTTAAGGAAATAATAATGCTATTTATACCTGATTACTATGGACTCCCCTGGCAGAATCCTCACTATACAGGAAAAATTTATCACTGGGAAGCCTGTTATTATATTGGTATATTCCCTTTTCTTCTGACCTTAATTGGATTTATCTTAAGAGGAAAAGAGAAGAGAAATCTTTATATATGGGCTATTATTATTCTTCTTGGCTTTATTATGGCATTGGGTAAACATATGCCCTTATATAAATTTTTATTCAACTATGTTCCCTTATTTAAGTCTTACCGGGTGCCCATAAGATTTCTATTTTTTATATTTCCTGGTCTTTTATATTACACAGGTTTTTCACTGAATCAATTACTGAACTTACCAAAACCTGTAAACTGGAAAAACTATAAAAATATATTAATTACACTTATTTTTTGCGGCATTTTTATCTTATTTCTGTCTTTTTTCTCATTTATTCATGGTAATATAAGTTTTTTCTTTATCTTCACGGGTCTTGGAGGAATTTTAACAATTTATCTGAAACTCTCAGGTAAAATTAAAAGAAATGTATTTGCTGTAATCACAATAACATTACTTATTACTTCTGCCTTTTCTTTCGGACTTATTTATAATCCTACCAGAGATCAGGCATATTTTAAAGAAAGAAGCAGTATATTTACACCCCTTGAAAACAAAATACCTCCTGCAAGAATGTATTATCTTATACCGCCTGAATTATTAGGACACCTTCATGGGACAAGAAATATGGCATCTACAAAAAGAATATGCAGTCTTTTAGGATATAATCCTCTTATACTACAAAGATATGCATCTTATCTTCTATATGCCTCCAGTGGAAAAATGCTTTCCTCTCTTGACCCTGAAAGTCTTGGAAAATTTGATTTAATACACCTTGACAATTTAGATTCTTCTATGATGAAATTATTAAATCTAAAATATGTGTATATCTTTATGCAACGTGAAAAATATGAAAATAATATTATAGATCTAAAAAATCCCTATGAGAGAGCTTTTATAGTAAGGGATTATAAAGTTATAAAAGAGGATAATAAAATACTGGAAATGCTTAAGTCAAAAGAATTCAATCCTGAAAAGATATTGATTCTGAAAGAAGACCCCGGCGTAAAAACAAAAAATCAGGAATTAGTAGAAGAAAAAGTGTCTATTACTGAATTTGAACCTGATTATATAAGAATAGAAATCAATCCTGAAGTTAAAGAACCATCTCTGTTGTTTCTCTCAGAGATATATTATCCTGGATGGAAAGCAAAAGTACACGGAGAAGAACGTAAAGTTTACAGAGCAAATTATCTGTTCAGAGCTATCAGCTTAAAACAGGGAGATAAAATAGTAGAATTTTATTTTAGTCCTGATTCTTTTAAAATTGGAGTATTAATAACTATTACATCTCTGTTATTTCTACTAATAGTGATAATAAAAACTTTCTTAAGTACTTATAGGAAAAAGAAAGAATAAATAATGAGTAAAAATAAGAAGTCCCCGAAAGAAAAGAAAAACTCTGTTCATCTACCAGAAGATAAATTTCATTTATTTATAGCCCTTGCACTTTATTTAATAGCCATAACAGTTCAGTTATGGAATTTAAGATATGTATCAGCCCCTATGACAGACGAGGGGGATTACCTCTATGCAAGCAAACTTATCTCAGAAGGATACCTGCCTTACAAAGATTTTTATGTAGGTCATCCTCCACTGGGAATGTTTATAATTTCCCTATTTTTTTATATCTTTGGTATTCACCTCCATCCATTCCGTCTTATTTACACACTATTAATAGAAAGTATAATTTTCCCTATTTTTTATCTTGTTAAAAAGAGAGCAAATTCAGTCTTTCCAGCAGTATTTGCATCAGTTTTATTTATAACTTTTGTTGAATTTCAGCAGGTAGATGCCAGATTTTATGCTCACAGACAAAGTGCCCTCTTTCTGGCATCATGGGGTCTTTTATTATATTTTAATAGTGAAAAGAAAATAATACACTTTCTGGGAGGTTTTCTCCTGAGTCTGGGTTGTAGTATAACCTTTGCATATGGATTTATTTATGCCCCTCTCATAATTGGTATATTTATAGCCCATAGAAGAGAAAATTTATTCAGCACAGATAAAATGTTTATCGCAGGTTTGATAACAGGTATTCTGCCGGTGCTATTTATTTTTTTCTTTCCCGGTGCCTGGGAGTGTCTGGTTACTTATAATTCTGCATACAGGCCTGTAGGATTTCCCTTTAAAAAAAAATTATATGATTTTATCGTTGTATTTAAAGCTTCACCCTGGCTCTTTATCCTTGGCTATACATGTTCTATACTTCCTTATAATAAACTGTCTCTTTCATTGAGTTTTGCAAATTTTATAGGACTTTTACTCACAGTATTATTACCAAAATCCTTTTATCCTCATTATTATGCCATACTGGGACCAACTCTGTCCATCTCCTCAGGTCTTATAGTAGCAAGACTAATTAGTAATATAAAAATCAAGAAATTAGTTAAATTTGTAATAATAATATTAATTTTATATTGCTATTTCTTTCAGTTCAGACCATATCTTTCAAAGATCTTCTTCTACCAGAAAAATGAAGCTTATTATGAGTTAATCTCCGAATTGCAGAAATATAAAGGGAAAACCCTTCTTACCATACAGCCTATTTATGCCCTTGACTCAGGTCTGGACATAACTTTTTACAGATATGTTGTTGCTCCGAGATTTTTATATGCTCTTGAATATCCACACTTTTTATCTCTGGTTAAATATGATGAAATGATAAATAAAAAAGCAGATCTAATCCTCTGGGAATATCGTATTAATTTCTGCGCAGATCCAAAAACAAAAGAATATATAATTAAAAACTTCATTCCTGTCTGGGGAAATGATGAAGGTGTAATTCTTCTAAACCCTGCAAAAAAAGAATAAAGGTCAGAAAGTTTACATTTTGTTAACAATTTTTTTAAGTTTTTTTTTAAAAAAAAAGTATAATTATAATAATAAAAGAGGGAGACTTAAATAACGGATAAAGAAAGGAGTAATTTATGGAAATAAGCCAGAATAAAAGTCTTTATACATTGTCCACTTCAAGAGGACGCAAAGATATTCTTCCAGAAAGGAATAATATTGCCCGGGATATAGATACAAATAAAAATTTTAATCTCACTGATGGAGAGATAAAAGATTACCTTATAAAAGAGAATATCTTAAAAGATCCATCTATGTATGATGGAGATGAGAAAAAAATCATAAGTGTCTTTAAAGAATCTCTTCAGAGTAAAACCTTATCTGAAAGAAGTGCATACCACTCCTATGATGAAGTAATAAAAGAATTAAAAGAACTGGAAGCGAAATATCCCAATCTTGCCCAGACTGTTTCTCTGGGGAAAACTGCTGAAGGCAGAGAAGTTATGGCTCTCAAGATAAGTAAAGATGTTAAATCTGATACAGGAAATAAAATAGGCTTTCTTGTTACAGGCACCCATCATGCCAGGGAGTGGATGGCCCTTGAAGCCCCTCTGAATATAGCGAAAGAACTGGTTATAAATTATGAAGGCAACGAGAATGTCAAAAAAAGGGTTGATAATGCTGAAATATGGATTGTTCCTCTGGTAAATCCTGATGGTTATGAATATAGCAGAAATGAGTATGCCTTCTGGAGAAAAAATCGTCAACCCATACACAAAGATGATATTCCGCCACAGATAGCCGGAACTTTAAAGCCCGATCCAAATGGCATTGTCGCTTATGGAGTAGATCCTAACAGAAATTACTATGATGGAAAGGCAGAACATTTTGAATTTTACAGGCCTCCAGGAGATACACCGGAAAGTACCCAGGATGATATGGGTGGGGGATGGTGGTTTTCTACTGTAAGTGATAACCCCAGAGCTGATACATACAGAGGGCCTCAAGGAGCTTCAGAAAAAGAAATAAAGGCTATGCTGAATTTCTGGCTGAATAAGCAAAATATAAAAGGTATCGTGAACCATCATAGTTATGGTCAAAAAATAATGTATCCCTATGGTTCAAAAGAAGAAGTTGTTCCAAATAAAGAGGTTTATATGGAAATAGGCAAAAAAATGCAAGAAGCTATGAAGGGACAGAAATACTCTCTCATACAATCTTCTGAGCTTTATCCTGCTTCTGGAGATCCTGATGATGTAGCCCAGTTAAATGATAAACTTTCTTTTACAATAGAGATAGGCACAGCTTTCCATGAAAAAGAATCCCAGATAGAACCTATAAGTAAGGATGTCTATAATATGAATATGGCCTTTCTGGACTGGCTTGTAGAACATAAAGATACATTGATGGCGGAAAAAACTGAAAAAAAGAATCCTTATAATATGCCTGATAATATTGATATTTAAAGAGTGAAAAGCAAGAAGTAATACCTTTCACCTCTCACCTTTCACAAACATATGGATAGAATACAATTACTCAATCTCAACTCAAAAGAGTATGAACATCTCTTTGATAAAACGGCTCTGAGTGCTCTTCAGGCAACGCCGGGACTGGGAACTTTAATAAAAAAAGTAAACCAGTACGGTCTTGATAAAATGCTCCGGATTCATTATACAGGAAGTTATCTAAAACTGAATTCAAGAACCTTTCCAGCAATTGATAATATTATTAAAGAAGCCTGTTATATACTTGGTATAACAGAGATACCGGATCTATACTTTCAGCCAAGAGCTGCCATAAATGCCTTTACCACCTGTGTAGAAAAACCTATGATCATTATTACTGACGGGTGTATTAATTTACTCTCAGAAGAAGAGTTACTTTTTGTCCTGGGCCATGAATTAGGACATATTAAAAGTGAACATCTGATATATCAACAACTTGCATCAGTAGTTCCAATTCTAGCTGACATCATAGGAACCGCTACCCTGGGTATAGGTAAATTACTCTCAGGAGGACTTGAAATTGCCCTCTTAAGATGGCAGCGTATGTCAGAATTTACAGCAGACAGAGCAGGACTTCTCGTCTGCCAGGATGTAGATATAGCCACTAAATATTTTATCAAAGTGGCAGGAGCACCGAAAAAGTACTTTGAGTCAATAAGTGTGGAAGATTTCATGGAACAGACAAAAGAATTTGAAGGTTATGATTTTGGCACTCTCGATAAATTAGCAAAACTCATGTGTTCTGCTTTTCAGAGTGAACCATGGGTAGTTATGAGAGCTGCAGAATTATATAAGTGGGTAAATACAGGTGACTTCGAAAAAATATTAAACAGGGAACTCCTGAGCGGTAAAAATCATGAATTGAGTTTCTGTCCCTATTGCGGATTTAACCTCCAGGGTAATGAAATAAATTGCGGAGGATGCAATAAGAAGATTTAAAGTGAACTGAAAATTTATAACATATTAAAAGCAAGCAGTTTAAGTTCTGTCATTTCTTCAATGGCATAACGGAGGCCTTCCCTGCCAAATCCGGAATCCTTTACTCCTCCGTAAGGCATATGATCAACCCTGAATGTAGGGATATCATTTATAATGACTCCACCTACTTCTATATTCTCAAAGGCATAGACTATTCTCTTTATATCATTGGTAAAAATCCCGCACTGAAGTCCATAAGGACTATCATCTACCAGTGAAACTGCTTCTTCAAAGGTATCATAGGAAGAAATACATACAACAGGAGCAAAGGCTTCTTCACAGTAAATCTTCATAGCAGGTTCTACATTGATAATTACTGAAGGTTCCAGAAGATTTCCATCGAAATGACCTCCCAGAAGTATTCCTGCTCCTCCATCAACTGCTTCTCTAAGAAATTCTTTTGTTTTTTCTACAGCAGCAGGATTAATCATGGGCCCTATGTCTGTATCCTCTTCTAGAGGATCACCAATTTTCAAAGATTTTGTATATTCTAAAAACTTATCAAGAAAAGAGTCATAAATTCTATTCTGAATATAAATTCTCTGGACTGATATACATATCTGACCTGCAAAGGAAAAACTTCCCAGGACACATCTCTTTACTGCCATGTCCAGATTTGTATCATCATGGACTATGACTCCTGCATTTCCACCCAGTTCCAGGATTACCTGTTTTTTAGAGGCCAGCCTTTTCAGATGCCAGCCGACAGCAGGACTGCCTGTGAAAGAAAGAATCTTTATTCTTTCATCTGTTGCCAGCTTTTCTGCTAACTCTGAAGGACAGGCAAGAGCATTTACCCCACCGGAAGGCCAGTCTGTTTCTGCCAGTATACCGGCCAGTTTTAAAGCAGTCATAGGGGTTGTAGAAGATGGCTTTATAATTACTGAATTACCTGAGGCAATGGACGGAGCAACCTTATGGGCTACCAGATTAAGAGGAAAATTAAAAGGTGAAATAGCGGCTACGGGACCTCTCGGAAATCTCTTTGTTATACCGAATCGTCCTACTGAAGATGGTAAAAGATCAAGAGGAACATATTCTCCTCCAATTCTCGATACTTCCTCGGAAGCTATTGTGAAGGTATTTATACCTCTATCAACCTCAAGACGGGCATCTTTTACAGGTTTTCCAGCCTCTAAAGATATAATCTTTGCAAAATCTTCTCTTTCTTCCTTTATTCTTTTTGCTATGTATTTTAAAACCTCAGATCGAAGATAAGAGGGAGTTTTTTTTGTAAGACTGAAGGCTTTATGAGAAGAATTTATTGCTTCTTCCATATCTTTTTCTCCTGCTTTTGAAACTCTTCCTATTACTTCACCATTATAAGGATTTAATACATCCATTTTATCAGAAGAAGAAAGCCATTTACCACCTGTAAACATATTAAATTCTCTCATATATAAATCTCCTTTCTATAATCAATGATTTGAAGGTTTTACATCTGTAGTAAGAATTGTATTTTCAAAGATATCCTCTCCACTGGAATCTGTCCCCACCTTAACTCTGGACTCTACAAAAATATGCACTATAGGAAGACTGTAATCAATTAAAGTAGGATTATACATATTAAATTCTATTTTATGAATTTCTCTGGCTATTTTTCTATCATCTGTAATGCTTCCAGTAGCAACACTATAAGAGGGGGGGCAATTGAGAGGATATGAAGGAGTGAGGAAATCTTCCAGTATATCTTCAGGAACAGATTCGGGATATAGTCGGTTATCTGGATGATCTGATACCTGTATAACCCTTCTAAAAACCTCCTTCTGACCCATTTTTTTAAAATAAACTACATATCTGTTCCACTGCAGTTTACCACCTACCATAGAAGTACTTCCAGAGGCATCATCATTGCTTCTGGAGGTAGGGAAACAGATGGCATCCCATAGCTCACCGGGTTCTCCACCGTTAAATTCACTTTTCTTAATACTGATACCGGGATGATAACTTTCATTTAATTCTCTGCATAATCTATCAATTGAAAGTTGTGCTTCCTGCTGTGCCGTCAATCTGTGTCTTGACTTATGAAAGGCCTTTATACCCTGAACACATATAACACCTATAACAGAAAGGAATAAACCGAACAATGCAGTAAAAACTAATACTTCTATCATTGTTATAGCCTTATACGTTCTAAGTCTCAAAGAGTGCATATTTTTTAATACAACTCCTCCCAGGCATATATTGTAAGTAATGGTTTAATAACAACTTTTCCGCTTCTGGCCTCAAAATATTCCGGATAAAGAATTATGGAAGAACCTCCTCTGCAATCTACATTTCCCCCATGACCGGTTGGAGATACAGAAGTCCTCCTTGCTATAACACAACCCACTATATGAATAGGATACCAGCCAGTGTCATAAGCGTCTAGAGTGAGAGTTCCATGGGTAAAAATAACTGCCTGCAGAAAAGTATCATTGGCATTTGTATAAAGAGTGGGATTTCTTTTAAATGTCTCCCATATTTTAATATTGCCATCAAAAGTTGCCCAGTCAACAGCATATTTACTATATGGATGAGAAAACCATTTTGAAATCTCAGGAGGAATAGGGGTAAGACCCATTTCAGTCAATTTGTCATTGGCATAACCTTCAAGAATCTGCCTACCTGTAAATCCAGATATATTTACAAGGGGTGGAGCACCGGAACCCGATTCGTACCAGAGCCTTGCTTCAGGAGCATCAACCTCTGAAAGGCCCAGCATATTAAAGGTACTTATAATTTTTTCAGGATCAAGGGGCATATGCAAAAAGAAGTTATTAATTTCCTGTGTCCATATCCAGCTATAATTAATACCGCTAATCCTTATATCACCATCTGTAAATATAGCAAGTCCTTTTTTGTTTTTAGTATCTATACTTTTATTTGTCAGTTTATTTATTTTTAAAGACAGGCCATAGTTATCAGGATTACCGTTAGGATCATCAATATATCCTGCCACATAAAGATTTCCTGTTGATTTATTATCCAGATTATCATCTATAGTCAATATACCATTTACAAATAAACTGGCATTCTGCTGTATTGTAAGAATTCCGTCAAAACTCGTATCACTTTGAATATGAAGACTGCCATTTACAAATGTATCCTGATTAATAATCAAATGACCCTTATGGACATATTGTATATTATCTTCTATATTCGGTGTATGATGAAATGATGGCCTCGCAATACTGTCTGCACCCAATCCCGTAGGTTCTGTAAGACCAGTGTAATTAACTGCATATCCTGCAGGATCTCCTCCTGTTACATTAGGATCTTCAAGACTCCAATCTATAAGCCCCGGACCTGCCGGTTTATTGGATTCAATAAATCTGGAATCTACCGCTACTGAGCCTCCAATCCGGGTAATAGCTCCCTTACTTCTGAGAACACTTCCATTATAAAATTTATAGTTACTCAAGTTATTATAGGTAATACCATCCTCAGAAAAGATTGTTCCATTTCCGGGAGCAAGGGTATTAATATTTTCAATGCCATTTAATAAAAGAGTTCCACTATTATAACTTATTACTCCCTCTATACCGGTTCCGAAATATGTATATTTTACAGTAATTCTTATAGTCCTCTTAAAACCCCCATATTCCCCCTGAGCAACAATTACGGCAGTTTCACTGAAAACTTCTGTATTGAGAGATGGGTAAAAGGAAGGCCCTCCAACTACAATAGCTGTATGTGGATTTATGAGATTATCAATATATGCTAATCTGCATTTTCCTGGAAGGCCATTGGTATTTGTTAATGGATTATAAGTATGAGTAGCATATGTTAAGCCTGATGGAGGTGGCAGCATATGACCGGGCGACCATGGGGTATGATTGGACCAGTTATTCTGAAGTTCATATATAGCATACATAGCTGCAGCATTTGCAAGATTTAAAGCCTGAAATCTTGCATTAATATTTCCAACAGTTTTAAGATTGCCTGTACTCAGACTTACAATAGCCAGAGAGATAATAAGCAATATGACCATTACAGATAATACTGTAAAAAGAGCCATCCCCTGAAGAGACAGTTTTCTCTTTAATATATGTTGTTGCATAGATGAAACACTTCCTTAATAAAAAAGATTAAAAATACATATAATTTCTATATCTGTAAATATCCTGTTCTACCAAACACGAGATTAATTACAAATATTATATCAGATCTTAGCAAAAATTACAAAAAAATCTTTATTTTTATACCAAAATATGTTATACTTTTTTTAAACTTTTTATGTATTTTAAAGAAGGATTTATGAAAAAGATACAGGGTTTATCTTTAATAGAAATACTGATTTCTCTTATAATTTTATCAACTGCCATAATGATAACCTTTGGTGTCCTGGGGCGTGGATTAATGGTTATTAAAAAAGGTGAAAATTATACAATTGCTTACAATCTGGCGATGGCACAATTTGAAATTTATAAAGAAAATTTCCATATGGTACCCTTCTTCCCCGGCAAACCGGATCCAACTGAACCTTCTTATATGTACCCTGATAGAAGTGACCCCCGTGATATTGACCAGACAGGGAAATTTATTAATCATAAAGTGGATCAGAAGGACCTTCCTAATGCTGGACCCAACAACTATCTGGGAGGTACTCTTAACGGAGTAAAGGCTAACGATTATGATTTTTATCATAATGCGCCTGTTCCGGAAGGGAACGGACAGACTCCTTATTATGATCTGAACCAGGATGGTTATCCCAATGATATTTTGGAACCTCTGGAACCACAGGTAATAAAAGGGGTAAAGTTTATACCTGTTGTGGAAATAAAACCCTGGGCTAATAACTTTAATATAAATGAGATAAAACATATAGCAGTTACAATTTACTGGAAAGAGCGAAGCGCTGCTGGAATGGAAACCAGTATAAAACATGTAACCTTTGAAGGTTTTATAGCCAGAACCAGACCGGATCCATGGTAAATAATATAATTTCCAGGGAGTGAAAAAATACTTTACAGAATAATATTACTTTCATATTTATTACTTTTTTCATCACATCTCTATATCTGTCTGGGAGAGGGAAAACAGAATATTATCACGAATTTTTAAATTATTCATTATCTTTTTTCTTTTTAATCCTGCCTTATCTACAGACTTAAATATAATATCTTCTGATACTTCTTCAAGTCTGTCAATTTCAGAGGGTTCATAAGAAACAATTACAGGAGATGTTTTTACAGGAGAAGCTGCAAAAAGCTCATCCACTTCGGTTCCATCAATTTCATCTATCTTTATCATCTCAGCTTTATTCCTTGTAGATACTTCAATTTTATCTATGGCTTTATTAAATGAGGTGAGAGGTGATAGAATTGTTGAAACCATAAAGTATAAACTCTCAACTAATTATATTTTTACACTCATCAAATAAATCCTTGATTTTTTATAAAGAATTTGCCAGATAATATTATATAAATTATTATTAGCTTTCAGCTATCAACCCTCAGCTTTCAGCTTTCTTTAAGCTGAAAGCTTTAAACACAATAAGTCTATTGCTACTGAAATTAATAATTTAACAATAATAAAAATTCCTATGGATTAAATATATTAAGATAAAGAGGATAAGTCTTTTATATGTCTAATAAATAACGTAAGATGTGAGACGTGACGTGAAAAGGAGGAATAAATTTGCATCCCTATTATAGATTGTTTTTATTAGCATTTATAATCATTACTTTTCTTTTCTTTACAGGCTGTGGAGGTGCCCTGGAAGACTTTACAGGCTTTGGAACAGGTTCATCTAAAATTGATGATTATGATAAGATTATAAATATTTATGCCAGTAAATATAAAGTCCCTGTAAGTCTGATAAATGCAGTAATTGAAGTGGAATCAGGTTGGAATAAGGATGCAGTTTCCCCTGCAGGAGCGGAAGGTTTAATGCAATTAATGCCAGGGACAGCAAAGATGTTAGGTGTGAGCGATTCTTTTGAACCTGAAGAAAATATAAAAGGTGGTACTAAATACCTCGGAATGCTTTTAAAAGAATTTGAGGGGGATTATAAACTTGCCCTGGCCGGTTATAATGCAGGCCCAAATGCAGTAAAGAAATATAAGGGTATACCACCTTATGAAGAAACAATTAATTATGTAGACAGAGTAATGGAACTATATGAAAAATAATCAGCAGTTATTTGCTGACTGCTGATTATTGAAGATATAAAGATTATTTTACCACTGTAACCTTTACCATATGATCACCTTTACTTATAGCATCCACTATATCAAGTCCCTCTATGACACGACCAAAGACTGTATGAACACCATCTAAGTGGGACTGAGGAGAATGACATATAAAGAACTGGCTTCCTCCAGTATCTTTACCTGCATGGGCCATAGATAAAGAACCACGAAGGTGTTTATGAGGATTACCTTCAACTTCACACTTTATTGTATATCCAGGGCCTCCTGTACCAGTTCCCTTAGGACATCCGCCCTGAATGACAAAATTCGGAATTACTCGATGAAAGGTAAGACCATCATAAAATCCTTTCTCAATTAAAGAAATGAAATTCTTTACCGTCCCTGGAGCCTCCTTGGGGTACAATTCAATCTTCATTGTACCTTTATCTGTTTCCATTATTACATAAGGTTTCTTTTGATCCATAACGGGCCTCCCTTAAAATTATTTTTTCTTCTATTCGACGTCAAATTGTAACTTACCTTTAATTTCTCTATAAAAAGTGAGTAGTGAAAAGAAGTGAAAAGTGAAAAGTGAGTTACGTAGTAATAATATTATACGTTTCACGTTTTACCTCTCACCTCTCACTATCTATAAAAGAAATATGCCTTAACATCTCCCCCGCCTGAACCAGGTGTAAGACCTGTTACTCTAATTTCAAGCCTTCCACCATCACCATTATAAAATCTTAAGAACCAGGGAGACCATTCATAGAGGTCGGTATAACCACTATCCTGTATTAACTGACTCACATCTATACCCCGGGCATAATCATTCTGAACATTACTGTAAGCACTCCAGGCATTATGGAGTCTGGTTCCTCCATAATTTATACCTCCTGAAAGATCCACACCACTGAAGGTATAATTTGAATCACTTACTCTACCGCTCAGTATTAAAGTTAATCCATGCTTATCAAAAATATTTTCAAAGGCATTTCTATTACCTGCAGCAGCATAGAGACTGTCAAGACCAAGTTTACCATCTGCCTGGTTAAGCCTTGTAAGAGCATCATAACCCATTTTTTCATAAAGATACTGAGTAACAAAAAATCCTGTTTCATAAATGCCGAGTCCATCATTATAGTCATTATTAAAATAGCTGGATGTTAAAGTACATAATTCAGGTTGCTGTAAATATGCTTCGAGACCGGCAGAACGAAGACTGGCAAGGTCACCATAATTATCGGTAATACCTCTGTGAAGAAGGACATTTTCAGTAAACTGGGAACACCCTTCATGAATAGCACTTTCTACACTGAAATATGAACTCATAACATTCCAATCCTGAGGAATATTCTGGTTACTTGCTATATGTTTCATATTAAATCTTACCATATGGGTAAATTCATGGCCTATTATGGCCTGAGTAAAATTCAATGCAGACTCTGCAGTTTCCACTACATTTCCCCAGTCATCTCTTTCACAGAAAATAATAGGATCAGCATAAACAGCTTCTACTTCATTACTGTATTCATCAAAAGGAAGGTTGCTCTGTGGATAGGCATCAGCAAAGGGATAATAGGCATTGTCAAAATTAGCTGATAAAATAATATACATACGTGGATCACCATCTATTCCCGGGTTCCACTCTGTTCCTATATACTGATGTACAAGGGGATAGACCTGATTATCAAAATAGGAAGCAAGTTGCTGAGAATAACTTGTAGCATTAGTATAGTATATGGGAGGATCATCTGTATCTAAAAAGACATAGCAGTGTTTTCCCACTGCATAACACTGACAGGGTCTGGAAATCATACCACCATCCAGATTCGGACTGTACGGGAAAGGAAACCAGATCCAGAAATCTCTCTCATCTCCCACAGAAACACTGCTAACCATACCGGAGTTATCAACTTTTCTGCCTCTGGCTTTCAACTCATCAACTGTTAACTGTCTGGGCTTTTTACCTTCCAGGGTTAACTTCTTTACAAGGTCAAAATCTTTCTGCAGTTTTATAAGGTGATTTTTATAAAATCTCTCATACGGTTTCTGAGATGTTTTCAGTAAGTTCCCATCTTTCTTATTGTAATTTACTGCAGTAGAACTCTTCTCTCTATTAAGTCTATCGGCAATTTCCAGTTGTATTGATAATGGATTGGCAGTATCATTGGGCGAAGTGGAATGATATACAAGCATAAGATAACCTTCATTTCCACTGTTAAAATTATCTACAGATATATTAAGTGTTCCACTGGAAATATTTGCAGGAACAGAGATAAAACCATTTGGCACAGTTACAGTGCCAGGTGAAGAAGGAGTGGAAATAGGGATAGCTGTAGGAATAGATGTGGGAATAGATGTGGGAATAATTATTGGTCCTCCACTACCACCATCACCCCCGCAACTAACAAGTAAAAAAGTGCCCATTAAAAGAATTAAACAGAAAAAGATACCTTTAAATGATTTTGTCAAAAAAAACCCTCCTTAAAATTAAACGTACAAACTTCTGTAAATATTAACCTCATAAGAACGGATATTAATTTTAAGTTACATACAGAATAAATATATTATATACAAAACTGAAGGTAAAAAGCAATTAAATTTTTAACATTTCCACTTCCTTAATATATAATAAAAAAGTTGACTTTTACTACTGATAATATTATAATTTCAGGATTATAATTGAGTTATAAATTTTGTAATATACTTTGATAATTTGTAATATTTTGTAATAAAAATTTTAAATCACTGTAGTTTTGAACTTTTCTTAGTACCGCAACAGGTAAAAAAGTATCCAAAAAACATATACACCTGTTCCTGTCCGGGCTCTGGAGCAAAAGATATGCCGTCAAAGGAGAAAGTTATAACTTAAATAAATATAAAACTGTATATTC
>Ga0302241_1001006_pt1 | contig 22352 bp, 14 predicted proteins | sample AAG_UR_Arg_MG_FD_193532 | JGI IMG/M metagenome (GOLD analysis project Ga0302241, IMG submission 193532) | Enriched activated sludge microbial communities from anaerobic digester in WTTP, New Holstein, Wisconsin, United States - AAG_UR_Arg | ecosystem: Engineered > Bioreactor > Anaerobic >... | reverse complement strand
CCGGCCCAGCGGGCGGTGCTGTCGGACCTGCACGTCGGCGTGGGGCAACTGAGCGGCTCGACCCTGGGCCTGGCCGTGACCACGACGAACGACATCCGCATCGACAACGACGCAGCGGGCTGGGGATGGTCGGTGATCGGAGATCGGTCATCGGTCACTGGTCATTGGTCACTGGTCACTGGTCATTCGCCACTGGTCACTGGTCATTCGTCACTGGTCACTGGTCATTGGTCACTTGACGACGGGCGAATGACAAATGACCCGGGACAAGTGACGAGTGGCGGCCTGGACCTGATGCACGTGTTGCTGCACGAGATCGGGCACTTGCTGGGCTACGAGCACACGGAGTCCGGCCTGATGGCGCCGGTGCTGTCCGCGTCGCCGCTTCCTCCCGTCTCTCGCCTCCCGGATCTCGCCTCTCGCCTCCCGTATCCCGCATCCCGCCTCCCGGATCTCGCATCCCGCACCCCGGATCTCGCATCCCGTCTGGACGACGTGTTCGCGGATCTGGGTCGGGAGGCTGGCGAGGATGACACCATGCCGTTGCTGGTATCCCAGGATGGGGACGAAACGCTCCTGGCGGCGACGGGAAAGTCAAGCGAGGAGGCGGCGCCAGTCCGCGTCCTGCGCCGCCGTCGCCCGGAGCGTTTCGAACACGAACTGGACGCCTGGTTCGCCCAGTTGTCCGCCGCCGAAGAACCACTGACGACTGACGAATGACGTTGCTTACGTCTGAATCGCAGTGCCTTGACGAGAACTCTTGAAACGCTTACGGTCCTTCCTCTATGATGAAAGAAGGGAGAATGCTTGGCGGCGAGAAGGGAAACTAGTGTTCGACGACCTGCTGTATACCTCGTGCCCCGGAACCGAAGCGGAGCTGAGCGACGATGTTGCGCCGCCCGTCGCTCGCCTGGACGACGGTGAACCGTTCGGCCGCGAAGAGAGTCCCCCTGAGCCGCCGCTCCAGGCTGCGGCTTCGCCCCCACCGGCTCGTGCTAGCACGTCGCATCGCTCGCCGCCACCGGTCGACGCGTTTCTACGGCGTCAGCAGCAGCAGCAATTGCAGCAATTGGCCGATGCCGAGCCGCCGGAACGAGAGCAGCACGCGAGAGGTTTCGTGCTGTTCCATGCCACGCCAGGCTGGTTGTTCAGCGCCATTGTTCATTTACTGGCGTTCCTCACGCTCAGCGTCTACGTGCCGGATCCAGACCGCGGCGCGAAGTACGTCAGTCTCCGGGCCGTCGATGCCGGCGACGACACGGGCGTCGAGTCGTTCGTCGAGACCATCCTGGAGGCGCCGCCAGCCCCGGTGGAGATCCCGGCGGAGCTGGTTCCCGACGAAAGACTGTTGGACAGCATCGTCTTAACCGCTCCGGAGATTACCTCGCCGGAGATCGTCGTCCCGGAACCGGACATGCCTGCGCCGTTGCCGGACGCGGAAACGCAAACCTCCTCCGCCCGGCCCGGCTCGGAGCCGAGGTTCCAGGTGGGCGATGACGCGCGCGGCGGCTTGTCCCAACGCGGGGATCGCCGGCGGCAGGCGTTAACGCGGGGGGCGACGGCGGAGAGCGAGAATGCCGTGGAACTGGCCCTGCAATGGCTCGCCCGGCACCAGCGGCTCGACGGTTCGTGGAATTTTCAGCAGCAGTTGGAGGAACACGACTGTCCCAATTGCCGATGCTCGAACCCGGGGTCGTACGTCGATGCGGAGAACGGCGCCACGGGCTTGGTGCTGCTGGCGCTGTTGGGCGCCGGCCATACGCACTTGCAGGGCGAATACCGGGACGAAGTTGCCGCGGGTCTGCGGTTTTTGATCGAGCACCAAGAGAGCAACGGCAGTTTGCGAGACCCCGCAGGCCGCATGTACAGCCACGGGCTGGCGACGCTGGCGTTGTGCGAGGCGTTGGCCATGACGCGCAATGCAAGTTCGCGGGAGGGCAGCGCAGCGCCACGTTGGGAAGCTCGCTCGCTGGCGCCCGCTGGCAGCCGGGGGAATTCCGGCGCGGAATGGCGGCAAGCGGAAGACGGCTGGCTGGCCGCCGCCTCGGCCAACTCGCCCATGCTCGACGTCGCGCTGAGCACCTCGGTCCCCGTTTCTCGAAGCGAGTTAAGGCGCGCCGCGCAGTCCGCGGTCCGCTACATCGAGGCGGCTCAGCACAGCGGAGGCGGCTGGCGCTACCAGCCGCGGGAGAGGGGCGACACGTCGGTGGTCGGCTGGCAACTGATGGCGCTCAAAAGCGCCTACCTGGCGGGGCTGGAAGTCAACCCTCGAACCCTGACCCAGACCACCAAGTTCTTGGATTTCGTCTCGGAGGACCGCGTTGGCTCCTGTTATGGCTACACCCACGGGCGAAAACTCGCCTACGTGGACCAGAACTACGCGATCAGAGCCACCACGCCCATCGGACTGCTGTGCCGGATGTACACCGGTTGGGAACACAAGCGGCCGGGCTTGGGCCTGGGCGTGCAACGCCTGCTGCTGCACGCCCGCCCCGGCATGGGCCTGTACCACTACTACTACGCCACGCAAGTGATGCACCACTACGGCGGTCCGGCCTGGGAAAAATGGAACGAGTGGATGCGCGACTACCTGGTCCAGTCGCAGAGCATGAACGGTTCCGAGACGGGCAGTTGGTATCTCGACGGCAACTTTGACGATGCCGGACGCCTGTACTGCACGGCGCTGGCGGCCATGACGCTGGAGGTCTACTACCGCTACTCGCCGATCTACAGCAAGTCGGTGGTGCTTGATCGAATGCCGGCAAGAAGGTGACGGCGTCCCGAAGAGTGCAAGCTTCCCGTAGCATTCATGCCCGTGGATGGAACTGGCGGTGGACCTTCTTCAGTCGCGACTGGTCCACGTGCGTGTAGATCTGCGTGGTTTGGATGCTCGCGTGACCGAGCATCTCCTGCACTTGGCGCAAGTCGGCGCCGCCGGCCAGCAGGTGGGTCGCAAAACTGTGGCGGAGCGTGTGGGGACTGATCGTCGGCGGCACACCCGCGCGGACGGCATATTTCTTGACCAGTTCCCAGATCGCTTCGCGTCTCAGTCGGCGGCCGCGGCGGGACAAGAGCAGCCAGGGAGGCGAAGTCGGAGCAGCCGCCGCCAACTGGGGGCGTTCGTGTTCCAGGTAATCCTGCAACGCCACCTTGGCCGCACGGCCCAACGGCGTCAGACGCTGCTTGTTCCCCTTGCCCTGGCACATGCAGAAGCCTTCCGCCAGGTGTAGATCCTGCAGGTGCAAATGCGACAGTTCGGATGCGCGGCAGCCGGTGGCGTACAACAACTCCAGCAGTGCTCGGTCCCGCCTCCAAAACGAATCGAAGGGGCGCGGGGCTTCCAGGAACTTCTGCACCATGCCGGGGGACAGGACCTCCGGCACTCGCTCCCACAGCTTCTGGCTGCCCAGGAGTTCGGCCAGATTCCGCTGCAGGATTCCCTCCAACTGCAGGTAGCGGAAGAACATCCGCAGGCCCACAATATGCCGCGCAACGCTGGAAGGGGCCAATTGGTGCTGATGCAGCCAGCCGACGAAGTCCGACAACTCTCGAATTCCTAGCTCCGGAATAGCTGTTCCAATATCCGCTAGCCATTGCTGAAACCGCCGGACATCCCGCTGGTATGCCTGAACGGTGTTTTCGGCCAAGTGGCACTCGCTGCGCAGATAGTCGACAAAAGCTGCCGACCAGCGGACGGCAGCGTCACCCTGGAGTTTGGGTTTGACAACCTTGAGTTTTGGGCGCAGTTTGACAGGCATGGTCGTTGTTCCCCGGCTCGCCACCCTTGGCGAACCCTCGCTTGATTTCGGATGATCTCTGTGCGGGGCATCAGGCGATTGGCTGCCGATCGTCGTGCGAGTTGTCAAGTTGGCGTGCCGATTTGGGTTTTGCGGATTGGCACGCTGGTTGACCGGTGGGCCGGTCATCAATTACGCTACTAGACGCCGCGTGGGCGAGAATGGCAGATGTCCAGAAGTCCGGCTCTTGTTAGAAAGGCCGGGCTTCTACGTCCCGAATGTGAGTTTCCGCCTCCAGATGTTGGCAAAACGCGTTATCCCCTGTCTCGATGTCGATCGCGGCCCCGTGGTCAAGGGAACCAGCTTCCTGAACCTGCGAGACGCGGGCGAGATCGTCTTGACGAGCATGGATCGCGATGGAACAAAAGATGGTTATGATTTAAACCAAACGGCTGATGGCGTGCCGGGGCATCCCGGTGCGATTTTGTTAACTTGGACTTGATCATACAGGATTTGCGCATATGGCTACTGCACACGCGGAACATCTGGGAGTTCCGGCCCCGACGACGTCGGGCGAGGATCCGGACATCGAACGTTTCTTGCAGCGGCGCCGCGAGCTGGAAGTCGACAAGTACTTCCGGGCGCTGGTCAAGCTGGAAGGCAGCGACTTGCACATGAAAGTCGGCCGGCCGCCGATGGTTCGTGTCCGCAACGAGTTGCGGCCGCTGAATCGGCCGCCGATCGACGACGAGGAAATGACGCGGTTGCTGGTGCCCATGATGAACGAACGCAACCGGCGGATTTTCGAGGAGGACGGCGGCGCCGACTTTGCCCACACCTGCGACGTCGACGGCATCACCTGGCGGTTCCGCGTCAACCTGCTGCGGCAGTTGGGGCACATGGGGCTGGTGGCCCGCCGCGTCAACAACAAGATCCCGGATTTTCGGGGGCTGTTCCTGCCGGATTCGATCGAAAACCTGTGCAACTATGACCAGGGCATGGTCTTGCTGGCGGGTGTGACCGGTTCGGGCAAGAGCACGACGATCGCCTCGATGCTGAACTACATCAACGAGCGGGAGCGCGTGCACATCCTGACGCTGGAGGACCCGATCGAGTTTGTGTTCACGGAAGACAAGGCCCTGATCAACCAGCGCGAGATCGGCATGGACGTCAAGGACTTCCAGATCGGCATGAAGCACGCCGTGCGCGAAGACCCGGATATCATGCTGGTGGGCGAAATGCGGGACGAGGAAACGTTCATGACCGCCATCCACGCCGCCGAGACGGGGCACTTGGTGTTCGGCACGATTCACGCTTCCAGCGCGTCCTCGACGATCGGCCGTATTTTGGACTTGTTCCCGGAGCAACTGCACGGCGCCATCCGCAGCGCCATCGCGTTCAACATGCGGGGGATCGTCGCCCAGAAGTTGTTGAAGTCGATCAAGCCGGGCGTGCCCCGTGTGCCGACCGTGGAGATCATGTTCTTTACGACCATGGTCCAAAAGCTCGTGTTGGAAGGTGAAGATCACAAGCTGCCCGATGCCATCCGGATCGGCGCCGAGGATGGCATGCAGGACTTTACGATGAGCCTGAAGAACTTGCTGGACGCGGAGTTGATCGACCGGCCGACCGCGTTTGCCGTGGCGCCGAACCCCGACGCCTTGAAGATGGCCATCAAGGGCATCGAGGCCAAGGCGTCCGCCATGTTGTAACGAACCCACGGTTCGGCTGCCGCGCCGCGGCGGCCCAGGTGTTTCGATCCGCGAAACGAGTCTCAGAGGACCCCATCATGATCTTTTTCAAGAAGAAACAAAAGGAAGTCGTCGGGCCGCCGATCGAGTTAGATGCTCTGGGCGGAACCGGCCCGGAGATTCAGCGTCGCGAAATCGCCGCCCGGCAGATCGAGCAGATCGTGCCGCTGAAGGAAATGCTGTACGACGCGCTGATCAAGCGGGCCGACCGGATCATGCTCGACTACACCCGCGACGCGGTGGCCGCCCAGTACATGATCGACGGCCTCTGGCACACCATCGATCCGCGGGACCGGGCTACCGGCGACGGCATGCTGGCGGTGCTGAAAACGTTGACGGGAATGAAGATCGAAGAGCGGCGGGCCCGCCAGGAGGGCAAGTTCCAGATCGAGCACGAGCAGACCAAGGCCAAGTTCGTCGGCGCCGTCACTTGCCAGGGCGTCAAGACCGGCGAGCGCGTGATCGTCGAACTGGCCCCCAAGAAACGCAAGGATTTCAAGACCTTGGACGAGCTGGGCATGCGGGAGCAGATGCAGCAGAAGCTGCTGGAGCACATGCGCGCCCCGCAGGGGATCGTGCTGATCTCCGCCCCGCCCGGCAACGGCTTCACGACCTCCTGGAACGTCTGCCTGCGGAGCACCGACCGGATGCTCCGCGACTTTCTGGGCGTCGAAGACAAGGGCAAGCACGAGACGGACGTCGAAAACATCAACATCACCACCTTTGACGGCGCGGCCGGCGAGACGCCGGACAAAATGCTGCACAGACTGATGCTCACGCAGCCGGAGGTGATCGTCTTCTCGGACCTCTGCAACGCGGCCACGGTCAACAAGCTGTGCGAGTACGCCAACGACGCTCGCGAGGGCAAGCTGGTGATCGCCGGCGTGCGGGCGCAGGATGCCTGCGAGGCCCTGCTCCGTGTCCTGCTGCTGAAGGCCGATGCCAAGGAGTTTGCCAAGGCGGTCCGCACCGTGTTGTCCGTCCGCCTGGTCCGGAAACTGAACGACACCTGCAAACAGCCGTACACGCCGCCGCCGCAACTGCTGGCCAAGCTGGGAATTCCGGCCGGACGGGTCAAGGTCCTGTACAAGGAATGGACGCCTCCGCCTCCGCCGTCGACCCCGGAAGAGGAAAAGGCGGAACGAAAGCGAAAGGCCAAGTTGCCGCCCGCCGCCTGTCCCCTATGCGAGCAGGAAGGCGCCTTGTGCCACGGCCTCGGCTATCGCGGGCGCACTGGGATTTTTGAACTGTTGGAGGTCAACGACCAGATGCGCGAAGCCCTGGTCAAACAGCCGAGACTCGAAATCCTCCGCCAGATCGCCCGTGCCAGCGGCCACCGCAGCCTGCAGGAAGAAGGCATCCTGCTGGTCGCCCAGGGAATCACTTCGTTGACCGAGTTGCAGCGCGTGCTGAAGTAAAGGCAGGGCAATCCGGCGATGTCGCAGGAACTTCGTGATCCGCGGCCCCCCTCGGCGGAAACCGAAATGCTGGTCGAGTACCCCGCGGTGAGCCGCCTGGCGGTGGTCTCCCTGGTGCTGGCCATCGGCTCCGCCGGCGCGCTGTTCAGCCCGCTGATGATCTGTTCGGCCGTCGCCGGTGCGGCGCTGGCGGTCGTCGCCCTCTGGTCCCTCGCGCGGGCCGACCAACCTCTGCTGGGGCGAAAGGCGGCCCTCCTCGCGCTGGTGCTCAGCCTGCTCTTCGGCGGCTGGGGCCTGACGTGGCGGACGGTGCGCGAGCACGTCATCTGCAACGAAGCGCAGCAGCGGGCGGACCAGTGGCTGCAACTGGTTCGCGCGCGGCGCTTGCCGGAAGCCCACCAACTGCACTTGTCACGGTCCAGTCGCCAGGCCCCCGGTGCGGATCTTGCCGACTTCTACAAAAAAACGAGTGAAGTCCGATTGGATATGGATCGTTTCTTCGATGCACCGCCGTTGCGCCAGATCATCGCTGCCGGCCAACAGGGGCAGTTGCGGTTCCTGCAATGCGACAACCTGCAAAAGGAGTCCTACGCGGGACTGAGGACGGACGTCGTGACCCTCCGTTACGCCCTGGATTACCAACAGGACGGCCGGGCGCAGACTTTGACGTTCCTGGTGTTCATCACGCGGACCGTGGAAGGGCAGAAAGCCGAAGCCAATTGGGAGCTGAGAAGCCTGCAGTTCCCGCAAGACGGTCGCTGACGCGTCGGGCAGCTTGTCTATCGGGCTTATCCAGCCCGAAAAGTCCGCGCAGGACTCAAGATCGCTACAACCGCTACCGATAACAGGAGACGGAAGATGCCCCTCCCGTGCGCTCGCGCCCCGGCGCGGATGCTAGCGGAGGCTCCCGTCCACGACGGCCGCCCGGATCGTTGGGCATCGAGATATCGACGCCGAGTCCGTGCGGATCATCTTCCTGATGGTTAGTCACTTCTTGGTCCGAGCAGACACAGCCATGACTACTGCGAAAACTCGACGACCGGCGACCGCGGCAGGTCCTCCGCGTGGGGTGCGTCAGACGAAGTCGGGGATAGCCCATGAGCCGATTCCCATCTTGATCCGCTTGCCGGAGTTGCAGGCAGAACCGGAGCCGAGAGCAGACAACGAGGCCGTCACGGCAGAGGCTGGACCTCGAGCGGCGATTCCGCTGCTGCCCACGCCGATGGTTCCCGGCCCGAGGCCTGCCTCGATCGCCGAATCGCCCCGGCCCAACGCGGGTGCCGCCAGAGGGGAAACCGCGTCGGACGCCGCGATGCCACCCCCGAACCGGCGGCGTTTGTCCTGGTCCCGGCTCCGACCGCCGAGGTGGGCGGTCCGCGGCGGAACCGCGCTGGCCTTGCTCGCGGTCCTGGTGTTCGCCTACTCGGCGATCGTCGGGCCATCGCGGAAATCGAATTCAGCGGTCGCAGAAGGCGAAATGACATCCGACGAGATCCTGCCCCCCTCCGGCCTTCCCGCAGTTGGACTGCCTGCCCCGCCGGCGCCGGCGGCCCAGGAAACGGCAGCGATTTCACCAACGTCCGGCGACGCAGCGCAGGGTGTTGCCCAAGAAGAAAAGCAGCCGGCCGCGAAGCCAGCGAACGAGGCCGGTGGGAACGGAGGCAAGGCCGAACCGCCGTCGGAAAACACGGCCAAGTCGACGGCACCCTCAACCGATCCGACTTCGACATCCAGTCCGCAGGAGGAATCAGTTCCGCAGGACCCTACGAGGCCGGCAGCGGCAGCCGGCAGACTGAACTTGGGCGGCCAGGCAAACGCGCCTGCACCGGCCGCCGCGGACACTCCTTTGCCGCTCACCTCCGGAAGTCCGCAACGCGACACCGACGCGGGTGTCGACGCGCACAACTATCCGATGACAGACCCGGCCACTTTTCAGTACCCGCCCGACTACCATCTGCGCCTGCAAGGGCAAGCGCGCGGGCCAGAGTCACTCAATGCCTGGCCGGTTCCCCACGGGGCGGGGCAGTCCGATCGGGAACCCATCACCGCTCGCCTGCAGCCGCGCATCGAGCCGCCACCGGTGCGGTGAGCCGGGGTTTGAGGAGGTTGGTTTGCGGGCAGCATGGGCCCGCAGGCGTCAGGCTGACATCGAATGGGATTGGCTGTGGAGCGAGTCATGAGCGCACTAGACAAGGCCTTCATCAAAGCGTACACAAGGGAGTCCTGCCCGCCCGCGGCGGCTGCAGATCACCGTCCGTCCGACGTGGCCCTCAGCCCTTACATGGACCGATACGAAACCGTCCCTGCCGCGGCGCCTGACGGCCCCTACAGCGACGGGCGGATCGTTCGTGTCGATGACGCACCTGACGGCCCCGCGACACGGCGCTTGGCGCCGCATACCGCGTTCCATGCCTCGCCCGGTTACAGCGATCCGGCCTATGTCAGTCCCCACCGCGTGCCGGACGCCCCTGCGCCGTCGGGTGCGGGTGGGACCCGGGACCTTGCCGCGCCGAGGGCCGGCCCGCCCGCGACTCAAACCGCCTGGGCGGCCGCTGCCGCCCCGGGCATGCCGGCCGTTGCTCCGCCCCCATCCGGCTTGCAGGCCGCTGCGCATCAGGCGGCGGTCCCGAATCATCCCCAGACGGTTACCGCGAGTCTGGCCGCAGGCGACTCGCGGACCACGGGCGCGGCGGACTCTGCGGCCCCATCCGCCGCTGCCGAGCAGCCGCAGCGGACGGCTCCCTTGCGGACGATTTTCTCGACGGCAGATGCGGACACCGATGCGGACGGCGATGTCGACGCCGATTCGGCGTTTTCGCCGGACTGGGAAGTCGATCGCCTGGCGTGGCCCCCCATCTGCGAGCGGTTGATGGAGGTCGAGCAGCGTTATTTCCGCAGTGTCGGCCTGCGGCTGAAGGCCGCCACGGAGGACAGCCACCACGTGGTCATGGTCACCGGCGCCCGGCGCGGCGAAGGCCGAACCACGCTGGCCTTGTGCCTGGCCCGCTGCGCCGCTGCGGCCGGCGTCCCGACGGCCTTGGTGGACGCGGACCTGAAGAACCCGCAACTGGGCCCGCGACTGGGCATCGAGACGCCCTGCGGTTGGCGGGAAGTCGTCGCCGGCAAGGCGCCGCTGAGCGAGGCCGCCGTGTCGTCGCTCGAGGACCATCTGACGCTGTTTCCTCTGACCGGCGCCGAGGCGGCCGAAGTCACCCCCGGCGATCCGCCGAACGTCTCGGTGCTGCAGAACATTGCCGCGCATTACCCGCTGGTCATTGTCGACACGGGGCCCCTGGGGTCCGACGGACGTCACCTGTTTGCGACGGAAGAAGACGGCCTCATCGACACGGCCATCGTGGTCCGAGATTTGCGCAACACGACGGAAAAGAAAGCCACCGCCACCGCCGAGTCGCTGCTGCGCAGCGGCGTGGTTGCCGTGGGAATCGCCGAGAATTTTCGCGCGGCCGACGCCTCCCCATGACGCGCGGTCAAAAGGGTCAGGCTGACAGCCACAACCCAAGGGCTCAGACGTACAACCACCATGTATACTTCCTATTGGAAACTGGCTGCCAGACCGTTCGACAACGACTGCGATCCCCGTTTCTACTATCCCGGCCAATGCCATCAGGTCTCGCTCCTGAAACTGCGATATGCGCTGGAACACCCCCGCGGCGCAGCACTGTTGACGGGCGTCGCCGGCGCCGGCAAATCGCTGTTGGCTCGGACGCTCCTGCACGAACTGCCGGAATCGTTCGGGCCGCTGGTGTTCGTCAAGTTCCCGCACATGTCGCCCTCGGAGTTGCTGGCGTTTGTCGCCGAAGAGCTGACTGGCCGGAGCATGGAGGGCGCCGGCGTCGACCGAAGCGTACACGCCATCCAGCGGATGTTGAACGACAACGAGCAGGAGGGCCGCCGTGCCGTGCTGGTGCTGGACGAAGCCCACCTGCTGCGGGACACGGAGGCGATGGAAACGCTGCGCTTGCTGCTGAACTTCGAGCCCGCCTGGACGCCGTTGCTGATCGCCCAGCCCTCCTGGCTGCCGGCGCTGGAACGTATGCCGGAACTGGAGGAGCGGATTGGGGTCCAGTGTCTGCTGCAGCCGCTGTCGATCGATGAAACGATCAGCTACGTCAGCCACCGCATGGTCGCGGCCGGCGCCACGGACGTGCACGCCGTCTTCGACCCTGCAGCCCTGGAGAACGTCCACGAGTTGTCCGGGGGCATCCCACGCCGCATCAATCGGCTGGCCGACCTGGCCCTGCTGATCGGTTACGCCGAAGAACAGCGCCGCGTCACGGCCGAACATGTCGCGGCCGTCGCCGCCGAGTTGTTGATCGCCAACGCGTCTCTGCGTCAAGCGGCTTAGGATCGGCGAATCAATAACTGTCCGGTTCTTGTTGGCGATCATCACGCGGAGCGTGATGGCTACTTTGAAATCGCAACTCGCGGACGAAACTCCGCGCCAGCCCGAAGTCCAGAATCACGGGCTCGCGGCGTTTCTCGTCCATCATGATGTTCGAGGGCTTGAGGTCCCGGTGTACGATCCCGCGGTCGTGAGCCTCGGCTGCGGCCAACTCCATCCGCACATGGTCAGCGAAGCGCTGCGGGTGATCGACTTTGAGGACGCCTGTCGAGTTGCCCTGCGGCTGGCGACGGCCGTGCCGTGACAGGCGACACCGAGTGTATTTCTCCCGTATTCTCCAGCGATCGGCACTTGCTCTTACACGTACTCGTACACACCTATTTCTTCCTCGGCGAGATCCGCGTGTACGGGTCACCGTCAGGTCACAATCTCGTTGCCCACCCGCTTAGGGCACGATCTCCAGCCAGCCCAGCGACGTGGGCACGTGGAAATCGGGCTCCTCGGTCTTCGGATCGACCCAGGCCATCCATTCTTCAATGGGCGGCGGACCGTCCAGGCGGCGGCCGCGATTGTGGATGCTCTCGCGATACACGACCGGCTTGCCGCTGCGATCGTGGCTGAATTCGGCACGGAACAGTCCGCAACGGATCTTCACGCCCGGCCGCAACGCGGGAAATCCCATCGCCGCGAAACTGGCCAGCGGAATGCGGCCTTCGACGACGTAGCCGTTCTCCAGCGGCGAGCCTTTCGTCTCCAGCCCCGGCCAGTTCCACTTGGGATCGAGCTGGCGATAGTACGCGGCCCGATAATCGAACGCCCGACCGCGCGAATCGACTTCGATGCAGTAGTAGTCCCGCATCTGCTCGTCGCGGCAAAAGTACATCTCCGCCCGGTCCTCGAACACGGCGTCTTCCTCGTCCCGCAATGTGTCCAAGACCACGATGTCGGTGTCGGTGATGCGGAACGTGAAGTACAGAAATTGTTCCGTACACAGCGCCCGAAACTCCGTCGGCGGCGCGGGCGTGTCTTTCCAGGGGAAGACAAACCGGTTCTCGGCCTTGGCCAGAGCCCAATCCGCCTCGTCGGCCCGGCCGTCCAGTTCGATCTTGGCAGCGGGCAGCCAGCGCGCGGGATACGTGTCGTCGCTCCGCCGCCGCGGCAGGAAGTCGTCCTCCTGCACTTTGATCCGCAGCCCGCCCTGCATCGTGGTGATCCACAACTCGCCGGGCTGGGCCTCGAACAGGTACGGATACGCCAGCCAGCCGCGTTCGTTGCGGGCGATGACGACCGGCTTGGTCCATGTCTTGCCTTCGTCCTCGGAAAAAGCGATCGACAGTTCCAGGCGGTGGTTGCTGACCGGCACTTCGGACCATTGATTGTCGCCGCCGCTCAGCGGGAACGTGTCCTTGCCTTCCGGGAAGTAGCGGTTCCAGACCAATACGAGCCGGCCGCTGTGGAGCCGTTCCAGGAGGCCTGGCGCGCTGCTGGCGTCGATCTTGGTCGCCGCCGTCGATTTCCAGTTCAGCCCTTCGTCGTCCGAATACGCTTCCCAGAACGTCTTCCAGTTGGTCCGCATCAACAGCCAGATCCGCCCGTCCTTCAGCGGCTGGATCGTGGCCTCGGTCACGCCGCCGTGATGGCCCACCCCCCCCAAGTCGATCACGTTGCTCCGCTGCCACGTGGCGCCTTCGTCCGCCGACGCATACGTAACGACCGTGTGCCGGCCCGGATTGTGCCGCAGCATCATGGACGTGAAAACCACGGTCCCCTGGGCCGTCTGGTTCATGTCGCGGATCGCACCCGTCCAGTCGTCGTGCAGCTTCTGCGGCGACTCCCAGGTCTTGCCGCCGTCCGGGCTGCGCACCACGCACGTCGGCAGCTTGGCGTCGGGCGCGTCCGAAATCTTCGGGTCCCACTTCCAGCCGGATTTTTCGCGATCGTTCATAAAGGCGACGATCACGGTTCCCTTGCGCGTGCAGAGCAAGGCCCGTTCGGGACGAATGGCGTAGCGGCCGGCGTCGGCGAAGATCGGAGAATTCGTCCAGGACTTGCCCTCGTCCGTGCTGAGCATGGCGGATTGCCCCGTATCCACAGTCAGGATGCCGCCATCCGGCAAGCGCACGAACGGTCCCATCGGCAGGCCGGGCAGATCCTCGACGTTGGCGTGAATCCAGATGCCGTTGGTCGTGTTCTTGCCCTCGTCCGCCGCGTTGGCTGGGCGGGGATCGACGAGCCCAATCGTCGCCAACGTCAAGGCGAACATGATCGCCGGAGGAACCGTTCGGCGAGCGGATTCGTTAACTCGATGACACATACAGAATCTCCTGTCAGCCAGATTGTACTACTGCTCCGCGTTTTCGTCTTCGCCCGCGTGCAACTTGGAGTGCGGCGCCTTGTCGCCGCTTTGGCTCGATGGCGATGCAGCGCCGCCACGTTGGGTTCTGATGCCTTTTGAATCCAATCCTCCGCCGGGCTGCCGACAGCCGTCCAAAGCGGTGACAAGGCACCGCACTCCAAAACTCGGTCCCAAAACTCGGTCCCGCATCGCGTGGGCCAAGTGCAGGCCCAAACCGCCTGCGTGGGGCAGGCAGGACGCCGCGACCTGGCCGCGTCCGCGCACGCCGTTGGTGTTGCGGGTAAACGGCCCATGAATGCGCCGAAAGTGCCGTGGGTTCCGAGTCACAAGCAGTTCGTCACGTTCGAGGGCAACACTGCCAATAAGTGCGTCCATGTCAGAAATTGCCTGTCCTTGCTTCTCCAATTGGCCCACGACGGCACCAAAGACGCGGGCCGTGCTTACCTCGAAACGGAGGATTGGCAACGGAGACAGAGCTTGCTCGACGGCTTGTCGTTCACGTTCCGGCTGGGTACCCTTTTCCACACCCACGAACAACTCAGCGACCGTAAAGATGGTCGTACAGGGCGCCTCGCCACGATTCAACAAATCCGCGAGTTTCTGCGCAGCATTTCCCGGACGCCGGGACTTCGCTTCCTTCATCAAGTCGATGATGAAGGTCGTCTCAAGAACGGCCATGGATCAGACCTTGGGCTCGTAGGCATTTTCGCGACGGCGAGAGACGGATTCCTCAACTGCATCCAACGTTTCTTGGGACAGGTCCGCCTTCTCGAAGTACGAAATGATTTCGGCCAGCGTTCTTTTCGGTCGCACGCAGCGACGGATCACTTGCGACCAATCCTCCCCGGACTCTTTTGCCTGCTGCAAACGCGTGAACGCCTCCTCGTCAATTTCGATGGTCTTGATCATGCCTGGCTGCTCCAAAACTCAAAGCTCCGTCGGGGACCACTAACGGTTCCAGTCTACCGAATTCATCCGCAACAAGCGAGCTTGGGTTTCCGGTGATTCCGAGCACTGAAGACAACTCTGCATGTGGCTGCACCGGAAGTCTATCTTCACGGTTCCGGCCGGAAACCGGCCGCGACGTGGCGGCGGTAGGCTTCGTCGTACGGTCCCAGGCCCAGATCTTGCGGCAGCAGATCAACGTGGTCTTTCGGCGCCGACGAGAAGACTTCCCGCACCGCGTCCAAATAGCCGAAGCCGAACTCTTTGTGCGGCGCGATGTAATGGCCTTCGCTCCACTCGTTCCAGTTGTCCAGCAGCAACATCTTGCTGCCCAACTGGCCGGCGGGCATGGTCCGCACGAACTCCTTGGCTCTTTGCAGAAGTGTCTTGTATTCGGCCGGCGGAATCTTCCAGATGCTGCCTTCATCGTGCCAGCCGCTCCAGCCTTGCGAGACGGCGACCACTTGCGGCAGCACGCCCATGTCCTGCGTGCGTTTGAGGTAGTCCAGTTGCGTCGCGATGGCCCGCGCGGGATCGGGATTGTTCTGCACGTGCCAGCAATAGTCCGATGGATACTCATTCTAGTCCTTTCCTTCTTCATCGTCCGGCAATCCGTCGTTTAACCGCGGAAGCCGAGCCGCTCCAGTTCGCGGCTGCGTCCAAAATGATCCGCCAGGTTCCGCAAGTCAAGCCGTCTCAGAACGTCCACGGTAATCGGGCGTTTCGAGTCCCAGAACACCAAGGCCGAAAGGAACTCGCGTGCCGGCTCGGAATTGAGCAGACCGGCAATCATGTCCGCCTCGCGTTTCGAGTGACAGGCCAGGAAGTTGACGGTATCGTCAAACACCACGGGCTTTCCTTGATAGCTGCCGGCGACGGCGAAGTTCAGCTGCTTGTAGAAGCCGGAGATCGCGACTTTCCAAGGGGCGAACGTGTAGTCACCTACGCCGAACACGGAAAAACGCGGCCGATTGCGGTAGATCGAACTGCGACGACCATCCAGCAAGGAGGCGTGAGCGACAAGATACGCCCAGGTCTTCGGGGCGACCTCACGAATGACGTCCGTCGGGGCATGGATCGCCGACTGCGTGACGATCATCCAGTTCGCGGGATGCTTCGTACGCCCTGACGCAATCTCGGAACTTTTCAGCATCGGATAGACATAGGCCGGTTCGATTCCTGCGGGTTCGCCGAGTTTGTTGCGCCAATCGCCCGCCGCGCCCCGAAGCTCCATGACTGATGCGCAATCGTGTTTGACACCAGATCGCCACGCGTAGTCGTTGTCTGGTTCGGTACGAACGAGGTGGCTCCAGCGATCAAACGCTCCCATGTCTGCTACCACGCGGCCGGCGCGCCAACCCAAGTCGGAAACCGAGCGATTCGCTTCGAGACTGGTATGAACGGTGGCAGCCTTTTGACGGCAACCCGCCTGAAAATCGCAGACCAACAGGCAAGCATCGACGCTGGCGTGGAAGTGGGCGTCTGCGTCAATACCGTACAGCGCGGCGGCGTTCAACTGCAAGTCGTGTTTCCAGGCGTGCAGCAGCAACTTGCGGGCCACCGCCGTCTTGCACAACATGGCCAGCGTGCCGCGACGGCCGTTGAGCGATTCCAGGAGCCGAATGAGCATCCACTCGGAGATATCGAAATTGCTCTTGCCCGTGACGGCGTCGTATCCGGCGTGCTTTTGGAAATTGGATTTCTGCGGCAGATTGTCGCCGCCCAAAGATCCGAGTTCCGCGTTGGTGACCCACGGTGGATTGCCGACAACCAGAATCGGCTCGGGGAGGTCCGCCAGCATCGCGGCCCAATCGGTGTCAAAGAAATTGGCGTGGACGAGTCGCACCTTACGCTCATTCGCACGGCCGGCCAATTGCTCCCGGAGGCTCGCGAGATGCGCTGCATTGACGTCCAAGCCAACTGCGGCGATGGGCGTCGGAAAGTGCTCCAGAGCCGACAGCAGCAGAGTGCCTTGTCCGCACGTCGGTTCCACGATCGAGGCCGGGTTTGTCCCACGACGCTGCAGCAGGCCGCAGATCGCGTCGGCCAACGGCCGGGGCGTCTGGAAATCGCCGAATTCAATTCGCTGTTTCGATTTGGCCACGGTATGACTGCTTGAGTGTCCCTCTATATATGCACACGTTTGGAGTGCGGCGACTTGTCGTCGCTTTGGCTGAACGCCAGCAGTGCTAAGGAACGATGTGTGAGGAAAAAGCGGAACCCTGTCCGTCCAACGAGGGCGACGTCGGCCCCAAAGCGGCGACAAGGCGCCGCACTCCAAAAACGACCGTCCCGCCGCACGCGATTCACCTTTTCGCGTGCCGGAGCTTCGTCCTCCGGCGCGGGGCCTCCGCAGGCTCCGCGCCCGCAGGTACTGCGAACGTGCCGGCCCGCTGGCTCTGAAAAGCCTGCTTGACCGACTTCGTGATGAACCGCGTCAACTGGCAGCTTTCGTACACGCCGCCGCCCCAGCTGCGGCCGTAGGACGTGTTGCCGTACGAGGACGCTTCGTGGCGGGGATAGCAGACGTACAGCCAGTCGGCGGCGCGCGTCAAGGCGACGTAAAACATCCGGCGTTCTTCTTCCAGCTGGCCGGGATCGCCCAGGCTCCGTTCGAACGGGATCTTGCCGTCCGTGGCGTGCAACACGTACACGACCTGCCATTCCAGGCCCTTGGCGGAATGCAGGGTGCTGAGCACCAAGGTCTGCTCGAAATCGCGGCTGTCGCGGGTATCGCCGTTGGGCGGGTCGACCGTCAAGTCGGCCAGCAATTCCGCCCGGTCCGCAAACTGACCAGCCATCTGCACCAGCTGCTCCAGGTCCGCCATCCGCTGCGACGGGTTGTCGAAGTTCGCCTCCAGGATCGGTTGGTAGAACTCGATCGCGCGGCGGACCTGCGCTTGCAAGTCCCCACTGGCACCGTCGCCGGCCAGGAACCCCATCAAGGACAGAAAATCGGGCCAGACATCCTTGCTCTTGGCCGGGACCTTCGCCTCGCGCCAAACGTCGAACCGGCCCTCGGCGGCTTGCACGTCGTGCAGCAGGTCCCGTGCCTTCTTCGGCCCCACACCCGGCAGCAGGCACAACGCCCGTTCGCCGGAGATCACGTCGCGCGGGTTCTCGGCCAATCGCAGCAGCGACAACAGGTCCTTGGCATGCGCCGCTTCCACAAACTTCAAGCCGCCGTACTTGACGAATTGGAGACCTTGTCTGGCCAGTTGGCTCTCCAGCAAGATGCTGTGGTGCGACGCGCGGAACAGCACCGCCTGCTGCGACAGCGGGATGCCGGCCCGCTGATGCTCCAAGATGCGGCTGAGGACGAACTCGGCCTGTTCGTGTTCGTTCTCGCAAGTGATCAGTTGCGGCTGCGGGCCGCCGGCGCGCGAGGACCACAGTTCCTTCGTGTACCGCTCGCTCGCCTGGGCGATGACGCGATTCGTCGCCTCCAGAATGGATTGCGTGCTGCGATAGTTCTGTTCGAGTTTGACGATGTGCGTGCCGGGGAATTGCCGCGGGAAATCCAGGATGTTGCGGACCGTGGCCGCGCGGAACGAATAGATCGACTGGGCGTCGTCGCCAACCACCGTCAAGCCGTGGCCGTCCGGACACAAGCTCTGCAGCAGCCGGGCCTGCAGCCGGTTCGTGTCCTGGTATTCGTCCACCAAGACGCAATCAAAGCGGCTGCGGATCGCCGGACCGGTCTCGTCATGGTCCAACAAGTCGCACCACTTGAGCAATAGGTCATCGTAGTCGAAGACGTTCAGTTCGGCTTTCCGCTGAGCGTAGCCCGCGAACAACGTCTGCAGCGCATCCGCATGCACTTGGTGCTGCGGGAACTGCGACTGGAGCACCTCGTCCAGCGGCAGTTCGGCGTTCACACCGTAGCTGTGAATCGCCAGGCACGCGCGTTTCTTGGGAAAGTGCTTGTCGCCCTTGCCCAGGTCCAGCCTGGTGCAGACCGCCCCCATCAGGGCCTCCGCGTCGCTCTGGTCGTAAATCGTAAACCGCGGATGGACGCCGATCGCTTTGCCGTACTGCCGTAGCAAGCGTGTGCCAATGCCGTGAAACGTGCCGCCCCACACGTTGCGGTCCATGTCGGCGTCGCGCAACAAGGCGGCGACCCGTTCCAGCATCTGCGCGGCGGCGCGGCGGGTGAAGGTCAACAGCAGGATCCGCTGCGGCGGAACGCCTTGCGAGATCAGATGAGCGACGCGGTGGACCAAGGACGTCGTCTTGCCCGTCCCCGCTCCGGCGACGATCAGCAGCGGCTCCCATCCGTGGCAAGCCGCTTCGCGCTGCGAGGCGTTCAGGCCAGGAAAAAGGGGACCGGGGTCTTTTCCGGTCGGCTCCAAAAAGACCCCCGTCCCCTTTTTGTCGCGCAGGTACGGCGTGCGACCTTCGGCTGCGGTCAGCTCGCCGGGGGCGGGCACCTCGATCGAGACTCTTTCCAGACTGACGGCGTACGGTTGAACGGCCGGAACGTCGGCGTTCGTCTCCGCCGCAACCACCGGGGCAGATGGCGGAGCCTCGCGTTCGGCGGGCGGCGTCTTCTTTCCGCGCCGGCGTTTGGGGCGGCTTTCGGGCAGCGGGCTCGCGTCGCCTGCCGGCAACGGCGCCGGCGACCTCTGGATCGGCTCCCCGGCGGCAGCGCGCGCCGGCATCGATACTGGACGGGGCGCAACCGGTTCGGGTTGGTAGCATTCTCGCGCCCGGTACACCGTTGCGCGGACGCCGTCTTCCAATTCGAACGCGAGTGACTCGCCGCCTCGCGACACTGCTTCGACCAACTCGCGCATGAAGGCCAGGCCGCGGGCGGCTTCGGGCACGTCCAACACCTGCGGCGGTGCGTCGAGCAGCGGCCGCGGAATACACACCACGCACTTGGATCGGGCGCGAGTCACCGCGACATTCAGCCGATTCAAGCCGTAGATGAATTCGGCCTCCTCGGCGGCGAACTCCGGGTCCGAGACGCCGTAGCTGACGATCACCGCGTCCGCCTCCTGGCCCTGCATCTTGTCGACCGTGTCGACCAGCGGCGGGGATTGCCAGCGCCGCTGCCGGCGCAGCTCGCGCCGAATCGCCCGGATCTGGGCACGATGGGGACTGACCACGAACACGCCGTTGCGGAAGAAGGCCCCGTCGTCGCCGTACATTTTGCCGTCCGCCTGCCGCAACGTGCTGCGGAGTCCGGCGACCAGCTGCGCCACCAACTGTGCCTCCGGCGGATTTTCCCGCGCGGCCCAGACGCCGTCCAGCACGACGAACGCCAGCGGAAACTGAGGATCCAAGCAGGCTTCGACAAACGCGTCTAGGCAGCGCTCCGCAACCAGATTCAGCCGCCGGTCGGAGACCGTGCGATCAAAGCTGCGGTAGGCCGGCCCGTACAGCAGTCCGCCGGCGAAGCTGGTGAGCACGTCGTTCATGCGGAAATTCTCGGTCAGCTGATGCACCCCACCGTAGCCCTCGCGCTCCGCGTGAGGAAAAGCAGCACGGCTCTCCGGTTCGGTCTGACTGGCTTTCGTCACGCGGAGCGTGACGGCTACTTTTTCCGGGCTCAGCACCGCTCCGCTCGGCAAACCCGATCGCTGGGCGATGGCCTCAAAGACGGAGCGGTGCAAAACAGGTTCGCCCGGCTGCGTCTCCGGATACACTCCCACCACGATCGGCGGCAATTGCAGATGATCGCCGGCCAGCACCAGCCGCCCTTCCGGCCCGACCAGCCCGATGGGGATCGACGCTTCGGGCACCCGCACCTGCGACGCTTCGTCGATCACCGACAGATCGAAGGGCGGCAACTGGCTGTATTGCTTCAAGCACGAGTAGACCGTCGCTCCGACGATCGCTTGCGGATGCTCGTGCAACCAGGCGCCCAAGCGTCCGTCCTCGACGACCTCGATGCCCGGCACGCCTTCGCCCTGCCAACTCTTTGCCTTGCCGATGCACACCCTTTGGTCGGCCGGGAGCGCGTCCCGCAGCGCGGTGAGCTTGCGGAGCAAGTTCTCGATCGCCGCGTGCGTGAACGCCGTGACCAGCACCCGGAACGGCCGGCCGGCGCGGGCAGCCGCCGCGGCCAAGGCAAGGATCGCGGACGCCAGGAAGTGCGTCTTGCCCGTCCCCGGCGGTCCCCACACGGGCGTCGCACGCTGCCGGCAGATGCGCCGGAACGCTTCCGCCTGGCTATCCGTCAAGCCAAATACGGCGATCTCTTCTTCGGCAAACTGCTGGACCGGATCGGGCAAAGCCAGCGGTTCTTCGCCTGCGGTTGGATCTCGCAGCAGTCGCAGCAGCAGTCCGTGCGCCTGCGCACCGCCCGAGCGCAAGAACTCGACAACACCGTCGGTCGTAAAGTCCGTGAATCGCGGGTGCAGCAGGAACCGCTCGCCGGGCTGCGGGCCGTCGCCGTCGAACCCGCGCTGCGCAATGACCGTCAGCGCCGCGGGCGTGCCCAGCGGATCCCGATCCACTTCGGCAATTCCGACCAATGCCAAATCGCGCTGCTTGCGGGCCTGCCAGACTTGGGCGCGGCAAGCGTAATCGCGGTACTCCAGCTGCGCCCGCCGGCCGGACGTGTCGTCCCGCACCAGCAACCATTCGGGATAACCGCCCGGCTCGACCTCCAGCGTGCCGCCGACGATTTGGAACCGGCCGTCGCCCTCGGCTTCCAGTTCCAGGGCCTTGCCCAGCAGCAACTGCACCGGCCGCGGCTCGCACCGCATGTTTCGCACATCCAGGCACCGCAGCAGACTCTCGTAGCGGGCAAAGAACGCCAGCCGCGACAGCAGCGGATCGGCGAACTCCTGCCGCGCCGGCAATGTGAACTTGGCCGACCACGTGAAGATCGACTCCGCCGCATGATGCCGGATGCCTTGCAGCAAGGACCAGGCGGCCTGCAGGCGCGCGGTCGCTTGCTTGGCGATGTCAGCCAGGGTTTCCGTCTTGCCACGATGCCATACGGCGTGGATCGGCTCGGCCCGCATGCCCGGCCCCAGCGGGAAGTCGAAGTACTCGTTTCGCCGCAGTTTCGATCGGCATCCCAGCGCGATCAGCGTCTCGGGCAGCGTGTAATTGACCTCAACTGGCAGCGCCAACACCTGCCCCAACGCATCCAGCAGCACGACCAGCGGGAACGGCACTTCGCGGTCAGGATGCTCGTTGGCCGCCAGCAGTTCCGGGGCTTGGAAATGGAACAGCAGCGTCATCGCCTGCTCGGCCAGTTCCGGATCGCCGAGCGAATCGAGCAGCCAGGAGATGACCAGCGTCCGCTCCTGTTCCGACAGCACGTACGCCTGCAGGCTCAACTGGTCCGTCCACTCGCGATCCTGATTGTACCGGTGGACCTGGACGATCACTTCGTGCAGCAGGCGGACCCACCGCCGGCGCACGTCGACGACCGCGTCGGGTTGCTCGGCGATCAGCACCAGCGGCTTCGTCCGGCTGCCGTCGAACAGGGCTTCGCGGACCTCCTCGGAAAAAACCGCCTCGCGCAGATCGTTCCGCGCCGTGACGTACATTCCGGCCAGATAGATCGTTTCGCCCAGCGGCTCTTGCTGCAGCATCAGGAACACACCAACGTTTTCCCCGCGCGACAGCGAGGGCGACGCCGCGCCGTGCGACTGAGGCCGGTCCTGTTCCAAAGCCGCCAGTTGCTGCGCCAGCCGGGGCCGCGAGCCCGCCAACGACGCACACCGGCTCAACGTTTCGTCTGCATCCGGCCGTTGCAGGAACTCGCCCAATTCCGCCGTTGTCCGCACGCCGGCGCGCTCCGTCAGGAAACGCTTGCCC